>Ga0210141_1000016_pt1 | contig 16462 bp, 15 predicted proteins | sample China_Galinas_Co_2_FD_184862 | JGI IMG/M metagenome (GOLD analysis project Ga0210141, IMG submission 184862) | Wetland microbial communities from San Francisco Bay, California, USA, that impact long-term carbon sequestration -... | ecosystem: Environmental > Aquatic > Marine > Wetlands ...
AATATCCCGGCGCACACCAGCGCAATGGATCATATCGGCTGGAACAAAATGATATGGCCCCCTCCCCCATGGCCTCCCGGCGACTGATCCCCGTTACGGACTTGAGCTTTACGGAGAACCGCGAAGCATTATTTACCACAGAAACAGGGGAGATCACAGATCAGGGTTAAGGGGTGCCGTTTGGGAGAGGACGGTCGGCCGGGACAATGCCTTCGGCCGCCGCATGCCCCCCTCGCCGGGCATCAGCCACCCACTGCAATGATGTTGCGATCGGCCAGCGCGTCAATGGCCTCATCGCTGTAGCCGAGGCCGCTGAGCAGCTCGCGCGTATCGGCCCCGATGGCGGCCGGCGGGTCGCTGCGCTTGATGAGCTTGTGATTGCCGATTTGCAGCGGCAGCCGTGGCATTTTGGTTTTGACGCCGGAGGGGAAGGTGGTCTCCAGCAGCGGCCCTTGTCCCTGATTCAGCTGAGGGTCTTCGAAGAGGTCCTCCGGCCGGGCGATAGGGGCAAAGCAAATACCGGCCTTGTCACAGATATCGATAACTTCCTGTTTGGTGTAATTTTTTATCATCTCTGCCACGGCAGGCAAAAACCATTCCCGTTCACTGATGCGCTTGTTGTTGGTCTCCAGCCGACCATCTTCCAACCAGTCCAGGCGGTTGAAGGCTTCGCAAAACTGCTTCCAGTGCTTTTCGCTGATCAGGCCGATGAAGACCTTCTCGCCGTCCTTGGTGTCAAAGAGCTTGTAGACGGACCAGGCGCTCACCCGGGCCGGCATGGGCGGCACCGGCTCGTCAACGATCGCCGAGTAGGCCATGTGCTGGCCCATGACGAAAGCCACCGTTTCAAACAGCGCGCTTTTTACATATGTGCCCTGCCCGCTGCGCTGCCGCTCGTACAAGGCCAGGATAGCGCCCATGGCTCCGAACATGCCGCCGGTGATATCAACGATGGAAGTTCCGGCGCGTAAAGGCTCGCCGGGAGGGCCGGTCATAAAGGCCAATCCGCCCATCATCTGGACCACTTCGTCCATGGCGACACGCTTTTCGTAGGGCCCCGGCATAAACCCCTTCAAGGAAACATAGATCAAACGCGGGTTGATGCGCTTGAGCGTTTCATAGCCATACTCCAGCCGCTCAATGGTTCCGGGGCCGAAATTTTCGAGCACGATGTCGGCCGCCTCTGCCAGCTTCAGGATGATTTCACGACCCTCTGGCGCTTTGAGATCCACGGCCAGGGATTTTTTGTTGCGATTGAAATACGAGAAGTATCCGACACCGAAACCTTTAAGCCGCCGCGTGGTGTCACCCGTGGGCGGTTCGATGTGGATGACCTCCGCACCCAGATCGGCCAGAATGAGACCGGCCGACGGCCCCATTACGGCATGGGTAAACGCAAGCACTTTGATGCCATCCAACGGCAGGGGATTTTCAGTGGTGCTCATGGCAGCGTTCTCCTCTCTGACATACCGCAGAAGCGGGGTTTAATACCGATGGTTTATTGGTCGATCGCATAGGCGCCGTTTTTTTTCAGGTAATTGACCAGCCCCCCCGATCTGAGAATATCGATCATTACCGCCGGCAAACCGGCGGTTTTAAAATCCACTTTTTGAGTCAGGTTTCTGACACGCCCGGCTGTCAGATCCAGGGCCAGCGTGTCACCGGCTGCTATCTGATAATCGGCCACTTCCAGAACCGGCAGACCGATGTTGATCGCATTTCTGAAAAATATGCGGGCGAAATATTTCGCTATGACAGCCGCCACGCCGGCGGTTTTCAATGCCAGCGGGGCCTGCTCGCGTGAAGAGCCGCACCCGAAGTTGGAGCCGGCCACCAGGATATCGCCGGGGCGCACCCTGTTTCGAAAATCCGGATCAAGATCTTCCAGCACGTGGTCGGCCAGCGACCTCAAATTCAGGGTTTTGGTGTATTTGCCGGCGATAATCGCATCGGTGTCGATGTTGTCACCGTATAGATGGGCTCTGCCCTCAATGATGTGCGCCATTCCGATAAATCTCAAGTCCCGATGAAATTAAGGGGGTTGGTAAATCGGCCTTCGCGGGCAGAAGCCGCAACGGTTGCCGGCGAGGCCAGGTAAATATCGGCTTCCGGGTTTCCCATCCGACCCTTGAAATTGCGGTTGCCGGCCGATATCACCGTCTCGCCGCTGCCGGGCACCCCGTTGTGGGTACCCACACAGGGGCCGCATCCCGGTGGGATGAAGGTTGCACCGGCGGCGCTGAGGATTTCAACCGTGCCGTCATTGACGGCATCGCGGAAAACCTGGCGTGAAGCCGGTCCGATGATGAGGCGCGTGCCGGGATCGATCCGGCTGCCCCTGAGGATTTCAGCTGCGATGTGCAAATCCTCCAGCCGGCCATTGACGCAAGTTCCGATAAAGGCATAATCAACCGGTTTTCCGGCGAGCGCATCGACCGCCACCACCTGATCCGGGGCATGCGGTCGGCTGAGCATCGGCGATATATCGCTGGCGGTGATGGTCATCACCTGCTCGTAATCAGCATCGCTGTCGGCAACCACCGCCTCGAATTCATAGGGCAGCCGCAGTCCCTGGGGGTCCACGAAACCGGTTTTGGCACCGGCCTCTATGGCCATGTTGGCGATGGTCAGGCGCTCGGACAGCGGCAGACCCACAATGGCCGGCCCGCAAAATTCCATGGAGCGGTAAGTGGCACCGGCGATACCGATTTTTCCGACAATGGTAAGAATCAGATCTTTGCCCTGCACGCCGCGGCGCAGAGAGCCGGTCACCTCGATTTTGATGGTTTTTGGGACCCGCAACCAAATCCGGCCGGTCAGCCACACCGCCGCAAGATCGGTGGAGCCGACTCCGGCCCCCATTGCTCCGACGGCGCCGTAAGTACATGAATGCGAATCGGCCCCGATCACCAGCTGTCCGGGCCGTGCGATCGATTGTTCCACCATCAGCTGGTGGCAGATGCCCTCGCCGATATCGAACAGGCGGCATTTCTGTTCGGCCGCAAAACGGCGCATCATGGCATGCAGATCGGCCACCCGTTCGTTGGGCGCGGGGGCCGCATGGTCGATCACCAGCACACATCGCCGAGGATCCCAAACCCGCGAGCCGCCCATACCTTCAAATGCTTTAATGGCAAGGGGTGCCGTCGTGTCTGAAGCCATGGTCTGATCCACCCGCGCCACCACGAGATCGTCCCGGTAAACAGGCTTTCCGGCATGGGCGGAAATTATTTTTTCGGCGACCGTCTGTCCCATAGCTCGAACGATTCTAGCGATAAATGATCACTGCAGCGCAGCCAGGAGCAATTTTTTCGGTTGCTTATTCCGGGGAGCTAGGCTGTCCGCAAAACCTTTATGTCATCCCTTGCCAGCACCCGGTGCATCTTGCCGGAAAATTGTTTGCCGAAAAAAACTTCCAAAGAGCGGCTGATGGCTGCGATCTTGTCCACGTCGATACCGGTGGCGATCCCCATCTGGGCCAGCATGCAGGCAAGGTCCTCGGTGGCGATATTGCCGGAGGCACCCTTGATAAAGGGGCAGCCGCCCATACCGCCGAAGGCGGTGTCGAAATGGTTTACACCCACCTGCAAAGCCGCCATGGCATTGGCGATGCCCTTGCCCTCGGTATCGTGCAAATGCAGCAAAACGGTGGCGCCATTGGCCAGCTCGACCACTTCGGCGCAAATTTCCCGGATGGCGCGCGGGTTGGCCATGCCGGTCGAGTCGGCCAGGGCAATTTCATCGATGCCCAGGTCGAGCTGCTCCTTGACGACATCAAACACGACATTGGGATCGACAGCACCTTCGAACCGGCAACCGAACACGCATTGCAGCCCGCCGCGAACGGTCAGACCGTTTTGTTTGCCGGTTCTGACCATGTCCGCAAAGCGTTTGCGGGCCTCTTTCAATGAAGCATTGGCATTTTTCCGGCTGTGGGTGTCGCTGGCGGAAATAGAAGCCGATACATGGGTCAAACCGGCGGCGGCAGCGCGCTCGACGCCCTTTGTGTTGAGCACCAGCCCGCTGAAAATAACCCCGGGCTGCGGTTTCAGACCGGCGCATACCTGCTCGGCATCGGCCATTTGAGGGATCACCTTGGGGTTGACAAAAGAGGTTACCTGAACGCGCTTGACACCGGCAGCAACAACAGCATCGATCAGCTCGAGTTTTTTTTCGGTCGGGACAAATGTTTTTTCACTCTGCAGGCCGTCCCGCAGGCCCTGCTCTTCGATGACGACACGTTGCGGAAAATCATCCATTTGTTTCACCGCGCCCGTAAAGTTAACTGGATTAAAAGTATTGTTGTTATAACTTTTAGACGGATAGGTGTCAACCCATTTCTGTACCGGTTGCCCGGCCATTTGGCGCCCGCGGTCAGTTGCCGCACAAACTGCCTGAAATAAGGATTCTCTTGACTTTTGTGCCCTCTACAAAATACAAATTGATCAACCGGCAAGGAGCGTCGAATGAATGGATCGCAAGCGAACACGCGCATGTCTCTGAACACCCTCCTCTATGAGCATTTCAAGAGGGCTGCGGCGGCGGCAATCATCGATTGCGTCAGCATCGGGTTGGGCTACACGGCTGTAACGACAGACGCCGGCGGCATCGGCGTCGCCTATTCCTATTTCAAAAGCAAACGCAGCTGCCAATTCCTGCCCGATTTTCAGGACTGTGAGGGTCGATCGGGGCTCACCCTGCTGGAGGGCATCCGCAGCGAGGAGCCATTGCATCGAAGTGTCGCGCTGGCAGCCATCAACGCCCTCAATCACCGGGCCGCCATACAGCTGACGGAAGACTCACATAACATTGCCTTGTTCGATCGGCTTGGCATCGGGTCGGCGAGTCGCGTGGCCATGGTGGGTTATTTCGGTCCGCTGATCAAAAAATTTGAAACCCGGGGCGCCGACCTGAAAATTCTGGACGAGTCGCGCAACCTCGGGCGCGTGAGCGATTTCTACAATTTGTTGCGCGGTTGGGCCGAAGTCCTGTTTCTGACATCGACCTCCATCTTGAACAACACGTGTGAAGAGATCCTAGCGCACCTGGGCCAGGGTGTCAAAACCGTCATGCTGGGCCCAAGCACGCCATTGGTGGCTGAGGCTTTTGCCCACTTGCCGGTCGACATCCTCGCCGGCACCGTGCCGGTGGACAAAGACAACGTGTTGAGAGCCATACGCCACGGCCAGGGGACGCCGGTCATTCAGAAATACAGCCGCAAAGTTTTTCTGGAATTATAACGACGGCGATAGAACCTCAGCCAAGATGATCAAAACGCGCTTAACCATCGAAACGATCCCAACGGCCCCAAAAAACCATGAAAACCCTTATCATCACGTTTTCTCAGACCGGCAATACGCGCAAAGTGGCCGAAGAAATCAGGCAGGGCATTTTAAGCGCCGCTGCTGAATGCGACCTGATCGAATTGAAGCAAATTGATCCGGCCAGTTTGGAAACCTACGACCTGGTCGGGCTGGGCTGCCCGGTGTTTTACTACCAGGAGCCCTGCAACATCAGGCAGTTCATCGCAAAGCTGCCGCAGCTGGCCGGGAGGCAGTGGTTTGTTTTCTGCACCCACGGCGCCGTCATGGGCATTACCCTGGAGTCGATGTCAACGGGCCTGCAGCGAAAAGGCATCCGGGTCATCGGCTACCACGACACCTATGCAAGTGCGACCCTGCCCTTCTACCCCTATCCCATGCTGACCGCCGGTCATCCGGACGAAACCGATCTGGAGGAAGCTCGCATATTCGGCAAACTGGTCGCTGCGCGCAGCCGCAGCATCCACAGCGGCGAGGCCTTCCAGCCGATTGCGCCACCGGTGGTGCCCCAGCAGTGGCATGACAATGCCCGGCGGTTCACCGCCGAATTTCTGCAGCGGATTTTTCCCGAACTCACGATCAACGCCTCGCGTTGCAGCGGCTGCCATGTATGCCAGGAGAGCTGCCCCGTCGAAGGCATCGACATCGACCGGGATCCCCCGCAGATACAGAATCCGTGCATCTACTGCTGGAACTGCGTCAACATCTGCCCGGAAGCCGCCATCGAGGCGGATTGGAGCGGTCAGGTCAAACTGGCGCCCAAACTATTGGAAAGCTACCGCTACTGGCTCAACGCGGCCGCCACCCAGGGGAAATTCCGTTGGCACATCGACCCGGAGAGAATTGATTTCGACCACCCTCTCTACCTGCAACGTCGACAGGCTGCCCTCTCAAACAGTGCATCTTCTTGAGGAAAATACCGGCAGCCTTGAACTCGATTCTCAAACAACCCGGGCCAGGTCAAGCCCGCATCCCTGGCGGCAAATAGAAGTTGACACAAATACGTACAAAAGTTATGACAACAATACATTTTTTAAAACATTCACACTTTGAACGGGGGTTAGATGGCGAAATCCCAGCGGATTATTTTTGTCGACAGCCCTGAGGAAGTCAACTGGGACATCGAGGTGGAAATCCTGGTTGTCGGCGCCGGCGGCTGTGGACTGGTGGCCGCCCTGGCAGCGGCGCAACGGGGCGCTGCGGTTTTGATCGTTGAAAAAGAAAAGGAGGCCGGCGGCAATACATCCCTGAGTCAGGCCATGGTGCCGGCGGCCGGAACGCGAATGCAGCAGGCGGCCGGGACAAAAGACTCGGTTCGATTGATGACGGCCGACATCCTGAAAAAGAACAAAAACGGCAGCGACCCGGAGCTCACAGCGCGCATTGCCGCCGAATCGGCTCCCCTCATCGAGTGGCTCAAAGACAGCATGGGCATCCAATTGGAACTGGTCTCGGACTTCCTTTATCCCGGCCATTCAGTTCATCGCATTCATGCCAATCGCTCCCGCAAGGGGAAAAACCTCGTAAACAACCTGCTCGACGCCGTCTCGCGTTTCGAAAACATCGATATCGCCTACAATGCGCCGGCGGTTCGGCTGGTCGCCCGCAAATCGGATTCGGCCGTGCTGGGCGCTGAAATCCAGATTGAAGGCACCGGCACTAATTTGGCCCGCGCCGGCAAGGTCATCCTGGCCCTGAACGGTTTTGGCGCCAACCGTGACATGCTCAAAGAACACATCCCGGAGATGAGCTCAGCTTACTACTTCGGACATGAGGGCAATACCGGTGAGGGCATCCTGTGGGGCAAAGACCTGGGCGCTCAGTTGCAGTGCATGGGGGCCTATCAATCTCACGGATCGGTGGCTCACCCCCACGGAACCCTGCTGACCTGGGCCGTTATCAGTCTAGGGGGCTATCAGGTCAACCTGCTGGGCAGGCGTTTTGTGAACGAATTTCACGGCTACTCCGAACATGCCCTCGACGTATTGGCCCAGAAAGAGGGGGTGGCGGTGGAGATTTTCGATGAGCGCATCTATCGGCAGGTGCGGGACTACGAAGATATCCAGCAATGTGATCGGATGGGCGCGATCAAAAAATTTGACAGCATTGCAGCCTTGGCGCGGGGATTCAATCTGCCCGTTGAAGCTTTGCAGGAGACCCATCGTCAATATCAGCTGGCTGCTGCCGGTGATCAGACCGACCGGTTCGGCCGTAAAGAATTCGGACGGCCCCTTGAGCCGCCGCTCTACGGTGTAAAAGTGACCGGCGCACTGTTCCATACCCAGGGTGGACTCAAGGTCGATGCAAACGCACGGGTGCTCGACCAAAATAATCGACCCATACCGAACCTGTACGCTGGGGGCGGCACGGCAGCCGGATTCTCCGGGAAATCGGGTCCTTCCGGGTATCTGTCGGCCAACGGCCTGATGGCGGCCCTGATCCTCGGGAAAATCGCCGGCGAACAGGCGGCGGCGGCGGTTCAAACACATTAGCGATGACAAACGACACAGACAACCATCAGCATCATTTCCCCCCACTCAAATGAAAGGAGAGTCTAAAATGGCCACGCCCAAAAGCAACAAGCATGCAGATAAGAAAATCACGCGAAGGGATTTTATTAAAAACACGGCCCTGGCCACGGCGGCGGCCGCAACTGTCGGGACCATCGGATTTCCCAATGTGCTGCGCGGTGCCGCACCGCCTGAAATTCCCATCGGGCACATCCATCCGCTTTCGGGTTTTCTGGCCTTTGACGGGCAGGAAATGCGCAAGGCCGTTATGTGGGGCGTTCAAGAAGTGAACGCTGCCGGCGGGATCAAGGCGCTGGACGGCGCCAAACTAAAACTGATTGACGCCGACAGCGAGGGCAAACCCGAGAAGGCTATTTCCGAGGTGGAGCGCCTTGAACGGGAGGGGGTGGCGGCAATTACGGGATGCTATCAGTCAGCCGTGACCATCGTCGCCACCCAAATAGCTGAGAAACTGCAGGTGCCTTTTGTGGTCGGAGTTGCCAGTGCCGAGGCGATAACCGAACGCGGCTTTAAATATACCTTCAGGGTCCAGCCCTCCTCCAGCATGTTCGTGGGGCATGCGCTGGACTACATGCGCCAACTCGCTGAAAAAACCGGAACACCGCTTGAAACCATCGCCTACATTCACGAAAACACCCAGTTTGGCGGCACGCTTGCGGATTTCACTGAAAAAATGGCCGGCGAATACGGCTTCAAGGTGATAAAGCGCGTGGAATACTCGGTCAAGGCGCCGGATGTGTCGACAGAGGTGGGCAAAATAAAGGCGGCCGGGGCCGATTTGGTTTTCGCCAGCGGCTACTTCGGCGACGGGGTTCGGGTCGCCAGGGCCTTGAGCAGTATGCGCGTCAATCCCAAAGCGATTGTGGGCATCGCCCAGGGTGGGTTCAGCCACCCCAAATTCGTGAGCGAACTGGGCGGCGAGGTCACCCAGGGCATCATGGACGTCAATTTTCAATACGATCCCAACAGCCCCAAGGCTGCAAAGACCTTGGCGGGTTTCGAGGCCGAATACGGGTCGAAAATGAGCCCGTCCATGGTGTACGCTTATTCGCCGGTAGGGGTAATTGCAGACGCAATGGAACGTGCCGGGTCGGCGGACCGCGATGCTGTTCGGGCGGCTCTGGTCAAGACCAGTTTCACCGATCACATTTTACCGCAGGGGCCGATTGAATTCGATGCCACTGGGCAAAACATCAACGCCAATCCGCTGCTGATGCAGATCCTGAGCGGCAAAGTCGAGATCGTCTGGCCGGAAAAATACAAAACAGCCGGCATTGTCTTCCCTTTTAAAAGATAGGGTGTCCCACTCCGGAGAGCAGCGCTTTTTTTGGGCGCTGCTCTCACCTCCCCTTTTTTGACGAGGAATTCACCGGCATGGATTTTACCTTCGTTGTTCAATCGCTGTTGAATGGTCTGCTGATAGGCGGCGTATACAGTCTGGTTGCAATCGGTCTGACAGTGATATTCGGCGTCATGAAAGTGATCAACTTCGCCCATGGCGCATTGATGATGCTGGGCATGTACGCCTCTTACTGGATTGCAACGCTGCTGCAGATAAACGTATACGCCACGATCGCGTTTGTCCTGCCGCTGCTGTTCATCGTCGGTGTCCTTTTTCAGAAAGTGCTGATTGCGCCGATTATGGATGCACCGGAACACAACCAGCTGTTTCTGACATTAGGGGTCATGTTGTTTTTGCAGAACATGGCGGTTTATTTATGGACCCCTGATTTCCGGATCCTCAGAACACCCTACGCCAACATAAATTATTACATCGGCGATATCTCCATTTCACTGGTGCACATCCTGGCGTTTGCAATGGCAATTGTATTTTCCGGAATTTTATACATCATATTGCACAAAACCGACCTTGGCAGAGCAATTCGGGCTTCGAGTGAAGAGCCGGTCGGCGCCAAGCTGATGGGCATCAACATAAAACGGATCTACTGGATTACTTTCGGCATCGGCGCCGCCTGCGCGGGTGTTGCCGGAACCGCGATCACCCCCTTCTTTCCCATTTATCCTTATGTCGGCGATATTTTCGTTCTGACCGCATACGTTGTTGTCGTGCTCGGAGGGATGGGAAGCGTTTTCGGCGCTTTTGTCGGCGGTTTGATTATCGGGATGGCCGACAGCATCGGGGCCATGATTTTGCCCGGGTCCATGAAAAGCGTGTTATCCTTCGTCATTTTCATCATGATTCTGCTGTTCAAGCCCACCGGATTGTTCGGGAGACAAAATGCTTAGTGCATCGGTTACCAGGGGCAGCATGCGAAAAAGCCCGAGCCGGCGTGGATGGCTCATGATCGCCGTTTTCATTTTCATATTGCACTTCTTGCCGTGGGTCGCCCCCAACACGATCCATCTTTCCATCATGATGTTTCTTTTCGCCGTGATGGGGCAGGGCTGGAACATCCTCGGCGGCTACGCCGGCCAGGCGTCATTCGGGCACACCGTGTTTTTCGGAACAGGTGCCTACATCTCCACCATGCTGTTTCTCCGCCTTGGCCTCACTCCCTGGATCGGTATCGTCCTGGCCACCCTGGGAGGCGTTCTGCTGGGAATTTTTATCGGCGCGCTGAGCTTTCGCTACGGTTTGAAAGGCCCTTTTTTCGCCCTGATTATGCTGGCCTTCGCAGAAATATTTCATATGGTTTCGCTGGGGTGGGGGTTCATCGGAGGGGCCGAAGGGCTTTTGATTCCGCTCGAAGGCTATGCACCCCTGAAGATGCAGTTTCTGGATAAGAAAGCATTCTATTTTTTATCGCTCTGGATGGTGATCGGGTCCCTTTACCTGGTCTGGCGCCTCGAGCGGACCAAAATCGGGCTGTATTTTCTGGCCTGTCGCGAAGACCACGACGCCGCCGAGGCCCTCGGCGTCAACACTTTCAGGGCCCAATTGATTGCCATAGCGCTCAGCGCCGGAATCACGTCAATGGCCGGAACCGTCTACGCTCAATACCTTCTTTATATTGATCCCGACTCGGTTTTCGGGTTGCTGAACTCGGTTGAGATCATGATCCGCCCGATCATCGGCGGCGCCGGAACGGTGTTTGGCCCGTTGTTGGGCTCTTTGATCTTGACACCGCTGGCAGAGTACTCGCGACTGGCACTCCAATCCTACAGCGGCGTCTATTTGATGTGGTACGGCTTGATACTGGTAATCGTGATCATATTTCTTCCCAACGGCCTGATGGGGCTTCTTAACAACCTGAAGGACCGCTATCAGACCAAAGGACAATAGCCTATGAATGCCGATCCCATCTTGGAGCTGGAAAATATCAACAAGTCTTTCCGGGGTCTGAAGGCGATTGAAGCGATTTCCCTGTCTTTGAGCCCGGGAGAAATTGTCGGGCTGATCGGTCCGAACGGGGCGGGCAAAACCACCCTGTTCAACGTGATTTCAGGTTTCAGCGTGCCCGACTCAGGCAGTGTCACCTTCAAGGGGCAGTCGCTTATCGGGTTGAAGCCCCATAAGATTTGCAAACTGGGCCTCACCAGGACATTCCAAATCGTCAAGCCCTTCAACCACCTGACGATTTTGCAGAATGTCGCGGTCGGCTGCTTCAACTGGGCTTCGGATATGGCGGCAGCGGAAGCGGAAGCCTGGAGGACCCTTGAATTCGTGGGCCTGGAAAAAAAGGCCCTCGATCAGGCCAAGGCCACAACCATACCGGACAGAAAGCGTCTGGAGCTGGCACGCGCTCTGGCCAGCAAACCGGACATGATCCTGCTCGATGAGGTCATGGCCGGTTTGAACCCCACCGAACAGATGAAAATCATCGATCTGGTCCGCCAGATTCGACAATCGGGGGTCTCGGTTTTTATCATCGAACATTCCATGCGCGTCATCATGGGCCTGTGTGACCGGATATGCGTCATTCATCACGGCCAGGTAATCGCCGTCGGCACACCGGGTCAAATCTGTGCCGATAAAAATGTTATCAACTCATATCTGGGAGAAGGCAATGCCTTTGTTAAGGCTTGAAAATGTCGACGTTTTTTATGGCGAAGTGCAGGTTCTCAGGGACCTCTCCCTGGAAATCGAGACCGGCGAGGGCATCTGCCTTTTGGGAAACAACGGCTCCGGCAAAACGACGACAGTGAACGCGATTTCGGGCATTATTCCGGCCAGAAACGGCAGGATATACTTTATGGGGGAAGACATCACAAATATCTCGTCTCACAAACGCGTGGAGATGGGCTTGGTTCAAATTCCTGAAGGCCGGAAAATATTCCCGACCCTGACGGTCGAAGAAAATTTGTACATGGGCTCGGTTTTGAAAAAACCGAAATCGCGCCGCAGTCAATCCCTGCAGATGGTTAAGGACCTGTTTCCGGTGCTTGCCGATCGGTTCAAACAGGCCGGCGGCACGCTTTCCGGCGGCGAGCAACAGATGCTGGCAATCGCCAGGGGTTTGATGTCGATTCCGCAACTGTTGATTCTCGACGAGGCCTCACTGGGCCTGGCGCCGCTGATTGTCGAAGAAATTTTTCAGGTGATCCGGCAAATCCGCCGCGATGGCGTCACCGTCCTGCTCGTGGAACAAAATGTCGCTCAAGCCCTGGCTATTTCCGATAGAGGCTACGTCATCGAGGAGGGCCGGTTGGCGCTGTCCGGGGTCGCTTCCGATCTCATTGACGACCCGCAAATCAAGAGATTGTATCTGGGCATGGAAGAAGCCGATGCGAACGTCTGCTGAAAACCGCACATGACCCCGATTTCTGCCGGCCGGCTTTGACCGGCGCCTGCAGCCGGCCGGGGGCGAGCTCACAGGCACGAACGAAAAAAGCAGTCCACAGGAGGACCAAGTGCAAAATTACCTGGATCAGATCACGGCTTTTATCTGTGAAAGCAAATACGAGAAAATTCCCGCAGACATCGTTTTCCGGGCCAAAGAAGTGGTGGCCGACACCATCGCGGTCATTGCCGCCGGTGCTCAAGAGCCGGAAGTCAAGCAATTGACATCAAAGCTGGCCGGTTCCGGCCGATCGGGCGTGTCGACATTGTTCGGCCTGGGCATCCGCACCGATCCGCTGACAGCCTGTATCATCAACGGCACCGCCGGCACTTTCCTCGAATTGGATGAAGGCAACCAATTTGGCCGCGGGCACGCCGCCATACAATTGATACCGGCTCTTTTCGCGGTGGCCGAAGAGAGAAAGCATTCGGGAAAAGACCTGCTGACGGCGCTGGTCGTCGGCTATGAAATCGCCATCAGAATCGGGATTGCCTGCAAGTTGAGAATGTCCATGCACCCGCACGGCTCCTGGGGGACCGTCGGGGCGGCTGTGGCCGTCGGCAAACTGTTGGGATGCAGCGAAGCCGAAATGAAGGAGCTCATCAGCGTCTCCGCCTCCATGACAACCGCCACCAACCGCAAAACGATGCTGGAAGGGGGCACGGTCCGCAATGTGTACTCCGGCCTCAGCTCGCACAACGGCCTTTTGGCCCACTACATGGTGCAATCCGGATTTACCGGAGAAAGCGACGGACTCAAAACCGTATTCGGCTCGGTGGTTTCAGAGACTTTCTCCACCGATGCGATGGTTGCAGAGCTGGGCCGGCGATATGAAATAGGCCGCAATTATTTCAAGCAGTATGCCTGTTGCCGATACAACCACTCGGCCCTGGATGCCATCAACGAAATTATGGCCAAAATCCCAAAGCAGCGCCTGGCCTCCGATGACATCGCCGAAATTAATGTGGCCACTTATTCCCTGGCGGCCCAGCTTTGCAGCCGGGAGCCCCGAAACACCCTGGCCGCCAAATTCTCCATCCCCTTCGCTGTTGCCGCCAGGATCATCTGCGGGCACGCCGGGGTTTCCAGTTTCACCCCCCGGGCCGTCAATGACGAGGACATAAAGGCACTGGCCCAAAAAGTGTCGGTCACAGAAGATCCGAATTTGACGGCCATGATGCCCGACCGCCGTCCTTCGCGGGTCCACCTGACCTTAAATAGTGGGGAAACTTACCAGGCAGAGGCATTTATCAACAAAGGCGATGCCGAGGATCCATACAGCACTGAGGAAATACGGGAAAAGTATTTCGAATTGCTGGAGCCGGTTTTGGGCCATGCAAAGGCCGAAAACCTATACCTCCGGGCGATGGCCCTGGAGGAGTGCGCTGATTTCAATTCAGTGACAAATCTGATGGGTGAATAGAATTCGCTGTTTCGATCTGCCGAGCACCGGAATTTAAGAGGCGGAACCATAATGGAGGGCGTGAAAATGGTCAAAGCGATTCTGGGCTACGATATTATGCCGGGAATGTCGGTTGCGGAATATGAAAAATGGCTGCGGGAAATTCACGTCCCCGATTTGTCCAAAATTCCCGGCCTGAAAAAAATCGTGTTCAACACCGTAAAAGGAGTTGTGCTCGGTGATAAAACTTTTTTCCGAATCGCGGAGCTGCACTATGACAGCATGGAATCCTTTGAGAAGGCCAAAAAATGGCGCCAGGAAAATCCGGTTCCGGTCGAAAGAAGTTACGTGGGCAAAACCGATTTCAAGTTCTACGTGGTGTGTGAAACCGAAGAGATCGAAATCGGTGATCAGAGGTAAATTGTCTCGAGCGGCGACTGTGCATGCACCGCTGGCGCTGCTTTTTTCTTTCAACGGCTCATGCCAACCTGGGGATGAGTGACAGCTATGCCTGGATATGATCGTGTTATAAAGGGGTTGCATCGGGGACCCAATGCAGGTGCGGTTTCAGAAGATCCGGTCGGTCGCCTGGCTGATTTCTTCGCTTCCACCCGGTATTCCGATATTCCCGCAAATGTCATCGAACATGCCAAGCGCATCCTGATGGACACCGTCGGCGTCATTCTCGGCGGGTCAACTGCGCCCGAAGCGGCATCATTGGCCCGTCGCCTCGGGCGGCCCGATAGAGGGCCATGCACGATCATCGGCCACGGCCTGAAGTCCAGTGTCCTCAACGCTGCGCTGGTGAATGGCACTTCGGCAACCTGGCTTGACTTCGACTCGGGCCACAGACCTCCGCCCGGCAAGCCGCTTTTGCCGGCAGCGCATCCGCCTGTTCATCTGGTGCCGGCAACCATTGCCGCGGCCGAGTCCCTGGGGTCCTCCGGCCGCCAGGTGCTGGAGGCCATGGTGCTTGGCTATGATGCGGGTTCGCGCATCGCTCTGGCAAGCCGCCTGCGGCCGGAAATTCATTGCCACGGAACCTATCATAATATTTCGGCCGCGGTCGCGGTTGCAAAACTCAAAGGCTACACTGCCGCCCGGATGAAACGAACCATCGCCCTGGCCGCCCATTTGACCCTGATGCCGTCTTTTGAAAATGCCTACCAGGGCGGCACGGTCCGAAATGTCTATGCCGGGGCCGGCGCCAGCCTGGGAATCCTGGCATCGCATCTGGCCGCGTGCGGATTCACCCCCGAGGCGGATGCGGTGGGCTCCGTTTTCGGTGTCGTCGCTTCCCCCTGGCTGGATCCGAACCGGATCACCGAGGCCCTGGGGGAGCGCTACGAAATTACGCAGGGCTTCATCAAAGCCTACCCGATGTGCCGTTTCGGCCATCCGGCCATCGAGGCCGCCGAGGGATTGCTGCAGAAATTCGAGATCGATTTGAAAGATATCGAGGAAGTGGTCATCGACACTTTTGACTGGGCCGCCACTTTGGACGATCGATCTCCAACCAAAGATCTGGCCGCCAAGTTCTCCATCCCCTGGGCGGTTGCCAGCATGCTGGTCCGAAAATCAGCGGGAGCATTTGAATTTTCCGACGAAGGCCTTTGCGACGATACGGTCCGGTCGGTCTCCGCCAAGGTGACGGTAGCCGAAGATGCCCTTTATTCCTCGATGACCCCCGTTCAGCGGCCCGCACGCATAACACTGCGCACCAAGTCGGGGCAGACATTCGTGCATGAAGTCAAGGGAAGTTCGGGCGGCCCTGACGCGCCGCTGTCCGCCGAAGCGATCCAGGCTAAATTCGATTCTCTGGCGGCCCCGCTGATCGGCCCTCAAAAAACTGCCGCTGCAATTCAGATATTTGACCGATTTGAAGAATTCAACGACATGCGCACGTTCTCGCGGCTTCTGGCGCCGGAGAACTCGAACAACCCATAAAGGGCCCGCTCAAAACGACTCAAGAAGGAAAGCCAACATGTCGAAGCCATCAGCCTCTCCAGGTGAGCACTTCCAGGAACTTGCCCGGTTGGCCTCATCGGTCCGTGTTGAAAATTTACCCGAATCTGTTATCCAAGCGGGCCGGCGTATCCTGATCGACTGCATCTCGGCGATACTGGCGGGTGCCACTCAGAAGCCGGTGAATCAGCTCGCGCAGCAGATGGGAGCTGATTCAAATCGCCGCGAAAGCACTGTCCTGGGCACTGCATACCGCTGCGATGCAGCCTGGGCAGCACTGGTAAACGCAACAGCCGGTGTATGGCATCAACTGGATCCCGGAAATCGATTTACCGGGGGCCATCCGGCAATGGCCGCTGTCGCGGCGGGGTTGGCGGTGGCTGAAAGTAATCGGGCACCCGGGAAAAGAATGTTGGAAGCAATCATAGCAGGATATGAAATCGGCGCCAGGGTCGGATTGGCAACCACACTCAGGCCCGGCATGCACCCCCATGGTTCGTG
>Ga0210141_1000017_pt1 | contig 16414 bp, 13 predicted proteins | sample China_Galinas_Co_2_FD_184862 | JGI IMG/M metagenome (GOLD analysis project Ga0210141, IMG submission 184862) | Wetland microbial communities from San Francisco Bay, California, USA, that impact long-term carbon sequestration -... | ecosystem: Environmental > Aquatic > Marine > Wetlands ...
TCTCTGCTTTCACCTTGCCCGGCATGTAAAACACCAAAGGGATGGCATATATTCCGGTTTCTGTCTGAAAATTATCATAATACGAGAGCGAAGTATGATCGGCGGTGATCACAAAAAGTGTATTGTTGAACCAGGAGGAATTTGCAGCTTCCTTCAGGAATTTCCCCAGGGAATAATCTGCATACATAATGCTCTCATGAATATCCAGGGTGCCCTTACTGAACTTGCCGGCATATTTTTCGACGGCATTATGCAGGTTCTCTTCGGCCTGATGGCCTGCCGCGGCCATGATGGTTTCATGGTACTCTACCGACAGGATTTCCAGAACCAGTTCATCGATCCAGGGATACATGGAGCGCAAAAGCGCCTCCGAGCACCCTGTGCATTCACCAAAATGCAGCCAGACGACCGGCGGTCGCTGGTTTGGGGCGGCGAATACTTCGGCCACTTTGGGCACGAAGGACGACGACAGCCCCATGGTTGCCGTGAGGAACGTACAGAACTTCATGAAGTCCCGGCGAGAGACTCCTTTTGACGCTAGACGTTCATAAAACTCCTTCTCCTTTTCCATCTGCACCTCCTTGATGCGGTTTAAAAAGCGCCTGAATACCTCTCCTGCACAACTTTAAAACAAATCCGGCCGAACAGGGCAAGCGATCTTCGATATGATGCCCCGTTTGCCGGTTGGTGTTCATCGCCCGAGTGAAGCTGTTCTGTATCAAAAAAATTAAATAAATTCAGTTCATACTTGTTAAAAGAATGTATCCGTCAAGTCAACACTTAACTTCAGTAAAAGGCCCCATCGTCCTGATAATTTCGAGCAATGTCAGGATTCTGCGAGGGGTAAATGGTCGTTCGAAACGGGCGGAAATGATCGGATAATGAAGAGAACCACAATGCGTCCTGTCGTATGGACCTGGCGGGCGGCGGCGAGACCAGATGAGCCGGCATAAAGGGCCGCTATTCCGCATGCCCCTTTATACCGTTCATCAACAGGAAGGGTGTTAATCGTTTTGCTGTGAGGGCGATGTTAGAGTTCTTCATCAAGATCGGTCGGGCTGTCGTCATCAATCTTAATCGGGGAGCTTATTTTTTTAATGTCAGCGGTTTCTTCAAACTCATCGTCGAAATCGTCGTCTAGAAGGTCGTCTATTTCACTGGCTTCTTCCTTGATATCGTCAAGAACAGCAGCCGATGCCCGCTCGTGACTCAAAAGGTCCAGGTCATCGAAGATCAATTCCGCGCTGTCGCTGTCCTGTGACTGGTAAAGGCCTTGAACGGCCTCTGCGATCATTTCGGCATAGGTCCGGGGCGGATACATATTCCGAGTGCGCAGCGCAGCAATCAATGCCTCGCGGCCGTCTGCCATCGCACGTTTAATGGCATCCGCTTGAAATGTGACTTCACACAGGAGGGACATGACATCTTTATCTAATTCGGCGCTTTCCCTGATGATCAACTGTTGCTCGGTGTCATTTTTCTGGATTTGGAATTTCTGTTTCATGTTGGTGCTCCTTAGGCCCACAGCGATACCAGGTGTGCCGGGTTATTTTTACAAGCATTTTAGCCGCTTTTTGGCCCTTGGAAACCATATTCAAAATGGCATGTCAACTTCAAAACGCATGGGCCCATGAAAAAATATTGACCGCACCCCAAGGAGTTGATAACAAGCAAAATTCATTGTGAGGAGGGATGGCTGAGTGGTCGAAAGCGGCGGTCTTGAAAACCGTTGAGGGTAACACCTCCGTGGGTTCGAATCCTACTCCCTCCGCCATCCGCAATATGACACGGAGAGATGACCGAGTCGGCTGAAGGTGCTCGCCTGCTAAGCGAGTGTGGGGGTAAAACTCCACCATGGGTTCGAATCCCATTCTCTCCGCCATTTTAATCGTATGCGCCCGACCGAACTCGGTCGGGCGTTTTGTTTTGAGTGGGTCAACGGTCTTTGTCGTTATCAAGGAAGGTTTCGATATCCAGATTCAACTCTTCAAGAATCCTTTTCAACGGCTGGGTCTCGGTGCTGGCCTTTCGCAGGGTGTCATCTCGGCACGCGCCATAGCCGGTCCGGTAGGCCGTGATGTACACGGCCGTGACAAGGATAATATGGATTATAATGAGAAACAGGGTTCCCATGATCGCCTCCGTCAATAGTCGTCTTTATTTCCTTATCGGTCGGTGGGGGAGCCCGCTTTAGGCCAAAGACCGGGGACGGGCGCGAAAGGCAATGGCTGTGCGCAAGTTCGATGGGCTGCGCAATCTTAATTGTTGCTGCGGGTATAGCGGCGAATAAATTCTTGCAGGCGTGTTTTCTGGGCGTCCGTCAGCGCCTTAAACTGCAGGCTTGTTTGACGAATCGGTATACGGGAGAACGATGTCGTGGTCGGGATATCTATATCGGCAACCCATTTGACCGGCACCCCTTCCAGCCAAACGCCTTCGCCGGCAAACATGATCTGAAGTTTGACCGTTTCGGGAATGGTCACTTCTGGGGGATCATCCGCAATATACTGGAAGGCCAATCCGTGCAAACTGATATTTTGAATTTGACCGACTCGGCCGGATTCGGGCGATAACGCTGCCAAAGCACCATCGAGGGCGCGAAAACGTTTTGCTATTCGTCGTTCAGCCATCAATATAATCGTTAAATAATCAATATGTTGTGGTTATTAAAAATATGTTATCAATATCGTGTATTCTCCGTTTAATACATAATCCTTCTGGAGGCAAGGGGTTTAATGCCCACGGATGCCTTTTTCCCCGCGCCGGATAGTTCCCATCCTTTTGGTCATGGCACGATAAGCCCTTGTGTGCGGGACGGCCTTCCTGGATGGCGGGGCGTCCGTCAACCCTTCATTCTGCTTGACAAATGAAGGATTCCCTACTAATCATCAGCCTTTGAATCGTGACCGTACGTCGTTTTGACGACTAGACTGGGATAAAAAATCATTCAGAAGGAGGAGAGGAGAACAAATGGCAAAATTAATCGAACCTCATGGTGGTAAAGGCCTTACAATCTGTCTGCTGGAAGGCGCTGAGCTGGAAGCGGAAAAAACCAAAGCCGCCGGCCTTAAAAAGATCACGATTTCCCCTCGTGTCAAAGGCGATTTGATCATGCTCGGAAACGGCGGGTTCAGCCCCTTGACCGGCTTCATGACCAAGGCCGACTGGAAAGGCGTGTGTGAAAGCTTTCTGACGGCGGATGGGACTTTCTGGCCGGTGCCGGTCACCCTGGATGTTTCCAGTGACGATGCGGCCGGTATTGCAGACGGCGATGAAATTGCCCTGTATGATCCCGAGGGCGATGAAATCATGGCCACCATGAAAGTGACCGAAAAGTGGGAAGAGAGCGAAGCCGACAAGATCTGGGAATGTGAAAAGGTCTTCATGGGCGAAGGCACTCCGACCAAGGAAGAATTCTGGAAAATCGCCAAGGAAGATCATCCCGGTGTCCAGATGGTGATGGGTCAGAAAGAGGTCAATCTGGCCGGTCCGGTAAAAGTGCTCAGCGAAGGCGACTATCCCGTCCGGTATGCAGGCGTTTATCACCGCCCGGCGGAATCCCGCAAGATTTTCGAGGATCGCGGCTGGTCGGACGTTGCGGCCCTGCAGTTGCGCAACCCCATGCATCGCTCCCACGAATACCTGTGCAAGATTGCCGTGGAAGTCTGCGACGGCGTGTATATCCATTCGCTGGTTGGCAACCTGAAACCGGGTGACATTCCGGCCGGCGTCCGCGTGAAATGCATCGATGCCCTGGTGAAAAACTATTTTGTAGAAAAGAACGTCGTCCAGGGCGGCTACCCGCTGGATATGCGTTATGCCGGGCCGCGTGAAGGCCTTCTGCACGCTGTTTTCCGCCAGAACTACGGCTGCTCCAAAATGATCATTGGTCGTGACCACGCCGGTGTGGGTGATTTCTACGGCATGTTCGAAGCCCAGACCATCTTCGACAAGATCCCGAACCCTGAGGGCGGTAAGGGCCTGCTCTGCCAGCCCCTGAAAATCGACTGGACCTTCTACTGCTACAAGTGTGACGGCATGGCTTCCCTGCGAACCTGCCCGCATGGCAAGGACGATCGCGTGCTGCTGTCCGGCACCATGCTGCGCAAAATGCTTTCGGAAGGTGGCGATCTGCCGGATCACTTCGGCCGTGATGAAGTTGTAGCCATTCTGCGCGACTACTACGAAGGCCTGACTGAGAAGGTCGAAATCAAGACCCACAAGGCGGCGACCGGCAACTAACCGCCTGCTTTTCGTAACCGGGGGCTTTATCCCTGGTTCTCATAACGTGTTCAAAAAGGGAGATACCGCTAAACAGGTATCTCCCTTTTTTATGGGAGAGAATTCGGCTGGTCGACCGTCGGCGTGCTGATCCGCACAAGGATAAAAAAAGGAGGGAGCCTTTTTCGGATCTCCCTCCTTGGGACATTCAGTGCATCAAGAGTTTTCTGGGTTTAGAAACCTCGGCCGGAATATTCGGCATAGGCCATGGCCACCGTGCGATAAACCAGATGGGCCAGTTTGGAAAAAGGCGTAAAGGCAAACAGGCACCAAATGGCGATCAGATGCAAAAAGTAGACAATCGCCATGGGGGTGTACAGGCCGGCCAAACGCAGCAACTCCGTTCCCATTCCGGTCACACCCAGGGTCAGCACCATGCCCACGAGATACCAGTCCCAGTAGCTGGAAACGCTGTCGGTTTTGGCCAGACGGTTTTTCAGCAACAGCAGACCGCCGACAATCAAGGCGATACCGGCAATATTGCCTAACCATTTGACCGGGTTGATTTGGTTATAGGGCCCCTCGATATGCAGGATCCATTCCGCAAAGAAAAAGCAGTTGGTGACGATGAAAAGGCCGATGAAACTATACAGGACCATCATATGGGCGGTTGAGCGGGACTTGTTTTCGGTGCATTCGTCGAATTTCTGGTGCTTGAAAATGGTCGGAATGATTTTAATAAAAGCCTGAACAAAACCGGCCGGATCGATTTTTTCCTGCTTGGTCTTGCCTTCCGCCAGGGCGTTGGCATGCATATCGGCAATAAACCGTTTGAGGCCCAGGGCGAAGGTGCCGACGGCAAAGAAAAAGGTGGGGATCATGATGATGTCCACCAGATAATTATTGATATAGCTATGCCCCCAGATTTCATGCCCGCCTGCCGGTGAAAAATTCAGCCAGTTGAGACCCACCATGTTGGAGAGCAGGCCGACAACCAGAAAAATAGCTGCTGGAATAGCCAGCAGGATCGGCAGTTTGGACTTGTCACGCACCAGCTTGCCCAAAGCCTTGGGGCCGGCGTATTCGGAAACGGCATAAGCGCGAATGGCGCCGAGGGCGTCTCCGGGTTTGGCATCGCGAGGACAGCGGGTATTGCAGTCGCCGCAATTATGGCAGAGCCAGATATCGGCGCTGCTGACCAATTTGTCTTTGAGTCCCCAGGAAGCCGCAATCATTTCTTTACGGGGAAACGGCTTGTTCTCGGGGGAAATGGGACAGACCACAGAACATGTGGCGCACTGGTAGCATTTTTTAAGATCGCCGCCGCCTAGCGCACGCACGTCCTTAATAAAACCAACATCAGGATCAAGCATGATCGCTTCCGACATGTTTATACCTCCTTGTTCGAATGGGCCGGTGATGATGACCGTCGCCTGCCCGATACGAAATTGAACATTAGGCTAAGGGCGGTATCCGCAGGCCTGCAGATACCGCCCGGCGCATTCGATTTAGAAGCCCTTGAAGGGGTTCGGGCCCATTTCTTCGATGGACGCAACGAATTCGTTGATGATCTGTGGGATCTTGTCGTATTCGTCGATGGCAATTTCAAACTGGGCCACACGCTCCTCTTCCAATGCCAGACTGGCCAGCGCATCCCCGATTTTTTTCATACGGATGCTGGCAAGCTCGCTGCCCTTGACAAAATGGCACTGGTAATCGTCGCCATGTTTGCAGCCTAAAAGAAAAACGCCGTCCATGCCCTGGGAGAGGGCGTCCTTGATCCAGATGACGTTGACTGAACCGAGGCAGCGCACCGGAATGAGACGGACATCCGCGGAGTAGGACAATCCCTTGAGAGCAAGCATGTCCAGGGCCGGGTAGGCGTCGTTCTCACAAACCAAACCGAGGATACGGAAAGGTGGTTCAGCATAGTCGTCTTCGGACGGCACGACCACCGATTTAACCTGGGATCCGATGCTGTCGATGTTGTAGTCTGCAAAACCGATGATGCGTTCGGGACAGGCGCCCATGCAGGTGCCGCAGCGGCGGCAACGCGCCGGGTTGGGTTTGGGTGTCCCTTTTTCATCGTCGTCCAAAGCCCCGAAGGGGCATTCTTCCGTGCAGCGTTTACACTGGGTGCAACGCTGGAAGAAGAAATCCGGATAGGTCAGATCGCCCGAGCGGGGATGAACCGCCATGCCGCGGTTGACCGATTCCAGGCATTGAATCGCCTTGAGGGCGGCACCGGAGGCATCTTCAATGGATTCCTCCATGGTCATGCTACGTCGAATGGCGCCGGCGGCATAGATGCCGGTCCGCTGCGTTTCATAAGGAAAGCAAATGAAGTTGGAATCGCAGTAGCCTTTGAAAAGATCGATGTTATCCCGGAAAGACGGTCCCTGGCGGTAGGCCAGGTTGATGACCGGATCGTTTTTCGTGGCCGGCACCAGGCCGGTTCCCAGCACCACCAGGTCGGCTTTGACCTTAACGTTTTCACCCAGGAGCGTGTTCCGGGCATCGACCACAAGGCCGGCCCCGTTCTTGGAAACACCGACGACTTCGCCCTTGGTCAGGAAAATACCAGGATCCTGCTGGATGCTTTTGTAGAAATTTTCCTGCAGACCGGGTGTTCGCATGTGCTGATAAAACACATAAGCCTTGCCGGTATCCGGGTAGTCTTCCCGCACATAGGTGGCCTGTTTCAGGGCGACCAGACTGGTCACCGCACCGGCGTATTCGAAGTCCGTATCATTATCCTGCCCGGGACTCTGAATGAAGACCACGGACTCGGCTTTTTTGCCGTCCGACGGCCGGGTGATGTGGCCTGTTTTGGCCATGGCTTCGAATGTGGCGTTGGTGACGACATCCGGCAGTTCGCCGAAGCCCAGATGGGCGAATTCGCCGTCTTTGGGTTCATAAGGCTTGTAGCCGGCGGCCAGAACGACGGCGCCAAATTTTTCACCATTGGGGTCGAGTTTCAGGATGTCCTTCCGGCCCTCGTTGTATTCAAGATATTTTTCATGCTGCTGTTCGGCGTTGAGTTCCTTGCCTTTTTCATCCACTTTCATTTCATCCGGCAGGGGGTAGGGCACATCGAACTCAATTTTTTCGCCCGGTTTTTTCAGGGTTACCGTAAAATTTCCGGGCTCGCCGGCCAGGCGGGCCACAACGGTATTGGTCCGTACGCTGATATTGGCGTAATTGTCGAGCTCCTTGATCTGGTCGCCGATGGTCGGGGCCAGGGTTGTATCATAGGGGTAGCTCAGGGGCAGTTGCTTGCGCCAGTTGTTGGCCTGGCCGCCGAGCTGGTCTTCTTTTTCGACAATCGTTACCTCGTAGCCGGCCTTGGCCGCGTCGATAGCGGCAGAGATACCCGTTATGCCGCCGCCGATCACGAGAATTTTCCGGCTGAAAGTTTCCAACTGGTAGGCTTCCGGCAGATCGACTTTCTTCACCCGGGCCATGCCCATGCGCAGATAGTCTTCGGCCATCATCTGGACGCGATCGAAGTTGGCTTCGTCTTCTTTTTCCTCGGCGGTCAGGGCCGGAAACTGATCCCGCGAATGGGACCAAACCACGCCTTCACGCAGGTTGACGCGTTCGATGATGCTGCCCACGAAGCGAAACGTGTCGAAATTAACACGGCGCGAGCAGGCCGCAATCACCATCGTGTTAATGCCTTTTTCTTCCGTATCTTTCTTGATTATATCAACACCGGCCTGGCTGCAGAGAAACGGATGAGTCTGGACGGGAAATCCTTCCTCACCGGCCACGCCGCTCAGCGCCTCGATATCCAGAGCATCCCCGATACCGCAGCCCGTGCAGATGTACACACCGTATTTTTTATCCATGGATTACCTCCTACTTCGCTGCCAGAGTTTGAATCGCTTTCAGGGCCATACCGGTTGCATTCTGGTTGGACGACACAACATCCGCCGGCTTGTTGGCGCAACCAGCGGCAAAAATACCCCCTTTACGGAAGTCGTTAAGGATAAAACCGTCTTCCGTATAGGTAATATCGCCCGGGAGTTTGGCGCCGGCCGCAGTGGGCTGCATACCCGTGGCCAGGACCGCCAAGTCCACCGTTTGACGCGATTTTTCGCCGGTAACCGCGTTTTCGGCCGTCAGGGTGACTGCACCGCCGGCAGCAGCTTCCACCGCCGCAACTTTGCCTTTGACGAAAATAATTTTATCGTCGTCCTTAACCTTCTGGTAGAATTTTTCGTAACGCTGGCCGGGGGATCGGATGTCGATGTAAAAAATATAAATTGTCGCATCCGGATACTGTTCGCGAACATAAAGCGCCTGCTTCAGAGAGGCCATGCAGCAGATATAAGAACAGTACGGCAGGTGATTTTCATCACGGGACCCGGCGCACTGGACGAAGGCGACCGTTTCCGGCGCTTTCTGGTCGGCCGGGCGAAGGATTTTGCCCTGAGTCGGGCCGTTGGGGGCGGCCAATCGTTCCATCATCATGTTGGTGATAATATTGGGAACCTGGCCGAAGCCCAGGTTATCGATTTTGGTGGCATCGTAAGGCTGCCAGCCCGTGGCGTAGACCACTGCGCCGACTTTGAGGTCCAGGGTCTTGGCCTTCATGTCCAAATCGACGGCATCGTAAGCGCAGGCTTCCTTGCAACGGGTGGCATCGTCCGTCCCGATGATTTCGGGTGCGATGACATAACGCGCTGGGAAGGCCATTTCAAAGGGCAGGTAGGCCCCTTTGGTTTTTTTCATGCCAAAATCATAGGCACTATCGATTTCAGTCTGGCAGACCTTGGCACATTCCCCGCAGCCCGTGCAATTTTCATTGACGTAGCGGGGGTTGATCTTGATCTGAACGTCATAATCGCCAGGCGCACCGGTGACCTTGGTCACTTCCGCCAAGGTCATGACTTTGATCAAGGGATTGTCCTTGATACGGCGGAAATTGATTTCCAGACCGCAGGTTGGCGGGCAGAGCTTGGGGAAATACTGGTTGAGCTGTGCCACGCGTCCACCCAGGTAGGGGTTTTTTTCAACGAGAAACACCTCGTATCCCACCTCGGCCGCTTCAAGCGCCGTCGTCAGGCCGCTGATGCCGCCGCCCACGACGAGAATGCTTCCACTAGCAGGAGCTTTGTTTTCTGTCATCCTGTCCCTCCGTGCTTACAGATTGGTTGTTACCTGAACGATTTAATAGCATATCGGTGGTTATCAATCGTCACAGGCGATATCCGTTTTGGTCTATGCACACACGTCGGTGCGGGTCGATGCCGGGGACAACGCGCCGGCGTCTGTCCAGGACCAGAGGATAAACAGCGGATACCGCCGTGAAACACCATAGAATGTTTCGGGTAATCCTTAATAAAAACCTCCAGGCACCCGGTTTCCGGGCACCTGGAGGCTAATGTTGCGACTAAGCTAATGCCAAGTCTTCATTCCCATTAATCCGGGATGATCTTGATGTAGTCTTTCTTGAAGACATCCCATTTCTGCGCTTTCGGATCGAACTTGGAGTTGGTGAAGCAGAACCAATTCTCGTCGTCCTGACCCGGGTAGTCCGCCTGATAGTAGAAACCGGGATAACGGGTTTCTTTGCGGTACTGGATGTGACGCAGGTGGGATTCTACCGTCCAGATGCGATGTTCGATTTCCCAAGCCCGCATCAGTTCGTGCAGGTCGCCGGCGGCCAGCTTTTCGCAGTCTTCGCGCATGGTTTGGAGCAGATCCATGACGATCTCGAGGTTTTTGCTGGTGGTCTGATAGAACGTGGCGGTTCCCGCGCCATACTCGTGGGTGGCCTTCATCAGACGATACATCATACCTTCCGGTTTGACGTAGTTGGGGTTGATGTCGATGGCCGTGGTGTAGTCCTTGTGATCCAGGAAGGTGCGCACCGGCTTGTAGATCAGGTCCACCAGCTCTTCCTTGCTCTTAGCCAGGGCCGGCTTGAAGTCGGCGAAATCCTTGGCGTAGCGGACCATTTGCTTGGCCGCCATACGGCCTTCCGCATGGGAACCCGAGGAGAACTTGTGGCCGGAGCAGCCCACGCCGTCACCGGCGGTGAAGAGACCTTCGACCGTGGTCATGCGGTTGTAGACCTTGCCGTTGCGGGCTTTAAGTTTGTAGGCGTCCGGGACCCAGTCATAGTCCGGGCCGGAAGTCCACAGACCGCAACAACCGGAGTGAGACCCCAGCAGGTAAGGTTCGGTGGGCATGATTTCGGAGTTCTTTTTCTCCGGTTCGCAGTTCTGGGCACACCACAGGTTGGCCTGGCCGCAGGTCATGTCGAGGAAGTCTTCCCAGGCCTCGGATTCGAGGTGCTTGAGTTCTTTCTTGTCCATGGTCTTGCCGATTTCGGCCAGGGCGGTCACGGTGTCCATGAGGATGGGACCGCGGCCTTCTTTCATCTCGAACAGCATCAGGTGGTTACGCAGACAGGTCGGGGTGATGGCGGCCGTGCCATAGGGTGCATATTTTTCCAACTCGGCCTTGGCGGCATCGCTACCGGCAAAGTTTTCGCCCAGACCGTTGAGGGCTTTGGCCTTGAACAGCAGGAACCAGGCGCCCACCGGGCCGTAACCGTCTTTGAAGCGGGCCGGGGTGAAACGGTTTTCCATCATGGAAAGTTCGGCCCCCACTTTCATGCACATGGTGTAAGTGGAGCCGGCGTTCCATACCGGATACCAGGCGCGGCCCTTGCCCTCACCCACCGAACGTGGCTGGTAGATGTTCACCGCGCCGCCGCAGGCGACCATCATGGTTTTGCATTTGATGATGTAGATTTTGTTTTCACGAACGGAAAAGCCAACCGCGCCGGCAATCTGGTTGTCGACGTTGGCGTCCAGAAGAAGCTCGACGATGAAGCAGCGTTCGATGATGTTGTCGTCACCGAGGGCTTTTTTGGCGGCTTCCGCCACGATCCGTTTGTAGGATTCGCCGTTGATCATGATCTGCCACTTACCGGTGCGGACCGGCTGGGCGCCTGCTTTCAGAGTGCCCATTGCCTGGCCTTTTTTACCGTCCATATTTTTGCCGTCTTCGCTTTTCTTCCAGACCGGCAGGCCCCATTCTTCGAACAGATGCACGGAGTCGTCCACGTGGCAGCCCAGGTCGAAGATCAAATCTTCTCGTACCAGGCCCATCAGGTCGTTGCGAACCATGCGAACATAGTCTTCGGGAGCATTTTCGCCAATATAGGTGTTGATGGCGGACAGACCCTGAGCCACGGCGCCGGAGCGTTCCATGGCGGCTTTGTCGCACAGGAGAACGGTCTGGTCGTCGCCCAGCCATTTTTTAACTTCAAACGCGGCGCCGCAGGCTGCCATACCGCCGCCCACGATCAAAACGTCAACTTCGCGTTCCTCGACTTCCGGATCCCGTACGGCCTTGAGTTCGCCTTTGGGTGCATTCGGTAATGCCATATTGCTTCCTCCTTAAATATTGGTAAATTCAGAATTTTCCTTCAACAGGGAACAATAACCTCAAAGGACCTAAACTTTCGGCGTCGGAATCGTGTAGCCGTCAGCTTCTTGCGTGCTCAGCAGGCCGCTTTCGAGGTCTTTGCCCTTGAGGTCTTCGTAGGCATTGGCCGCGCCTTCCGGGGTGGTACGGATTGGGAACTTGAAGCGTTTGACGACGCCATTGCGGAACTTGCAGGTCCACATGACATCCTCGGTGCCCATCATCGGCATAATGCTGCTTCCCAACGGCACGAAGTCGGCATAGCCGCGCACTTCGATGGCCTGGGTCGGGCAGATTTTGACACAGGAAAAGCACTCCCAGCACTGATCCGGCTCCTGATTGTAAGCTTTCATGGCGTCAGGATCCAGGACCATCAGGTCGTTGGGGCAGATGTACATGCAAGCTGTCTTGTCACCGCCCTTGCAGCCGTCACATTTTTCCTGAATTACAAAGCTTGGCATTTAAGATCCTCCTAGAATAAAATTCATAAAAGTTTTACCGATGGGCTTACCCGTCGGTAGCGTCGCATCCATCGTAGAGCCTGTAACACCTCCCTTCATTTTCGTGATCCGGACAGGCAAGCCTCCCGGTCGTTCCTATAGGTGAAGCGTCACTAACGGGGAGCATCTCCCAGTTGTATCGTCAAGGGTTGTTGATATAGCAAAAAATTTAAAAATTTCAAGAGGATATAGCTTTTACGAGATAGTTTAAATATCATTCGACCCTAAGCTTGTCAAGAATTTTCGATGAAAGAAACGCAGCCCGGCAGGCTGTTTGCGGCGTTTTCGGGGGGCAGGGCCAGATGTTGAAATCCCATACCATTTTAATACCACATATGGTATTAAAACCGCCAAAGTGGAAGGGCTCTCTCCTTCTCGCAGCAACGAAAGGTGAACAATGGAAAACGATATGATACCCCTGGGGCATCATGACCGCTTTCAGTTTGCGTGTGGCCCCGACGTCCCCTGTTTCAATGCCTGCTGTCGAGACCTCAATCAGTTTCTGACGCCCTACGACATCTATCGGCTGAAATCCCGTTTGCAACTGTCCTCCAGCGAATTTTTAGGCCGCTATGCGGTCGAACACCTCGGGCCCCAGACCGGGCTGCCGGTCATCAGTCTTAAGGCGGTTCCCGGGGATGATCTGCGGTGTCCGTTCGTATCCGATGCCGGCTGCCAGGTCTACGAAGATCGCCCCTCATCCTGCCGGACCTATCCCTTGGCGCGGGCCATCACACGGTCGCGGGAAACCGGAGAGGTGACCGAGCATTTCGCGTTGATGCGCGAAAATCATTGTTGCGGCTGTGAACAGACGCGTACGCAAACCGTTAAAGAGTGGATCGAGGACCAGGAACTGGAGCACTTCAACCAGTTTAACGACATGCTCATGGACATTATCAGTATGAAGAATCAATGGCATCCGGCGCCGCTCGATTTGCGGGAGCAGCGGATGTTTCATCTGGCCCTTTACGATCTGGATGGTTTTCGCCGGCACCTGCAGGAAAAGGGACTGCCGGAAGGGTTGGCGATGGACGAGGCGGAACAGGCTAAAATGATGGCGGACGATGTGGCGCTGCTGACCTTCGCTCATACCTGGATCAAATGGGCGTTGTTCGGAAAGGCCCTTCCCGCATGAGTGCGGCAGTAACAACGAAAACGGGCAGCGAGGCGCCTGTCGCACTGGTGCTGGGTGCCATCAAGGGTATCGGCAAAGGGATCGGTCTGGATTTGGCCCGCCGGGGATGCCGTGTGGCCCTGACCTATTACGATTGGGAGGACGAACTCCCCGGGATGCAGGCGGATTTTGCGGTTTTCGGCGCCAATGCCGATATATTTCAAGTCGACCTGCGCGATTGTGACAGCGTTCTACGGCTGATTCCGGCAGTGGTGGCCCGCTTCGGGCGTCTCGATATTCTGATCAATAATATCGAACGCGGCGGATGGCCGCTGGTGCATGGGCCATACACGCCAGCCCAGTGGGATCTTGAGATTGAGACCACCTTGCGGGCCAAGCGCTGGGTATTCGATACCGCGCTGCCGCATCTGAAAGACAGTGGCAATGGCTGTGTGGTGAATCTGTCATCCATTGCAGGCGTGGTTGGCCGCAGCGGCCCAGCCAGCCTGGTATTCAACGATGGCTATGCCGCCGCCAACCGGGCTGTCGGATTGCTAACGGAATCATGGGCCCGCGTGGCCGCCCCGGAGGTGCGGGTCAACGAAATCATGTTGGGCCTGGTTGCCACCCGCCATGCGGCCATGACACGCGGCTGGAGGCTGCTCCAACCTGATCAGAAACAGGCCTTGCTCGACCACACGCTGCTGGGGCGCACCGGCACGATCGACGATGTGGTGAAGGCCGTTCGTTTTATCATCGACGATGCCCCGTTTATGTCGGGTAGTGTTATTCGGCTTGACGGGGGGTATGTGCTGGGGGGCGAGAAGGTGGCCCCGATGCCGCCCGGTGTTTTATAGCCGGTTGGGTTGGGACCGGCGGCCGTCCTGTTCAGCGCGGCCGGATTTTTTTGCTGGGGATTCCCCAGACAAACAACTTGACCCAGTCCATGCCGAAGCGCAGAAGCGTGGTGTCATCCCGGCGAATTCGGTTCAAGAGGTCTTTTTTGACCTTGTAGCGATTTAAAAAGCTGCTGGACTGGAGAAATTCCCGGAATTCATCCATGTTGTAGGTAGCCATAAACGCCATGCGGCCTCTGGGCCCGTTTGGCCCTTGACCCTGCCAGGGGTCTTGATCGAACAACCGCTTTAGGCCAGCCCATTTGAGGGTCATCTTGTGATGCTCTTCGGCGTTTTGATCCTGGGCCCAGGTCGCCAGCGTCCATTCGTCTGGGCCTTGCCCCCCCAAACAAAAAGCGGGCGGTCTGAAAAAACCGATGCGTTCGGGCGGGGTTCCCGGTTCGCCATAGTGCAAGCCATGCTCGACCGGAAAGGCGCGGCAGGTGTCCGGACGATCCGGGTAAACCGTGCAACCCGCATCGCTCAGGAAAGGGCAGGCCTGCTCTCGATCTGTTGCCATGCGCAGGAGGACATCGGGGAAATGGTTGCCTTCACGCAGAACGATATCGACATAACGGTCGATAAATTGATCGGAACGCATACCGAGGTTTTGTTTCAACCGAATCACATCATAGGGATACAGAAACAAGTTCAGATTGTGGCAACAGCGGTTGAAACAGGCAACGCCCGGATGGCAGCGGAAGCGGAACCGGTCGTTGTTTCTGAGGCATTGCCCGGGTAGCTGCGCCAGCTTGTCGTCCGGAATTGTTTTCATGCGGTAGGTCCCCCCCATAAATCGATCGTCGGGCACCCCGACCCTCAGATCCGGTGTGGTTCTTTAGGTCTCAAAACAAACGATCATCTGCGCAATGGTAAGGCGCACGCCTGTTTCTATCCCGGTGGCATTTCGCAACGCCTTTTCCAGGTTGGCCAGCGCAATATAATGTGGTGTTCGGTCCAACGGAGATTCGCCAACCGGCTGACCCGTCGCTTCAAAGATGTGGCATCCGGGGCCGGTAATCAACCCCTTGTAAGGATGGCGCATGATGTGCGGGATGCCGTGAAGCCGGCAGATCATGGGGCGCTCACGGTAGAGGAGGCATTGCGTATCCCGGTTCAGCGGACAAAGATGGCGGGTCCGGCGGTTGTGGCGCTCGTCTTCGGATACGACATGGCAGTAGGCCTGTGCGTTCTGGGTGACGAGGCGGCGTTCGTCCTCCGACAGTGTGAGGTAGCCTGAAAAAAGGCCGACAAGCTCAACGAGCGTGTGGTGGTAGAACCGGGTCAGGCAGCAGCTATCGTCACACCCCCGGCATTCAAAACCATAACGATCGGCCGCCGTGGCGTAGCGGGCATCCATAGCCGCATAGATAGCCTGCAATTGCCGGATGGCATCGGCCTGCCCCTTAAGGATGTCATGCAACTGGCGGGAGGATAAAGGCATTGGCTGGAATTCGTCAGATCGTTGGGGAAGGAAAGAAAATGCGTTTATAGAGGTTCATGGCATAGCGGTCCGTCATGCTGGCCAGTAAATCGCACACGAGCCGTTCGCGCGGCTGCGAACGGTCATTACAGCCGTTCATTTCCAGCGATCGCAACTCTTCCTGCAGATCGGACTCGTTTCCGAGAAAGTGAGCATATAGATCGGACAGGATTTTTTTGGCTTTGATGAATTCCTGATGGACCTTTTCCGAGCGATAGACGTTTTCGTAGAGAAAATGCCGCAAGGTCTGCATGGCCTCATTGGCGGAACCACTCATTTGTAAATCAAGGCCATTTTCAGTGGTGCGGCTGTTGGTAATCAAATCGCGAATCATGCGGATGGCGCGTTCGGAGTGCGATTTTCCCAGTATGCGCAGGCATACCTCGGGAACTTGACGGGCGTCAATAACACCGCTACGGATGGCATCATCCAAATCATGGTTCAAATAAGCCATGATGTCGGCGAAACGAACAATACGGCCTTCGGCGGTAGTGGGCAGTTCCGCAGGATTGTCCGGCATCACCCGGCCGAATCCTTTGGAATGCTTCAGAATGCCATCGCGCACCGCCAACGTCAGATTTAATCCCCGCCCGTTGTTTTCGAGGCGATCGACCACGCGCAGGCTCTGCTTGTTGTGGGTAAATCCAGGGGAATAAATTTCTTTGAGCGCCATTTCGCCACCGTGCCCGAACGGGGTGTGTCCCAGATCGTGCCCCAGGGCAATGGCCTCGGCCAAGTCTTCATTCAGAAACAT
>Ga0210141_1000018_pt1 | contig 16363 bp, 9 predicted proteins | sample China_Galinas_Co_2_FD_184862 | JGI IMG/M metagenome (GOLD analysis project Ga0210141, IMG submission 184862) | Wetland microbial communities from San Francisco Bay, California, USA, that impact long-term carbon sequestration -... | ecosystem: Environmental > Aquatic > Marine > Wetlands ...
CTACTCGAACGGAAAATGCATAAAGGTAATGTCCGCCTCCTCCCGGTTGTGCGCGGTCTCCCCGATATAGCCGAGGGCAAAGGCCACCGCCCCTCCAGGAACGGTGAAATCACGATGGAACTGGCGCTTATTGTCTTTGAGCGCAATGAAATTGCTGTGATCGAGAAACGAGAAGAAATCGTGGATGCTGATCACCGTGCTCCGTTCATCCAGGAAGTAGAGGTGAAAGACCAGCTCGTTGATGCTTTCAAAACGGATCTCACTCGCCCCCCACACCTTTAGACGGTTGCCGGCCACCCGGTTGCCGGGGGGCACATACTTGCCCATATCCCGTTGGCCCATGGACTGGCATCCCGCCAGGATGGAAACCCATAAAAGTCCGACGGCCAGAATGACCTATCTGTCTTGGTACTTGAATGTTGGCGATGCCAAGAAGGCCTCCTTTCGCGCTGACGCCGATCGTCGATAGATGGTTTACCTTCAGTGCCATGTCTCGGGTCTGGATGCACGTGCTTCGCGAGCCGAACTGAATCACTTCCCCCCTCGTTAATGTCGAATACGATATAATCGCCCGCCCGAAATGGCCGATCCATATTAAATGGCCACACCGCCGAAGAGGTTTGACAAGGTGTCTTTCCTTTCGCAAGAAACCCGCTTACCAAAAAATCAATCCCTTCAAGCTGTCGAAACGCTAGTGGAAATCATGAAAGAGACCCTGGCATCCGGCGAGGATGACCTGATCAGTGGATTTGGCAAATTCTGCGTCAAGGAAAAATCCCAGCGGCGTGGCAGGAATCCGGCAACGGGTGGTTCGATGTTGTTGCCTGATCGGAAGGTGGTGACGTTTAAGTGCTCGGGGCAGCTGCGGGATAAATGTAACAGGTAGTGGCGGGATTTGGGATTAGCGTTTCCTGCCTGAAAAATCATTATGATCCGCATCGTGGCACGTAATCTCAAATTTTGATCGGGTCGCTTTTCGTGGACTAGTCTCAATGTATCACAAACCAGATTTTCGACGTATTATACATTTTACATGGCCAACCTACTTTTCATCCCTATCCACATTTACAAAACTGTCTGTTAAGAAGATAAAGTGAGCTTTTCTTTCCGGTTTATAATCTGCTAAATACCCAAGCCAAGATTCTCTTAAGGTGTACCCGCAGTCAGCTCGTTTATTTTTAACATAAATTAAAAAGTCGGGTTCAATGCTAATCTGTTCCATTGTGCGTAATAAAAAATTCCCTTCGAGGATCACGGGTTGGTTTAATTCGTGTCGTGATTTGATGACAGTTTTTAATTCGTTTATTAGATAACGAGGGTAGGTGACACCCGGCTCTATCCTATACATATCAGTTTCGATGCATGGCATATCAAGTTTCCATGCCAGATATCTTCCAAGCTCGGACTTGCCAGCCCCCGTGCATCCATCCACTGCGATAGTAAATTTTCGCCAATCAGAACAAATTTTATCCCGGAGTATAGCAACTAGTGTTTTATGTTCTTCGGCTTCAATTATCTTTTTCTGCATAGCCTATTCCAGGGGGGAATCAGACCCACGGTGACCAAAGCAGCCGATGTCTGCACCCGCCTTCAATGCCAGGGAAACGGGAATTATACTGTCAGCCAATCGGTTGCGTGCTGCGCATCGGATGTGCCGTTATGGATCATTATCCCTTAATACCAGGCACATCGACGAATGGCGTCATCGCCGGCTGAGACGCCGTTAGGTACCATAGCCATACGATTCCCGACCAAATCGATCAGAAAAGCCTCGCCTGTTAAAAATCTATAATTTTTAAAGGGTTAAAATGTCAAGCACGACGATCCGCACAGCTATCGTATCGGGGCCGTCCCCTGGAACGGGATAGGCCGGCAAGGACGGTTCCGCATTGAACCGAATGATTGACACGCCGACCGAGATGGTTAAATTTGTTTATTAGCAGCAAGCTTTCCGATCCAGTTGTATCGCTCGCCTCGCCGCGACAGCACATCGATCTCATTGAAAGGCTATCGCACCCTCATACGATAGCCCACGCTCTTTTCCGGCTATCCTATCGTCGTCCTAATGAACGACCGCCTCCCCAATTGAACCTCCTGCGCCATCCGTCAGATCCATTATCGTCACCCACCCATCAAAGGAGGTCCCTATGTTTAGGCAATGGCGTACCCCAACCCGAATATCGGTCTTCTGGTCACTGATGGCCGCCGTCATCATTCTGGCGTTGATGATCCCGCCCCATGTGAGCGGACAAGAAATGAACGCCCAATTCATCCAGGCCACTCGCATGGGCGACGCCTCGGCCGTCAAAGAAATGATTTCCCAGGGCGCCAGTGTTGAAGCAACGGACATTCTCGGCAATTCCGCCTTGACCTGTGCCGTGGAAAGCGAACAGATGGAATGCGTTAAGCTTTTGCTCGACAGCGGTGCCACCGTGGACACCCGGACGTATAACGGGTACACGCCGCTGATTCTGTCCGCCATCAAGGGCCAGCAAAACATGGCGAAAATGCTCATGGAAAAGGGCGCTGACGTGAACGCCACCGACCCCTACGGCTGGACAGCCCTGATGAACGCCGTCTACCTGGGGGATGCCGAAATGGTGCAGTTGCTGCTGGACGGGGGAACAGACGTCAATCACAAAAACTATCTGGGTCGAACAGCCCTGTTTATCTCGGAAAAGACCGACAAGCCTGAAATCATGCGCATGCTCAAAGAAGCCGGCGCGGTCGAGTAGGATCATCGCCAGGGAACAGCGGGGTTCTTTTGCCCCACCGTTCCCTGAAACAAAGCCCTTCCGCGAAGAGACCCTGCGGATTGCCCTGAACCGGATCGATCGCCTTGCAGTCGGTTCGAATGCGCAGGAGGTGTCTTTTTGCGGTTTGACCCGGAAAATCTTAACCCTCAATAATTCTTGACAATTTTATCTTATCCATCCTAAATGCGACCCGCCCGGTCGAGAAATAGCAGTCGCCAGCCTATCCCGACCCATGGCCGAATCAACAAGCTTCCACTGTTGACCGGCATCTCATGTCGTGACGAAAACCAACCGTCCCAAATGCTTTCGGCTATCCCGATGTTTCGGTAAATGCTGTGAGACGATCCTGCGGGGGCGAGGCACGGGAAAACAACTGAAAGGAATGACCATGAGCGATTTCGGTGAATTGGCCCATCTGGATGCTGGGGATGCCGAAATCGATCAGTTTCGGGGGCCCCTGGTGGGTCGCATCGAAGGTGAATACGACACGAATGAAACTCACTTCTTTGCATTCAATCTGAGCTGGAAATTCTAAGGAGCTACAAGTTTCCTTAGAAAAAAGGATGGTGTCGTCCAGATATATCAATCCTCAATTTTTATATTACCCTAAGATATCTGAAAACAGTCCAACCTTGCGATTACTGATATGGTCCCGCACTAATCAGACCAGAAAATATTTGAGGTAGCCGATCCTAATCCTGGATCGAGCTGTGAGATTTTAGATTACGGGAGCATCTATAGTAAAATTATTTGGGTTAGGGGGGGAGCGACTGGCACGTAATTCCCATTTTGGGCAGTTTCGTTTTTTGCGGATTACTCAATGATAACCCGATACACGCTATTTGACTTTCCTGCAGGTTAAGACAACACAGAAAGGGTGTTGTTCAATTCTCGAGCCTTTCCGTCAAATAGCAGTCCGCCAGCCGACATCGTCAAAGGGCGGCTTGCGGGAAGCCGCCCAAACCGATAATCTTGTATGGATATCCCTCCATATTTGGTGATACAAATGCCAAAGACAACAGCCTAGTCCGTTACTTTTGAAAATGTCCCTCGCATGAATGATTATGATCGTCGCTAAAACTGCCGTCCGGACACGTCACCCCCATCATTATCAGGCCCTTGGTCTTGGCCCCTTCCAAATTGGCGTCACGAAAATTGGTTCCCTGAACCCAGGCTCCTGTCAAATCCGCATCCCGCAGATCGGCCCCCTCGAAATTGCAATCGGATAAATCGGCAAAGGTAAGCTTGGATCTTTGAAGATTGGCCTTCTTGAAATTGGACCGGGACAAAACGGCGGAGTAAAAATCAGATTGACTCAGGTTGGCGCTTTCAAAATCCGTCGACCGAAAAATTCCAAAGGTTAGATTGGCCGAACTCAGATTCATATAACGGAAGCAGGCACCACTCAGGTCACATCCGACCAGCTCGGTTTCCGCCGGGACGGTTGATGCTGAAAGGATCAAAGCGAACATCACGATGACGCTCCAAAACATACCTTTTAGTTTCATTTTGGGCCTCCCATTCATGGTTTTGGGTTAAAGGCAAGCACGGGTAATTTTTTGCTATCGCGAATACCCGTCAGTAATGCGGCGTCGTTCATAGAGTCCGCTTGAATGGGCGGGGCATTTTTTTAGCGTAGCAGGCGTTTGCGGACCAAAGTAAGGAAGGATCGGAGGTATGAAATGGAAGCCTAGTGACAGCTGGCTATGTCGGATGAAAAGGAGGAATCAATTATGTGCACAGAGTACGGCAGCGATGTGAGCGATAATTTAAGCTGATGCCGCCATGAAAAAGGTTTTTTAACCATATACTAAGCTAGATCAAGAAGGGCTATTGTCAATGATAGATTCACAAAATGGCTGGAAAGAATATTCGGTGCAACCGTCAGTGCAACAACCGGTGCAACAGCGCGGGGAAACCGGTGAGACCGCGGCTCAGTGCTTTACGGATCAGAACGATCGTTCACAAAGGCCGGCGATTGATGCTGCGGTGGATCGGGAAAAGATGGTTGGGCAATGGCACGCTGTTTTTCATTGCATAGGCGGGGATAGGGTCTTACCTGTCGATGGGGATTAACGGGATAGCTCGGATATATGTGAACCGTGTTTAAAAACCGTTAGACTGCATACCTACTATCTTTGTGGTTACGGCTGTGGTTCCGGACTAATCAGAGTGCTGAATCCTTAGGATAGACGCTCCTAATCGGATTGAATCATCAGTCGAACGGAAATAGCTCAACTCAAATTGTAAAGATGTAATGCCCATCAAATATCGAGAATTTCATAAAACTGTTCGGTGACAGGCTTCGAATTATCACACCACGTCTCCCGCAAACTCCGAACCAATTTCTGATATGTCCCAGCCTGTTCTTCTTTATAATTTTCTAAATCTGCCCTGCTTCTGAAAAGCATTATCGCTCCACATTGAGATGGATCGCTTTGATTTTGGAAAAATTCTACACGACGGACACCCATAACTCCACGAAGTTCTGCTGCTGAAGTTTCCATCCATTTTCTAAAATCTTTATCCTGTAGGGCATGGTAAGTCACTACACGCATAATCATATCAACCCCCTTTTTTTGAAACTTACTGTTTGGTCGTCAGGCCAAATAGAAATAAATGCATTTGGAACAGTCAGGCATGGTTAGCAATTGAGGGTCGCTGAAGAGGAGCGCATCAGTAGCCTATATTGCTTTAAATTAGGACTATTGCGCCACATTTCAAGCATGTTTTTTGTAATGCTAACTGTGGCCGATCAAAACCGCTCTGCAATCCTGAGCAAGAAGGTAATAAACTCGCGTCCCGTATTTCAACATGCTATGGTCCCGCACTAATCAAGACGCGTAATTCTTGGGATAGCCGATCCTAGTCCTGGATCAAGATGTGACATTTTGGTTAACCAGGGCATATCCCAACAAAACTATATGATTTCATGATGTTGCGTATGGCACGTAATTTGGATTTTTGGCAGGCTCCTGTTTAGTGGGATCTCAATGTATCAGTACCTGGGTGATATTTGATTTGGAGTTAAAAATTAGAGTAGTAATAACACAATGGCAGTGCTTATGTGGAAAACTCGATAATTCACTGATAAGTGCGCCAAAGTGGAATAGCAAATACTAAAGAGGCCTTGCAGCCAACCAAGTCGATTACGTTGACTTAACAATGAGTCATGGTAGAAATTATATAAATATCAGACAGTTAAAGAAACCAACTTTTTTGTCTGAAAATGGCCTTTTTTGCGGAAAGGCGGATTTCCACTGAACAAATAAGTTGGCAATCAAGAAGGAATTATGAATAAAAAAGATCAAATAGCAATCGAAACTCAGCGTCAGGGAGTACAATTATGGTGAATCGTTAAAATGATCTCGATCACTAATGGTTGGCGTACTCTTTGAACAACGCTGCGTATACATCCTGCGGGTTTACCGATTCAGCATACTTCCGGTTGAGGTGGTACTCGATGCGATAGGCCTTCCAGGGCACATTTTTCGATATTAAATGCGCAATCAGGGCGATACGGTTGGACTGCATAAAATCGGCCTTGACCTTGGCCCGCATTGCCCGCCTGTGGAATTTGAGGTCGCCGGAATTCAGCAGTTCAGCTTTGGCCTCGCATTTTTTGATATAGTTATCCACAAACGTTCCGTAAATCCGTGAAAGGGTATCATCGACCGTCTCGCCATCCAAGTGCGCCAGCACCCAGCCACTTTCCAAAAAATAATGTGTGCCAACGAGTTGGGACATACCATTCCCTTTCATGTCACCCTCCTTCGGCTTGAAATCACAATTTACGACACCGGTTTAATTTGGGGGCTTTGAAAGCATCCTCTTACTTGATTTTGCTTTCAAAGCCCGAGATCAATACATTGCCGGCGCCTTACTGTTGGACGTTCTCTCTCAAAAGCACCGCGTAAACTTCCTGGGGATACACCGACTCGGTATACAACCGGTTAAGACGGTACGCAACGCGATCGGCATTCAGCGGCGCTTTTTCCGCCATGAGATGTTTTATCATGGTGGTGCGGTTGGATTGAATAAAAGCACCCTTGACCGTGGCCCGAATGGCTGACTCGCGGATATTGGGGCTGCCGGAATTCAGCATCGCCGCCTTGGCTTCGCATTTCTGGATGTAGTTGTCCACAAATGCTCCGTAAAGGAATGATTCCTGAACACCTTCGGGTTCTCCACACAGGCCGGAAAGCGCCATACCACTGACCAAAACCATTGTCCCAACGATTGCGATGATAACTTTGCTTTTCATTTTACTCTCCTTTGGCTTGAAATGTTTATTGTTTACCTGTTGCGTCCTTTATTACGGCGGTTTCATCTTCTTGCCTTTTCGGGTATCCATAGAGCACAGTTCATGCCAGAAGGCTTTGAGCAGCATGTCGTAGCGCCGTCATCATGTTCCTTTTTCCCCCTAAATGTCTTTATTTAATGGATATTTTTCCCTTCTTTCCCAAAAAGAATCTTACAGGGCAGGATCGGTAAAAAAAGCGGCAATATATGATATAACCCGCTTAATTTTTTGATGATTTAGTGTATTTCAGTGAAGGAATGCTGAAGAGTGTCGTGGCAACTATAAAAGGGGCAGGATTGTACTTCAATCTATCCTAAAATATTTATAACATATTCATTTATTTAGTTATATTTTATTGGTGCAAAGTTGCTACACTACGAAGCAGAATTGCACCATCACGTCGTTTCAAACTAAAACCCGACCTTTCAAACCTGATCTTCTTTTTTTACCAGATCGTATTTCTGCATTTTTCGTTGTAGCGTCCACCGGGAAATCTTCAGACGGTCGGCGGCTTGGCCGCGATTCCACATGGATTTATTCAAACTTTCCTGAATCAATTTACGTTCCAGGACCTCTAGGGCACCATTTAAACCGTCTGCATGACGTAAGGCCTCATCCTCTTCCACCGCATAAAAAGAGCGCCGACCAGGCAGGGTAATTTGATTGGTGGCCAGAAACCGTTGAATCGTGTTCTGCAATTCACGGACGTTTCCCGGCCATCCATAATGAAGGAAGGTATCCAAAATCTTTCCTGATAAATATGGCTTTTTACCGGTTGACGGAAAGCGGGAAAGAAAGGACTCGGCAAGCAGAGGGATATCTTCTTTCCTTTCCCTTAGGGGAGGAAGTTCGATATCGATGACATGAATCCGGTAAAAAAGGTCTTCCCTGAAAGTACCTTTAAGAACCATTGCAGATAAATCTTGATTGGTGGCACTGATAATTCTGGCATCCGCTGTTTTTGCCTTTGTCCCCCCTACCGGAAAATACTCGCCGTTTTCCAACACCCGCAGCAGCTTCACTTGCATGGTCGGCTTTAATTCACCCACCTCGTCCAGGAACAGCGTTCCCTTGTGGGCTTCATCGAAAAAACCGGGCTGTTCGCGGTCCGCGCCAGTAAAGCTTCCTTTTTGGTGGCCAAAGAATTCTCTCTCAAAAAGGCTTTCGGGAATCGCGCTGCAGTTGACCGCCACAAAAGCTTCCTTTTTGCGTCGGCTCAATTCGTATATTGTCCTGGCCACCAATTCTTTGCCGGTTCCTGATTCGCCGGTAATGATGACATGAAAGTCGGACGACGCGGCCTGCGATAGAAGCTCGTATACTTTTTTCATGGCAGGACTGCGCCCAACGATATTCCCGAATTTATAGCGTTCTTCCAGGCTGACCTTTAAAACGCGGTTTTCATTTTGAAGGGCCGCTTTTTCATTTTCAATGGTCTTTTGAATGGACATATCCCGGATGGCGGTGACACTGACGGAAGATTCGGCAAAATCCAAGTTTTTGGTTCTTATTTCAACGGGAATGGTGCCACCCTGTCGGCGAATGATTCCCCCTTCATAAGGCCTGTCCGCTTCATCTAGAATCGCGCGTTGGCATTCTAAAGGAAAACGTTCCAGAAGATTCTGACCCAGTAGCGCTTCAGGCTTGCAATTCAAAACGCGGCTAGCTTCGTTATTGACATCGATGATAATACCCTGGTCATGAATAATGATGCCCTCGAAAGATGCTTCGGCAAGGGTTTTGAAACGGGCGTTTTCACGGGCCAATTGGAGATGCAAGAACCGATTTTCAATATGGGTTTTTACTCTGGCAAGGACTTCCTCCCCTTGAAAAGGTTTGGTAATATAATCAACCCCGCCAACCTGGAATCCCTTGGTTTTATTTTCCACTTCTTCGAGGGCACTCAAGAAGACCACGGGGATATCTTTAGTGTGGGGATCTTTCTTTAATTGTCGACAAACTTCAAAACCACCCATATCCGGCATCAAAACATCCAACAGTATCAAGTCGGGTGCCGGGTCGGATCGGGCGATCTTCAACCCTTCCCGGCCATTCAAGGCAATGATGATCTTATAGCTTTCCGACAACAAGCCGACGATGGCATGCAGGTATACCGCTTCATCGTCAATGGCCAGTATTCGTATCTTCCTATCCTGTAAGGCCATATCACTCCTTTAGGCGGTTGACTCACGTTAGGAACCTATTCGGCAGGCAATGCAACCACATGAGATACTGGCATTTATCAGCGTATTTGGGTCTGAAACGCGGGTCAGAAACCAAGTCCCGCCGTCGTTTGCTCAAGCGTGTTTTGGGCCAGCTCGAATGCAAAGCTGTTTATTTGCGATTCCAGCTCCAGAAAACTGCCGCTGATATTGGAAGGCCCCAGCAATTCTTTTATATCGGCGACGATCGTCAGGGCATCTGAATCACGTTTATCGATGAGGCCGGCTAATTCTTGAAATAATTGCTTAAGATGAGCCTTTTCCTGTTCAGTGAGATGTTGCATTTCGTGTTCACCGCTGTAGGCCGCATCATCGGTCTGCCCTGCCGCTTTGTTTTTCAGAAATGCATCCAAAGCGGCCATAACGCGGCTAACTTCCCTGTCGAAACGATTCAACAGTTCCGGCAGGCGATCGCGGATGCCTTTCTTTATAGCGGATTCCAGCTCAGAGGATATTGCAGATAGCCTCTTGGCACCGATGGTTCCCGACACGCCTTTGACGGTGTGAGCCAATCGCTGTGCGACACCACGGTCTCCATGTGCCAGTTCTTCCCTGATTTTTTCAGTGATGTCCTGATGCCGGCGATGGAAACTGTTTAGCAGCTTGATATACAATTGCCTGTCGCCGTTCACCGCGCCTAAACCCATGATCACATCAAAACCATCGAGATGGGGCCAACCCTCGGCAGCATCCAAGGCGTCGGTTTCACCAGCCTTCCCATTGTTTATGCAGCCGTTCAGGTCAACATCGGGTCTGAGTCTCTGAACCAGTGTTCGGTATAGAATTTCCGGCTTGATCGGTTTAGCGATGTGGTCATTCATGCCGGCAGCCATACATTCTTCACGATCGGTCGACATCGCGTTGGCCGTCATCGCCATAATGGGCAGTTCGTGTGACAGGGAACCCTTACGGATTTCTCGTGTAGCGGTCAACCCGTCCATAAACGGCATCTGTATATCCATCAGAATACCGTCAAATCGTTCTCTGGCCGCCATTGCCACGGCTTCCAATCCGTTGGTGGCCGTGACCACCTCGAGGCCAACCTGCTCCAACAGTTCACGTGCGAGTTGCAGATTGGTTTCATTGTCTTCCACAAGGAGAATCCGAAAGTTGGTAAGGAAGCCCCTTGCAACCTCTTTGGCAATACCGACAATGACATCATTATCTTTGCCTTCCGTTTTTTCAAAGCTGAGGACAAATACAAACTGGCTGCCGATACCAGGTGTGCTTTGAACCGTGATTTTGCTGTCCATCATTTCGATCAATCGCTTGCAGATCGCCAGACCCAACCCCGTGCCGCCGTATTTGCGCGTAATGGAAAAATCCGCTTGTCGAAAAGGCCGAAACAGGTTTTTGATCTGTGCCTTGCTCATCCCTATGCCCGTGTCACTGACGATAAATCTCAGTGAAGCGTCCTGTTCCGATTCCTCGATCAGCTCAACAGTTAATGAAACAACACCTTCTGAAGTGAACTTGACCGCATTGGAAGTCAGGTTTATGAGCACCTGTTCCAGGCGCAGCGCATCGCCTTTAAGATGTTTTGGTATTGCATCTGGAACATGAAGTGAAAAGGCCAGCCCCTTTTCGTTGCTTTTGACGCTGATCATTGAAGACACTCTTTCCAGAACTTCTCTCAGATTGAAGCTGTGTTTTTCGAGGTCGAGCTTTCCGGCTTCGATTTTTGAAAAATCCAGGATATCGTCGATCAACCTTAAAAGATTATAGGCGGAAGCGTGAATTTTTTTTTGATAGTCAAGCTGTTGGGGTGTTAAATTTGTTTCCATGGCCAGGTGGCTGAAGCCGATAATCGCGTCCATGGGGGTGCGGATCTCATGACTCATGTTGGCCAGAAAGTTACTCTTGGCCCTGGTGGCTTCTTCGGCAGCCATTTTTGCCCCTTTGAGTTCCTGTTCCGCTTTTTTCTGACGTGAAATATCCCGATAGATGGCATAAACACCGGCGTCTTTTCCTCCGATGGAGATCGGCATGCCGGTAACCGATACATCCACCAGACGACCGTCTTTACATTGGCGCACCGTCTCGTGGAAAATGTGACTTCCTTTCTTTATTTCAATTTTGACGCTCTTACCTTCTTCTTGGCGCGATTGCGGAATAATCGTGTCATCCAGGGACCGACCGATGACCTCATCAGCGGAAAAACCGAAAACCTTGGTGAATTGGCTGTTTATTCGTTCCACACGGTCATTTTCATTGATGAAAACGATCGCCTCGGTCGAGGCTTCAAAAAGCTGTTCCAGATAGGCCTTCTGTATGGTGATTTCCAGTTCGGCCTGTTTCTTGCTGGAAATATCCCTGTAGATGGCATAGATACCGGCATCTTCTCCTTCTACGGAAATCGGCATTCCGGTAATCGACACATCCACAAGACGGCCATCTTTACGTTTCCGCACGGTCTCAAAAAAATAGGGCTTACCCTTTTTAATCTCCGCTGTAACCGTTTTGCCTTCCTCGTGACGCGATGCGGGGATAATCGTATCGTCCAATGATCTGCCGGTAATTTCAGCAGCGGCATAACCAAAAATAGTCGAAAATTGGCTGTTTATGCGCTCCACAAGCCCCTTTGGATTAACGTAGGCAATGGCCTCGGTGGAAGCTTCAAAAAGTTGCTCCAAATAGGCCCTCTGTATCGTGATTTCCCGTTCGGCCTGTTTCCGCGCGGTGATGTCCTGTATGATGGAAAGTACTCCGGATATTTTCCCTTCTGTATTTATCAGACCCGTGTTGTGCCATTCACAGGTAATTGCGCGACCGTTTTTCGTAACGTTATCGTTGATGGAATGCGTTCCCCCTCGTTGATCGATCAAGTCTTGCCATACCTGATCGACTATCGGGCGAACATTTTCAGGCACAATCAATTCCGCAGCATGTTGCCCTAGTGCCTCTTCTGCCGCATAGCCAAACATCTGTTCAGCAGCTTGATTCCATTTGATGACTTCAAAATCAAGGTTCCACTCAATCACGGCAAGCGGCGACTGCTCAACCATCAAAGCCAGTCGCTGCTCTGAAGCCCACATCTCCGCCTTCCGTCTCTCTTTCTGTTCTTTTTTGAGAATAAACAATTGTGAGATCAGGCTTGAAAAAATTTCCAGCGGTCTAACCGTTTCCGCACTCGGTATTAATCCTGATTTTGATTCGTCAACGGATATTATCCCGATTGTTTCACCTTCTTCATCAATCATTCGTACAAAAAGATTGTCTTCCGGATGCCATCTATTTTTCGATTCAGGTACAGGCCCGCTGCCGTAGATGGTTGCATCCTGATTCAGGATGTGTTTTTTGGTATGGGGGAAATAGTAGCTGAGGGGTCCAATCTTATCTCCCTCGGTAAAAACCCTATTATACCACTTTTTGGGCATTTCCACTTTTCGCAGCTTATCGACCAGTTCCTTTTCAACCCCACCAAATGCGATAATATCCCTGAAAGGCGCTTCCTCTTTAAATAAGGAGATGATCACCCTTTTGAAATCAGAGTAATTAACGATTGTTTTGCTGATTTTATCAAAAAATTGCTGTTCATCCTTTATGGTAATCATGGAGGCGGCTGCCAAACTTAGCTGCTCGGTCTGATTAGACAGATAAGACAATTTCTCATCACGAACCCTTAGCTCATTTTCAATTCGCTTGCGTTCGGTAATATCGCGGTTGATTCCCGCGATTGCAATCGCCTTGCCCGTGGCATCGCGCATGAATGAAACAACACTTTCCACCGGATAAATCGTACCGTCTTTCCGGTAATTGTCGATCTGAACAATCCTGGATCGATCAGGCTTTGCGCTTCCCTCTTTTTCCAGCCTGATTTCCGTATCAAGTATCTTGGTAACCTTGTCCAGCGAATCCGGAGGCATGCTCTCTTTGAGGGGCATGGCCATCATCTCTTCGACGCTGAATCCGGTCTGGGTTTCAACCGAGTGACTGATGTATGTGCAATTCAATTCCATGTCCCTGATCCAGACAACATCCGACAGACTGTCAGCAAGGAGGCGATGGCGGGCTTCACTTTCTCGCAGCGCATCCTCGGCGCGTTTGCGATGAATCGCCAAGGCGATCTGGTCGGAAATTGCCGACAGCACCTGCAGATCTTTCTCACCATAAAGATCGGCATCCGAATAACTCTGGGCCGCCACGACGCCGATCACTTCCCCCCTGATGATAAGTGGAACGCCCAACCAGATTTTGGGGACCGTGCCCACTATCTTATTCTTTTTGGCACGGTCCAGGAGCATCGTTTCGTCAAGAAGCAGGGGACTTTTCTTGATAATGACCTCGCCCGTTAGGCTGTTGACCTCAGTCAAACTTTCAATTCTTGGCAGGGCTTTGTCAAACTGATCGACAAAGTATTCAAAGTCGATGGAATTCTTGGCGCGGTCATACAGGGCAATAAAGAAATTGGAGAGATCCATCAGGCGGCTCAAAGACTGATGGATGGATTCAAACAGCTGTTGCAGATTTTCAGTATTATGCACGGCACTGGCAATCTTCAGCAAGACATGGCTGATCTCTTCGCTGACTCTGAGTGCTGTTTCAACGCGTTTTCGATCTGTAATATCGTGGAAACTCCACACTCTTCCTACGATCTCTTTACCAATAATTTGCGGTTGGGAGTAACACTCAAGAATCTTTCCATCCTTCAGTTCGACCATGTTAAATGAATGTGCATTTGAGTCGTTGGTGAGCCCTTTTACATTGGAAAGAAACGTCTCAGCGTCAACAATTTTGGTAATCACATATTTCCGTAATTCCTTGTCTTTCCCATTACGAACAAGGTGGGCGGGGATATTCCACGTATCGATGAATTTCTGATTAAAATTCGTCCAGGCACCGTATTTATCGACAACAAGAATACCATCGGCAGTGGACTCTAAGGTCGCCTTTAATATTGATATCGATCGCTCACGTTCGTATTCGATTCTCTTTTTGTCTGTAACATCCCGTATGGTTCCGATCAGTTTTACGGGGTTGTTTTGATCATCTTTGAGAAGTTCGGTATTGATAGAATAAATATGCTGGGTGTTGTCTTCAAAAGAGATATTGAATTCATAATTCTTTACAAATTCCTTGTTAAGAAGAATCTCAATATGTTTATCTCTATTTTCAGGGGTAAATAAAATGTCAAAAAATGATTTGCCAATAAGTTCATTTCGTTTATAGGGGATGTGTTTTTCAATTGAGGGGCTGATTTCGGAAATGACACCATCGAGACGAATTTCAAAATAGACATCTAAAATGTTGTTGTAGATCTGGCGAAGTTTTTTCTCATTCTCCCGTAACGCATCTTCCGAACGTTTTCGCTGTATCGACAGGGCCATTTGCCCAGAAATGGCCGAAAGTATTTGAAGATCCATGTTATTGTACATATTGGCATCTATATAGCTCTGTACAGCTACCACCCCGATAACCTCATCTTTTATCATCAACGGTGCGCCCATCCAAATAAGGGGCACCGGACCCCATACACCGTTTTGATTTTTTCGTTTTTCGAGATCTTCGGTTTTTAATAAAATTGGTTTGCGTTGGGTAACAACTAAACCGGTTAATGAATCCCCAGAATCGAAGTTTGTGATCGGCGTAAAATCATCATCCAGGGTATCGACAAAATATGGAAAATGCAGCGTCCGTTCTTTCATATCCACAATGGCAATAAAGAAATTGGACACATCTATTATTCGCCCCAATGTGTGATGGATTCTCTCAAACAACTGGGGCAAATTTTCAGAACTATGAACGGCACTTGTAATTTCAAACAGAACCTGACTAATTTCGTCGCTTTTCTTATGGGCGATTTGAATCTGTTTTCGCTCAATTGCAGTTGCTATGAATTCGGCTACGGAATTTAAAAACCCCAGGTCACTTTCCTTAAATGCGTCTTTCGAACGATAACTCCAGACCATGAGAGCACCCGTAGACCGGCCTTTTATTTTCAGTGGGGCTCCTGCCACTACCTTGCAAGCTGAAGGAGACGCGGTTTTGTATGTCTCCGGGGACATTTTTGCGATGTCTTCTTCATAAAACAACATGGGCTTGCCTGCGGATACCACTCTTGCCGGCAAAGACTGTGGTTTGCTGATGTTAGTCAATTCTTCTATGGTGACACCCGCTTCACCTGCAACATATGGGAATTTCAACAATTCGCTGTCTTCAGGGTTCAGGGCAACGGCAATATTTTCCACGGTTAGGATTTTCAATAGGGAATCGCATATGGATGCATACAGATCACCAAAATCGTCCGTATTGTTGACCGCATTGGATATCTCAACCAATGCGGTCACTGTAGCAGCTTCATCTCTATTTCTTTTTTTATTATCCATGGATATCATTTTGTCTCTTCGTGGTTTCAGATGCCTGAATGCCTGTCAATAAGCGTGCCAGATTAATACTTTGACAGGGTATCGCACTCCCCGATCAATGATCGGCAAACCCGTCAATAGCATCATTGTCATTGCAATTTTTGGATTTAGAAAAAAATTCTGATTCTATTTAAGTGTTTAAAACACTGATGGATTAGGTTGTTCTGAACGTACAAGATGAGTCAGAATCTGAAATAATCGCTCGGACGAGGTTGATTGAGGAATGATCACAATTCAACAGGAAGGCGATTCTGCTCAGGGTAACGCCATTCTTGCTTAGCTAACAAAACTATATATGAATTGTCAATGTTTTCTGATTGTTATAAAATTATTCCGTAAAACCATGGAAATTCATATCGGGCAGCCATCGGCCTTCGACGACCTGGCTCTTCCTGTTTACTTTTTCAGATCTTCCAATGATTGTTTCAGCGTTAGCATGCCTCCTCGAATTTCCGATCGCCCCGGTGCATTGCCGCGAATCCAATGCCAGAGCCGCTTCTGCTCCGGGATCCGGTCGGATGGGATCAGTTTGCGCAACACGATCCGCCGGCGTCCGGCATAGATGCAGATCGACGGTACCAAGGGAAAAAGAGGCGCAGTTTTGATGCGGGTAATCGCCTCTTTTTCGATAAAAAACCGATCCACCGGTGTTTCGACGGAAACACCCGTCGGTGTAACATCGACGAAGTAACCTTCACGGCTCCGTTTGGCCATGAA
>Ga0210141_1000019_pt1 | contig 16246 bp, 10 predicted proteins | sample China_Galinas_Co_2_FD_184862 | JGI IMG/M metagenome (GOLD analysis project Ga0210141, IMG submission 184862) | Wetland microbial communities from San Francisco Bay, California, USA, that impact long-term carbon sequestration -... | ecosystem: Environmental > Aquatic > Marine > Wetlands ...
AGTCCAGCATGTGGGGCTTCAGGTTGGCGGCGGTCAAAATCGGGCAGGTTTCCGACATACCGTAGGCCGAGGTGACGTTGATGCCCAGATCAAGGGAGGCCTTGCACAACCCCTTGGACATGGCGGAACCGCCGATAATGACCTTCCAGTTCGAAAGATCGAAGTTTTTCACGGCCGGGCTGCTGACCAGCATGTGCAGGATGGTGGGGACGCAGTGGGAAAAGGTGACCTTTTCCGTCAGCAGGAGTTTCAGCAGCATCTCCGGTTCGTAACGGCCGGGATAGACCTGCTTGGTGCCGATCATGGTGCAGAGGTAGGGCACGCCCCAGGCGTGGACGTGAAACATGGGGGTGATGGGCATATAGACGTCCGCCGAGTCCAGGGTGAGTTGGGATTTGTAGATGCAAATGCCCGACATGAGTCCGTAAGTGTGCAGCATGATCTGGCGGTGGCTGTAGAAAACCCCCTTGGGCAAGCCGGTGGTGCCGGTGGTGTAGAAGGTCGTGGCCATGGTGTTTTCATCCAGATCGGGGAAATCATAGTGATCACCGGACCCGGCGAGCAGCTCTTCGTATTCTCCCGCCAGCGCAAGGCTGGTTTCCGGCCGTTCGCCGTCGGTCAGCAGAATGAATTTTTTGACCGTCTTGATCTGGTCCCTGATGGCTTCCAGCATAGGGAGGAATTCCGCAAAAACCAGGATGACGTCGTCTTCGGCGTGATTGATGGTGTAGAGCAGCTGTTCCGGCGACAGCCGGATGTTGATGGTGTGCAGGACAGCGCCCATCATGGGAACGGCAAAGAAACATTCCAGGTAGCGGTGGCTGTCCCAGTCCATCACGGCCACGGTCTGGCCGGGTTCGACGCCGGCGGCGGCCAGCATGTTGGCCAGCTTGTGGATGCGTTGATTGAGGTCGCGGTAGGTGTAGCGCATCTGGTCCCGATAGACGATTTCCTGGTCCGGCGCATACTGCAGCGGCGTCCGGAGGATGTTTTTGATGAGCAGGGGATAGGCATCGGCCGACGGGGTTTTTTCAATCAATCGGGCTGTCATGGTACCTCCTTGTGTGGTTTTGCATTTAAAGTGATAATCGCGTTGTCACGCAGCGCGGCCCCGGCATGTGATTCTGGAATCAGGGCACAGCCGCAGGAATGAATGGAAAGGGGTTATGGGCCATGTACGGCAACCAGGTTAAATGAATGAATCCATATTTGATTAATAAACAATCATAAAATAAATTTAAAGGTATTTTTCAGCCTTGCGCTGCCTGTCCCCCATTTTTATTGACCGGGACCCACGGCATCCCGTATGGACAGCTCCCCACGGCCCTGACGGTTTTCATTGCATCAGGGGCATAAAACCGTTAGGTTGCGGCATTTTGATCGTGTTGCGGCACCGCCCCCGGCGATAGCACAAAAGTTGGGCAAGGAGGGGGCGATGGTTGAAAAATTCAAATAGAGGTGGCTCATCGGATATCATATCATCAAACTTGAAGACCGCCGCGCCACGTCCGTTCGGCCCTGACCAATGGTCATGGGGGAGGCATTCGGGTTTCTGCCGATCGGATTGATCCGTTCTGATCATAGCAGAAGACGGATGAATCATATTATCATAGAGGGATACTTTGCTACTCGTTATCGTAGGGATGATTATCGGATTCGTGCTGCTCTACAAAGGCGGTGATTTCCTGGTCACCGGCGCCGCCGGCATTGCCAGGAAGAAAAATATCCCGGCCTTCATTATCGGCATTACTCTGGTGGCGTTCGGCACCAGCGCGCCGGAGTTGTTTTTCAATCTGATTTCCGCGCTGCATGGCAATGCCGAGTTTGCCCTGAGCAATGTTTCGGGCAGCAACCTGATCAATCTGTGCGTGGGCATCGGTGTCAGTGCCATGATCACCGCCTTGCCGATAAAACGAGAGGTCTTCGCCAAGGATCTGCTGTTTCTGTTTATGGGGCCCCTGCTGATTCTGATCTTCATAACGGTTTCCGGTCGTAACGCTCTGACACTGATCCATGGTCTTTTTCTGTTTGTCGGGTTTGCCGGCTATCTTTTCTGGACGAACCGCGAGATGATCCGGCACAACCGGAAGTTGCCGAAGTCCGACCAGGCCTGCATGGATGTGTCCTGCAAAAGGGAATGGGGCATATTTTTTATGGGTGGCGTCATGTTGTACGCCGGCGGTGAAATTATCTTCCGTAATGCCTTGACCATCGTCGAAAGATTACAGATATCCGAGTCCATCGTGGGCTTGACCGTGATTGCCGTGGGGACGTCCATACCGGATTGTGCGGCCAGTATCATTGCGGTTTTCAAAAAACAGAAAGATATTGCCATCGGCAATATCCTGGGGAGCAATATCTTCAATATCTTCCTTGTCCTGGCGGCGACCATCGTCGCATTTAACGAACCGATCTTTTTCAGCCAGAGCAATTTGTTCGATTACCTGTCGGTTTTCATCCTGTCCTTTCTTTTTTTCATCGTTGTCATCACCCGCCAATCCTATGGCCCTGTCTTGGGGTTTCTCACGCTGGCCTATTATCCGCTTTCGCTCCTGGTACGGATTTTATATTTTGGTTGAATGACTTGCGATGCCGCGCTAGGATTGGCAGGGGTATGCTTTTTAACTTTTCTCAAATCAACTATCTTCGCAGCTTTTTTCCGGGGACCTGCATGTTTATGGAGGGAAGGGTTTGATGGAGACATTCCGCACTTATGATACGGGTGATTTTTATGATGAGCTGATCGAGGCCAATGGCCGACCCCGCAGCGGCGCGCAACTGTTGGTGGACAAGATCGAGTCACTGCCGGCCGGCGACCTGGTATTGCGCCAGAAGGCGGCGGAAGCCATGCTCCTCAAAATGGGGATCACGTTCAATGTTTACGGCCGTGATGAGGGCACCGAAAAGATCATGCCATTCGATATCATCCCCCGCATCGTCTCCAGCAGCGACTGGCAGCAGCTTGAGAGCGGCCTCAAACAGCGCATTTTTGCGCTCAATGAATTTATTCAGGACGTTTACAACGATAAGCGGATTCTGAAGGACAAGGTTGTTCCTGAAGACCTGATCCTCACCAGTCGCACCTACCGTAAGGAGTGCGAGGGTTTCACCCCCCCGCGGGGCATATGGTGCCATGTGACCGGCACCGATCTTGTGCGGGACAGCGATGGGTGCTTTTATGTCCTGGAGGACAACCTGCGCTGTCCATCGGGGGTTTCTTATGTGCTGGAGAATCGCCAGGTGCTCAAACGGACCTTCCCTCAGGTTTTCGGGGCGTCCCGGGTGCGGCCCGTAGACGATTATCCCACCAAGCTGCTCGAGATGCTGGAATTTCTGGCCCCGGATAACGTCCAGACACCCACCATCGGTGTGTTGACCCCCGGCATTTACAACAGCGCCTACTTCGAGCATTCGTTTCTCTCTCAGCAGATGGGGGTGGAGCTGGTCGAGGGCCAGGATTTGGTGGTAGCTGACGGATTCGTCCACATGCTCACCACCAAAGGCCTCAAGCGTGTGGATGTCCTCTACCGGCGCATCGATGATGATTTCATCGATCCGGCGGTGTTCCGTCCCGACTCCATGCTGGGGGTGAAGGGCCTCATCGAAGTCTACAAAGCGGGCCGCATTGCCATGGCCAACGCACCGGGCACCGGTATCGCCGATGACAAGGTGATCTATGCCTACGTGCCCAAGATCATAAAATACTACACCGGCGAGGAGGCGATTTTGCCCAACGTGCCGACCTATATTTGCCGGGACGACCAGGACCGGGCCTATGTATTGGCCCATCTGGATCAACTGGTGGTCAAGGCCGCCAACGAGTCCGGCGGATACGGGATGCTGGTGGGTCCCCATGCCACCGAAACGGAACGGGCGGTCTTTGCCGAGAAGATCGCGGCGGAACCCCGCAACTATATGGCGCAGCCCACCATTTCACTTTCCCGGGTGCCCACGATCGTGGGGGATCGCATCGAGGGGCGCCATGTGGACTTGCGGCCCTACGTGCTTTTTGGCGAAGAAATTTATGTGCAGCCCGGCGGTCTGACCCGCGTGGCATTGACCAAGGGCTCCCTGGTGGTCAATTCTTCTCAGGGCGGGGGCAGCAAGGATACCTGGGTGCTGTAAGTGACGCGAATGTGGGCATGACACAGAGGAGGATGATAGATGCTCAGCCGTGTGGCCAACTCAATCTACTGGATGTGCCGCTATATCGAGCGGGCCGAGAATGTGGCCCGTTTCATCAGCGTCAACCTCAACCTGCTGCTCGATATGCCATCGGAAAAGGGCAAACATTGGGAACCGCTGGTCATGATTACCGGCGACCAGGCGCTGTTCGAAAAAAAGAATTCGGACTATAACCGGGATGCGGTGATCCGGTTTCTGACCTTTGACCGGGGCTATCCCAATTCGATCCTGAGCTGTCTGGCAGCGGCACGCGAAAACGGCCGATCCATTCGCGAGATCATCTCTTCGGAGATGTGGGAGCATCTGAATAATTTTTACCTCGAACTGGCCGACGCCAAGAGCCTGACCATGGCCCTGGAGGATCCCCATCGCTTCTTCAAGATCATTCAGATGCGCAGCCACCTGTTCACCGGGCTGATGGACTCCACCATGAGCCACGGCGAGGCCTGGAACTTCGCCCGCATCGGCATGATGATGGAGCGGGCTGACAAAACGTCGCGGATTCTGGACGTCAAATACTTCATGTTGTTGCCCCAGGCGGATTTAGTCAACACGCCCATCGACAACATTCAGTGGACGGCAGTGCTCAAATCCGCCAGCGCCTTCGAGATGTACCGGAAGGAACATCACCACATTACCCCCCGTAAGGTGGCGGGTTTTTTGATCTTCGACAGCCAATTTCCGCGCTCCATTCGCCATTGCATTACCAAAGCCCAGATCTGCCTGCACCGTATCAACGGCTCACCGACCGGATCGGCCAGCAACGTTGCTGAAAAAATGCTGGGGCGCCTCAAGGCCGACATCGAATACACCGACATCGACGAAGTGGTCGACCACGGGTTGCACGAATACCTGGACAGGCTGCAAACGCGCCTCAACCAGGTGGACGGGGCCATCGGTACGACGTTTTTCAACCTCAAGCCCCTGATCGAAAATGCCACCCAGGAGCAGTCACAGGCTTAACGATACGCCCCGTTGGGGGCATGATGCCGAATATGACTCCCCCTGGTCATACCGCCGCTTCACAGAAAGGAACACCCGTGGGAATCCATGTTGCCCTGAACCACAAGACGTCGTACCGCTATGACCGGCCGATCTCTCTCTCGCCCCACATCGTCCGGCTGCGGCCGGCGCCCCATTGCCGAACACCGATTCTGAGTTACTCCATGACGGTGACCCCCCCCAGCCATTTCATCAACTGGCAGCAGGACCCTTTCAGCAACTACCTGGGTCGCCTGGTGTTCCCGGAAAAAACCACTGAATTTGAGGTGGAAGTCGATCTGGTGGCGGAGATGATTATCATCAACCCCTTCGATTTTTTCCTGGAACCCGAGGCCGAGACCTTTCCCTTCATCTATGCGTCGGCTCTCAAGGAGGAGTTGGGGCCTTATCTGGCCAAAGAACCGGCGGGCAAAGAACTCAAGGCCTACATGGCCCGAATCGATCGCAGCCCCAAACCGACCAATAATTTTATGGTGGATTTAAACCAGCAGCTGAGCCGTGACATCCGCTATCTCATCCGCATGGAACCCAATGTACAAAGCTGCGAACAGACCTTGACGCTGGGCAGCGGATCCTGCCGGGATTCGGCCTGGTTGCTGGTCAACATCCTGCGCCATCTGGGCCTGGCCGCCCGCTTCGTTTCCGGCTACCTGATCCAGCTGACACAGGATGTCAAATCCCTGGACGGCCCATCCGGGCCGGAAGCCGACTTCACCGACCTGCATGCCTGGACCGAGGTCTATCTGCCCGGCGCCGGATGGGTGGGCATGGACCCCACCTCGGGGCTTTTTGCCGGCGAAGGGCACATCCCGCTGGCCTGTTCGCCGCAGCCCCAGAGTGCGGCCCCGATTACCGGCGCGCTGGAAAAATGCGAGGTGGATTTCAGCCACAGCATGAGCGTGCGACGCATTCGCGAAGCACCCCGCTCCACACGGCCTTACCCGGAGGAGGTCTGGACGGCCATCCTGGAACTGGGGGACCGGGTGGATCGTGATCTGGCGGCGGCGGATGTGCGTCTGACCATGGGCGGTGAGCCCACCTTCGTTTCCATCGACGACATGGACGGCGAGCAGTGGAACACCGGAGCCCTGGGGGAGGAGAAACAGCAACTGGCCGAGACCCTGCTCAAACGGCTGCGGCAACAGTGGGCCCCCGGTGGGTTGTTGCACTACGGACAGGGGAAATGGTACCCCGGCGAATCCTTGCCCCGCTGGGCCCTGGGATGCTATTGGCGCCGGGACGGCCAGCCGGTGTGGACCGACGACCGCTGGATCGCCGACGTGTCCAAAGACTATGGCTTCGGCATTGCCGACGCCAAGGTTTTCATCGATTGCCTGGCGGACACGCTGGCGGTAAGCCGGCGCTTCATCCACGCGGGCTACGAAGACATCCTGTACTATCTTCACAAGGAGCAGCGGCTGCCGGTCAATGTCGATCCCAGCGACCCCAAGCTGGACGATTCCGAGGCCCGCGCGCGCATGGTGGCGGCTTTCCAGCGCGGGCTGGGGGCGGCGGTGGGCTACGTCCTGCCCCTGCAGCACGGTTCCTGGAAGAGCGGTCCCTGGCCGTTCCGGGGCGGGCACATGTTCCTTTTGCCCGGTGATTCCCCGGCCGGGCTGCGCCTGCCGCTGGAGTCCCTGCCCTGGGTCTCCAAGGCGGATTTTCCCTATGACCATCCCCTGGACCCCATGGCCGACCGGGGACCGTTGCCCGCGCTTCACGACGGGCAGCAGGCCCTGCCAGGGAAACCCGCCGAACGGGTGGGGGACAGCGTGCGCACGCAGCCCGAGCCTTTTGATGAACCGGCCCCGGCCGTTGGTGAATCCGCCGCCTGGGTGGTGCGAACGGCTCTGTGCGTGCAGCCCCGCGAGGGTCGGCTTTATGTGTTCATGCCGCCGATCGCCTCCCTGGAAGGGTATCTGGAATTGGTGGCCGCCATCGAAGCCACGGCAGCCAAGACCCGCTTGCCGATACTGATCGAAGGCTACACGCCGCCCTATGATCCCCGTCTGGACAGCTTCAAGATTACGCCTGATCCCGGGGTCATCGAGGTCAATATCCAGCCCATGCACAGCTGGCGGGAATTGGTCGATAGCACCACCGCGCTTTACGAAACAGCCCGTCAGACCCGCCTGGGCACCGAAAAGTTTCTGATGGACGGCCGCCACACCGGCACCGGCGGCGGCAACCACATCATCCTCGGTGGCGCAACCCCCGCCGACAGCCCCTTTCTGCGACGGCCGGACCTGCTGCGCAGCTTCGTTTCCTTCTGGAACAACCATCCGTCCCTTTCGTTTCTGTTTTCCGGTCTTTTCATCGGTCCCACCAGCCAGCAACCGCGCATCGACGAAGCCCGGCACGACAGCCTCTATGAACTGGAGATCGCCTTCGCCGAACTGGAGCGTCAGACCCGTCCGGACCAGCCCTGCCCGCCGTGGCTGGTGGACCGCCTGTTCCGCCACCTGCTGGTGGACGTCAGCGGCAACACCCACCGCGCCGAATTCTGCATCGACAAACTCTATTCGCCGGACAGCGCCGCCGGCCGTCTGGGGCTGCTGGAGTTCCGTGCCTTCGAGATGCCGCCCCATGCCCGCATGAGCCTGGCCCAGCAACTGCTCCTGCGGACGTTTGTGGCCTGGTTCTGGCATACCCCCTACCGCCAGGAACTCGTGCGCTGGGGCACGCGGCTGCACGACCGCTTCATGCTGCCCCAGCCGCTGAAGGAGGATTTTGCGGACGTACTCAAGACATTGAACCGTGCTGGCTTTCCGCTATCCATGGACTTTTTCCACCCGCATTTCGAGTTTCGCTTTCCGATTCACGGCAAAGTGGACTGCCAGGGCATGGAGATCGAGTTGCGCCAGGCCCTTGAGCCCTGGCATGTGCTGGGTGAAGAACCGGGCGGTGGCGGGACCGCCCGCTATGTGGACTCCTCGGTGGAGCGGCTTCAGGTCAAGGTATCCGGGATGACCGGGAACCGCCACGTGGTGACCTGCAATGGGCGACGTGTCCCCCTCCAGCCGACCAGCGTGGACGGCGTGTTCGTGGCCGGCATTCGTTATCGGGCCTGGCAGCCGCCGTCTTGCCTGCATCCCACCATCGGAGTGCACACCCCCTTGACCGTCGACCTTTTCGACACCTGGTCCGGACGATCCGTAGGCGGTTGTGCTTATCATGTGGGGCACCCGGGAGGGCGCCACCATGACACTTTTCCGGTCAACGCGAATGAAGCCGAAGGCCGACGCAATGCACGCTTCGTCCCCGGTGGCCACACCCCCGGCATGCCTGGGGCGACGCCGGAAGAAGAAACCAACGCCTATTTCCCATATACCCTTGATTTGCGGCGATGAACGGGTTAAATCGGCCAGGTGCCCCCGCGGGGCGCGATGGAAACCATACGAGACACCATCTCAATGATCACTCCAGACCTTACCGATCTGCCACCACAACAGCCCGCTTCGTCATCTCTGTTTGACACGGTGCCGTTTCCCCACGGGGCTTACTGCGAGGGATTTCTATCCCCGGCAAGTCCACGGGACCACTGGCAGCCGCTTTTGGCGGCCCTCGATGCCATGGGGTCCGATGTGCTCAACGAGCGCCAGGAACGGGCGCGGCGCATGCGCCACGAGGATGGCGCCACCTACAACCCCTTTGACGACCCTGCCGGAAGAGGAACCCCCTGGGCCCTGGAGGTGATGCCACTCCCCCTCACCGCCGAGGAATGGGAGGGCCTGGAGGCTGGTTTGATCCAGCGGGCACGGCTGCTCGAAACTATCCTGGCGGATACCTATGGTCCCCAGAACCTGGTCAAGGAAGGGTGGCTGCCGCCGGAACTGGTCTTTGCCAATCCCCATTTCCTGCGGTCCTGCCATGGCATCCAACCCGCCGCTCAACGCTATTTGACCTACTACGCGGCGGATATTTACCGGGGACCGGATGGCCGTTTCCGCGTGCTTCGGGATTACGGCTCGAATCCGGCCGGGCTGGGTTATGCCCTGGAAAACCGTATCGTTACGTCGCGGGTTTTTCCCGAATTGTATCACCGGACCCAGATTCGTCGCTTGGCCCTGTTCTTCCACGCCATGCACCATAGCATGATTCAACGCGCGGCCCTCAGGCGGGAGGACCCCAATATTGTGTTGCTGACGCCTGGGCCGGATAGCCGCATCTATTTTGAACACGCTCTGCTTTCCCGTTACCTGGGCTATCCGCTGGTCGAGGGCCCGGACCTGACCGTACGCAACGGCGAGGTTTTCCTAAAAAAATTGGCCGGTTTGGAACCGGTGAGCGCCATTTTTCGGCACACGGGGGACGCCAGCAGCGATCCGTTCGCACTGCGCCGGGAGACGGCCGTCGGGGTTGCCGGGCTGATTCAGGCCGCCCGGGAAGGCCTTGTGGATATCATCAACCCGATCGGCAGCGGATTTATTGACACGCCGGTATTGCCAATTTTTCTGTCCCGGCTCTGTCGCCACCTGATGGGGCAAGATTTGCTGCTGGAGGACCACCCGGCCTGGTGGTGCGGCGCCGCCGAAGGACTGGACCACGTTTTGGCGAATCTGGGGGATCTGACCCTGGGGTCGGCGATGGACGACTCGGCGGTGCTTGACGGTTCTGCCGATCCAGTGGCGGCCATCCAGGCGGCACCGCACACCTTTATGGCCCGCGCACCGATCTGCCCGTCGGCAACCCCGGCCTGGCGTCCGAGTGGCGCTGCGACTCGCTATACCGTCATGCGGCTGTTTGCCTGTGCCACCGATCAGGGATTCGCCATCATGCCCGGCGGTTTGGCAATCACCGCCCCGGATGTGGCTTCCCTGACCGCGGACTGCCCGGAGCGGTTGCAGAGCAAAGATATCTGGGTCTTGTCCGAGCAGCCGGTGGCACCCTTCAGCCTGATGGGCGGGCTTCAGACGGCGACCGCCGTTAGTCGCGGCAGTGATTTGCCCAGCCGGGTGGCGGACCACTTGTTGTGGCTGGGGCGCTATTTGGAACGTGCTGAAGGGTTGGTGCGGCTCCTGCGATCGGTCTTTCGCCGGCTTTCGGGAGAAGCCCGTCCGGCCGAAATCCCTGAATTGTCGTTTCTGCTGAATCTTCTGAGGGCGGATAACACGATTCCCCCGTCGGCGGATAGGGATGACGGCATTCCGCTTTATCGCGAACTGTTGGCGCAGCTGGAGGCCGCCCTTTACCAGCAGGATCGACCTGAAAGCGTTGTCGCCATTCTCAAACGGGTAAAGGAAGCGGCCCGCAATGTGCGCGATCGGCTCTCCCTGGACTCGTGGCGGGCCATTAACCGGCTTGAAGCATTTGCCGATGCGCCGGCCGGCGACCGGTTGGAGCTATTGGATGACACTTTGTTCACCCTGAGCGCCTTCAGCGGGCTGGCCATGGAGAGCATGACCCGGGGGCTGGGGTGGCGCTTCATGGACATGGGACGCCGGCTGGAACGCAGCATGAATCAGGCAAGCCTGATCCGAGCCGGCCTTCCTGAGGTATGCGGTGAATCCCGGAGCATCCTGGAAGCCCTTTTAGAGATTTTCGACAGTATCATGACCTACCGGGCGCGCTACCGGACGACCTTTCAATTGGCACCGGTGCTGGACCTGCTGCTATTGGATGATAGTAATCCCAAGTCCCTGGCTTTCCAACTCAACCAGTTATGTCATCATTTGAGAGAACTGCCCCAGCAGGACGATCCGCATGGCGTTCAGGGCGAGGCGCATGCCGCCCAGGAGATGGTTTCGGCCTTGCGCCAAGTGGACTTTGCCAGCCTGCGCTGCCGTTCGGACGGAGACGGTGCCGCATCCTTGTCGGAATTTTTAGAATCCATAGAGACCGGCCTCAAGGCGTTCGCCCAGCAGATCAGCGCCCACTACCTGAGTCGGGTACCGGCCACACCCCATTTTTCCATGCTTCCCGGTCACCGCAGGCCATGAAATATCGTATCGTTCATGAAACAACTTATCAGTATTCGGAGCCGGCTTCCCTCTCCCAGAATGAATTGTTCCTGCACCCTCGTGAGACCATCACCCAGCGCTTGATTGAAAGCGAACTGGTCATCGTGCCGCAGCCGCAATACCTTCACCGCCGAAGCGATTACTTTGGCAACGTCGCCCATGTTTTCATGGTGCAGCAGCCACATAACCATCTGGCCATATCGGCCACTTGTCTGGTGACCGTAGAACGGCCGACCATACCGGTGCCGGCCGACACGGCGCCCTGGGAAACGGTGGCTCAGCGGCTGGCCGCGCATGACCAGCCATCGACACTGGAAGCCTACCAGTTCGTATTTGCCAGCCCCCTGATTACGGTGAATTCCGCTGCCCTATCCTACGCACAACCATCTTTCCCACCAGGGACCCCTGTTCTGGCGGGCGCGGTGGATCTGATCAACCGCATCTTTACGGAATTCAGCTATGACAAGTCGGCCACGAATGTGGATACGTCGGTGGACCAATTGCTGGCCAATCGCAAAGGCGTGTGCCAGGATTTCGCCCATCTGGGCATCAGCTGTTTACGCTCCTTGGGGTTGGCAGCCCGGTATGTGAGCGGTTACCTGGAAACGAAGCCGCCGCCGGGAAAACCAAGGCTGGTCGGTGCCGACGCTTCCCATGCCTGGCTCTCGCTGTTTGTGCCGGATACCGGTTGGGTGGATCTGGATCCCACCAACAACCTGATCCCCGATGAACGCCATGTTACGCTCGCCTGGGGACGGGACTATGGCGATGTTACCCCGGTGAAGGGGATCGTCATGGGGGGAGGGGTCCACAATCTTTTCGTCATGGTGGATGTCGAGCCCCGGAATTAGGCTTTTGAAACATGACGATGTCCGGCGCCACGAACTCAAGTTGGGCGCCCCATCGCACTGCCAGCCAGGTAAATGTCTCCCGGGAGAAGAAACACACATGGGTCGGATCGTTGGTGTAGTGCCAGGCGGCGAACCTGACGCGATCGATAACCCGCTTGGTCATGATGCCCAACAAACCGCCGGGTTTCAGGAGGCGGTAAAGGCGATCGAGTTCAAGACCTGGGTGGTGCAGGTGTTCGACGACTTCGGTGGCGGTTATGAAGTCGTAACAGCGGGTGAGTACCGCGGGTTGGCGGGCATAAAAAGGATCGTAGAGGGTGACGTGGTGGCCGGCCTCCGCCAGCATGACCGAGAGCGTAGGGCCGGGTCCCGAGCCGAAATCCAGCCCCTGGCTTCCGGGGGCCAGGCGTGCCTGCAGTGGAAGAAACAGTCGGTTCAGAAATTGGCGGTAGCCCGGATCGTCCGGTCGGTTCTGGTGCCGATCGTATTCGGCTTTTTCTTCTGCTTGGCTGAGATAATAGGCGGGCGGCACGAACACCAGGCGGCAGGTCCGGCAGCGATCATATCGTCGTCGCTGATCCTGGTGATAAAAATTGTTCTGGGGGTTGCCGCACAGGGGGCAACCCGGTCCGTTGTCACTTGGTTTCAATGATCCCGCACCATGGCCGGCATGAAAGTCTGCCGGTATTTCACGCTTTTTTCGTTTTACTTCAACCGTGACGTGATGTTTTTGGCGGCATCGCCCAGGAGCAGGGTGTCGATGCCGACGGCCACCAGCGTGTATCCCGTCTGGATATAGGGGTGCACCGCCTCGGCTGTCGGGGCAAAAATACCCAGCGGGCGTTTTATGGCCTCTGCCGCCCGTTTAGCGGGTTACTTTCTGAAATCGAATAAAGAGTGCCAGTCCGGTAAAAACCAGAAGCATGCCCCCTAACGCCATGCCGTTCGGCAGCGGGGCATTGAGAATCAAAATTTCGCCGATCATGGCGAAGATGACCTCACTTGACTGGGTCGCGTCAACAGCCGCCACATCACCAGCATGGCGGGCCTTGTTCCGTGCAAACAGAAAAAGGCTTGTTGCCAGAATGCCCGAAAAAAGCGCCACCAGGGCGGTATGGATGAGCTGGCCGCCGGATGGAAGCGGCGGACGGATCGCGGCCACCAGAAGCAACCAAAAAGGCACTGACCCAAGGGATAGCAGCAAAACTTTGTTAAACGGATTTTCGACCAGAGGATCGTTTATATCGGGAAGAAACCGGTTGCCTTTTTTTGCTTCCCATACCAGCTGGTTGCCGGTCGGATAGCAAAAGGCGGCAAGCAATACCGGGAAACCGCCCATGAGAAGCGCGTTAGCACTCGCTATGTCGGCATGGCTCACGTTGACCATCAAAACGCCCACGAATACGATAGACGAGAAAAACCATATCCGTCTGGGAAATGAGCGGCCAAAACACATCAAGACCACCAGCGAGGCCAAAATGGTCAGTTGCCAGGTGGTGGCCACCACCCATCCCGGGGCATAATCGGCACTAAAGCATATCAGGGAATAGAAACCGCCGAAACCGATGCTTCCGCTGATGACCCAGAACGTCCAGTGCCGTAAAAAGAGTCGCCATAGGCGTCCCGTTGCCCCGATACCCTGGAACATGGAGATCAAAGCCGTCAAAAACAGGATCATGTAGGCATATCGAAGACAGGCGGACCAGACCCAGTGGCCACCCTCTAAGCTCATCAGGCGGTTCAGAATGAAGGTTGAGCTGAAAAACAGGCCCGAGAGAATCCCTATGGAAATCAAAGCAATCATATCATTCGTGTCTATCGGGGCAACCGACCGATAGTCAATAGAGGGCGGCGCAGTTGATTTTTCCTGTCCGTGGTTTGCGGTGAGTCGGCTCTATGCCGGCCCTTTGGCAACCTTCGCGATGTATATGCCGTTTATCGCAGTCTTGTCCTGAAGTGGATTGGCAAATTCGACCGTATGTCCGTCAACCTGGTCGAACACACGGGACAGAATGGCCAGGAATCGGCTGTCCGGTGCGTCATTGGACCATAAACCGAAAACGCCCCCCGGTCTGAGGAAAGCTTTCAGACGGATCATCCCTTCCTCCGAATAGAAATCGGCGTGTCCGGTATGAAGCAGGGCATCCGGCGTATGATCAATATCAAGAAGGATGGCGTCGAAGGCGTGTCCCGGATCATCCGGGTCGAAACCGATGCCCCGCGCGAGCGCAAAGAAGTCCGCATGGTAATAGCGGCAGCGGGCATCCTCCGAAAGCCTTTTACCGTTGGGAACCAGTTCGCGTTGGTGCCAGTCAATTACCGGTGCCAGGGCCTCCACCACAATCATTCGCGTGACCTGGTTATATTTCAAGACCGTCGCTGCGGTATAACCCAAGCCCAATCCTCCAACCACGACATCCCATCCCTCGCCTGCAAGCGCGGCCAGCCCGAGATCTGCCAGCGCCACCTCACCTTCATGGAACAGCGACGACATGAGATATTCTTCATTGAGTTTGACTTCGAATATGTCAGGTTTATCCATTCGCAGCGAGCGCCGCCGTCTCAGTATCAATTCACCAAGAACGGTCCGCTGGTAATCCAGTTCTTCAATGTTCACAGGCCGTCATCCGTTTCAGTGGGTGTCAAGTGTTTCCAGATGCGCGGCGTCGCCCCAGCTCTTGATGACCCAGCGAGGTGATCCGTAAAAGGTGCCATACTGGATGATGCTGATGCTGGCGTTGGCCGGTAGGACGCAGCGGGGGTGACCCAGGTCGATGTGGGCCACGTAGCGGAAAAAATTGTCCAGAACACCGCCGTGGGCGACGAGGGCGGCGGTGGTGCCGGGCGTGCCGTCGGCCCATTCATTGAGAACCGCGATATTCTGGTGGTAGTGCTGCCGGTGGGTTTGGCCTTCTGGGATGACATAGTCGGGGTTCTCGGTAATCAGTTCCTGGTATACCCCGGGGTGCTGTTCCTGGATTTCCTTGGCGTTCAAACCTTCGAGCACCCCGTAATGCCGTTCCCGCAGGCGGCGATCGGAACCAACTGTGTGTCCGGTGTATTGGGCGATAATGTCGGCGGTCTCCTGGGCACGCCCCAGATCGCTGCTGATCAGGGTGTCGATGGCCATGCCTTGCAGCCGCTTCCCAAGGGCATGGGCCTGGGCACGCCCGTGTTTGGTCAACGGGCTATCACCGTGGCCTTGAAAGCGCATGGCATGGTTCCAAACGGTTTCACCGTGACGAATGACGAGCAGGGTGGTGACGGGTGCGGTCACAATAACGACTCCCTCTTCAAGGTGGTTCGCTGATAATATCCGGTTGCCGGTGGTGTCGGGTTTCGGTGGATTAAAAAAGCGGGAGACGGTGTCTACCGTCGCCCGCTTCGATGCTTGCCATCACCGATCGGTGGGGGGTTAGTGTCCGGTTTCTTCGGCTGCCGGAGGCTGGTTTGCGGAAGCCTCCTCGAGTGTCTGGGCTTCCGCTTCCAAGGCCGCCTTTTCAGCCGCTGCTTTTTCGGCCTCGGCCTTGGCTTGTTGCAGATCGGCCAAACGGGCTTCGGCCGCTTCGATTTTGCGCTGGAGCAGCTCGGCTTCGGCCGCGCTCATATCATACTGGGCTGCTTCCTTCAGAAAACCGATCGCTGTGGTCGCACTCTCGATAGTGCCTCTGTTGAGTGCGGCCTGGGCCTTGTGGGTCAGGGTGTGCATTCGAATGCCCACCAGGCGATTGCGCGCCGCATCCCGTAGCTCACGATTGGGAGCGTAGCTGATCGCTTTTTCAAGGTTCGTTGTCAGCCCGGCCGTATCGGGTGCCCCCGGAACCTCGAGGATCGCATCGGCTTTGTCAATGTAGTATTGGTACATCAGCCGGTAGGCATCCGGCCAGGCATAGACTTCTTTTTGCTCCTGGGGCATTTGGATGCCCGGCAGGATCATCAGGCGGGTCTTGCCCATCGGGGCAAACGTGCCACGCCAGATTTCCACGGCGCCGTCTTTTTCTTCGATATAATAGTGTTTGGTGTTGGAATAGCTGGAAAAGACGAGCAGTGCGATAACCGCGCAAAAACCAACGATCCCGATTTTAATCGGATTGAAGCCGCCCCCGAAGCCGGAGGACGTTTCTTCAGCTTTACGCTTGGCTTCTTCCTCAGCCTTGCGTTTGGCCTCTTCCTCGGCCTTGCGCTTGATTTCTTCCTCAGCCTTGCGCTTGGCCTCTTCCTCAGCCTTGCGTTTAGCTTCTTCCTCAG
>Ga0210141_1000020_pt1 | contig 16234 bp, 14 predicted proteins | sample China_Galinas_Co_2_FD_184862 | JGI IMG/M metagenome (GOLD analysis project Ga0210141, IMG submission 184862) | Wetland microbial communities from San Francisco Bay, California, USA, that impact long-term carbon sequestration -... | ecosystem: Environmental > Aquatic > Marine > Wetlands ...
CAGCGGTGTTCTCATCGTCAAAGACGATAAAACAGGACAATGGAGCCAACCGGCGTTTTACACTCTCGGATCCGGAACCTTTGGACTTCAGATCGGTGCCGAGGCTGCAGAAGTTATTATGATGGTGAGAACCCAGAAGGCTGTGGATGCACTGTTTACCTCTTCTTTCAAGCTCGGGGGAGATACTTCCATCGCCGTTGGGCCGGTGGGTGGAGGTGCCAAATCGAATATCGTAGCCGACATTCTTTCCTTTTCACGAACAAAAGGCGCTTATGCAGGTGTTTCATTGGAGGGTTCTGTCATTTCGACGAAAGACAAGTGGAATGCGGCGTATTACGGAAAAGCAGTGAGTCCCGTCGATATTATCGTGAAGCGATCTGTCAGCAACCCCGGATCAGATGCTTTACGTGCAGGCGTGGCCAAAGCTGCATCTGGGAAATAAAGTGCAATTGTTCCTAAGGCATTAATTATTCGCCTTCGCCTGAATACCCTGCAGCTTGTTGGCGTGAAACGGAAATCCCGCCAGCGGGGCTGCGGGGGTTTCATTAGCGTGGTGTTTATTTGACATTCCTCCAGAAATATTTGGTGGAGCGGATAGATACTGGTTGTACAGAAGCGCCTCGGAAACAGAAAGCAATAAGAATCGCCGAAAAAATATGCATGAAATAAAAAACTTTCATGATGATACCGTAAATGTTACTAAATAACCAGATTCCCCAAACCCTTAGAATCCCCTAAAAAGTCCAAGTTCAGATCAAGATTCAAACTGACCGAAAAAGACCGGCAAAATATCCGAGATAAAGGTATCGACACCATCCGGCAGCACGCGATCGATTTTATCTCCGCAAAGATAGCGCCGCAGTTCCCAAAAAACGATGGCTAACAGTCGCCAATGAGAGGTCACCCTGTTTTCATTGCTCAGCATGCCACGACAACTTGTTGCCGGGGTTGTATTCAGAAGTGGCATGGGATAAAGAAAGGAAAAGAGCTTTCAGATCAGGAGATACAGTTTCTTGTTGAATTGATAATGAGATGGATTGAAAGATAAATCTGTTTTCCGAGCACAAGTTTTTATGGACAAGCAAATTCAGTCAAAACACATCATTCATTTGGACATGGATGCTTTTTATCCCTCGGTCGAGGTTCTGGACACTCCTGCTTTAAAAGGTAAACCGATCATAGTGGGGGGCAGCAAGGAAAGGGGCGTGGTATCATCTGCCTCATATGAGGCTCGGAAATTCGGGATTCATTCCGCCCAACCCATTGCGAAAGCAAAACGCCTTTGCTCCGATGGGATTTTTTTGCCTGTCCGAATGTCAAGATATCAAGAAGTCTCTAAACAAGTCTTTGAAATATTTCATCGTTTCACGTCATTGGTTGAACCCCTATCTATTGATGAAGCATTTCTGGATGTAACAGGTTCCATACGTCTTTTTGGTCAGCCCGAGAACATCGCAAAAAAGATTAAGCAAATAATTTTTTCAGAGACAGGTCTGACAATCTCGGCCGGTGTTGCGCCTTCAAAATTCGTGGCAAAGATTGCCTCCGACTTTGACAAACCTGACGGTTTAACCGTGGTACATCCCGATGGTGTTAGATATTTCTTAGATCCGCTTCCGGTCAAGAAAATGTGGGGGATTGGAAAAATGTCGCAGCGACGCTTAAGTCACCTCAATATCCACACTTTTAAGGATCTGAGACAAACGCCGGTTGAGATATTAGAGAAAAATTTTGGAAAACAGGGGGCCAAAATACATTTGTTGGCCATGGGAATAGATGAACGAGAGGTGATTCCGGAACATGACGTGAAGTCCATCGGTCATGAACAGACTTTTCCACAGGACATTATATCTCTGGATTGGGCTGAAAAAGAGCTCCTTTCTTTGGGCAATAAAGTGGCTCGACGGATGCGGCATAAGGGCCTAAAAGGAAAAACTGTCACATTGAAAGTTAAATATGGTGATTTTGTTCAGATCACCCGATCCATAACCTTGCCCAAATCCACGGATGACGGTTCGGAGATATATTCAGTTGTTTGTGGTCTTTTAAAAAAGACCGAGGCAACGAAAAAACCAATCCGGCTTTTAGGGATTTCTTTGTCTCATCTCAGTTTTTTTGGCACCGGGACCCAGCTTTCTCTTTTTGATCAAAACCCGTCATCTCAAAAACGTCAGAGATTGAATACAGTTTTAGATTCGGTATCCGAGAAATTTGGTGATGAAAGCGTTCTGCCTGGCACGCTTTTATACGATTAGATTTGTTGTATTGGCATAAAGTGCCGATGATTTTTAATGGTCAAAAACTGCAGGGTATTTAGGCGAAGGCGAATAAAGGATTCGTCGTTACATCGGCTTTCCCGCAGGTTAAACAAAAAAGAGATTTCATTTAACTATTTATAATTCACTTATGAACGGATTATAACATGATAGGCTAAACCGGCATTATGTCCCGAACCATTTGACGATAATCAGCTTTCTTCATCAATTAGGGTTCTAATAATCCAGAACGTAATAAGGGTGATTTTCGGCATGTCCCAATATCAGGAATGGAAAGATTTTAAATCAAGCATCGAAGGATATTTGAAAAAAAAGAAGATTCCAAATCTTCTTTTAATGGTTAAAAATAGGATCCCCGGAAAAGAAATGATTTGGATACTGGCAACCCTCGTGGTCACCGGTCTGGCGGTTTTTATGGTCATTTGGTTTTTCGTAGCGCCGAATATATAGAACCCTAATTGAGCGAAAGTCGAGGATGCCCCAGCTTCAAGGCGTCCAAGGGTGAAGCCCCGCTGAAAAAACGGAATAAACTTCCATATGCTACTGCGAACCCTTGGCAACGAAGAAGATGGGGTGGCTTCGGCTTTCCCAGTGGGCAAACAAAATGGAGAAATTACGCTTAAAAATATATTTCATTGATAAAAGACATATGAAATTTTTAACAAACGCCCAAAAAACATTTATTTAGTCCTGAAAAACTTGATCCTCGGGGTCCGGATTCTTTACTTTAAATACTTATTTCAGTTCTGCATTTTGTTTGCGATCAATTTGGGAAGGAGAAAGAGGTTATATAATATGTTGGATGAAAAAATCGTTGAACTGGCGTGCCGACGCACGCAACTGGAAATAAAAGAGCAATGGGAACACCTCCGGAATGAACTCAATACCATAAAAACGAAGATGGCAGTACAGGGAGCCTTGGGTTCCGGCGCGACACTGGTTCGGATTACCGATATGTGCGCTCACGCCATCAACAATCGGGCGCATTTAATATGGCACACCCTGCATCGGTTTATTACCAGCACGGGGATACAGTATTCCGATGAACTGTCTTCGGAGCTAAAGGCGTTGATCGCCCATGAACTGCCCGAAGACTTGTCTGATTTCAAAGGTTATATCAAAAACACCATCAAAATACTCAATGCCCCGAAAACGGCGGAAAAGCTGTTGGATCAGCTCGATAGTGCCAGAGATCATTCGCTGAACAAAATGGGAACTGAAATCGATTTGTTTGTACAATCATTAAAGAAAAAAAGCGAACTGTCTGAAACCGATATGGAATCACAGATCTTCAACATGTATTCTCCCACAGGTCCCGTTCAGACCATCGGTGCGGAACTCGGCCGGCAACTGATAAACGCTTTGGACGCGATAAAATCTGACATCAATCAACTCCAAGATCTGCCGGAACACCCCAAAAGTGAGATGGTCGAAATTATCCGAGATTGTTGCATTGAACTTGAAAAAGACACGCCGAATATAATGAGATTGCGCAGTCTGTTAACCACGGTGGGCACATCGATTCAAAGCAATCACAGCCTGAAACCGGGGTATGAGGTGTTGAGGCAGGAACTTACGTACTTGGGTATATCCTTATCTTATTAAGGAACTCAATGTAGCGTTTCAAAGGAAAGTGGACAGATTTAAGGTATAGGAAAGAGAAAAAAAATAGGAAAGAGGGCAACCCGGATGACCAGGGGGCCGGGCAGGGGGTCTGCAAATGAAACTCTTAGGGTCCGTATCAGCCGTTTTCCTTGACCTCGAGTTTCAGAAAAACCTGCCGGTGTTTCCATTCCAGGTGCCCTATTTTTTCCACCGTCAGGGGCGTACCGTCAATTTCTGCGGCCCGGCACCCGGGCCAGAAATAATCCGGTACTTTCTTGAAGAAATTTTCCATATGCTTTCCCCGGACCCAGATACCTTGCTTCAGAAGCCCAGGCCCCAGTTCCAATGCCACGAGATTGAAAAGCTTCATCATCACGACGCCGTTTGCGACAGAATCGTGGCCGGCCTTATTCTGATGAGAAATTTGACGCCGCATGGCTGCATACGCACCGCCCCGGCGTAACGTAGCCCCTGCCAACCCGGGCATTGCGGCTGAAAGGGCCAGGGTGGAATCCCGCCGGATCACAGCGGTGTCCACATCGTCCACAGTTTTTCCATCCAGAAATATCGTTTGAATCCGCTGATCGACATAGTCTGAACGTACACCCAGTTGTCCGCAAAGCAGGTCTCGCAGGGAGCATCTTGTCCGGACTTTGAGTGTAAAACCCTGTCCGAGCAGTGAGGAAAAAAGTGAAAGGCGGTCCGATTCTACGGTTAGCTTCAAGTTTAAAGTTGAATAATTTTCAGGTTCCGATGCCATAAGCCTCTTTAAGACACATTAAAATAGGGGACCCCTTGCGGGACCCCCCATGGGATTACCATCGAATACAAGGGATTTTACCAGTTAAAGACCCGGTCAAGATCTTCATCTTTGACGTCAAACGTTACATTGTGGGGCGGGAGCGGCTCTGCCTTGAAGAAATCGGGCAGACGGTCGTCCTTTTGGGTAAAGCCGGCCCGGGAATTGAAATCCCTTTCAAAGGTAAGGATCGTTTTCCCCAGTTCGGTGACATCGTCAGCGGTGAGGTCCTGGCCGGTAAATGCGCCGATCATGTCAACAAGGGCTTCAAATGTTTCCGGCTGATCCAGAATTGCAAAGGCGATAAACAGGCACATTCCGGTGGCGTCGATGGCGGCCGTTGCGATCTGAAGATTCCTGGAGAGCTCTACCTGCCCTTCGGGGTTTAGGGGGTCTACACTGCCCCCAACATTGAGAACGTTGGCGGTGACCGCATAACCGGCCGTGTGATCGGCCCCCATGGTGGTGGTGGCGTAGGTGACCCCCATCCCCTGAACAGACCGGGGATCATAGGCCGGCAAGGCCTGCCCTTTGACCACAGGAACCCTTTCAACTCCAAAGACCTTACCGGTTACGGCGGCACCGTTCCCGATAATGCGGCCCAGGGGGGATCCTTTCCCGACCTCCTTCAGAAGATTAATGGCGGCTTCGGCATCACCGAACTTGGCCACCCCCCCTTCCATGGCCACACCGATGGCGGCACCCATTTCAATGGTATCGAGTCCGTAATCGTCGTCCAGACGATCGAGTTCGGCGATGGCGTCCATGTCATCGATACCGCAGTTTCCACCGTGGGCCCAGACGGTTTCATATTCCGGTCTCTTGGTAACAAAGTTGCCGTCTTTATCATTGTAGATGCCCGAGCAGCGGATAACGCAGCCTTTGTGGCAGCCGTGGGCAACCATGCCCCCCCGAGCCTTCATGATTTCCGACTGGGTTTCGCCGCTGATGTTGCTGGCACCGTCAAACCGGCCGGTTTTAAAGTTATGGGTGGGCAATGCCCCGGCTTCGTTAATGACATTGGTCAAAATGTTGGTCCCGAAGGAAGGGAGTCCCTCACCGGTTATGGGATGCTTCTTAAGACCCTGGACAAACGCCTTATTGGCTGCTTTAAATTTTTCCGGGTCCTTGGGACTACGGGCGGCCATACCGGTGTCGTCCAGCACGATGACTTTAACGCCTTTGGATCCCATTACAGCGCCGACACCCCCCCGACCTGCATGTCGGGTGGGTCTCTGCTCCACGTCAGTGAAGGCGACGGAAGCGGCGGCCATTTTCATTTCACCCGCAGGTCCAATGGAGATACAGGCAACCTTGTCGCCGTATGCTTCCCGGATCGTGTCGATGAGATCGTAGTTCCCCATCATCTTCAAACTGTTGTCAGGGGTTATATCTACACCATCTTTGTTGATGACAATTTTATAGAGGGTATCGTCACCGGGTTTTCCTTCGAGTACTATGGCGGCATATCCGAGCCGGGCGAGGACTTGAGCACCTTGTCCCCCGGAATTGGCTTCTTTGATTCCGCCGGTGAGCGGGCTTTTGCAGCCCACCGAAACGCGTCCTGATTGAGCGGCGTGGCTCCCGCTCAACAGCCCGGGGGCAATGACCAGTTTATTGTTTTTTCCGAGGGGATGGCACAACGGTGGTACTTCTTTGGCGACAATGGCCGAGGTCATACCGCGGCCGGCCAAACCGGCGTAGTTGCCCAGGGGTTCTTCACTGGCTTTCGGTCCACCGTCCATCCCCATGTCGATTCTCAAGAGTTTGTCCATGGTTCCCTTCCTTTCATTCGTTCAAATTAGGTAGAAGGTAATCGGGCACTACTAAAAAATCCTTTGTACGGCCGAGCACTGCTTTGAGTTTATCTCAGTTATCCGGAATGTCAAGCAAAACCATAATTCGCTAAAGGGCAGGGCAAAAGCATTTGAATCCCAATAGAGAGAGAACGCCCCCGGCGGCGCATATCTCTTTCCAACCGACTGGAACTTGTGCTTAAGCACCCCGTAAGCTCGAGCCGTGCCAAGGTTAAAAGAATAATTCGTCAAAAACATATCCGATGGATGTTTTAAATCATAATTTCATTCGGCTCGGTCTAACGTGTGCTAAAGCCCTTCAAACAGCCAGTCGGTTTCCAAGAGAAACACGCCGTCGCTTTGCTGTAATGAAATCAAATGCGTTAACCCTGCGCTAAAGAGATAACCGCATTGAAAAAAAATATGATTTATGAGATAGTCCCGGCAGGTATGGAAAAACATCGATCATGGAGAAACGGTGAGGATTGATCCGGGGAAACCTTTATCCCAGAATTGAAGGTGTACATTTTTAATCATTTTATGAAACAGCTAACCAAGAAAATTATTGTGATTTTTATCATTGCCCTGGTTCATTTGGGTGTCTGTAGAACAGTCGTGGCCATAGGGTTGGTCGGCACATCGGGGGATGCTTTTAACGGGGAGATGTCTGTGTGGGTCAAGATTATGATCTGGATGACAAAGGTGTTATATTTCCCGATTGTTTCTCTTTCACTCTATTCAAGGCAATGGTTTCCGGGGAAATTGATAACCATACCCATTTTCACGAACAGTCTGCTGTGGGCGTTAGTGATTTATTTTGCGGTTCGCTGTTTGTCAAAAATATTAAAACCCTAATCGATGGTAAAAATACTAGGAGAAATATTAACCGTATTTAGATGGTTGTAAATTTCCCAGATACCAATGAATTTTCACAAGCCTTTTAGGTATTAATTTCATCCCTCAGGCTGGCCGAACATTTAAAGGTGACAACCTTTCTTGCCGAGAGCATCATATCTTCCCCGGTTGCAGGATTTCTGCCCCGTCGCGAATCCTTGTCCTTTACGCAGAATTTTCCAAATCCACTGATCAGGACATCGTCGCCGGATGCAAGGGTGCCTTTGAGGATTTCCAAAAGGGATTCCACCAAGTCGGTGGACTTCTTCATGGTGAATCCGTTTCGGCTGCTGATTTCTTCGATGATTTGAGCTTTTGTGAGTGCCATAGTGTGTTGCTCCTTATTGTCTAAATAATCCAGGAAAGAATTGCCGTTCCAAGAATTAACGTAATAATCCCAAAAAACCTGTAGGTTTGATCAGATACCGAGTTTAAGTACCAGTCGATAATTTTATCATACAGATTGTTCGGGTTCCAGAATATAAACCCCCCTTTCAATAGGGCCAAAATTCCAAAAAGCCTTATCATCCAAGACTGACGGGCCCATGCTGCCGAAAATAAGAGCAGAATTCCGATGACGGCCGGTAACGCACAGAGAATTCTACGATCAATATTTTTGACCAACTGTTTGAACACCTTCCTGGATTCATGTGAATAAAGAATCATCCAGGCACCGCTTCCAATCCAGATCAAAGCAATCACATAAAGAAACCATTTCATGTTCGACACCTTTACCGATGAGAAGTAAAAATTGATAGAGAAAAATCCGTATGGTGTTATAAAAATAGCATATTTTCAGGTCTAACAGGTTTTGTCAAGATCTGATCTGCCATTTGGCAGGGCAAACGTTTTTAAAATTTTGCATGGGACAAGAAGGTCTTCCCGGCCCAAGGGAAACGTTTTGTATCTTCCGGGGATGTCCGGGACAGGTTCCTGCCCCATAGGGATTTCTCCCATTAAAATGAACCTTCTGCTCTATGGACAATGAGAATAATAATTTGATAAATATCAAATGAATTTGAATTCTGGGCGAACAGTTCTTGAATAAGGACATTATAAATAATGAAATTAGCAAGTTATGGCTATATTCGTCGGCAGTAATTTTGCGAAATTCGGGGTCGGAGGTTTCATGTCAGATGGAAAAAAGAATCGATGATCGACGTAAATGCGACGCGTCCATTGTTTGCACATATTTTAATAAAGAAAATGTTTGCAATGCCAAAATGCTCAACTATAGTCGGGATGGTATGTATTTCGAGTCCGATTCTCTGTTTAAAGAGGGGAGCAACATTTTCTTCAAAATAAAAAATTGCCTGTTTGCCCCTTCTGATCCGGACCTCTTCGAGGGCCTTCGAACCGCATCCCTCGCTCAGGTAAAGTGGTGCAAAGATATGGGCGAAAAAGACGCCTCTCATTTCGGAATCGGTGTTAAATATTATAGAGAATTTTAGTTCATTTCTTCCTGTCCTATACAAGCCCAACCCGGCCCTTGTGAAGTTGAGTTCCTTTCTTTTCTATTACGGAAGCGGGAAACGGAAAAGACTCCTCATCGCGAAAGCACCCCCGAACGATACCGCTTCAGCGGGACCTACGGGGCTGGCAAAAATACGAAAACACGAAAAAGGAAATGGTAAAATTTCGTGTTTTCGTGCTTGATTTTATTTTTTTGCCAGACAAAGCAAAATAATTACAACGAAGGGAATAAATAGGCAGAAATATCTTTTGGTTTCTGTGAGATAACAATGGCCAATATCCTTGTTATAGATGATCAGCTATGGATCAAAAATCTATGCCGGGAAGCCCTGGCCGACCAGGGGCATACCGTGTCAACGACGGATAATATCGAGGCTGTCATGGAGAATGTTTTATCTTTCAAGCCCCAAATTATCCTACTGAATCAGTATCTTAAGCGAGGTTTCCTCGTGTGGGATGTTTTGAGGAACATAAAAATGCAAGACCTCAGCCTCCCGGTGCTCATCGTTACAGCCCACGACACCCACCTGAATGATCTTCAACTTTCCCAAGCGGACGGCTATCTGGTCCAAAGCCACTTGGCAGCCGAGGAACTCAAGCAAAAAATCTCAGAGTTATTGTCCCTTTAACCGATCCCTCCGGAATGGGTCGTGAATTTTCACCTAAAACCGGGTGCTTTGCACCCGGTAGCCAAAAAGGCCAGTCACTTGTTTTATGGGGGGGCTTTGACTCAAGGAGAAAACGTCGTTTCCCTGTGATAACTCCAAACGCCGGTGCTTTGCTTACCGGCACCTTTTTCTTTGACACCCATTTTCCATTGAATTATATTTACGCTTTATTGCCTGATCGGGAAGGTTCTATTCAGCGTTCCGGCGCCCAGGAGAGTTTTTGTTTCAACGGAATTTCAGGGAACCTTCAATGGAACTCCCCAATTTAAAAAGAAAAAGTGAGGCCTAATGGACACATCGATAGGGGTCATTCAGGACCCTGCGCCAGGAATACGAATTCTCATGTTTCGGGGCGATGTCCAGTCGTTTATACTCTCCCTTGGCAAACCGCAAAAGGGCCGTGCATGGCTTCGAACGAATATCGGCCATGCAGACGTTGCCAGAAGGGAAATCATCGAAGCGGTGGACAAGAACCAGCCGCCATTAGGCCGGGATTGGTTCGATATCCCCATGAAGCGGTTTGACGACAGAAGCTTTAAGATTACAATTTCCTTGTGTGAAGTCGGGCATTTTCAAGCCAAATGTTTCTTCTTGGGGGAAGGTGAGACCCGGCCGGTTTGGCCGGAGGGATCCAATGTGGTCATCAATGTAGAGCCTCCGGATGCGTGCTGCTCGAATATCATCTACAATGCCTTTGTCCGTCAGTTCGGGCCCAACAAGAGGGGTAATTTTTTTTACGAATCAGATAGCGATCTAATCCAGGATCTGGACAAAAACGGTTACACCGTCATCCCGCCTTCGGGAACTTTTCGTGATTTGATCGGAGAACTGGATTTCATTGTCGGCGAACTGGGGTGTCGAATACTCCAGTTGCTTCCCATTCATCCCACCCCCACCACGTATGCCCGAATGGGGCGGTTTGGGAGCCCGTACGCCGCCCTCAGTTTTACCGCCGTGGATCCGGCCCTGGCTGAATTCGATCCCCGGGCTACGCCACTGGAGCAGTTCATCGAACTGGTGGATGCCGTCCATGAGCGTCAGGCCATGGTTTTTATCGACATTGCCATCAACCACACCGGATGGGCCGCAAGCCTTCACGAAACCCATCCCCAATGGCTGGTTCGAGACCCGGACGGCCAGATCAAAGCGCCAGGGGCCTGGGGAATCGTATGGGCGGATCTCACCAGACTCGATTTTGCCAACAAGGACCTGTGGCAGTATATGGCCGATGTTTTCATTACCTGGTGTCGTCGGGGTGTGGACGGGTTCCGTTGCGATGCAGGATATATGATACCGGTTTCTGCCTGGCAATACATTATTGCCAGAGTTAGAGACCAGTATCCGGACACGGTTTTTCTCCTGGAAGGGCTCGGCGGAAAAATTTCCGTAACCCGTGACCTCCTGAACAAGGCCAATTTCAACTGGGCCTATTCAGAGCTGTTTCAAAACTATGACCGGGCTCAGATCGAAGCCTATCTTCCGGTTGCCATCGAGATTTCAGCCAGTGACGGAATCACCATCCATTTTGCCGAGACCCACGACAACCCCCGCCTGGCCGAACGGTCAAGGAGCTATGCCCGCATGCGTACCGCCCTGTGCGCGCTTTTCAGCCAACAGGGCGGTTTCGGTTTTGCCAACGGTGTTGAATGGTATGCATCGGAAAAGATCGATGTTCACCGATCGCCGTCTCTGAACTGGGGGGCGGATACCAACCAGGTGAAACAGATTCGACGGCTCAACACCCTCCTCAAGATCCATCCCGCTTTCCATGACCAGACGGAGGTAAAAATGGTCCAGAAAGGGGAGGGCAATCACTTGGCACTGCTTCGGCACCACCGTGTTTCGGGAAAAAAACTCCTGATTGTGGCGAATCTTGATGATCAACGGAAGGTTTTGGGAGCCTGGGACCCTCTGGAGGCCGGAATGGGAGGAACGTCCCTCATGGACCTTGTCACCGGAGAGCCGGTGGTTATCGAACCCTCAGATGAACAGCATGCCTGCCGCCTCGACCCCGGCCGGGTTCTTTGCCTCACCGCCGACGAGAAAGATATGGATCTTATTCTCGATGCAGAGTCTCAACCCGTTGTATTCCCGGAAAGAATAACCCGACAGCGGTTGCGTGCCAAGGCCCTGGATGTCTTTCGATTTTATAACGACATTCAGGATCTGGATTTATTCGAGCCGGATCGGGCGGCCCGGGAACTGGCAGAAAGCCCGGTGGAATTCTGCCGCAGCCTTAACCCGGTGAGCCATGAACCGAGGGTTATAACCTGGCAATGGCCACAGGACATTAAAAGGGAAGTCATGGTGCCGCCGGACCACTTTCTAATGGTACGTTCGGACGTTCCTTTCCGTGCCCGAATCATGGATCAAAACAGGTGTCTGGCCCTGGAAGAAAGTTTGCCGGGTCTTGATGGATGGTTTTTTGCCTTCTTTTCACCGCTGCCGCCCAGGAAAGTTCACCGGTCTTTTACCCTGAAACTGTCGGTTTACACACCGGGAGCGCCCCGCCGTGTAAACGGACCTCTTCTGTATCTCTCCAGGCCCGAAGATGCCACTGTAAAACAGGTCTACGGCCGGTGGAATCTGGCGGATCGATCGCTGCTGATGCTGGGGACCAACCGCCGGGGTGCCATGCTTCGGGCACATGTTTCCTGGGGTGAACTCCCCAGCCGGTACGATGCCCTTCTGGCTGGAAATATGGATCAAAAATTTCCCCAAGACCGGTGGATCATGTTTGCCCGCTGCCGGGCATGGCTGGTGTTCCAGGACTACTCCCAGGAAATCTGCGATGACGGTTTTGTCTCTTTTTGTTCCGAATCAGGTTCTAAAGGCGTATGGCGGTTTCAGGTGCTCACCGGCCAGGGCCAGTATGTTTTTTTGAACGTTCGGGTTGAAATGATCGAAGAAAAGAATGCCGTACGAATGATTTTTTATCGTGAGCCGACCAAAGGCCGGAACAGGGGTCTGGCGGACCACGAACCGGTCCGACTCATCTTGAGACCCGATATCGAAAGCCGTAATTTTCATGATACCACCAAAGCATATCAGGGCGCTGAAGATGCCTGGCCGGCGGCTGTGGATTCACATCCGGACGGTTTCGTTTTTTCTCCGGATCCGGACCACCGGCTGACCCAAAAGATTTCCGACGGCGTCTTTGTTTGGGAGCCTGAATGGCAATATATGGTTCACAGACCCCTGGAGGCTGAGCGGGGTCTCGATCCGGATTCGGACCTGTTCAGCCCCGGGTATTTTTATGCATTCCTCGAAGGGGGCCAATCTGTGGCCTTATCTGCAAGAATTGACGGCGCACAGGTTCCAAAGACGCCGGTTATAGAACCATCGACGGGAGATGTGGAAACGGTTGGTTTTGTAAAAAACAGGCGTATGAAATTGAATGCGACGCTGAAAAAATCCATGGATCACTTTATGGTAGAGCGAGGCGAATTGCGTACGGTCATTGCCGGGTATCCATGGTTCCTCGACTGGGGCCGGGATGCGCTGATTTTCGTTCGGGGCTTGATTACTGCGGGGAAAACCGATGAAGCCCGGGCGACCCTAAAACTGTTCGGGCAGTATGAAAAGGACGGAACCATTCCCAATATGATTCATGGCGAAGATGCCCGAAACAGGGACACTTCCGATGCCCCCTTGTGGTACTTTGTTGCATGTGACGAGCTTGTAAAGGCCGAGGAAAGTGAAGAATTTCTCGATACGGCCTGCGGCAACCGAACCATCCGCCAAATTCTTTTTTCCATTGCCCATGCCTACAGAACCGGTACCCCCGGCGGTATCCGGATGGACCCTCAATCGGGTCTTATTTTCAGCCCGGCTCATTTTACATGGATGGATACCGATTATCCGGCCGGAACCCCCCGGGAAGGGTATCCCATCGAGATCCAGGCCCTGTGGTTTGCCGCACTCTCCTTTTTGGCCCGCATCGATCCTTCGGGGGATAAGGGCCATTGGCAACAGGAGGCTTCCCGGGTTCAGTCCTCGATTTTGGAACATTTTCTTTTAAAAGAAGAGAATTACCTGGCCGACTGTCTCCATGCCGAACCCGGAACGTCGGCCGGTGAGGCAGCGCCCGATGATGCCCTGAGACCCAATCAGCTATTGGCAATAACCCTCGGCGCTGTCACAGACCACCCGGTCTGTCGACAGGTCCTGTGGGCATGTGAGGAACTTTTGGTTCCCGGAGCCATCCGGAGTCTTGCGGACCGCCGTGTTCGACGCCCCCTTTCCATCGATCACCATGGAAGGACCCTCAACCATCCCCATTATCCCTACCAGGGGAAATATGCCGGCGACGAGGATACCAACCGGAAGCCGGCCTATCATAACGGAACGGCGTGGACATGGCTATTCCCCAGTTATTGTGAAGCTTGGGCAATGACGTACGGCAAAAAAAGCAGAAAGACCGCACTTGCTTGGCTGGCAAGCAGTTCCGGGCTCGTGACCCGGGGGTGTATCGGGCATGTGCCGGAGATTCTGGACGGTGATTTTCCCCATAAACAGCGTGGGTGCGATGCACAGGCCTGGGGCGCCAGTGAGTTTGTCCGGGTCTGGAAGCTGCTTGATATAACAAAATAGATGATGAGTTGATTTATTGGGTGATTAAGTGGTAAAGTGGTCGAGTCGATAGGTTGCAGTTAAATTCCGAATATCCCATGACCGATAATTGAGGCTTACTATGAGTCATATACAGACTTTTCAGGTATTCCCTGTTATTCCCGAACCGCTGTCTTTTCTCCAGGTTTTGGCACGGAACCTCTGGTGGTGTTGGCACATGGATGCCGTCGAGCTGTTTCGCCGCATAAACCCCAGGCTCTGGGAGAAGTCAGGGCGAAATCCCATCGTTTTTTCAACGCTGATTCCCCAGGAACAATTGGAGAAACTGTCAAAGGACGAAAGCTTTCTGGCACACCAGCAGCGTGTGAAAGAGAGTTTTGTGAGCCAGGTGTTGACGCCGGTGGATCGCAGCGGATCGCCATACGGCGAACACGGGACCATCGCATATTTTTCCATGGAATATGGAATTCATGAAAGTGTCCCCATGTTTGCCGGCGGACTCGGCGTCCTTTCCGGCGACCATCTGAAGGCAGCTTCCGATCTTGCACTTCCATTGGTTGGGGTCGGCATCCTTTACGGACAGGGCTATTTTCGTCAGTATCTGGATCAGGATGGATGGCAGCAGGCGGAATACCCGGGAATCGATCTTTATCATCTGCCGGTGGAGCGGGCAAAGGATCGTTCAGGCAATGATGTCAGCATCTCGGTGAACGGACCGGACGGTGAAATTCGGGCCATTGTCTGGAAACTCATGGTGGGTCGTATCCCCCTTTACCTGCTCGATACCAATTTGCCGGAGAATCCACCGGAAATTCGGGAAATCTCAGGGCGTCTGTACGCCGGGGATTCGAAGACGCGACTGGCCCAGGAGGTGCTTCTCGGCATCGGCGGGATGCGTTGCCTGGAAGCCTTGGGGATTTATCCCACGGTGTTCCATATGAACGAAGGACATTGTGCCTTCGCCACCCTGGAGCGGCTGGCACAGACCATGTCGTTATTCAACGTCGATCTGGAGACCGCCGAAGAAATTGTTAACCGCACCACGGTGTTTACCACCCATACACCGGTGGCCGCCGGACACGATGAGTTCCCCGTGGATCTTGTAAAACCCTACCTCAATTCTTTGACAGACCGTCTGGGGGTGACGGTTGACGAGATTTTATCGTGGGGACAGCCGGTGGAATCCGGTATGGGCACCCCCCTTTCCATGTTTGTTCTGGGGTTGCGCATGTCTCAATACTGCAACGGGGTCAGTGAGCTGCACGGAAAAGTGGCCCGGCGCATGTGGTCCCATGTTTGGCCGGGAATACCGGAAGATGAGATCCCTATCATCCATATCACCAACGGTGTCCACATCCCATCCTGGATTTCCCTTGAAAATGCGTTGCTGTTTGAAAGATATCTCGGGCCGGGGTGGTATTTGCACTCGTGGGATCCGGAGATCGCCCGGCGGATCGACGAGATTTATGACGAGGAACTGTGGCGGGCCCGTGAGATGAGTCACAGCCGTCTGGTTCGCACCTGCAGGTCGCTGATGGTAAAGCAATACAGCCGTCGCAATGCTCCAAAAGCCATGATGAGAGATGCTGAATCAGTGCTCGAACAGGACGTATTGAGCATAGGGTTCGCCCGCAGATTTGCCACGTATAAGCGCGCCGGTCTTTTATTTAAAGACCCGGATCGCCTGGAGGCCATGATCGGGTCCGAAACCCAGCCGGTTCAGTTTATTTTTGCAGGCAAAGCCCATCCCAAGGACAATGAAGGCAAGGAACTCATAAAAAGCATTATTGAGTTTGCCCGCAGGCCGGGTATGCGCAATAGAATTATCTTCCTTGAAGACTACGATATCAAAATTGCCAGGCACCTGGTTCAGGGCGTGGATGTATGGCTTAACACCCCCAGACGACCGTTTGAAGCCTGCGGCACTTCCGGCATGAAAGCCGCTGCCAACGGTGTCCTCAACGTGAGTATCCTCGACGGATGGTGGTGTGAAGGGTATGCTAAAGGAAAAGGCTGGCGCATCGGAAACGGGGAGGAGTACGCGGATCCGGCGTATCAGGATTCCGTGGATGCCCAGGCCCTTTACAATGTTCTGGAAAACGAGGTGATTCCCTGTTTTTATGAACGAAAGAACGGAGATGTTCCGGATCA
>Ga0210141_1000021_pt1 | contig 16232 bp, 14 predicted proteins | sample China_Galinas_Co_2_FD_184862 | JGI IMG/M metagenome (GOLD analysis project Ga0210141, IMG submission 184862) | Wetland microbial communities from San Francisco Bay, California, USA, that impact long-term carbon sequestration -... | ecosystem: Environmental > Aquatic > Marine > Wetlands ...
TTGGCGACAATGCTTTACAAGTGGCCGCCATCGGGCCGGCCGGGGAGAATCTGGTAAAATATGCCACCGTGGCCTGCAACAATTCCCGGATGTGCGGCCGCACCGGCATGGGATGTTTATTCGGCAGCAAGCAGCTCAAGGCGATAGCAGTGCGCGGCAGCGGCCGGCTGACCGTGGCCGACCCGCTAAGATATGCGTCTCTGTGCGAGGCCCTGGACCAGCGCATCCGCTCCCATCCGGAGTACGAAAAGCGGCACCAGCTCGGATCCAACCTGCTGATGAAAGCCCTGCAGGGCATCGGTATTTTACCGACGCGCCATTTTCAGGAGGGCCTTTTCGAGGATGTCGATCTGGTCAGCGGCGAGCGCCTGGCCGCCGAGTTCAAGGTCAAGAACAAATCCTGCTTCAACTGCAATATCCATTGCTCGCGCTACTATCTCACCCCGGAAGTCGAAGCCGAGGGCCCGGAGTTTGAGACACTTTGCAGCTACAGCTCCCGGATCGGCAACAACGATCTCGAGTTCGCCCTCAAAATGAATTCGTTTTTAAACCGCATGGGAATGGATTCGCTGAGTTCCGGTGAGACCATTGGCTGGGCCATGGAGTGCACCCAGCGCGGCCTGCTGACAAAGGACGATTTTGACGGGCTCGAGCTCACCTGGGGCAATACGGCGGCCGTCGAAAAACTGTTGAACCTGATCATCCGCCGGGAAGGAATCGGCGCCCTCTTTGCCGAGGGCACCCGGGCGCTGGCCGCTCATTTCGGCCGGGGCACCGATAAATACGCCTTTCATGTCAAAGGATTGGACATGATTTGCGGAGATCCGCGGGGTATCAAGGCTTTCGGGTTGACATACGCCATCGCCTCGCGCGGCGGCGACCACCTGCGGGCCGAGCCCTTTTTCGAATTGACCGAGCGCTATGACGAGGCTGAGAAGCGCTGGGGGATTCGTGACATTGCCGACCGGCTCTCCGACACCGGCAAGGCTGTCCTGGTGGAGCATACCGAACGCCAGTCGCTTTTAACCGATTGCATGACGATGTGCAAAAATGTCGGATTGAGCATGGATGTACTCGATTTTGATGTCGCCGCCGAACTGCTTTCAGCCGGCACCGGTCTGGATTTCAACACCGAGCGGGTCAATGCGGCCCTGCGGGGCATTATCGAGTGTGATCGGCGCTTGAATATCGATTTCGGCATTGACAGCCGTCAGGATACCTTACCCGCGCGTTTTACCGATGAACCGCTCAAAAAAGGATTGTCAAAGGGGCAGGTGGTGCCGATTAAAAAACTGGTTCAGGAGTATTATGCCGTCAAGGGCTGGGATAAGAATGGCGTTCCGCCGGACAAAAGCAGCCAAAAATAACTCTTCCCCGGCAATGGTTTCGGGCAGGGGGCTCTCACGGCGCCACATGACCGGAGAAATAAAACTTGATAATTCCCACTGAGCGCTTTAGGCTACATTGAAGCTCTTTGCATTTCTATCCTTTCAAACCCGGTGCCCTTGGATTTATTGCGATATCGGCGGGATGAGATGAATCGATTCATATTCGGCGGCTCGAATACCTACGGCCAGATTGCCGGAATCCTGATGATGGATTCGACGATCCCCCGGCTTCCCGGAGATCCGGGACATGCAGCCACCCTGCCGTTTCCGGTGCGTTACGGCATCGTGCGCGGTTTTCCCTTCGAAGATTTGGTGGAAATACGGCGTGAGAACATCGGGCGGGTGATCAATGCAGCCATTGATCTGGAACGGGAAGGGGTGAATTTCGTGGCCGCCGACTGCGGGCTTTTTTCACCGTTCCAGCGCGACATCGCCGACATGTTGTCCGTGCCGTTTATCGGTTCCGCCTTGAATCTGATCCCTCTGATCAGCGGGTTTCTGCCGGCCGGCAAGAAGGTCGGACTGATTACCGGTGACACCCGTCTGTTGAAAAGCGAGCACCTGGCAGCGGCCGGGGCGGATCCGGAAGCGCTCGTGATCCGCGGTATGGAAAAAAGCCGCGAGTTTGAGGAAGTCGTCATCAAACGCAGCCAGAAGCTGGATGTGGAAGCGCTGCAGGCCGGAGTGCTGACGGCTGCCGAGGACCTTTTCCGGTCCGGCGAAGCCATCGGGGCGGTGGTGTTGGAGTGCACCAATCTGATTACATTCCGCTCGGACATCCAGCAGCTGTTCAACATACCGGTGTTCGATATGGTCACCCTGATCGAATTTTTTGCCGCCGGGTATCAGTTGCGCAAGTTCCAATCGGAATTTATCTCCGGCAGCCGCGGCTGAACCGGGGGGAAATGGAATAACTGTCAGAAACATCGCTATTTGTAAAAACCCCGAAAACCGCCTTCAGGAATTGCCATGGCATTTCGATCACAGCTTACGGTTCGCTTCGGAGATATCGACCATGCCGGTATCGTCTACTATCCCCGGTTTCTGCATTATTTTCATGTCGCTCTCGAAGAGTTTTTCCCCGCCATGCTGGAACTCGAATATCCGACCTTAATCGACAAACACCGCATCGGCCTGCCGACCGTCCATCTGGAGACGGATTTCAGCCGGCCGCTGCGTTATGGTGATAAAATCGAAGTTGAGGTCGGCGTGCGCGAAATCGGCCGCACATCGATCAGTTTTTCCTACCGCGTCTTCAAATCGGGCGATGCAAGCCCCCTGATCGTCGGGCATAATATTGTGGTCTGCATGGACATGGACCGGTTTGAAAAAATTGAGATTCCCGACTGGCTGCGCCAAAAACTGCACAGCTGTCAGTCTTCATTTGCCTGCGCCGCAGACATGGATTAAGTGAGGGGTCGCAAAGTTTTACATGCAATTGCTTTTGATCTGTGTACCGGGGAAAGGGGGGTGAGCTGATAAATCAGCGTTATTTCCGGATTCGTCATTCCAACCTTGAGCCGGAATCCAGTGTTTCTAGAATCCATTGCAATTCTGGGTGCCGGATCAGGTCCGGCATGACGACCCCGCCAGACCTTTAAATTGAACGAGGCCTCCCCTGCAGTGAAGGGAGATCCTGATGGCCCAAGGCACCGGACCAAAGCCAGTCTGCGTTTCAATTCTGCCTGTGTATTGGCTGTGCGTCCTCTTTTTGGTCAACCTGCCGGTGATTGCCCGCTCCGGGCAACCCAAAGCCATTGATCCGCACATCGCCCAGCGATGGGATGAGCTGCTCGAGCGAACGCCATACCCTTATGATAAACCGCTTCCGGCCGATGTTCGAACCTCCATCGACGGGACCTATGTTAAATTCGACCCCAAACCGCATCCCCATGTACCCTGCCGGCGGTGCCCGGATTATGTCCCGGAAGGGGGAATCTGGAAACTGCAGTTTGAAAAGGGGATCATGCGGATCTTCTACCTTCAAACCGGGTGGCGCAGCATTTCGTCGTATGAGGTGGAAGGCGATCGGCTTCAGCTGTATAACGATCCCCACTGTACCCACACTGTAGGCGCTTATCATTGGCGCCGCAATGATGACCAGCTGGTGTTGGAGCTCGTTAAAGATCCGTGTGCTGTCCACATGCGCGCCCGCAATCTGACCAAACAACCCTGGAAGTTGTGCCAGCCGTCGAAGGAAGAGACTGCCATCACCGGTCATCGGCCGGTTCCCGCCGGTTGCGAATAAAGCCGGTTTTCCACTGGAAAACGCGCGTTAAGAAATTCCCGTCATTTCCGGCGGTGATCTTCTTGACTTTTACGGTCTATCATTAGAGGATTAAATGTGATTATCCAAAAAATGCACAAAACAAGGGGCAGTTTCGGGCGGCCACAAACGGACAGGGGAGAAAGGCAATGAAGGCGGGTTCCTATATAAATGCTTTTGACCCGGATGGGAAAAGTGAAAAACTCTGCAAAGACTGCGGGCTCTGTCTTCATAAGTGTCCGGTCATGCAGATGGGCAAGGAAGAAGCCCGAGAGGAGCATTCACGGCTTAGAAACGGTGAAAAAACCGAGCGGGTGCTGGAGGAGTGCACGTTTTGCTACGACTGCAATCAATACTGCCCCCACGGCTTGAACCCACTTGCGCTGATCATGGAACGGATTGCAGACAATATCAGGGCGTCGGGCAAGGGTGTGCCCGAATACCTGCGGTACCTGTTTACCGGCCATGGGGAGAGTTCCGTTTTTGAGGAGCTATACCGGACTTTACCCGAATCCGAGGCAGCTGTGCTGGACAAGTGGGCCGCACCGCCGCCCAAAAGTGGGGAAGTGCTCTTTATAGGGTGTATCGGCAGGGAGATCCCTTACGGGATCGAGCATTCTTCCGCGCTGGCGTCCCTTCCAAAATATGCCCCGCGGGATGCATGCTGCGGGGAGCTGCCTTTTCGCCTGGGCGATTTTGAGGCGTTTGCCAAAACGGTAAAACACACCGCTTCACTGTTTGAAAACCTTCAGACAGATCGGCTGATATGCTACTGTGGGTCGTGTTCGCACACGTTTAACAACCTCTGGCGGGAGTACTTGGGGGCAAAGCTCGATTTTGAGGTGATCTCCATATGGGAATGGCTTTCTGACCAGGTCGAAAAAGGCCAACTTACGGTCAAGAGGCCAATTGAAAAGACGGTGGCGCTGACAGATTCATGCTATTCCAGCGAGCTGGGCGAGCGGTTTTATGAAGCGGTGCGGCGCCTGCATCGGTACGTGGGCATGGAGGTGATCGAGCTTGAAAACAACCGGGACCAAAATCTGTGTTGTGGCATGCCGAGCATTGTCCGCAACAATTTTGACGTGACCCAGCCGGCCCAGGTGGCAGCAAAAAAGATTGAGCAGTTAGCGCAATCCGGGGCTTCGGACCTCTACTGCTACTGCCCTGGATGCTTTATGCAACTAGGCGGGGGCGCCAAAAAAATCGGCGTCAGAACCCACTATTCCTTGGAAGAGATCCTGTGGGCCCTGGGCGATGACTATCCGGTTGCCCTGAGGGAAAGATCCAGGATTCAGGGCAAAATGTTCACACAGAAGCTTATCTCGGTTATGGCAGGTGAAAGTCAGGGCCACGTGTAAGTGTCGAATTCGGCCGCAAGCCAACATATCTGAAAGCCAAACTCAGACAATCAATGTCGATTTCCCTAGAAGTAAACCCAGCCTGCCTTTTGTGGCCGCCTGAAATTTTCAACAATCAAGAAGCCTGATACAAGTTTAGCGGTCTTAGTTTGAAAAGCCTGCATGCCGCTCTGCGCCGGTGAAGATCGATTTTTAGATGTAGGACAAAAGCGGACATGAGAAAGCTTCCCGGTCTTACACGTAAATCAGATAGACACCTATAGGGGGATAAGATTGGCAGCCTTATGGTTTGTTAACGGGAAGAGAATAACCTTCCTAAGCTCTCGGCGTTTATGACAAGGAGGCAAAAATGAATAATAATGTCATTTTACTGATTCATCCGGCTCTGGGAGGAATTGCCACTCTTGCAGCACTTTGGGTTTTTGTGGACACTTTAAATGCCAGCGAAGCGTCTCTATCACGCATAAAAAATATCAGTGTTCTATGCGCAGTGTTAATGTGGCTGACCTATATTATCGGGGGCTATTGGTACGTGGTCCATTATGGTCCCGAGAAGGCAATTATTAAGGAAGGCCCCTGGCCGTTTGCGCATGGATTTTTCATGGAGACGAAAGAACACGTTTTTCTCATGCTGCTTCTGCTGGCCACCTATCTTCCGATCGCGGCTTCCGGCAGCCTCGCTAAAAGTAGGGCGGCACGAAAAGTCGTGCTTTGGGTAGCCGGCCTGATCGTTCCGATCTCCCTGGCAATGGAAGGCTCCGGGGCCATCCTCAGCATCGCAGTCAAAATCGGTTTGTTCTTCAAGCAGGCACAGGGAGGATAATGATGGAAAATTCTGAAATGGGAAAATACACGACATCTTTCGGCTTGTCTCTGGCAATAACCAGCCTGGTCAGCGCGCTTCTTGTCATATTAAAAGAATCCAGCGAAGACGGCGTGCTTGCGCTGATGAAGTCGATAACGGGCCACCACTGGGTAACTCACGGATTGTTTAATCTCATCCTTTACATAGCCCTTGGTTGGGCGTTTTCGAGGGTCCACAAGGGTCAAGGAGTGAAAATAAGTGCCAATGGCCTTGTATCATGTATCGCAGGAGCCGTCATAATCAGCACGGTACTCATCGCGGGCTTTTATCTTTTGCACTAGATCAGGACAGCATTGCTCTGAGAAGGTTAAAGATTGGAATACTTAAAGCATGCAGTATGTTTGCAATACCTGTGAACCTGCAATACTCTGACAATGCTCGCAGCGTTTTTTGAATTTGACCGCAGGATGATTCACGAGAAGTACAGCTCAGTGGTCGAAGAACTGGAAAAAGACTGAAAGGGCGTCAACCAAACACACGAAAAAGAAAGCCGATTGTAACACTAAGACAAAACGAATATGGAATCGATGGTTGTCGGGCTTCAGATGTTTGGCATATCACTAAAATATTCTCCGATTAGAGGCAGGGGATGTTTTTCATGGATCGGTTTATTCTTCTAATCGGTATTGCAGTCATCCTTGGCTCTATCGGTGGGCGAATATTTGCACGCCTGCGCGTTCCCCAGGTTGTCGGTTATATCATAATTGGGGTTCTGGCTATTCTCGTCGGCGGTGTCTGGTTTCATGACATCACTGCCGAGGACATAAAACAGCTAGAGCCCATAAGCCTCTTTGCCCTGGCGATTATCGGATTCAGTGTCGGTGGCGAACTGAAAAAGGAAGTATTTCAGAAGCATGGAAAAGGCTTCGTCATTGTCCTTCTGTGCGAGGGATTAGCGGCTGCTCTTTTTGTAACCATCCTAACAGGGCTGGTCACCTGCCCTTGGAGCAAACTATCGGGGGGTTCCGTTTTAAAGGTTATAGCTCATGGGAACTGGTCCCTTGCCCTTCTTTTGGGGGCGATCGCCTCAGCCACCGCGCCTGCCGCCACGGTTGACGTGCTCTGGGAATACAAGAGCCGGGGAATTCTCACCACCACGGTGATGGCCATCGTTGCTCTTGACGACGGTCTCGCCTTGCTCCTGTATGGTTTTGCATCTTCGGCCGCGGATCTCTTGTCAGGAGGCGCCGCTTTTTCGCTGATGAATGCACTCGGAAGGCCACTATACCATATCCTGGGCTCGATCATTTTAGGCGCTCTGGTGGGCTCGGCTTATGCTGTCTTCCTGCGTCTTTTTTACAGCCGGGAGATGATTCTTCCCCTCTGCATCGGAGGCCTTTTGGGCATTATCGGAATATGCCATTATCTGCGTCTCGATCTTATTCTGGCAGCCATGAGCAGTGGTGTTATGGTAGTCAATTTGGCTCCCCGAAGGAGCCGGGAAGCATTCGATCAGCTGGCACGATTCGCACCGCCTATATTTGTTCTCTTCTTTGTGCTGGTAGGTGCCCACCTGCAACTCAAGGCCATGGCCGCATGGATGATCGTGGTTGCCGTGGCATACGTTGTTGGGAGAACAACCGGAAAATTTTTGGGTGCCTACGTTGGTTCAAAATGGGGCGGTCTGCCGGCAACAGTCCGAAAATATCTCGGGTTCTGCCTCTTCTCCCAGGCCGGCGTCGCCATAGGCCTGGCAATCTTTGCGACCCATCGGTTTCCCTATGCAACCGCACAATCCATCATTCTGGTGGTCACTGCCACTACCTTCCTGGTGCAGATCATCGGCCCCCCAAGTGTACGATTTGCGGTTATAAGGGCCGGGGAAGTTGGCAAAGATGTCAACGAGGAGGATCTTTTGGATTCCTATCGTGTCAACGAAATAATGGATTCAGAGCCACCGGTATTAAAGCGCGATGCCACCTTGAAACAGGTGTTTCAGACGGCCGCAGAAAGCGAATCCCTTTACTATCCGGTGGTGGATGAAGCGTCACATCCCATCGGCATTATCTCCTTTCTCGAGATTAAACAATTTTTTATGACGGGGGGATTGGAAAGGCTGGTTTTGGCGTGTGATCTCATGACCGACATCCTTGCCGTGACAGCGCCCGAAGACCGGCTTATCGAGGCCCTTGAAAAGATGAAGGAGATGGAAGTGGAAGTCCTTCCCGTTGTCAGTGCAGATAAAGACAGTCGCCTTGTGGGCATGATCGAACAGAGGCGGATCCGGAAAGTCGTCAGTAGGGAAATTCTCCGCAGAACTCATGAGGAATCCTGACAACACTTCAGATACCTTTATCAGTCAATCATTTCCTATTTGATACCCAGCTTTTTCCCACGCCTTTCTCATTAATTCATTTTTCTTTAGATATTTATCAACCACTTCCTTTGGGACCCGGTTAAAAAGACAAGAAAAATTAACGCATTTTGAACAGGTATTTTTTCCCAATATCACAAAAAATAAAATTGTTCCAAGTGCAGCAATGCCTGCCCATAAGTGTTGCTTTCCGATTATAGAAAAATATGTGGGATAACCGAAAAGAATGCCAAAGCCTATTACAAGCTGAAACTTCTCAAACCTTTTTATCGGTGCCGGATTATATTTCCAAAATTTAGGACACCCTAAATTCGCCGGGCATTCCAGGATAAACCCATCTTTGGCATAGTAGGGGCAATGACTGCATAAAATCTTAATCTCCCAGAAACCAAAAAAAAATATCCAGAAAACAAACATCCAACCAATCTGGTTGGAGTAACCTGCACGATGCATCCCAATTAACCCGGGTACCAAAAACACCGAAAACAATAAAAGAAATTTTAACCACTCAGAAGCACTGAATCTGCATTTTAATTTACCTGAAATAGCACACCCTCTGCAGTTCGACTCGTGACCGGAAGTACAAATACCATTGGGATTTTCATTGCCAACCGAATTCATTATCGGCCCCCATCATCAAAATTACGTGCTTATCCGGAAAACTCAAGTGCTGTCCAAGCTTTTGATATCATAAATAGCCACTGCCAAGTCAAGATTATCCTGAATATGGATTTTGGGATCGTTGCCTCCGTATCGGACTTCAACAGACTATTTTATCAAAGCGCTTGCGATCTCCAGTTGAAACATGTATTTTTACCCGGGTTTGGCTTACAGGGAATCCCGTCCACGGGATCGTGCCGGAAATTGTTCTGATTCCATTAATATCCCAATTTTAGATGAAGCGTGGCCATTCTCAATATACGTCACGTTCGGCGATCCTGTATGATGCATTTTTACGATAGATTCTTTAGATAAGGATTATTTTAGGTCATTGCCGAATCAAGATGACAGATGCACCTGTTTTTGTGAAGCACACAGGAACATGAAAGGACATTAGAGATGAAATACAAAAAACTTGGAAGAACCGGATTGCTCGTCTCGGAATTGTGTTTCGGAACCATGACATTCGGCGGCAGAGGATTTTGGAGTGCGATTGGTCAACTGGCCCAGGATTCAGCGGACAACCTTATCGGCCGTGTGCTCGAAGCGGGGGTCAACTTTATCGATACGGCCGATGTCTACTCCGAGGGAGAGTCCGAGAAGATGCTGGGCAAAGCACTGGGAAATCGCCGCAAAGAAGTGGTGCTGGCAACGAAAGTATTCGGCCGCATGGGGCCCGGACCCAACCAAACCGGTCTGTCACGCAGTCATATCATGCAGGCGGTTGAAGACAGCCTGACCCGGTTGGGGACCGATTACATCGACTTGTATCAGATTCACGGGTTCGACGCCATTACCCCCATGGAAGAGACCCTTCGGGCCCTGGACGACCTGGTGCATGCGGGAAAGATCCGCTACATCGGCTGCTCCAATCTGGCCGCCTGGCAATTGATGAAATCGCTGTGGCTTTCCGACAAATACAACCTCTACCGTTTTGAGAGCTTGCAAGCCTACTACACCATCGCCGGCCGGGATCTCGAGCGGGATATCGTGCCGGTCTTGCAGGATCAGAACTTGGGCCTGATGGTCTGGAGCCCCCTGGCCGGCGGCCTGCTGTCCGGCAAATTCGACCGCGAAGGAAAGGGGCCGGCAGGAGCTCGTCGTGTTGATTTCGATTTTCCGCCGGTGAACAGGGAACGCGCCTTCGACACGGTTGATGTGATGCGGCAAATCGCTCGCGAAAAGAATGTTTCCGTGGCCCGGATCGCCTTGGCATGGCTGCTGCACCAGCCGGTGGTCACCAGCGTGATCATCGGTGCCAAAACCCCGGAACAGCTGGCTGATAACTTCGGCGCATCGGATGTGACACTGTCCGACGCAGACCTGGATAGTTTGCAAAAGGTCAGCGAACTGCCCGCAGAATATCCCGGCTGGATGATCAAAACCCAATCGGCGAACCGGTTTCCGGGACCGCCGGAAAACGGTTGACCGCATCCGCCGGCGTTATTCAGATTCTGAGGGACATCCCTGAATATATTTTGATTTTTGTAGTGCAGTCGCCAATGTTGAGATAAGGTCGATTTATCACTCAAAATCAACTGTCACGGATTTCTTTGGTTCCTCTATCCATTTGATACCTAAAATTATTCAAGAAAACCTGAACTTTTTTTATCATAATATGAATCGAATTCGAGACGCAGATTTTGCCTCGGTGAATTGGCCTTGCAGCAATGACTGAGTTTAAATATTAAACTGTTGCCAGGTTGTCGATAAAGCCTTGAAACTCGAGGTGCGCAAACATCCACCCCCTAACTTGCTGTCAACCAAATCCTTTCTCATGCGTCAACATATTTAAACCCGCCACAAAACGCCCATGCTGCCGGAGAAAGGATAAATCTCATGAAATTAATACCCTTCATTACGATTCTGACGCTGGGATTCCTGATGCTTTTCATCAATTACGGTTGTACCAGCCGCCGGTACGATTGCTTCAATACCCAACACGGAGCAGGGGTGAGGGCTCAGGTCGAAACCGCTATCGGCCAGGATTTGAGGGAGCGCTGATTGGCGCTGCCGTGGGCAGGCCGCCTCAATTTGATTTATCCGTGGGTGCCGCCGGCTTCGAGCGCATATTGCAACAGAATGTAAACGATGTACACCGCCAAAAGCCAAACGCCTTGCCAGCGCCGGAAGTTGCCCTCTTTGTTCATGGAAATGAAAACCCTGAACGACCAGAGAATAATCAGCATGGCCGGGAAATGGAAGTAGAAAAAGTTGGGCGGAATGGCCAGCGGCCTGGCTGTCGCCGCCGCACCAATGACGAACAGGCAGTTGAGCACATCGGCACCCACCACATTGCCCACGGTGATCTCCGGGTGCCCTTTGCGCACGGACGCGATGGCGGTCATCAACTCCGGCAGCGAAGTCCCGAGAGCCACCATGGTGGCGGCAATGACATCTTCCGGCACCCCGATGCGGGCGGCTATCTCAGCGGCGCTGGGCACCAGCAAACGGGCACTGAGAATTACCAGCCCGAGTCCGCCGACGATCATCACCCAGCAGATCCAGACCGCGCGTGCCTGGCTTTTGTGCTCCCGCTCGTCCGTATGCACTATTTCAGCGCCATTTTTAGCCCAGACGTAAGTGACATAGAGATAGCAGACCAGGAGAGCCAGGAAGCTGATCCCGATGCCCCGCCCGATCAATGGCTCGCCGCTGGTTGTCAACAACAATACCACCGATATCGCCACCAGCAGCGTTGCCGCACCTACCTGCACCCAACCGGTTCGGTTGAGGATGTAACGGTTCATAGGCACCGCTGCAAGTATGCAGGTCAGTCCAAAGATCAGGCCGGTATCGGCGATGATCGAACCGACACCATTGCCCAGGGCCAGACCCGGATTCCCCATCCAGGCGGCCATGACCGATACGAACGCCTCTGGGGTGGTGGTTCCCAGGGAAACAATTGTTGCGCCGATGACGATGCGGGGCAGGCCGGTGCGCTCGGCCAGGTCCACCACCCCGTCTATCATCCAGTTGGCCCCCTTGGACAACAGTATGATGCAGACAACGATGAGGCCCAGCAGCACGTAGACAGACAGGCCTGTGATCAACTGCTGCAGCAGTGCTTCGTTTCCGATCCATTCAAAAAGCGAGTGTTCCATATAAACTCCATAATCCGCATATGGTATGATTTCTTTATCTGATTAACAGAGTCAGGCAATATGCGGGTTTCCAGACACAACCAGCAACGGAGGATCAGACTCCTTTGCGGGCGACAATGGCTGCCGTCTGGCGTGCAATTTCCAACTCTTCGTTTGTAGGGATCACAAATACTTTGATGGGACTCTCGGGGGGACTGATGGCGCCGGCGGCCCCATCCCAGCCCGCATTCAGATTATCATCGATCAAAATGCCCAGATTTTCCAAATTTTCACAGACCCTGCGGCGCACAACCGGATCGTTTTCGCCGATTCCCGCGGTGAAGACAACGGCATCCACCCGGCCAAGTTCCACCAGATAGGCGCCTAAATAGTGTCTGTAGCTGTGGATCAGCATGTCCAGCGCCAAACGGGCGCGTTCATCTCCTGCGGCGCAGCACTGATGAATGTCGCGCAAGTCATTCAGGCCGCAGATTCCTTTGAGGCCGCTCTCCGAGGTGAGAATGTCCATGATTTTCTTCAGGGGCAATTCCTTTTTATCGGCGACATGCGCGATTATTGCCGGATCGATGTCCCCGCTGCGCGTGCCCATGATCACTCCCGCAAGCGGCGTCATGCCCATGGAAGTATCGACGCTGCGGCCATTGGAGATGGCTGTGATGGACGAGCCGTTGCCCAGATGCAGGCAGATCAGGTTGATCAGGTCAACAGATTTATCGAGCAATCGGGCAGCCTCTGCGGTGACATAGCTGTGGGAACTGCCGTGGAACCCATATCGTCGGACACCCAATTCCGCATAAAGCGCATGGGGGAGGGCGTAATGGAAGGCCCGCGGCGGAATGCTCTGGTGGAATGCCGTGTCAAATACCGCCACCTGCGGTTTGCCGTGGAAAAGCGCCATAGCGGTTCGAATGCCGGCCAGACAGCCCGGATTGTGAAGGGGCGCCAGGGGGATGCAGACCTCAACGCCGGCAATCACATCATCGTCGATCCGGGTCGATTCGCGAAACCTTTCACCCCCATGGACCACCCGATGGCCGATAGCGGCGATTTGATCCGGCGTGTCGATTACGCCGGTGTCGGCGGCCGTGAGCATGCCCAGGGCCAGTTCCATCCCCATGACATGGCCGTCGATGATTCGCTCCAGACGGTTCGTGTATGAACCTGAGCCGGGAGTCCAGCTACGCTGGACGATCGAACCGGCGGCCTCTCCGATGCGATCGACCAATCCGTAGGCCATGCTGACCTCACCTTGCATGTCGATCAGTTTATACTTAATCGAGGAGCTGCCCGAATTCAGGACCAATATCTTCATGCTGCGATCTATTCTAATTGAATTCCCGTTCGATGTTATCCAACAGCCGATGCATCAGCCAGTAGGTGTCCGGGATTTTACCGGTTTGGGCCAAAACGGCCTCGCGGCCGGCAACAAAGGTGTCTGGTTTCCATTCATGACCGTTTTCTTCGGCGAACTCCATTACCATCCGCCGGGTGTATTCAGGGTGAAATTGGATTCCCACCAGAGGTTGTCCGGGTTTGACGAACACCTGATTGGCTGTGGGCCGGCTTTTGGCAAGGCAGAGGCAATCCGACGGCAGCGAAAAATGGTCGCTGTGCCAGTGAAAGGTGGTAAAGGTTTCCGGGAGACCTTTGAATAAAAACGAGTTACGCCCCTCGGCGGTGAGATCAACCTCATACCATCCGATCTCGGGCTGCTCATTGGTAAACAGTTTTCCCCCCAGGGTTTCGGCCAGCAACTGCGCGCCCAGGCAGATCCCGACCACGACCTTTCCCGCGGCAACGGTGGCCGCGATAAATTTCTTTTCGGGGAAAAGCCAGGGATTGATATCTTCTTCCCAGGCGTGCTGCGAGCCGCCCATTACCATGAGCCAGTCAAATTCGCTCAAATCCGGCAATGGCGCCGATTTGAAAACGTCCGTGCTGGCTAGGCTGTGGCCTTTCTCGGCTGCCCAGCGGGTGATATTGGTTCTGCTGAAATTCCAGGCATCGTGCTCGAGCAGGTGCAATCGCATCAATTTCATCCTTTCCGTCAGGGTCTGGATTCTATTTAAATGCGGCCCTGTTGTCAACCGGCGGCCGGACGCACGGGGAACAAGCCCGGCGTGCTTAAATCCATTTATTTTGAATACTTGTTAAACCATATGCCCCTTGAACCGCCTGACAAAATGAGTTAATCTAACCACTGGATCGATGCTTTGCACGGCAATGCCGAGGGTGCCCTATACGCATCCAACCACTCGGATTAATTTTCTCAGATTACAGGTGATATGATGGAAAAAAAAGATCTACTCGAGGGCAAGCGCATTCTGATTGTAGACGACGAGCAGGACATCCTGGAAACTCTGGAGGACCTGTTGTCCATGTGTGCCATTACCAAAGCGGCAAGTTATGAATCCGCCAAAAAGCTGATTGAAAGTCAATATTTCGATATGGCCATTCTGGATATCATGGGCGTGCAGGGCTACGAATTGTTGAAACTCTGCAACGACCACGATGTCATCGGTGTCATGCTGACCGCTTACGCGGTTACCCCCGAGGATATCAAGCAGTCCTTTGACGAGGGCGCCGCCTCTTTCGTCCCCAAGGAAAAAATGTCGGACATCACCGTTTTTTTGACCGACATCTACGAAGCACGCGAAAAGGGCAAGCACTTGTGGTCGCGCTGGTTCGATCGCATGGCCCATTATTCAGAAAAAAAATTCGGTGCCGACTGGCAGAAAAAGCACGGCCTCAAAGTCAAATAAGAAAATAACGGCTTTATGGAAAATCCATAGCCGCAGCCGGGGATGAGGAACAAATGAGGCCGAAAGATAAAATTGATTTTACCGCTGGCGCCGGGACATGAATCGGGCGCCCCGCCGAAATCCCAAAATCAGGTTTATTCTCCCCAGCCTTCCCAGAGCTTCTTGATGTTTTCCCAATCCGCCTCTTCCGGCGAAGAGGTGCCCGATTGATAGACTGATCCCTTGAACTTATAAGCCGGAGCGGTGAAGGTGCCGCGTTTGAGCAGGCAGCGGATATTTTCGCGGTAGACGTTGTCGACCTGCGCATGCGGGAGTGGATCCTGATGGAGCCAAAGATTTTTCGGATGAATCGGGTCGGCATACATGTTCTGAAAGACTTCGGTCCGCAGATCTTTGATCCAATTGCTGTTGAGATTCATCACCCTGAACTGCCGCAGGGCCTCAATATCCAAGATGGCCGCCACCATCGTGTTGTTGCCGGATGCCGAATAGGACATGATGGTGCCGTCATAGTTGACGATGTGGGAATTGCCGCCGGCGATATCGATGGGGTGGCGCATTTTGGGATGAAGATAAACCGGTCCCACATTCGGGCACAGCATGTAAAGGCTGTTGAACTGCGCATGCCCCTGGTTTTGGATCATCCAGCCGCCACCGCCCGGGTATGTGTTGCCCGTCATCGGCATGGCTTCGCTGGGCCGGTAGACCACCTCGGCCCCGTTGAATGCCAATGCGCGCACCGCTTCGGGGTACTCCCCGTCACTGCAGCAGATCGTGCCGATGTTGCCGATGTCATCGGTTTTCAACACCGGGTAGAAGGCGTCGATGCCGTCGCCGAAAATTTCGACCCAGCGGTCGTAGACATCATGCGGCGTGCACGAGCGCTCCCGACACCAGAGGTGGTTCTTGGCTGCCTTGTGCACCACATCGCCCCTGGGTGAGATGATGAACAGGGTGTTGAAATAGCGGTCGGCCATTATTTCGGGCCAGCGCGCCTTGCATTGCACGATGATGTAAGTATCGTAGAGTTTTGCCAGCCGTCCTAAAAATTCGGTCTCTTCTCCCGGTATGTCGATAAACAATTCCTTCGCCGCCAGCGTATGGTCCAGGTCGAAGGCCTCGTCAGTGAAGCCGGTCAAGGATCCCTCAGCCAAAGCTATGATTTTGACCGGCATGTTGATGTTGACCATCGAAACGGCGGCGTGGATGTTATCTTCGATGATTTCCAGGTTGACCTTGATGTGTTCGCGCGATGCGATGCCGTAAACCACTGTGGACAGGCCGACCGCCATGTAAGGCGCGATGGGCTTGGAAATTTTTTGCCTGGACATTCGACCCCCCTTTATAGAAAAAACTTACGCCACTTTGCAGATCTTTTCTTCCCTGTAGCCGGTGATAACCCGAATATAGCCCCGAAGTTGATCATCCATCGCGCAATCACCGGTGTCCACCAGCAGCGGCCGGCGCTGCAGGGAGTTCAGTTTGTTGGGAGTGGCCACTACGATGACATTG
>Ga0210141_1000022_pt1 | contig 16157 bp, 15 predicted proteins | sample China_Galinas_Co_2_FD_184862 | JGI IMG/M metagenome (GOLD analysis project Ga0210141, IMG submission 184862) | Wetland microbial communities from San Francisco Bay, California, USA, that impact long-term carbon sequestration -... | ecosystem: Environmental > Aquatic > Marine > Wetlands ...
CCAATGAGACCTTGAGAAAGGTTAAACTGATCCGACCGTTTTATATGGGCATTAAAGAACTCACCAATGCGGAATTCAAGGAATTTATGCCCCGGCACAATTCAGGAAGCTTTAAGTCCAAACCTCTAAACAATGCCGACCAACCCGTGGTTCGAGTGACCTGGGAAACGGTCGCTCTGTTCTGCAACTGGCTGAGCGCCAAGGAGGCGCTGCCGGCTGCATACGTTAAGAAAGGGGAGACGCTGGTTGCAGCGGAACCGCTGAATACCGGTTACCGTCTGCCTACGGAAGCGGAGTGGGAATACTGTGCCCGGATTTACAACGATCAGATCCCCTTGAAATATCCCTGGGGTCAAAAATTTCCCCCCGGGAAATTATCGGGAAATTATTCCGATCAATCCGCAAAAGACTTGCTCCCCAGCGTTCTTGGAAGATACAATGACGGTTATGGGGTAACGGCGCCTCCGGCCACGTTCGAACCCAACGGACTGGGGCTCTATGATATGGGGGGTAATGTGGCGGAATGGTGTCACGACTATTATTCGATTTACAGCTATGCTCCCGAAAAAACGTTTGTGGATCCTGTCGGACCGGAGAAGGGTAAACACCACGTAATTCGGGGTTCCAGCTGGAAGCACGGCAGCATTGGCCCCCTAAGGCTGGCATACCGCAGCTACAGTGACGGCACACGGGAGGATGTCGGATTTCGGGTTTGCAGGTATTTAAAGTAATCATGACCAAAGGATATATCATCATAATTGTTTCACTCTGGTTAAGCTTTCCGAAGGTGATGTGTGCAGGAAACGCGTTGATGAGATCTTTGGATGCTTTAAACAGACCGGTTCTACAAAATGTAGAATCAACCCAGGACGCAGAAACATTTTTTGCACAAAACGCCCAGAAGAAAACATCGGATGATGTTGGGGGCAAGGGTATTGAAAAAGCCGACGAAGACACCACCCAACCGAAAACCTTGACCCAAGAGAAAAATGCCCCCAAAAAAGCCAAGGAACTGAAACCGTTCGTCCCTTCAGAAACGATTCCGGCGGATCAGGGGGTTGATTTTCCCTATGACATCTAAGATGGTATGGGGCATCGGCGATATTGCCAATGGGGTTCACCGCCGCTGAAGGGAATTTGCTCAATGTCGGATAAAAAAGAAAGCCTTAGTAAATTTTGCGCACCCCCTGAATACATACAATTTCGCGATGTGCCATAGGGTTCTCAACCTTAAAACTCCTCTTAAAGTGGACGCAGCTATGAAAAAAACATTACCCATATCCATGGAATTTATTTACCAGTTTTTCTCCCTGATTGTGATCGTCATTGTTATACATGCCGCGTATGTCGGTATTATTCGACCCAATGCCGATGCCATCCTTGCCCGACAGGCTGCTATGATGGAAAAAAACAACACCCAGAGTACCGAACGGTCGATCTACGTATTGATCCGCGACTATGAGCAGGAAGCGTGTTTTATTCTCATGTTCTGGGCGCTTGCTATTATGGCATTTAAGGCCGTTAACACCACACGGAATCGGACGCTGCTACAGAGAGACTTAATTCCCCTGGCCGAGGGCGTGCGTATCCTGCCTGAAGATACCCGGGAGCTGTCCCGGGAGATTCAAGGGTTACCGACGTATCAACGGAATGCGTTGCTTCCGAGGGCACTGCTTGCGGGATTACAGAGATTCAGCTCAACCCGCAATGTTCAGGATGTCGCGGATGCCACCCATGCCTATTGCGCGGCCGAGGGCGAACGGCTGGAATCCGAGTTGTCTATGATCCGGTATATTGCCTGGGCCATTCCCTCCATCGGGTTTATCGGTACGGTCCGAGGCATCGGAGATGCGCTTGGACTGGCGCACCAGGCCATTGAAGGGGAAATTTTCGGTGTCACCCGCAGCCTGGGCGTGGCATTTAACTCCACCTTGGTCGCGCTTCTTCTTAGCATTGTTCTTATGTTTATGCTGCATCAGCTTCAGTTGTTGCAGGATCGGTATGTGTTGGAAACCGAAGCCTACTGTGAAGACAAGCTCACCAGGCATCTGCTAAACCAATAACAACAACGAATCCAACAGATGGGGTGCTTTAATGACGCTTCTCGGACTTGAACTCAGCGATGCCGGGATCTTTGTTGCCGGCGGAAAACCGTTAAGATTGCTGGCAATCGACGGACAGAATCCGGAAAGTCCGGGATTTGCCATCCCGGAGAAAAAGGGTCTGCTCGTTGGAAATTCGGCGGCAAACCGGGCGCATCTGTTTCCGCTGCAAGTCATCAACAGGTTCTGGGACCGATTGAATACAGAACCTCTAAAACAGAAGAACCGGTACGTTCAAAATCATGCGGAAATCGCCTGCGCCCATCTTTCCCACATCTGGGAAAACGTTAAAATCCATGGCGACGAGATGATTGTTGCCGTCCCCGACTATTACGGCCGGGAACAGCTTGGACTTATTCTGGGGATGGCTCAGGAGCTGTCGATTCCCGTTAAAGGGTTTGTGTCCCTTCCAATTGCCGCATCATTTTCGCCTTGCCCGGATGCAATGCTGGTGCATCTGGACATCCATTTGCACCGCTTTGAAGTCGTTTATCTCCATCAGGGTGAGCATTTGACCCGTGAGGCCTCCGTAGCTGTCCAGGAAATCAATCTGGAGAAGTTATACCGGGGATGGGTGGAATCCATTGCTGATGAATTTGTGCGGTCCACACGGTTCGATCCACTCCACCAGGCCGCCACCGAACAGGCATTATACGACCGACTATCCGATGCTTTGGATATTTTTAAACGCCAACCATCGTTCTTGTTTGAGATATCAAACGGAACCGATAGTTATCGTATTACCTTGCCGTCGGACCTGCTGAAAAAAAAGAGCGCGGCCGTGTATGATGACATCTGCCGTTTTATTATAAAAATGCGGGATGAACATGGTAAAAAAGGGTTCACGACGGTTCTTCAATTGACCCATCGAATCGCCCGCCTTCCAGGATTGAAAGATAGGTTATCGGAAATTGATCATTGTGAAATCATGGAACTCGAGCCCGGAGCCGGCGCTCTGGGCGTTTTGGGGTTTTGGCACCAGTTGGCCGATGCCCACGCCGGGCACGGTGCTTCCTTTTTTACCAGCCGCCCCTGGCAGAAGGCGAAATCGGAGATTCCCCTAACGATTCCGAATAAAACTTCCGGCCAGGACCCGGCGACCCATTTGCTCTATGGTGATACGGCCTATCCCCTCTCCGAAAACCCGCTTTCCATCGGCTGCGATCATTATCCCATGGGAAAAGGCATCCATGTCAAGGGGCAATCCTCCGGCGTTTCCAAAAAGCACTGCACGGTTCAACGTGAGGCGGGCCAGGTTGTCTTGACGGATTACAGTGATCAGGGAACCTTCGTGGACGATCGACGGGTCGATGGAAGCACCCCCCTGGACCTGGGCCAAATCGTTCGTCTGGGACCATCGGGAGAAACCATCCGGCTCATTGTCTGTCTGGAAACCGATGAAACGTAGAAAATTAAATGTATTCAGCCTTTCTTTTATCGACTGCATCTGCTGCGGGTTAGGGGCGATCATTCTTCTGTTTGTCGTTGTAAACGCCAAGAGCGCCGTTCGCCGGAATGCGGTGACGGCGGATTTTCGTGCCGAGGTCAGCAGACTGAAAGACCAGGTGTTGGACGGCAAAAAGAACTTGGTCGAGGCCCGCAACACCCTTTTGCAAACCAAGGCCGAACTGGTGACGATTCAGGGTCGATCCCGTGAAGTCATTGAAATGCTCAATGAAAAAAAGGTTGAACTCGCGGATCGGGACAATGAAACCCTGGCAACCAAAACCCACACCAACAAACTCAAAGCCGATCTAAAATCGTTGGAAACGGAACTTCGTCGATTAAAGGCCGGCGCCAAAACACGCGACGAGCTGGGGTCCAGGTTACACCCGTTTCCCGGCCATGGTGATCGCCAGTACCTCACCGATTTGAAAATGGGCGGCAAACGTATTTTTATTCTGGTAGACGGTTCTGCCAGTATGCTCGATCAAACCATTGTGGGGATTATTCGTCGTCGAAATTTGAAGAATACCCAAAAATTAAGGGCTCCCAAGTGGCGCCAGGTGGTAAAAACCATCGATTGGCTCCTAAGCCAGCTGCCACCGACCAGTAAATTTCAGATTTACACCTTCAACGAAACAGCACAGCCGCTGGTCCAAGAAACAAAAGGGGTCTGGCTGGATGCCGGGGATGTAGACCGGTTAAACCTTGCGGCAGACCGGATGCACCGGTTGGTCCCGGAAAAAGGAACCAGTCTGTTAAATGCATTCAAAGCCATGGGCGAGATGGAACCGCCTCCGGACAACGTATTCTTACTATCCGACAGTCTGCCGACCCTTGGCAGCGACAAGCCGTGGCAAACCAGGGTCTCCAGTAAAAAACGGGTCCGTTTATTCAAGGAGGCGATCCAGAAACTGCCGGCCCGAGTTCCGGTGAACATCATTCTTTATCCCATGGAGGGAGACCCACTGGCCGCAGATGCCTATTGGCGCCTGGCCAAGAAAACCGAAGGGGCTTTTTTCTGTCCTTCGGGAAATTGGCCGTAAAGGGTCTTCTGAATCACATGACTTTGAACGTAAAAGGACAGCGTTTCGATTTTATTTGTTCAAAACATCAACGATGGGCGTCACGGCAAGCCGGCATGTTGGAATGATGGAAAATTAATTAGTTTTAACAGGTCGGTACTCCGATATGCCATCACGACATTTGCCATTTATACAGGATGAAAAAGCGCAGACAGAACATAGAAATATTCAGCCTTTCATTTCTTGACTGCATATGCTGCGGATTTGGTGCCGTCATATTGTTGTTTGTACTGTCCAAGTTTGCCGAACCGGTGGTTATTGAAAAGATCAAGGAAAATATGCGGACCGAAATCGTTCGTCTGGAAACCGAACTTTTTGAAATTCGGGGTGAAACCCCTATCTTGAATCAAGAGCTCACAGCCAAAAAAGAGCAGTTGTCCGATGCGAAAGAAAGGCTTGCCCGCCTCCAGGGCGATCTTTCGGAGGTTAAAGGTCGATTTGCTGCATCCAAAGACGACGCCAAGGTACAGAATATAATTGAGGGCAGGCTGGCCCGGGCACGACAGGAGCTGACCCAAGAAATGCAACGGCTTTTGAGAACCCGCCCCAAAAAGATTACCCGGTCGGTGGGGGGAATTCCGGTTGACAGCGAGTACATCGTCTTTATTATCGACACCTCGGGCAGCATGCAGCGGAATGCCTGGAACCTGGTACAGAAAAAAATGCGGGAGACCCTCGAAATCTACCCCAAAGTCAAAGGTATTCAAATCATGAACGATATGGGAACGTTCCTGTTTTCCCAATATGTCGGGAAATGGATACCGGACACCCCTGCCCGCAGAAGAGCTATCATCTCAGCCCTTGGTTCCTGGAACGCTTTCAGCAACAGCAGCCCGGTGGAAGGCATCACCGCAGCGATCAATCTGTTCTATTCGGAGAATAAAAAAATAAGTCTCTATGTCTTCGGTGATGAATTCAGTGGTTCGTCAGTCCAGCCGGTCATCGATGCGGTGGACCGAATCAACACGGCAACAAAAGACGGATCTCGTCGGGTCAGGATCCATGCTGTGGGATTCCCGGTGGTCATGGAAAAAACGAACCAGCGCGGCAACACCGGCGAAAGATTTGCTACCCTGATGCGTGCTTTATGCCAGAGAAACGGGGGTACCTTTGTGGGGCTGAACAGCACGAGACCTTGAACTGCACCCGCCTCCACATTCCTGAAGTGTCCTGGTGGCCCTTTTCAATCTTTCAGACCATCTCCGGGGATATATTGACAATTATCCTGACTTTCTATAGATAATATGTTGGCAATCAGAGACCGAAGCCTTCCTGTCATGATAAAATTCATCTATTGACTTTGCTCGCGCTGGTCTTATTGTTGGTTCACTTCCAAATTATTGTCGTCGACCCGTAGGGGGTATTTGAAAAAGGAAAATATGCGATTTCTCTTATACAACATACGTTATGCAGCAGGTATTGGACGGAAATTTCACCTTCCGGTACCTTACAGCGGCTATTTTAAACACACCAATGGAAATTTTAAAAAAATAGTGGATTTCATCAAACCGCTGAATCCGGATATTCTAGGATTGATCGAGGTGGACGCCGGATCTTTCCGTTCGGAAAAAAGCAACCAGGCGGAAGCCATTGCCCAGGAATTGAAACACTTTCATATTTATCAGTCAAAATATTCCACGGCTTCGGTGGCTCAGAAAATGCCGGTGTTGAACAAACAGGGCAATGCGATTCTCACCAACCAAAGGATCGTGTCTCAAAACTTTCATTATTTCCACAATGGTGTCAAGCGTCTCGTGATCGAACTCGAGTTGGAGGACTTTTCGATTTTTTTGGTGCATTTGTCTATCAAATTCCGCCACCGGCAGTATCAATTACAGGACCTTCACAGCATGATTAAAAACCTAAAAAAACCGGTTATTGTTGCCGGTGATTTCAATGTGTTGTGGGGTGATCGTGAACTCCAACTATTCCTTGCCGCTGCTCGGCTAAACAATGCCAACAGCAACGGGGAGCCTTCCCATCCCAGCCGAGCGCCGCGAAGACAACTCGATTATATTTTTCACAGCCCGGAAATTCACGTCACCCACTTTGAAATACCACAGGTAAAATTCTCCGACCATGCCCCGTTGGTATGTGATTTTGAGGTTGCAACCGCAACATAAGCAGCCGGATTGGTTCAGCGGACACTGGACAGGGAACACAAAATAGAAGAGTTTCCCGAGGGCAATGGAACACATAAGTCTCATAAGCTTTCTGATCATGGCTGCTCACCTTTCCATCATCATCGGTTTGTCCATACGGGTCAATATGCGTCGTCGGGCCGGAGGTCGGAAACAACCCCATTCACCAATTGTTAATCACCTCCGTCTACGCTGCCCGAAGGGAACTGATCATTACAACACCTTATTTCGTTCCAGGCGAGTCGTTACATACTGCCGTGCAATCGGCACCGCGACGCGGCGTCGACGTCACCATCATCTTGCCCGAAAAGGTCGATTCTTTGATGGTGCGCTATGCGAGCCGATCGTATTTTGATGATATGCTCATGTCCGGCATACGGATTCTCAACTATCGGGGCGGACTGTTACACACCAAGAGCATCACCATCGATGGTGAAGTCGCTCTGTTCGGTACCGTTAACCTTGACATGCGGAGTTTTTGGCTGAACTTCGAGGTAACACTTTTCGTGTACGACGCTGTTTTCGTGACGCAACTTCGAAAACTTCAACAACACTACATTGACGCGTCACAATCCATCGACACACAACTTTGGCATACCCGGTCTCCGGCAAGTCGTTTCGTTGAAAATGCGGCACAGCTTTTGGCACCGCTCCTTTAATTGGTTCGAAAAATCAACATTTAAAGAAACAACCAAGCAAGGAGATGCAAAAAAAATCTGCGGCCTCATCTTCCTTATGCTTTTTGCGGTTCCTGTCCATCTGCCATATCCTTTGTGATGCATCCGGTTTTTCTCTCCTGATATTACCTCAAAATCGGGTGAAATCTGTCAAAGAAGGGCACATTTTTTGACAAAAATTGTCAAATCCTGCTGACCTCCAATCTGTTCAATTAACTTAACCTATTGAAATATAATCAAAACCAAAATTTTATTGTTGCCAATTTGTTGTTTTGTATGATTTTTGCATGTTTTAATTGAAACCATAAAAACACCTGAACATAAACTCGATCTTCTTTAAAAAGTCTAAAAAAATTACCATTTATATAAAAGGCAGTGTAAAAAATGGGCATTATCAATATGTTCAAGCCTAATATCGAAAGGTTGAAAAGCAAGAACAAAGTCAATCATCTGATAAAGGCCTTACAATATAAGAACGATTGGAATGTTCGAATGTCCGCAGCAGCATCTCTGGGGGAAATAGGGTGGGAACCCATCGGCGAAGATGGAATTTATTATTTTATTGCATCAGAAGAATGGACAAAATTGATCAAAATAGGGGCGCCTTCAGTCGAACCTTTAATCTCAGTTTTGCAGGATCATAATAGTTCTCCTTTGCACTGCGAAACCATTAAAGCATTGGGGGCCATAAAAGATAAACGAGCCGTGGAACCCTTAATAAATGTTTTGCGGGATAATAAAATACAGCCTCGCGAAGAAGTGGTAAAAGCATTGGGTCAGATCGGAGACAAGACGGTTGTCAATCTTTTAATCTCAATGTTGTGGAATAAAGAGAGTATTCCCTTCCGTTGCGAAACGATCAGGGCCTTGGGGGCAACGAAAGATAAACGAGTCGTTGAACCTTTAATCGATGTTTTGCAACAAGAAATTCGAAAACCCAGCCTTGATACCAACATGAATATTCTCCTGGAGGTCGTTATGGCCTTGGGGAAAATAAAAGATGAAAGAGCGATAACACATTTAGTGTCTCTTTATAATGGTTACACAGACTACCTTAACAAGAAAATTCGAAATGCGTTATTTACAATCAACACTGAATTGTCAAAATTTTACTTGGCCATATTGAATTCTGATGAAAATAGATTGTTGGAAATTGACAATGGATTCGATTTGGCCGTTGAAGCCCTATACCACAAAAATAATTGGGTGCGTCGGCAGGCAATTTGGGCATTAATGGTATTAAAAGATTACAGAGCCGTTGAAGCGATAAAAAAGGAGCTCAATGACAATGACTCAATGGTCGTCGGTTATGCAATCTATGCTTTAGGAGAAATAGGGGATGATAGAGCGATAACGCCTTTAATCGATATTTTACTCAATAAAAGTCTCCCTTTATGCAATGACAACAACGGTTCAGCCGTTGCCGAACACCGGTGTAGTCCCCGTTCAGAGGCGGCTGTTGCATTGGGGAAAATAAAAGATAAACGTGCCTATGAAGCCCTGATTGCGGTTTCTGAGGAAAACGGATGTGACTGTTTAATGAAAAAATCTGCGTGGGCACTTAGCCAGTTGGGTGATAAGAGCGCCGTTTACGCACTTAAGTCGGCTAAAAATCATTCAAATTCTCCAAGAAGCGTCAAAAAAGCTTTGAATAAACTGGAAAAATGAAATGTTAATCCAGATAAAATCTTCCCGAAAGGACAAGTTTAAATAACCTGATTGGATAATGTTTTTCAAGGGGTGTAACCCTTGAATTAATAACCGATGGAAAGGGGGCACGGGAAAATGTTCCGAATTCCGATAGGTGCAGTATCCATCCTCCTATTTGGTCTGTTGATTTTCGGGGCTTCAACCGCTACGGCTGGAGAGCCCCAAGAAATCATCAAGAAGACAAACAGCGAAACCGGTGGAGGGTATTTTAACCTGAACACCCAGGTAAAAGTCTCGGTCATATTTTTGGGTGGAGAAATACTGTCAGATGAAGCATCGATGTTTACAGATGAATGTAGCGATCTTACGATAGATTACGTGACATACAAAAAACTAACAGGAAGCAGTCAGCCCGTAATGGAATCATCCTGTGCCAGGGGGTTTAAAATTCCGTCTGATGAGAGGCCTGGGAACGTTAGGTGGTCCTATGAAAACGAATATATCCATGTTTTTGCCGAGGTTCGATCGAGGCCGGATAAAGAAGAAGATGGCAGAGACCCCAGATTTAAATTATGGTATCAATACTCGGTTTCTGATGCTTGCAACGATACAGATCCCCCAGTCCCGGATTCTCCGGTGGTTCCGGATTTCCCGGTTTACATAGAATCCCCGGATCCTTCTCTGCTGGGACTGAGGCCGATGGATGTTGGAAATGTGCAGGGTTCCAACGCCGAGGAATTTATAAGGTATGAGACCGAAACATCGAAAGGAAAAGAAAACGTCCAGCTGCCGGACATAACCCGCCTTTTCAAATGGTTGGGCTGGTTTTGTCAAGCAAATATTTCCGATACCAATTCAGATGGAAATGCGGACTCTTATGGCTTTATGTTTGTCAAAACCTATTAAGGGTCAATGATCACCGGAACGTATTGAAAATGGCTTATACCCAAATTTAGCGAATTATGGCTCGATCTGTACCGACTTCCCCGGACATCTCTTCCCTTAAAATCCCTCAATTTAGATTAATCTCTCAAGATATCGTTCTGAAAATGTGTAATTTTTTTCATATTTTTCATGGAATTTACCCCATAATTTCAGACATCTTTCCATTGACTTGAGCGGCCGTTTATACCCGGTCATAGCAATAACCATTTGATAATTAAAACAAATTGTAATGGCAAATTGCAACTCGTTGATTCTGCATGATATTTGCATGCCTAAAAAGAGAAAAAACTTCAATTCCAATTCCATCATAAAATCAAATCGGTTTCCGGAATCAAGAAATGAGCAAAAACTCTTTAAAGAAAATTAGAGAATCCCTAATGATTAGTAAGGCTGAACTGGCCAAAAAAGCGAAAATATCCCCGATGACCATTACACGGATTGAAAATGGAATGCCTTGCAGAATGGAAACAAAACGAAAGGTTATTTTGGCCTTAGGATATGAAGTTTCAGATAAGAACCGGATATTTAGCGACTAGGCGAACCCATGGCATCAAACCATTTTTTTTTATAAAATCTGATCCCGTCACCATCTGAAATTGGGCGATGATTTTGAAGGAAGTTCTGCACATGGACAGGTTAGCACGCCGATGGAGTATGGTCCGAGTTTCTATCAAATTATCTGGAGGAACGGACCTGACACAGCAACAAATTAAACCCGTGGCGGGGATCATTTTTATGGATATACAGACACACATGCCAAATCCGATATGATATAAAATTATGTACTTATCTCACTATAATCTGCTGAAAAAACCATTTCAGTTAACCACAGATCCAAAATTTCTTTGGCTCGGCGAGAAGCACAAGGAAGCTTTGGCTACCCTAAAGTATGGTGTTGTCGATCAGAAGGGATTTCTGCTTGTTACCGGAGACGTAGGTACGGGTAAAACAACATTGATTAATGCATTGTTAGAGAGTCTCGAAGACGATACGTATGTTGCAAACATAAGCAATCCTTGGTTAAATCTCATCGATTTCCTTAATTTTATTGCAGTATCCTTCAATATTCCCCAAAAATTTGACAACAAAGTTGATTTTATTGTTCATTTCAGCCGTTTTTTAAAAAAAGTATATTCGGAGAATAAAAATGTCCTGCTCATTATCGATGAAGCTCATAGTTTGTCAAAAGAGCTTCTTGAAAATATTCGGCTGTTGTCAAATATAGAGCTTCCAGAGGAAAAACTAATCAACATATTCTTTGTGGGGCAAAACGAGATAAATCAAACCCTGGCATCACAAGAATGCCGTGCCCTTCGGCAAAGAATCATGCTGACTTACCAAATCAAACCGTTGTCAGAAGTTGAAACGTTTGAATACATTAAATGCCGATTGAAAGTTGCCGGGACCGAAGAAAAACTCTTCAGTCGAAAAGCAATTCAAGAAGTATATGGTTTTTCCCAAGGCTATCCTCGACTCATTAACACCATTTGTGACCATGCTCTTTTAACCGGTTATGCACGTGATTTAAAGAAGATTCCTCCGGACGTCATCAAGGAATGCGCTCAAGAGCTTAGTCTTCCTGGTGAAACTTCAAGGAACGCACCTTCCAATTTCTCTGAGCAGCATTACCCCGGAGGTGTGTCTCATTTTATGAGGAGGCCTTTTGAAGATAAGATCGGCAGGGCGATGGGGGATCCTAAAGAAGTAAAGGCCCCGGCCGCCCCCTTTTCTCAAACAAAAAGTGGCGAAAAAAGTCAGAAATTTGAGAAAGAAGTCAAGGGTGATGGCGCCAAAGGTTTCAGAAGGTTTGCTACGATACGTACGCTAAAAAGGCCATTTATCTGGGGCTCGGCCGTGACCATGGTGGTCATCTTCATGCTCCTAACGGTACTATCCAATAAAGTGATATCTTCAAAAAAAGATCGACAGAAACCAGCAAATTCCGTACTCGATGCCCCTTTATCATCTTCGAGTCAAACAGGAAACCAATTTATCCCATCGACCTTCCTTGAAAGGGGCAAAACAGAAACCGGCAATCCCACAGAGGATATAACCGGCACTGAATCAAAGGCGTTAAAACTGATGGAGCTGGCCATCGCCAAAAAAGAACTAGACAACCAAAATTACCTTCGAGCAATCGAATCGTTTGAAGATATCATCGCCCGAAACCCGTCGAATATGACAGAAGTTAAAGCGTATTATTCACAAGCATTGCGAGGGCAGGCCGTTCAGCATATGGGCAAACGTCCCGAAGAGGCTGAGATATTACTCGTGAAAGCAGTTGGGGCTGATCCTCAAAATGCCCAAGCGCACTTTGATTTGGGAAAGCTCTATACCCGAACGAAAGATTACGCAAAAGCCATCCAAGGCTACCATAAGGCAGCAGCCCTCAACTACCGTACTTCGGACGCATTTTTTAATCTCGGTTTTATCTATGCGGCAAAAGAGGATTATATGAATGCTGAAAAAATGTTCCTTCTCGTCGAAGAGTCGAGGCCAAGTTACCTCGACAAGGCCCTTTTTAATCTGGCGATGGTCCAACAAAAACAAGGAAGGAAAAAGCAATGCATTGAGAATCTTGAAAAAGCCCTGATGATCAACCCGAAAAATAAACGGGCACGAACATATCTTAACCACATAAAGAACGACGGAGAAGGGGGGTGGTAATGCCTAGTGCAGGCCGGACAATGACTCGGAGTTTGCTGGTTCTAATCTTGATTTGTGTGTTAAGCTGCAGTTCTTCACCCAAAAGGCACTCCCAGCCAAAATTTAAAGAGGTTTCTGTCCCGGTGTCCGTCGCGCCAGAAAAAGTTGCTGCCGTGCCGGAGACGCCCGCTCCCAAGAAGGTGGCGCCCAAAAGGTCCCTTGTAGTGCCGGAGACCCCTTCGAAACTCGAGCCCCCATCCACCACACCAGAACCCCAATTCTATATACATAGAGTTCGCTGGCCAGGGGAAACGCTTTCCGTCATTGCAAAATGGTATACGGGCTCCTTGAAAAATTGGAAGGCCTTATCCAAGGCAAACCCAACGCTCGACCTAAACCGAATTGTTATCGGCGCTAATATATTTATTCCTGAAGACCTATTGAAATCTCACAAGCCCATGCCGTTTTCCTTCCTCTCCTCCTCAGTCCCCAAAAAACGTGTCCAGACCTATACTTCCAAAAAACCATCGAAAGCATCCGTTACAGCAGAGTTGTTCGGGCCCATTGAAAAAGATCCGCCATCCATAGAATCCGGTGGGGTCGAACTATTTGGGCCCATAGAAAATGAACAGGCTTCAATAGCTCACGAGGCCACAGAACTGTTCAAGCCCCCGGAGTAGATCAAATATCAAGTAAGAGCGGAGAGAGAAAAAATGCTGATAGCATCAAGCGCCAAGGGCACATCGGCTGCACCATCGTAAACGCCGGTTATCGCCCTCGTTTGGATACAAACCGACTAACCGTGAATTTTCTTCAACAGCCACGCCATATTCTCGCCGAGAGCTTTCATGGTAAGGAGACCTTCTTCATCTTTTTCCACATCGCCCTTGTCCAAGCCAAAACCCATGTTCCAATAAGTGGAACCCGGAACAACCATCTGGCCGATAAAAAAGAAATGGTTAATGGCGTTGAATGCATGAATGCTTCCGCCCCGGCGAACGGCAACGACGGCCGCACCGACTTTGCGTTTAAACATTCCTTCATTGGCGATGCTGGTCATTCCGGATCGGTCGATGAGGGCTTTAAGCTCCGTGGAAATGTTCGCGAAATATGTGGGAGACGCGAGGATGATACCGTCGGCGTCGATCATTTTTTCAATACACGAATTTAATACATCACGGGTCACTGAACATCGTCGATCTTTATTTTCAAAGCACTTATTGCAGGCGATACATCCGCGTATTTCCTTGCCGGCAAGCTGTATCAGTTCAGTTTCTATTCCTTCTTTTTCAAGCTCCCGAAACACATGGTTTACGAGTATCGCTGTATTTCCATTTTTTCTTGCGCTTCCATTAAAGGCAACAACTTTCATTTCCCCTCCTTGAGCATTGCTAAATATGTTGGCGTAAAGACTTTCATTGTCCGGTTTTTGCAAAAAAGCATTTAGTTTGCTTTCGGTATTCCAGTAAAAATAATTTTGAATGATACGTCCTGTCATGTCAAATCCTAATTGAGGGAAAGTGGGAAGGTCCCTTTATGAAATAGACGTTACATTTAATTGGGAAGGCATTTCCCTTGACAATATGCTCCGGTTTGATTAGGATTTTGATATTAAAACAATCAAATATCATATGAAAACAATTGGATATGAGAGTGTTTTTCAAAAATAACTGGGAATAAACGGGTTGTCTTACAGATGATTTCAATTATGTTTGGGCTTGCTTAGGGCATGATTGCCACAATCCGCAAGCAGTGATCGGAGGCTGTTGCATGAAAAGTGTTTTGGAGGCTAAACCCCACGGGGGCTCATTAATCAATCTTATGGTGGATGAAGAGCGGGCTGCGATGCTCAAAGACATCGCCTTAGATCTGCCTGACATTACCCTGAATGATCGTCAACTTTGTGATCTCGAACTCCTGACCAACGGAGCCTTTTCGCCCCTTGACGGTTTTATGACCCGGACGGACTACGAATCCGTACTCGACCGGATGCGCCTTCAAAATGGTGTCTTGTGGCCCATACCCATATGCTTAAGTATTTCCAAAACTAAAGCCCAAACCCTGGAAGCCGGCCAGTCGGTTACCTTAAGGGATCACGAAGGATTTTTGCTGGCCATTATGCACATCGAGGATATGTGGTCTGTGGATCGGGAGAAAGAAGCAAATCTGGTATTCAGGTCCACCGATACTGCCCACCAGGGAGTTTGGTATCTTTTCAATACGGAGGGAGATTATTACATCGGGGGCAAACTCGAGGTTCTAAGTTTTCCGCTGCATTTTGATTTTAAACAGCTTCGCATGACGCCCCAGGAGATCCGGAATATTTATCATAAGCTTGGATGGCGTCGGGTGGTGGGATTTCAGACCCGAAATCCTATCCAGCGCCCCCAGTTTGAAATGACGGTCCGGGCCATGCGTCATGCCAAGGCCAATCTACTACTGCTTCCTGTTACCGGTATGACAAAACCCGGCGATTTTGATCACTACACAAGGGTTCGGTGTTATCGGGCGGTGACCCGGCACTACCCGCCGGATTCCTTTGTCCTGAATCTGCTGCCCCTTTCCATGCGCCTTGCCGGACCCAAAGATGCCCTTTTACATGCCATCGTTGCTAAAAACTACGGCTGCACCCATTTTATCATCGGAAGGGATCACGCAAGCCCGGGAAAAGATCCTGATGGAAATTTTTTCTACCCGAGCGATGCGGCCCATAGAATGACTGAAGCGAATTGCGAAGAAATCGATATGAGCATTATACCCTTTGAAGAACTGGTCTATTTGCCTTTTGAAGATGAATACCGTTCTGCAGATCAGATTCCCGAGGGCGTACAATATATTTCTTTTTCGAGTTCAGATATTCGAGAACGGATCAGAACAGGGCGCAGTATCCCGGAATGGGCGACGTTTCCCGAGGTTGAGGCGGAATTGAAAAAAGCATATCCGTCTCCTGACAAACAGGGTTTTACAGTATTTCTGACCGGCTTTTCAGGTGCCGGGAAATCGACCATTGCCAAGATACTGTATTCCCGTTTTTTGGAAATCGGCGATCGACCGGTTACGCTCCTGGACGGCGATATTGTGCGGCGGAATCTGTCGAGCCAGCTGAGTTTCTCAAAAGAACACAGAGATATCAATGTTCGCCGCATCGGTTTTGTTTCCAGTGAAATCACTAAAAATCGAGGCATCGCCATTTGTGCGCCCATTGCACCCTATAATGCCACTCGGTTGGAAATCAGGAACAACATCGAAACCTACGGCGGGTTCTTCGAGATTCACGTATCCACGCCTTTGGAAGTATGTGAAAAAAGAGATCGTAAAGGGATGTATGCCAAGGCTCGGGCGGGTTTGATCAAGGGATTTACCGGCGTCGATGACCCCTATGAAATTCCAGGGTCACCGGAACTGAGAATCGACACCACCGATCTGGCACCGGATGAGGCTGCACAGGAAATTTTACTCCTGCTGGGG
>Ga0210141_1000023_pt1 | contig 15827 bp, 15 predicted proteins | sample China_Galinas_Co_2_FD_184862 | JGI IMG/M metagenome (GOLD analysis project Ga0210141, IMG submission 184862) | Wetland microbial communities from San Francisco Bay, California, USA, that impact long-term carbon sequestration -... | ecosystem: Environmental > Aquatic > Marine > Wetlands ...
AGGCAGGTCCGACCCCTCAACCCTGCAACGCCTGCCGATCCTGCACCGAAATAACGGCCGGCAACGCTGCGGACGTGTTTGAGATCGACGGGGCTTCCAACAACAGCGTCGATCAGATTCGAGAACTGCGTGAAAACGTCAAGTACATGCCGGCCTACAGCGCTTACAAGATTTACATTATCGATGAAGTGCACATGCTGAGCACACCGGCGTTCAACGCCTTGCTGAAAACCCTGGAAGAGCCGCCCGCGCATATCATGTTCATGTTTGCCACGACGGAGCCGCACAAGATACCTGCAACGATTCTTTCTCGCTGTCAGCGATATGATTTGCGTCGGATCGGATCCGAAAGCCTCATCGGGTACATGGACAAACTCTGTGCAAACGAGGATATTGCCGTCCCCGAGGAAAGCCTTATCCTCATGGCGCGCGAGGCCGGCGGAAGTATGCGGGATGCATTGAGCCTGCTGGATCAGGTGATGACCTGCTCCGACGGACCCATTGCCCATGAGCAGGTGTTGAATATTCTGGGGGTGGTCGATCGACACCTCATCACCGAGTTGGCGGCGGCGCTTCTGGCGGGGGATGTCGCGCGTCTTCTGCTGACGATTCAAACGGTCTATGACCGCGGGCAAGATCTTAAAAAATTGTACACCAGCCTGCTGACCCATTTTCGTAACCTGATCGTGATCAAGGTGGGCGATCCGGGGGCGTCGCTGGTTGATTTGCCCGAAGGCGAGATTCAGCTGCTGCGTGAGCAGGTGGGCGCTTTTTCGGCGGGGGCCCTCAATCAGATCTTTAACCTTTTGTACCGTGAAGAGGTGCTCGTTCGTCTCGCGGCACAGCCCCGGCTGGCCGTCGAAATGGTGTTGATACAGATTTGTCAGATCAAACCGGCGCTTCCCATGGATGAGCTTATCAACAGCGTGGAAGCGCTGCGGCAGGTGGTGCTTTCCGACGGCGGGAAAATGATGACGGCAGTGACGGCCGCTGCGGCTGACCCTCCTGGGAACCCAGCGGCAAATTCCGTATCAAACGAGGATTCACCATCGTCTCTAAAACCGACGCCTCACGGCGCTATGGCCATTCCTTCTGACGACCATCAGCGTGAAGCAGCATGGCGGCAAATCGTTGAGATGTTGGGGGCCAGTCTGCCGGCCCTGGCGGCCAATCTCCAGCCGTCAGCCCTGGTTGCCATGGATGAGCGCTGTCTCGAAATCGAGATCAATGGCAACGACTTCAGCATCAACCGTGTTAAACGCAGGGAAAGCATTCAAGCCATCCAAAACGCGGTTCAGGAACTCTTTAATCGGTCGTTTGAAATTGTGGTTCATGGGAAATCCGCCGATCCGGCGGTCAAGCGAAAAAAAAAAGTCCATGAAGACCAGCTTAAGCAGCAGGCCCTGAGCCATCCCATGGTTTCGGAAGTGATCGAACTGTTCCAGGGGAAAGTGGTGGATGTCAAGATTCTTTCGCCATCTGCGAAAAAAGATCCACCGTAATTTTGGGATCATGATGACGCTCGGGGCAGCCTAACGCCGGCTGCTATTTACTGTGGGAACCAACGGCGCGCACGCTTGCGCTCGATAAGGAGGAATTGCCATGAAGGGCATGGGTAACATGATGAAGCAGGCCCAGAAGCTTCAGGCCAAGATGGCCAAGATGCAGGAGGAATTGGCGGACCGGACCGTCGAGGGATCGGCCGGTGGCGGCATGGTCAAGGTTGTGGCCAACGGACGGCAACAGGTTTTGAGCATCGCGATCGAGAAAGACGTGGTGGATCCCAATGATGTGGAGATGCTGCAGGACCTGGTGCTGGCGGCTGTTAATGACGCCCTGAGCAAGTCTCAGGAGATGGTGGCATCTGAAATGGGAAAATTAACCGGAGGAATGAATATCCCCGGTCTGTTTTGATAAGATTCATTTTAGCACGGCCGTGAATGCACTTTGACGCCCGGGCATAGGACATTGCATTTATGAATTACTATCCGGCATCCATTCGTAACTTAATCCGCCAGATCGCTAAACTGCCCGGTATCGGTGAGAAAACAGCCGAGCGGCTGGCGTTGCATATCCTGAAAGCGCCCCGCCGCGATGCAGAGCAACTGGCGCAAAGCATTCTGGAAGTCAAGGAACGCACCCAATCCTGTTCACGCTGCCATGCCTGGAGCGATGCGGCCATATGCCACATCTGCCAGGATACCTCCCGCCAAATCGGGCTACTTTGCATCGTGGAACAGCCTGCTGATATGGTTGCGTTAGAAAAATCCGGGGCTTTTCATGGAGTTTACCATATCTTGGGGGGGGTGCTCTCCCCCATGAACGGCGTTGGTCCGGATGATATTCGCATTGCCAGTATATTTCGCCGGATTCGGGAAGAAGATTTGAAGGAAGTGGTCATCGCCACTGGCACCAATGTGGAAGGGGAAGCCACAGCGGCCTATCTGGCCGAACAGTTGAAGGCCTGGCCGGTCAAGGTGACTCGGATCGCCTGCGGTGTTCCGATGGGTGGTGACCTGAAATACGTTGATCAGGTAACCCTCAAGCGGGCCATGGAAACACGCCATGACGCCTGACCCCAGTTGTGAACCTGTTTTTGTGTGCCAAATGTGCGGCGATTGCTGCCGCGGTTATGGCGGCACTTACGTTACCGAGTCCGACATCCAGGCGATCGCCGACTATCTGCATGAAGATCCGAAGCGGTTTAAACCCAAATACTGTCAATTGTCAGGCTCCCGCTATGTATTGGCGCAGGCCGACAACGGGTATTGTATATTTTGGGATAAGCTTTGCCGGATTCATCCGGTGAAACCCCGTATGTGCCGAAACTGGCCTTATCTATCCGCCGTTCTGGAGGATATTGCCAACTGGCGGGCCATGGGGAATTCCTGCCCGGGCATTCGGACCGACTTTCCCGATGATGTCATTCGTCGAGCCATTGCGTGCCAAATCGAAAAACGACGAAACGCAAGGTCGGATGATGAGATGACACCGGATCCGGAAAGCGGGAAGTAGAAAATCCTCGATTCGGCTGGAAACCTATACCGCCGCCGGCATCTAAATCCCGGCCGTGTAATTCGGGCCGACAATCAGAAGATTATTGGAAACTGTCGATTGGATGTCTTCCATTTTACTGCCGAAGATGAGGTCACGAATCAGGCCGTGGCCGTAGGCTCCCATGATGACGAGTGCATCGTGGGGCACTGCATAGAGATTGGTTTCGAATTTACCGCTGTCAAAAATAATCCACCGCTGTTGGAACCTTTCGAGTTCGTCTTCCAGATGGTGGTCGCGAATGACGGCCTCGTAATCCTCACGTGAACGGTTTCCCGCCTGGGTAAAGATATCGAGGGGCATGCCGGTCTGGCGGGCGATGCGCAATCCAAGTTTTAATGCGTTCAAGGCATTGGCGGACCCTCCGAAAAATACGGCAATGCTTTTCCATGGTTTGTAAACGGGGCTGGTGATCAGGACGGGGAAGCGTGCCGACGTGACGATCCGCCGCACGCGAGGGCCGATATAGCCTAGTCCGATTTTGGAGGACAAGTCGCTGATGCTGCGGGGGCAGCACATGAATTCGAAATTGGTGGGAATATCCGGCAATGTGGATGCGGTGAAATTTTTAGGCGTGAAAAAATTGGGCTTCAGGTGGGCACTGTCCATTAATTCACGCGCGTGCTCTTCAGCGGTAGCGGGGTCTGTCAGATAGGAATTATCCAGGTCCACCTGAACCACATCGTTGTCGAAATACATGAGAAACTTGATGAATTCAGGGATGTAGACAACCGGCGTGGCATCAATCTGCTTGCAGAAATAGAGAGATTGCAGAAAGGTTTCACGACCCAGGGGCGTATTCCGGAAGATGTGAAAAAGCTGGCTGTACATGGTTGTCTCCTTCTACCGGTTGAGATGGTAGGTCTGAACCATCAGTTCTTTGCGATACTGGTCCAGAAGTGTTGATTTGGAAATCATTCCGCGAAATCGATGGTTGGCAACGACCGGCATGTTAAAAAGCCCCTCGGCATCCATCCGCTCGAGAACCTCCACCACGTCATCGTCCGGTGAAACGGTGTCAACGCGGGGGTTCATGAGCTGCCCCACCAGCACGGTGTCGTACATGAGGGGATCGAAAAGGTAGGGTCGGATGTCGTCCATGTAGATCATGCCCTGGAACTGACCGGCGTGATCTTCGACCGGGAAAAGGTTGCGGCGGGATTGCTTGACAATATCGACGAAATCCCGCAGCAGCATGTTGGTGTGCACTGCAATGCAGTCGGTTTCCAGCAGCTCGTGCACTTCGAGGTCGGCCAGGACGCGGGCGTCGGTGCCCGGACGCATCAATTGCCCTTTTTCCACGAGGTCTTTGAGATAAAACGAGGCCGGTTCCATATAATAGCACATCGTGGTCGATATGGCCGATACGATGATCAAGGGCAAAATAACGTCATAGCCCCCGGTAATTTCCACGATCAGGAAAATGCCGGTGAGCGGGGCCTGGAGAACGCCACTCACCAGACCGGCCATACCGAGCAATACAAAGCACCCCTCCTGAACCCAATCCACGCCAGGCCATAAAAATACCAGTGCGCGATGATAGGTCAAACCGGCAAAACTTCCGATCACGAGGCACGGCGCAAATATGCCTCCGGAGCCTCCTGATCCCAGCGTCAAAGCCGTGGCGATGATTTTGGCCAGAACCGCGAGGAAAACGAGTCCGATGCCGGGGGTGAAGCGACCTTCCATCATTTCCCGAATGGCATGATAGCCCTCGCCGAGCACCATGGGAAGGTAGAGCCCGATCAGCCCGACCGCGCATCCGCCGCCGGCGGCTTTCAGCCAGCTCGGCAGTTGGATGCCGTCGGCTTGGTGGTGAATGGTGCGGATGGCGCGGGTCAGCATGATCGACGCCAAGGCGGTGAAAACAGCCAGTCCAATGCAGGCCGCGATATCCACCGCCCCGATGTTGAATTTGTGATGTGAAAAAGGAATCTGTTTGCCCTGGAGCAGATGGCTGATTTCCGTTCCGGCAACGGCCGCAATGGCGATCGGTATCAGGTTGGAAGCGGCCCACTCGCCCAGAATGATTTCCATGGCGAAGATCAAACCCGCGATGGGCGCATTGAAAATAGCGGAAATGGCGCCTGCGGCGCCACATCCCACAAGGGTCACCCGCTGGCGATCGTTCAGGCCGAGCAGACGGGCAATATTGGATCCGATGGCGGATCCGCTCATAACAATGGGCGCTTCCGGTCCGGCGGACCCACCACTGCCGATGGTCAGGCAACTGGATATCAGACGCGAAAAACTGGAACGGAAGCGCATCAAACCGCCATAGCGCGAAACACTGTAGATGACTTCGGGGACGCCATGACCGGCGCCTTCGCGCATGATTTTATTGAGAAACAGAGAAGACAAAGCGGCGCCGATGGCTGGCAGCACAAAGGCCCACCAATAGGCGCGATAGGGACGCAGATAGCCCAGAACGGCAATGAGCGACTGGTTCAGCGCAACAGCTGCCACGCCGCTACAGATGCCAACGATGGCCCCGGCAACAATTAGCAGAAGCCGGTCATCGGATCGGAAAAAATGCCATGTGGCGGGAGGCCGCCAGGAGATAGGAGAACGCATGCGTTAGCCTGACCGCTGACCGCTTTTTTCGCACAGGGCTTCAATTTTGCCCAGGCGGCTCATTAGGGTATCGGCCTCCGGGGTCATTTTTAAGAATGCGACAAAGGCTTCCTGGCGAAGGCAGAACGAAAGTCGGGATAGAATCTGCAAATGGCTGCGTACCGAGGGGGACAGCAGGATGAACATGATGGTGACCGGACGGCCGTCCAGCGCCTGGAATTCGACGGGATTCGCCAAAAAGCAGGCCGCGACAGCGGAAATTTGAATACCAAGGGATTCAGGCTCCCGGGGGTGCGGGATGGCAACGCCTTTTCCGATACCGGTCGAGGTCAGCGTTTCTCGCTCCACCAGTTTCTCAACGAGGCGGGGTTTGTCCGCCGCGGGGATCGCCTCGATGCGTTCCACGGCCGCCTGGAACACGTCCACGACCTGGCTGCCTTCGATACCGTAATGGATACCGCCATTGCGCAGCGCGGCTTCCAGGGTGACGTCTTCGGAAAGAAGGCATTCCACGGGACGGTTTCTTTCGGGACGGAATTCGAGGTTGTGCTGCGCAGCCCATCGTTTCAATACCTGTTGATCGAAGGTACAGATATGATCGCGTTGCACCAGAGGAATACGGCCCTGGCGGATCCAGCGTTCGATTTTGCCCCGCGGAAGATCCAACGCATTGGCGATTTGTTCAATACCGAGTTTCATGGCCCAAATCCAACTGCGATCGTGTAAAATAAACGCAAACGATAACTGTTCTTGGCCACGGAATCAAGTTTAATTATTTTTTCTCGGATGCTTCTATTCCGAACGTCGTTTCCAAGGCAGGATGTCAGTCTGCGGAGATGGGCGGTTTCGTCGGGAAGTCGGTGTAGCGAACGTTGATATCCCGTTTGGGGTAGGGAATTTCGATGCCGGCGCGGTCGAACGCTTCTTTGACGCGGTCAATCACAAAGGAGATCGTATCCATGCGCCGTCTTGCGTCCTTGATCCAGACCCGCAACTGTAAATCCACGGCCGATTCGCTGAAATTGCGTACGACCACCTTCGGCACCGGTGGATCGGCAATCCAGTCCATCTGCCGGGCAACATCGACAATGATGGCTTTGGCTTTATCGATGTCGGCGTCATAGGCGATGCCAATGTTCACCCTGACGCGGATCAGTGAACTGATAATCGTATAGTTGACGATATCGCGCTTCATAATTTCGTTATTGGGAATGATGATGACGATATTGTCGGTGGTTTTGATCTTGGTGGCCCGCAGTCCGATGTCGACCACGTCGCCCCAAGAGGCGCTGCCGGCCGGGGCACTCCAGACCTCGATGCGGTCGCCAATTTCGAACGGGCGGTCGATAATCAGCAAGACGCCCGCGATAAGGTTCGACAGGGTGTCCTTGGCCGCAAACCCAATGGCGATTCCGGCCACACCGGCGCCGGCGATAAACGGCATCACATTGATGCCTACGATATCCAGCGCCAGGATGATGGCGGTGACATAGAGAATGGCACCTGAAAAGCGGTTGAGGAGATCAAAAATAATATCATCCACCTTGTTGTCGGTTCGGTCGGCGACATTCTTTTCCAGGTATGTCAGGGCGGCAATCAGAACGACTTTGGCGGGCGCGGCCAGCATGACGATCAAGACGCCCTGGAATATTTTTTCCAGGAGCGCCAGATCGAACAAGCGGGCAATGTAAGTGCCGGCGATAATCACCAAACCATAGCGAACCGCCTTGCGGATGGCTTTGAGGATATTCTCGTTTTCTCTAAAGAAGGGATACCGCAGGAGGCGTCGGCTCAGCCGCTGGAGGAACCATTTCATCAGCAGCCAAACGATCAGGATTACCAGCAAGGCGGCGGTCGCCTTGTAGGCGGCCAGTCCGTGGGGGGTGTCGGTGCCGGGAAGTCCTTTCAGCCATCGAAGCAGATTGTCGATGTGGTCCATGCGATGTTATCCTGGCGCGCGTGATGACCGCCTTGTTTATCAGCGAAAAAAACACGCGGGCTGCCTGCTTAAAAGGTCGAGCCTGGATGTTTCCCGGCCTTGCGGGATGGAAGCACGGCCTCCCGGCTGGCAGGGCAGCGATTTGCCCGCCAGCCGGAAGGCCGGTGTGGACAGCGGATTAAACCGCTTCAGAAGCAAAACCCGCTTTTATGAATTCCCGGTTCAGGCGGGCAATATTGATGATGGAGATCTCCTTGGGGCACACCGCTTCACAAACGCGGTGGTTGGAGCAATTGCCGAAAAGAAGATCGTCCATGGCTTTTACCATCGAGATGGCCCGCTCGGCGGCTTCCGGTTTCCCCTGGGGCAATAATGCCAGCTGGGAGACCTTGGCGCTCACAAACAACATGGCGGAGGCATTCGGACAGGCGGCTACACAGGCGCCGCAACCGATGCAAGCGGCCGCATCCATGGCCTTTTCGGCCACGTCCATGGGCACCGGAATGGCATTGGCGTCCTGGGGGGATCCCGTATTGACGGATACATAGCCGCCGGACTGAATGATTTTGTCCAGGGGACTGCGATCGACCATCAGGTCTTTGATAACCTTGAAGGCTCTTGCCCGCCAGGGTTCCACGGCGATGACGTCGCCATTGGAAAACTTGCGCATGTGCAGCTGGCAGAGGGTCATGGCTTTCTGGGGGCCATGGGGTACGCCGTCCACCACGCAGCCGCAGGTTCCGCAGATTCCCTCCCGGCAGTCATTGTCGAAAGCGATCGGTTCTTTGCCTTCATGGGTCAGTTTTTCGTTGACCAGGTCCAGCATCTCCAGAAACGACGTGTGGGTTTCCACATTCTGGACGGGGATGGTTTCAAAGCGCCCCTTGTCCCGGGGGCCTTTTTGACGCCAGACTTTCAGCGTTATATTGATGGTGTGCTCTTCCGTCGTTGTCACTTGTAGCTCCTTTGCGTTAAGGCGACATTCTCAAATACCAGAGGCTCTTTGTGAAACTTCGGCGTATTGCCGTAGCCATCGTATTCCCAAGCGGCGACGTGACAATAGCCGTCGTCGTCACGTTTGGCTTCGTTTTCTTCCGTCTGGTGTTCTTCCCTGAGATGGCACCCGCAGGACTCGTCCCGCTCCAGCGCATCCAGGGCCATGACTTCCGCGAACTCGAGAAAATCCGCCAGTCGGCCGGCCTTTTGCAGGCTGAGATTATAATCGGAGGCTGTTCCCGGTACTTTGACATCTTTCCAGAAGTCTTCACGCAAGCCCTGAATTTCCTCGATGGCCTGTTTGAGGCCGGCGGCGTTGCGGGCCATGCCCACATGCTCCACCATGATTTTTCCGAGCTTGACGTGAATTTCCCTTACCGTTTGCTTGCCGTCGATGGCCAGCAGCTTCTGATCCTGTTCCAGCGCTTTCTGGGCGGCATCGCGAAAGGCCTGATGGTTTTCGGTAATATCAGACACGCCGTTGGTGGCCAGGTAGGGGCCGATGGTGTAAGGAATGACAAAGTAGCCGTCTGCCAGCCCCTGCATGAGGGCGCTAGCCCCCAGTCGGTTGGCGCCGTGATCCGAAAAGTTGCTTTCCCCCAGGGAGAACAACCCGGGGATGGTGGTCTGCAGTTCGTAGTCGACCCAGAGACCGCCCATGGTGTAATGGGAGGCCGGATAGATCATCATGGGGGTTTCGTACGGGTTGTCATCCGTGATGTTCTGGTACATATCGAACAGATTGCCGTATTTGCGTTGGATGACGTCTTTGCCATCCCGATTGATGGCATCCGCAAAATCAAGGTAAACGGCGTAACCGGTGGCCCCCACCCCCAGGCCGGCGTCGCACATCTCCTTGGCGTTGCGGCTGGCCACGTCACGTGGCACCAGGTTGCCGAAACTGGGATACTTCTCTTCCAGGAAATACCGGCGGTCTTCTTCGGGAATCTGGTTGGGTCGGCGGGTGTCCTCGGGATTCTTGGGCACCCAGACCCGGCCATCGTTCCGGAGACTTTCACTCATCAGGGTCAATTTGGCCTGATAATCGCTCGTATGCGGGATACATGTCGGGTGAATTTGGGTAAAGCACGGATTGGCGAAAAGGGCGCCTTTCTTGTAGGCTTTGAACGCCGCCCCGACATTGCAGGAATCGGCATTGGTGGAAAGATAAAACACCGTGCCGTAGCCCCCGGTGGCCAGGACGACCGCATCGGCGGCATACCGTTCCATTTCACCGGTAATGAGATTGCGGACGATGATGCCCCGGGCTTTGTCCTGGACGATGACGATGTCCACCAGCTCGCGGCGGGTGAACATTTCGACTTTGCCGGCGGCAATCTGTCGGGATAAGGCGCTGTAGGCACCCAATAAAAGCTGTTGACCCGTTTGCCCCCGGGCGTAGAAGGTGCGCGATACCTGAGCACCGCCAAAACTGCGGTTGGCCAGCATGCCGCCGTACTCTCGCGCAAACGGAACACCCTGGGCGACGCACTGATCGATGATGCTGTTGCTCACTTGGGCCAGGCGATAGACGTTGGCTTCCCGGGCACGGAAATCACCGCCCTTGATGGTGTCGTAAAACAGGCGCCAGATGCTGTCGCCGTCGTTGGGGTAATTTTTAGCGGCATTGATGCCGCCCTGGGCCGCGATACTGTGGGCCCGGCGGGGGCTGTCCTGGATACAAAAGGCCTTGACGTTGTAGCCCAACTCGGCCAGGGAGGCCGAGGCCGCACTCCCGGCCAGGCCGGTTCCCACGACGATGACCGAATATTTGCGTTTGTTGGCCGGGTTCACCAGTTTGGTTTCAAAGCGGTATTTGTCCCATTTATTCTGGAGCGGGCCGCTTGGGGTTTTTCCATCCAGCTGCATTGAAAGTCCTCCTTAAGCGATAAACGCAATGTAAATCGGCAGAAACCCGAATCCCAAACCGAATACCAGGCTCAGAATCAATCCGCCCGTGTTGATGGCGGGCATGTATTTCGGATGGTTCAGGCCGAACGTCTGAAACAGGCTCCAGAAGCCGTGGCTGACATGCAAGGCGATCATGACCATGGCCAGCACATAAAGGCCGACATAGACCGGGTTCTGAAAAGCGGTGGATACGATCTGAAAGATGGTCGTACCGCCCTGGTCGACAAAAAATCGGCTGAAATTGGTGAGGTGAAAGAGGATAAACATCAGGATCAAAAGCCCGGTATAGGGCATGGTGGCGGAACCGATGGTTTTCCCGCCGGGATTGCGATTTACCGCATACCGGGTGGGGCGGGCATTAAAGTTTTGCCAGAAGATGATCAGCCCGCTGAATACATGAACCAGAAACAGCCCCAATAATCCAAATTCCGCCACCCCCAGAAGGGGGCCCAGGGCATGCAGGTGCTCGGCGTAGCTGTTGAAAGCATCCGCCCCGCCGTAAAGTGTAAGGTTACCAGCCAGGTGGACCGCGAGAAATCCGATGAAGCTCAGACCGGTAGCCGCCATCATCAGTTTTTTACCGATGGATGTGCCGAGGGTTGTGGTCAACCATTTCATTGTTTGCGATCTCTCCAAACGTTTAAGGGTCAATAAAAGGTTACGGTATAGCCATATTCAGGTTCAAACCCACCGTTGAAGCCGTGCCGCCTGACGTCGGATAACAGCCGGATGTGGCGATGAGCAAACGGGGAAGGGCAGGTGCAATTCGGCAGGGGGGCAAGGTCATCATTCGGTTGAAAGGGGTCTGAAACATGGTTTCCTACTCGCCGGGTTTTTTAGCGGCCGATATTGGGCTTGGACACCGAATCCCGACAATTTAATAAACAAGATTCAAGCTCTATTGGGTATGGTCGGATCTGTCAATAAATTTTTGACGCCACCACATATCACTGGGTGTCGACAGAATGCTGTCGGCCATTGACCGTCCGATATCGGTTTGAAGGCGTTGCTGGACATTGGGAATCCACGTCGATGGTGGGGCATGCCCCAAGTCGGCCAGTTCTTTAAGTTCCAGCAGAAACGCCAGTTGGTCGGCATCGTGCGCCAGGCGCGCTTCTATACTTGCCCCCAGGTTGAATTCATCGATCAGGGCGCGCAGGTCACTGCCAAAGGGCAGCGCATGCACCATGTCATCCAGCGCGGCGTCTTCGTCGGCCTGGAGATAGAATTTTTGCACGTAATTCAGGTCGCCGACGCGGGCCTCGGGCAAATCATGGACCAGGCTCATGGTGATCAGCTTGCGGGCATCGGCTTCGGGAACCATGTGGCTGAGGACATACGCAATAAAGGTGGTGCTGAAGCTGTGTTCGGCCACCGACTCACGGCCGACGCCCAAAAATTGATAGCCGGAACGTGGCAGCCGTTTCAGGCTGCGGGCTTCAAACAGCAGCTGCGCGATGTGTTTCATAAAGATTCGGTTCTCCTTCCGAGTGATTGCTGCTATAATCCGTTTAGAATACCTTTTACGAGTTGTTGGGGTGAAATGCAACGACCGGCATAGCCACCGCGGCAACCTCGTTTCTGCCACGGATTTCGTTATGGTTCTGGTCCGGCAATTCGTTGCTTGCTGGCCGACAACCAAAGCAGTTGACACCTTTCAGCAATTTGGATAGCGTTCCTCAATTTATAGCCGCGTTCGCGCCTGGACGCGTTGGGCCGATAGCGCCCGTAAACGATGACATTCGGAGAAATCAATGGGTTCTGCAAAAATTGACATTCTGCACATGGTTCTGAACGCCGGGCTGGTGGTTCAACTGGTTTTGCTGCTGCTGGTGCTTTTTTCCATTACCTCCTGGGCGATTATCCTGATAAAGTATCGCTACATGCGCCGGGCCTTTCGTGAGTCGGCCCTGTTTATCGAGTTTTTCTGGAAGAGCCGGGACCTCACCGATGCCTTCACCAAGTCCAAACAGCTGCAGGGCAGCCCGGTGGCGCGCATCTTTCGTGTCGCCTATCTTGAATTGCGCAAACTCAGCAAGCAGGGCCCGGTGGCCGATGCCGGCCGGGGTCCATCCGAAAAGGCGTCTTTGGGGGCACGCACGGGCGGCATCGATAATGTCAAGCGGGCTTTACGGCGCGCCATCAATACCGAGACCACCCGCATGACCCAGATGGTGCCCTTTCTGGCGACGACCGGCAACACCACGCCGTTTATCGGCCTTTTCGGCACGGTCTGGGGCATCATGAATTCCTTCCACGGGATCGGTCAGATGGGGTCGGCCAGTCTGGCTGTCGTGGCCCCCGGCATTTCCGAAGCGCTGGTGGCAACGGCTGTGGGCTTGGCCGCCGCGATTCCGGCGGTTATTGCGTTCAACTTTTACATGAGCAAAATTCGAACCCTGGAATCCGAACTGATCAGTTTTTCGGCCGATTTTCTGAATGTCGTGGAACGGGATATCTTTCGGGGGCAAGGAGGCGACTGATGCAGGTCGGCGGAAAAGACAGCGGTTTCATGGGTGAAATCAATGTCACGCCCTTTGTGGATGTGATGCTGGTATTGCTGATCATCTTTATGGTGACGGCCCCGATGATGGTGGAAGGGGTCAATGTCGATTTGCCGGAAACCACGGCCCAGCCGCTGGAGTCGGAAAAAGAGCCTTTGGTGGTCACCATTGACAAGGACGGGCAGGTTTTTATCAATGATTTTAAAACCGGCCGGGACATTTTTGCCACCAAATTGACCAAGGTGCTGGAGGCCCGTCAGGATCGGACTGTCTACCTCAAGGCGGACAAGACGATTCCCTACGGGGTGGTGATGCAGATCATGTCCGAGATCAGAGGCACCGGTGTTGCCAAACTGGGCATGGTAACCTTGCCGGTGCCGGAGACCCCCCCCAAATAATGGGTGCGGTATACAGGTATTCCAGGGATGTATAGCGACGACCGGCAAACCATGGTGCTGGATTCAGGTCAGGACACCCACAAGATTTTCGGGATGTTCCTTGTTTCCGCATTATGCCATCTGGTATTCTTTGCGGTAATGACCTTTATGCCGGCCTCCTTCATGTCATCGCATCGATTTTTAGCCCCCCGGGCCATCAGCGTCGATCTGGTGTCCCTGCCGGCCGGCGAGCCCGCCCCCGTCGCCCCGGTGGCGGAACCCCAAACGGCGCCTGCCGTAAAACCGGAAGCGCCTCCCCCTGAGGCGGTGCCGATTCCCACGCCCAAGCCGGACCCGGTGCCGGTCGCGCCAAAGCCTAAACCTGAAAAGGTGGTCCAATCCCTCAAGAAAAAGACGATTAAAAAAGACAAGATCAAAAAGCCCGTTGTCCAGCAGCCAACGCCACCGGCCGCCAAACCGAGCCAGAGCAAGGTGTCCAAAGCCATCGAGTCCATGCGCAGCAAAGTGGCGACCCAGGAAAAAACGCGCGCCACGGCCGGAGCCGGCACCACCACGGGCGGAGGGGGAGGCGGCGGTGGCGCCGCTATTCTGAGTCGTATCGACAATTACAAGATTGAAGCAGCATTAGCGGTGTCCCAAAATTGGGCTTATTCTCAGCAGCTTTCAGGTGCAAATGACCAATTGGTAACGGAGATCACGTTTCGAATTCTTCCTAGCGGTGAAATCACGGATATCAAAATCGTTACGCCATCCGGCAATCGCTATCTTGATGAATCTGCCGTACGGGCTATCAAAAAAACCAGTCCGGTGGCACCGCATCCGGAAGGAATTAACCGGCCTTTTATCGAAGTCGGTCTTCGGGCGACACCGGCCGGTTTTTGATAAATATCGATCCCATGGCAGGTGCTTGGCAGGGGCGCCATCGTTCCCATTGCCAGGCCGCCCCGCCATTCTATGCAACGAAAGAGAGATCTTGATGGTATCTGTGCGCAGATCAATTTTAGCCCCTGTCCTCATGCTGGTGGTCTTGCTTTCAACCATACCCGCATCAGCCGTGGACGAATTCATCGAAATAAATCCGTTTCTGAAAAAAATTCCATTGGCCATCCCTGCCTTTAAACCTTTATCGGAAGGCGCGCTTGCCCTGGAAACATCTGATGAGGCGGCTCAACTTATGGCTGAAACTCTTCAGTTTACCGGGTATTTCAATATTTTGGACAAGGGGGCCTATCTGGAGGACCCGCGTGCCTCCGGGATTACCGACGCCAGCATCAACTACCGCAACTGGACGGTGATCGGGGCCGAACTGCTGATCACGGGAGGGGTTCGCCGCTCCGACGAGGCTGTCGAAATGGAGTTGCGGCTGTTTGATACCTTCAAGGGGCAATCGGTCATCGGCAAGCGGTATCGCGGCAGCCCGAAAGACACGCGACGGATCGTAAGGAAATTCGCCAGTGAGGTGGTCTTTTTTCTCACCGGCAACCGGGGGTATTTCAACAGCGAAATCGCTTTCGTCTCGACAGGGACCGGCAACAAAGAAATCTACATTGCCGAATTCGATGGACGCAACCCGGCGCAGTTTACCCGGACCAAGAACATTACCTTGTCGCCGGCCTGGTCCCCGGACGCCCAATGGCTGGCCTATACGGCCTATCCCAAGAACCGCCCCTTTCTCTATATCAAACACCGGCATCACAAACGCGGTTACGAGATCGGTAACAAGGGGTTGAACATTACGCCGGCCTGGTTTCCCGAGGCCGATCCATCGGCTTCCCTCGATGATATGCGCTTGGCGGCAACATTGTCCTTCACCGGTGATCAGGAAATTTATCTGTTGACTGGAAAAGGGAAAATTATTAAAAGGTTGACGAAAAGTCCGGGGAGCGATGTCTCCCCTACCTGGTCTCCGGATGGAAAGAAATTTGCCTTTGTTTCCAACCGCTCCGGAAACCCGCATATTTATGTTAAAGATCTTGATTCTGGACGCGTCGACCGTTTGACATTCCAAGGACGCTACAATACCCAGCCCAGTTGGTCGCCCAAGGGAGACAAGCTGGCTTATGCCGGCATGGAAGGTAGTCGCAACGACATATTTGTCATTGGTTTCAACGGTCGTCCGCCGGTTCAGTTGACCCGCGATGCGGGCAGCAATGAATCGCCTTCCTGGTCGCCGGACGGCAGCATGATCGTTTTCAGTTCCAATCGCGAGGGACGTTCACGCATCTATGTGATGACGGCTTTTGGAACCGATCAACGCCGGTTGCTGACGCTTCCGGGTGAGCAAACCAATCCCCAATGGTCGCCTAATAAGCACCTTAACTAATGTGTTAGGTTGTTGAAAGGAGGAACAATGCAAAGAAAACTATGGATGGTTCTGGCCCTGTTACTGCTGGTGCCTGGACTGATGTTATTGACATCTTGCGCCCAGAAGTCGGCAGTGGATCAGGATAC
>Ga0210141_1000024_pt1 | contig 15628 bp, 12 predicted proteins | sample China_Galinas_Co_2_FD_184862 | JGI IMG/M metagenome (GOLD analysis project Ga0210141, IMG submission 184862) | Wetland microbial communities from San Francisco Bay, California, USA, that impact long-term carbon sequestration -... | ecosystem: Environmental > Aquatic > Marine > Wetlands ...
GAATCATTTCTTCCTTCCACACTTTCGGTGATTGCCATTAACTCAAGTGTGGATTGAATCTGAACGATTCGAGTTGAAACCTGTTCAGCCGACGCCCGGAGGAAATTTTGTCCGGAGATCATCATCTGATCGATCAGAAGTTTATGCACCAGGAGATAGCTTGACAGCGATAACACCGACAATATGAATACCACCGGGAGGATAATAAAAACAATAAATTTGCCGGTCAGGGTTTTCATGAGGATAACTCTCCGGATCTCTCTGAAGCACGCCGTCGGAAGTTTTTTTTTGCGCGTCCTGGCCCCCCGCCCCACCGGTAGCAGCGGCCGGGGGCAGACGGTATACAAAATATCGCGCCGATTTCTTAGCGGCTGTTAATCCAAACGACAGTTTAAACGAAATATCACGAAAAATCCTGAAAAACGCAAGAAAAATTAGAAATTCCGATAAAAATAATCATCATCGAAGGAAACAGATTACAATAAAACGATCAAAGTAAAACAGCTTGTTTTAACAGTGTTTTTACAAAACTGTTTGACTTAAAAGACATAAATTAATACAATTCAAAAGTCCTCGTAAAGCCGCAAAAAAATTGACCCTAAAAAATTGACCCTAAAAAATTCGTGGTGTTGCAATGAGCCGAACAACCAGACCGTTAAAAAACTTTTCGCGCCTATGGGCATGCCTTTTACTGGTTTTAAGCAGCATCCTTTTTTCCGGTTCCGCTTTTGCTTTTGAAAAAACAGTCACCAATTCTTTGGGGATGGAATTTTCCCTGGTACCCTCCGGAACTTTTACCATGGGCAGCCCTAAGGATGAGCCCTATCGAGGCAGCTCCGAAGTCCAGCACCAGGTTTCCATCACCCGGCCGTTCTACATGCAGACCACCGAGGTTACGTTAAAACAATGGCAATCCCTAATGGGACGGCGGTTGTTGGCGCGCCAAAAAGGTTCTGATAACATGCCGGTTACCCAGGTTTCCTGGTTCGACTGTCTGGAATTCCTAAAACGCCTCAACCGGCTGGGCGAAGGAAAATATCGGCTTCCCACAGAGGCGGAATGGGAATACGCCGCCAGGGCCGGTACCCAAAGCGCTTTTTTCTGGGGGGATGCCATCGATTGTGAAAAGGCCATGTATGGAAACAACAGTCTCAAACACAATGTTTGCCAGCTTTATATTCAATCCATCGGCGTAGGGATCGATCAGCCGGCGCCGGTAAAAACTTACCGGCCCAACCTGTGGGGGTTGTATGATATGCACGGCAATGTCTGGGAATGGTGCATGGACTGGTATGGAGATCTCGGTAAAAATCCGGTAACGGATCCCAAGGGCCCGGAATCAGGAACCATGCGGATCCGCCGTGGCGGGAGCTGGTTTAAACACGGTCACGCATGCCGGTCCGCCAATCGGTCTTTTGGACATCCGGCGACCCGGTATAGTACCACCGGCTTCAGACTGGTCAGGGATGTTCCGTAATGCTCAAATTTGTCGGCAAATGGCTAAATATTTTTGAGGATGAAATCCGCCTGTTCTTGTGGATATTTTTTCTTTTTTTTCTTTTGCGCAGCGCCAACGTCATCCTAAACAATTATGCCGAAACCGCCTTTCTGAAGCGTTTCGGTGTCGAATATCTCCCCATCGTGTATATGCTCAATTCAATCGCCCTCTTTTTTCTCATGGGGGTGCTGACCGGAATCATGGGTAGAGTTCCGGGCGCACGTATTTTATCTTACCTTTTTATATTCTGCGGCGTTTCAGTGGGAGGAATACGGGCCTTAATCCCTTTTGGCTTTGATCTGATCTATCCGGCCCTCTTTATGCTAAAAGCCCAGTATGAGGCCTTACTGGGGCTTTTGTTCTGGAACATGGCCAACGATCTTTTCAATACAAGACAGTCCAAACGACTTTTCCCTCTCATTACGGCCGGCGGCGTCATCGGTACCATGCTGGGAAGTTTCGGCACACCGTTTCTGGCCAAAGCCATTACCCTGGACAACCTTCTGCTCTTCTATATGGGTACCGCCCTGATCGGAGCCGTTGTCGTCAGACAAATGGGAAAAGCTTATCCCACCCTCCTTTTATTTGGTGATGGAAAAACCAAAAAATCGAAGTCCCGGGGCAACATCATTGAGGAATTCAAAAAAATTATCCCTTTATTGAAAGAGTCTTCACTGGCCAAGATTTTAATTTTATTGACCTTTCTTCCCAACGTCATCATTCCCATTATGAACTATCAATTCAACTTTGCGGTGAATGCACAGTATGCCACCGAATCGGGTATGATACATTTTTTCGGCGTGTTCCGGGGGTTTTTAAATGCCATCAGCCTGTTTATTCTTCTGTTTGTCGGCCGCATATACGGTCGTTGGGGGCTGCCGGTGGCGTTGATGTTTCATCCCGCCAATTATATTTTGGCGTTTCTGGCCTTTTTGTTCAGGTTCGACATCTTTTCGGCCATGTATGCCCGGATGTCCACCATGATCTTGCGGACAACCATCAACAATCCTGCCCGGGATATCTTGATGGGGCTGATTCCAACATCCCTGCGTTCCATTTTAAGGCCCTTTCTCAGGGGAACGGTGGTGCGCATCGCACTGCTCATGGGATCGGGCATGATATTAGTTTCCGAAAAGCTGTTCCAACCCAAGTATTTGTCCCTGGTTGCCATCCCATTCGCAGCTGCGTGGCTTGCCTCGGTCTTTGCGTTAAAAAGGAAGTATTCAAAAATCCTTCTGGACCTCATCTCCAAAGATACGTTCGATTTGAAGGCCTTGGAGGCAACGGACATGGAACAAATTTTCAGTGGGGGGAAAATTGAGTCCCAGCTGGTTCAGGCGTTTCTCGACGCCCGGGGAAATCGTTCCCTTTGGTATGCCCGCCTCCTTAACTCCCTGGGAATAAAAAGTTTAGATCAACACCTTTTGACCGCACTGAAACATCAGACAGGCAGTGTCCGGGCAGATCTATTAGGATTTCTGTCTCCTAAGGCCGGGAAAGAAGCCGCAAATATGTTGGCGGATCTGGCAGCATCTGAAAAAAATCCGGATATCATCGCAGCCGCTGTTAAAGCTGTAAACCGGCTCGATTCCGATGCTTCTGCCGTGTTCGATTATGCAACGTTTCTCAACAGTAAACATCCTGAAATTAAAGCCCATGCACTGATCGGACTCTGTCACCGAACACCGGAAAAATACAGTTCCACCATCTCTTCCTGGCTCCGTTCAGAGGATTTGGCCCAGAGAAAGGCAGGCATCATCGCTGCCGGCGGGTCAGGGGACATCTCTTTTTGCGACGGCCTCAAAAAGATGCTGGCGGACAAAGAAAATGAGCCGGTTTTGCCGGATATCTTAAATGGGCTTTATGCCCTCGGGGCCACTGAACTCACGGATCGGGCCCTGCCCTATCTGTCGAATAGTTCGAAGAAGGTGCGTCAGGCGGCTCTAGCGGTCATTGAAATCGAAAACGATGCGCTCTTAAGAAAAACAATTTCGATGATGGCCGTCTCCGATGAAAATATTTTCGAACTTGCCAAAAAAAAGATTGAAACAGCCCCGCATCAAAATACTCAGTTGCTGGTAGAATCGCTGGTCATACCCAACCGAAAGATCAGAAAAGGGATATTCGATTTGCTGGAATCTTTGGATATTAAAGATCTGGATATTTTTCGGTTCGCACAAAGTCAGGTCAAGGAAAGTTATCAATACCTGGCGAATTCCGTGAGTCTCGAAGCTTTCCAAGAAACCCCTTCCCGAAACCTTCTCATCGATCATTTTAACGAAAAAATGCAACTTAGAATCGAAAACATTCTGCGAGTCCTGGCCCTTCAGGACCCATCCGGAGAAATAAAAATTATCTACAGGGGATTGTTATCTTCAGATGCCCGTAAACGTTCCAACGCAATCGAAGCCCTGGAGGATATGGTGGACAAACGCTTGTTCAAAATAATGTTGCCCCTGGTGGAAATTCATTCTCCCCAAGAAAGCCTTAACGCCGGGAAGAAGAACTTTGATCTCATGGAATTAGATTCCGAAGAAAAAAAATTTTTTTTCCACCTCCTCACCGATGGGGACTGGGTAACCACAGCATTGACACTGAATTTAATTCACGATAATAAGTCTGAGCACATCGATCATGACGTCGTGATAGAATTTATCTCATCTGAGAATAAATTTATTCGGGGGATGGCCCAGCGGATCATCGACCAACATGCAGCGGAAGGAGGACAGGATGGCGGATGACGTCACAATTTCGGACAAGATTATGCTTTTGAAAGGCATAGAAATATTTGAAAGCCTGTCGGTCAGCGAACTTGCGGCCATCGCATCGGTCGTTGAAGAGATCGATTGCACGCCGGGTGAAGTCATCATTCAAGAAGGAACCGTTGGAGACACCATGTACCTTGTGGTCAAGGGAGAAGTGTCGGTAATTAAAGATCTGGGCGAAATTAACGAGATTGAAATCGATCGAATCAAAGCCGGTGACTATTTTGGAGAGATGGCCCTCTTTGAAGATGCGGTTCGATCGGTAAGCATCCGGATTGAAGAAGCATGCAGATTTATGGTGTTACATAAACAGGAATTCAAAGAACTTGTCCGGGAATATCCGCAGATAGCCTTGGGAATTTGCAAAGTATTGAGTAGCAGAATCCGTAATCTTCACAGAAAAATAGAAAAACGCGAATTTTGTAACGCAGAGATTTGACAATGAAAATAGCTTTTTTAATGGATCGTTTGGAACCCATCGATCCGATGATGGAAACCACCAGTCATCTCATGTATGAGTGCAACCAGCGGGGCCATACGGTCTATTTTCTCGAGCCCCATGATATCTATATCCGGGGATACAAGGTGGTTGCAAGGATGCGCAACATTACCGTACCAACCGGCCTTTCCATGAAAAAATATTGGCGATCCGCAATAAAATGCCTGAAAAAGGACGATCTCATATTTGAAACCGTGACCGAACTTGATGCACTGTTTCTAAGAAAAAACCCGCCCCTCAATTATCAGGCCATGGAATTCCTTTCACCGGTCAATGACCGGGTCTTTATGATCAATTCCACCAATGGACAAATTCTGGCCAACAGTAAACTCTATACGCTCCATTTTCCAAACATCATCCCCATGACACATGTGTCCAGGGACCCGAAACGGTTGAAAAAAATCATCGATGATTTCGGCGGCGCCATGGTGATTAAACCGTTGCAGCGCTACGGCGGAGAGGGGGTTATCAAGGTCAGTACCCGGGACCAGGAAAACCTGAATTCACTGATCAATTATTATGTAAAAGGCTACGAAGATTACCCGGCACGGGAGCCGATCATGGTTCAGGAATTTCTGGAAGTCGTAAAAAAAGACGGAGATATTCGGATATTGATTTTGAATGGAGAGATCCTGGGCGCCATGCGGCGAATACCGATGAATGGAGACTTCAGGACCAACGTTCATGCAGGCGCCAGTGTGTTCAAGCACACCGTTACAGAAAGGGATAAAGAAATCTGCCGGGCAATCAAAGACCGTCTCATAAAAGATGGCCTTTATTTTGTGGGAATCGACGTAATTGGGGATAAACTGGTGGAAATCAACTGTGTCAGCCCCGGTGGAATCCCCCGTATCAACAAGCTGGATGGTATAAAACTCGAAGTCAACGTTATCGATTTTGTGGAACGGAAAGTTTTAGAGATGAAAAAAAAGAACGATTAGTTTGGAATTGACCGATCCTATGAAAAATTTATTATCCAGATCCGCCTGGACAGCCGTCATCGTTGCCGGATTGCTGCTCTTCGTTCTATCCTGTGTGGATAAAAAGGATGCTCGATTTCTCAAAGTCGGACTTCCTGAAGAACCGAAAACCTTCAACATCTGGCTGGCCAGCGATGCCAATTCCAAAAAAATCCTGTCCCTCATTTACCAGCCGCTGTATCTGCGGGATCCTGAAACCCTGGATCTGATACCGTGGTTGGCCTCCGGCGAACCCCAGTATGATCCGGCAACGATTTCCTATACCGTCCGCCTTAAACCCGCCAAATGGTCTGATGGATCGCATCTGACATCCTACGATGTGGCCTTCACCGCTTCTTTGATAAAAGAATTTAAAATACCCCGGTACTACTCTTCATGGAAATTTATTAAAAAAATAGAAACTCCGGACAACCACACCGTCCGCTTCTATCTTGAAGAACCGAAAGCCATATTTTTGACCCGAACACTGACGTCATCAATTGTATCCAAAAAAGAATGGGCAGATATTTCCCAAGGCGCCAGAACCCAGCAAAAACCACTGAAAGCCCTGATCAATCACAAAGTCGAAAAACCGATGGGATGCGGCCCGTTTGTCTTAGAAAAATGGGGCCGGGGCACGTATATTCATCTTCAAAAAAACAGGTATTTTTTCGGCCTTCATCAGGAAATTGGCGGACGAGTTCTCGGCCCGTATGTGAACGACCTTCTTTTTAAAGTGTACGGAACCGCGGATGTCGCCGTACTGGCCCTGAAAAAGGGGGATATCGATTTGTTTTGGTGGGGAATTCAACCCGGATATATCGATAACCTAAAGCAGGACAGAAACATTAAAATATTTTACGGTAAAAAAAGTGCCCTATATTTCTTGGGCTTTAACCTGAGAACCCTGCCGTTCAGCGATGTCAACCTGAGAAAGGCGGTGGCCGTCCTGGTTGACAAGGAGTTTATCATTTCTCGTATCCTCCAGGAATACGGTACCCGTATGGACTCTATCATTCCGACGGGGAATCGATACTGGTTCTGTTCGGATGTCTCCTGCTACGGAGACGGCATGGACCGGAACCAACGCATTAAAGAGGCCTATCATATCCTTCACACGGCGGGATATACTTGGGAAGTACCACCCGTTGACGAGGGCGGCAGGGTCGTCCCCGGCAAAGGGATACGGATGCCCGACGGCCAACCGATGAAAAAAATCACCATCCTAACGCCGCCGGCCGATTATGATCCCCACCGGGCCATGAGCGGCATGATGATACAGGAATGGCTCAAGGTTTTGGGTATCACGGCGGCTTCCCGACCCATGGCCTTTGGAGCGCTGCTCGATCAGATTAAAGGGCGTCATGAATTTGATGCCTTTATCCTGGGGTATGGAAGACTGTCCATGGACCCCGATTACTTGAGGAATTTTTTCCATTCCGCCAACGACAAAGAGCGGGGATGGAATATGAGCGGATACAACAATCCCAAGTTTGACCGCATCGCCGAAAAATCTGCAAGTGAGATGAATCCGGAGCTCCGCCAAAAACTGATTCATGAGATGCAGAAAATCATCATGGCGGATGTTCCGTATCTCCCTATTTACAATCCGGCACTCCTGGAGGCCGTGCGCACAGACACCTTCAGCGGCTGGGTGGAAACCTTGGATGGAATTGGAAACATCTGGTCCTACTGCCTGGTCAGACAAAATGATGCAACTTCTCCATAAATTTTGAAAAATTGAATTCTATAATATAAAACACCTGAAACGCCCATGCAGCTGAACTTAATACGGAATTGTTAAATGGAAGTCCGAAAATTTGTCTTAAAAAGATTTGTCGAGATATTCATAATTTTCTTTGTGATCTTAACGGTACTCTTTTTGCTGTTCCGTCTGGCTCCCGGCGATCCGGTGACCCGGATGGTGGACCCCACCTTGACCCCGGAGGATTCGCAGCATTTGATCGCCCAATTGGGGCTCGATCAGCCCATGGGACTTCAGTATCTCTATTATATCAAAAACTTCTTAACTGGTAATTTCGGAAATTCTTTTCATTACGGCGAGACGGTGTCCTCGATTATTTGGAGTCGGCTTCCAAACACCATCATCCTCTTTACCACTTCAATCTTGCTTTCCGCGTTCGTGGGCGTTTTTTTGGGCAAAATCGCATCCTGGAAAAAAGGGACAAAAACCGATACCTGGATGACCCTGGGAGCACTGGTCTGCCACACCCTTTTTCTCCCCTGGCTGGCCATGCTGATGATCTGGATTTTTGGATTTAAAATCGGATGGTTCCCTTTGAACGGCATGATTTCACCGGAGATATGGATGGACCCGTCGTCCGGGGTCTGGTTGAAAATATTGGATGTACTTCACCACATGGTTTTGCCTCTGGCAACGTTGTTTTCAATTCATTTTGGAAGTTATTTGCTTTTGATGCGCAGCAGCATGCTGGATACACTTAAAGAAGACTATATTTTAACTGCAAGGGCCAAGGGACTCGAAGAAAAGACCATCCGCAATAAACACGCAGCACCCAATGCCGCACTGCCGGTGGTGACCAGTGTCGGGATCAGCCTGGCATTTTCCCTCAGCGGCGGCGCCCTGACGGAAACCGTATTCAGCTGGCCGGGGATTGGACGGGAGCTGGTCTTTGCAGTGAGCAACAGTGATTATCCCCTGGCCCAGGGCTCCTTTTTATTGATTGCCATCGTGGTTCTTATGGCCAACCTGGTGGTGGATGTTCTTTACGCATACCTGGATCCAAGAATTAAATACTGATAGGAAAATCGATGACAGCGAACCCATCGACGCAAACATCAAATATCCGTGAAAGACCTTACAAGAGGTTTCCCACCATCGAGCGTTTGGCGGAAGGCTGGGCGGTCTATAAAGAGAACCTTATTGGGAAAATCGGCCTGACCCTGCTGGTCATTTTTGCGCTGATGGCTGTATGCAGTTTTTTCCCCCCATTGATCGATCCCATGTACCATCCCATGACCGGCGTAGATCCGCTCATCTCCCATTCTACGGGGCCGAGTTGGCGTCACTGGTTGGGAACGGACTTTATCGGCCGCGACATTCTGTGCCAGCTTTTGGCCGGTGCCCGCATTGCGTTTATGGTGGGGATCTCTGCAGCATTCATGAGCATATTCCTCGGCACGGTCATTGGCATGATTGCCGGCTATGCAGGAAAAATTATGGACACACTCCTCATGCGTCTGGCGGACATGATTATGGTGATGCCAACCCTCCTGGTGGTGCTGATTTTGTCGTCATTGTTCGGGCAGTTAAACATTTGGACCATCGTTCTGCTCATCGCCCTGTTTCGCTGGCCGGGAGTTTCCCGGGTCATCCGGGCCCAGACACTCTCTTTGAAGGAACGGCCGTTCATCGAAGCTGCCAAAGTAACCGGAGCCTCCCATTTTCGAATCATTTTCCGCCACATTATGCCCAATGTGCTGCCGCTGTCACTGTTGTACATGACCTTCCGTGTCACTTCGGCCATCATCATTGAGGCTGCCCTGGCATTTCTGGGGTTCGGAGATCCGAGCACCGTCAGCTGGGGCATGATGCTGCAATGGGTTTGGAAAACCGGGCACATGTTTCAGGCGCCGTATTGGCTGCTGCCTCCCGGCATCTGTATTTCATTGCTAACCCTTTCATTTTACATGCTGGGCCGCGCCATGGAGGAAGTGCTGGATCCCAGGCTTCGAAAGGAGGTAGCACAAGAATAAAATGGCACTGTTGGCGGTTGAAAACTTAAGTGTCGGGTACCATACCCGAAAAGGCTTCCTAAAATCGGTACAGGCCGTCTCCTTTTCTCTGGCTGAAGGCGAATCCCTCGGCCTTGTTGGAGAATCGGGCTGCGGCAAAACGACCATTGGCATGTCCTTGATGGGATTGCTCCCGGAAAATGCCGCTGTCACCGGCGGGAAGATTCTGTTTGAAGGCATAGATTTGCTTCAGCTGTCGAAAAAGGAGATACGACAAGTTCGTTGGAAAAAGATTGCGATGATTTTTCAAGCGGCCATGAATGCCTTGAATCCGGTTCACAGGGTCGGTGAGCAGATTGCAGAGGCTATTTTGGCCCACGATACCGAAATATCTGAAGAAACGGCCATGAAACAGGTTGAAAGTCTCTTCCAGGTGGTGGGGATCCCGCCGGACCGTATGAAAGACTATCCCCATCAATACAGCGGCGGCATGAAACAGCGTGCCATTATTGCCATGGCCCTGTCCTGCAATCCGTCTCTGATCATTGCAGACGAGCCCACCACCGCTCTGGACGTCATTGTGCAGGATCAGATTTTAAACGCCATCAAGGATTTTCAAAATAAACTGAATGTCAGTTTGATATTCATATCCCACGATATCGCCGTCGTGGCAGATGTCTGTGACAGCATTGGCATTATGTTCGCCGGCCGGCTGGTGGAATATGGTAACGTGAAGGACGTTTTTGATGCGCCGATGCATCCGTATACCCAATCACTGATGGCCTCGTACCTGACATTGGACAAGGATATCGCTCAGTTAGACTCTAAGCCGGGTGAAACTCCGGACCTCGTGAATCCGACACCCGGGTGCTGTTTTTCCGAGCGGTGTGCCGTCGCAGACGCCGCCTGCAGTCTCAACACCCCTGAATGGGTAGAAATTTCGCCGACGCACAAAGCCCTTTGCAGTCGGTTCAAATGAAAAAGATACTGTAATGAAAGATCCAAACACCGTTATCGTACAGCTGGAAAGCATCTCTAAAACGTTCCGAACAAGGACCTCTTTTTTAAAAGGCGCCCCAAAAGAGGTTGTGGCACTCAACCGGGTGTCTCTTGAGATATTCAGGGGAGAAATCTTTGGCCTGGTGGGCGAAAGCGGCAGCGGCAAAACCACAACCGGGCGTCTCATCGTAAAGCTGGAAACACCGGACAGTGGAAAATTGTTGTTGGACGGAAACGATATTACCCAGATCAAAGGTAGAAACTTGAAAAATTTTCGCAGAAAAGTGCAGATGATTTTTCAGGATCCCTACCAGTCTCTAAACCCTTATCTCTCAGTGTACGACAGCGTTTCCGAGCCCCTGATCGTCCATAATGTGGGCGATTCGAAAACCCGTAAGGATAGGGTCTGGCAGAGTCTGAGTGTTGTGGGTCTCTCCCCTCCGGAGGACTTCTTTTACCGCTATCCGCATCAGATGAGCGGCGGACAGCGCCAGCGAGTAGCCATTGCCCGGGCCATGGTCCTGAAACCGGAGTTCGTGGTGGCCGATGAACCCACGTCCATGCTCGATGCGTCCATCGCGATTCATATTTTTAACATTTTATCAGAATTACGGAAAAAGTTTAAGGTCACCTTCCTTTTTATCACCCACAGCCTGGCGGCCGCCCGCTATCTATGTGACCGTATTGCCGTAATATATAAAGGCGAGATAGTGGAGACAGGCTCTGCAGAAAATATTATCCAGAATCCCCAACACCCGTATACCCAGGCACTTATCAAGGCACACCCTCGATTCCGGCATGGCCCGATTCTAAAAAAATATATTCCGATGAAGCAGAGGCGTTAAAACCGCCCATTGTTTTCAGAGATGAACCGAAATTTTCAAGTATTCTATGAAGCATCTTTCATCCATCGATCCAGGATGTCCCTGTCTTTTTGATCGATGGCGGTGATCTGAAGCTGATGAACGGTTTCCCCAGCGCTTTCCTCGACGGACAATACCTTGGCATAAATATCTCCAAAACAGTGGGCATCCACACAAAAATCGAAAACCAGTTTGATGTCCGTAAAGGGTATCAGCGGCGGCACAATCGATGCCGTGATTGAATTCTCACCCAACATGAGGGTCTCCCCTGACAAGGTGCTGTTGGATATCTTTTTATCGTCCACTTGCCAGCAGCTAAAGGGCAGGTTCATGGGAACGCCCGCTTCAACACCATCTCGTATTTTTAGTTCAAGATTATAGGGCGGTCCAATTTTTTTTACGGAATAGGCCACCAGAGGTCTTTTGACGCCTTTCATCACGAACGCCTGGGGAGCTTCACAGGCGACCAATTCCTTGATCAGGTTGTACGTCGATTCTCCAATGAAGACCTGTCCGCCGACGGTATTCGATTCTATACGCGACGCATTATTGACCGCCGAGCCCACAACCGCATATTTCATTCTCACTTCGGACCCGATATTCCCGACCACCACGCTGCCGGTGTTGATACCAATGCCCATTTCAAGGGGCGGATGCCCCTCACGGATAATCGTGTTGTTCAGATCGTCCAGAGCATGCTGCATAGCAATGGCACAGGCAACCGCGCGCTCGGGATCGGTTTCGTTATTTTCAGGAACCCCGAAAACGGCGAGGATCGAATCGCCGAGGATCTCATCGATGATGCCGTCATAATCTATGATTATCTTGGACATGCGCTCGAGATACCGGTTCAAAAGCTGGATCATGATTTCCGGATCCAGGGTTTCAGAGAGGCTGGTGAAACCGCGAATATCCGACATCAATATGGTAACGGTTCTTCTCCGGCCACCGATTTTATGCCCTTCGGGGGACTCCAGAATGTTATCCACAACCTTCTTTGAAAGGTATCGGCCGAACATGTCCCGAATAAAATTGACCAAGCGCAAACGTTCTTCAGAAACTTTGAAAAGGGTGGCCAGCATTTCTTTTCGTGTGGAAACGATCTCATTGATCTCCCGGGGAGTATCTTCCGAAATATTTACATCGAACTCAGTAAAACCACTCTCCTTTAAACGCAGATTCGCAGCGGAAATGGCCTCAAGGGGCAGGATGATTTTTCGATTTAGAAACTTCCGGAAGGTCACCATGACAAAAAGAATAATGATGGCAATGAGCAAGGAAATCCTTACAGCATACCAGAACAGGTCCCCCGGCTGGACATGGTGATCCGTCAGATATCGATACACCAGGGACCACACCAGCAGAATGCTTTCAATGATCAGAATGCGCCAAAAAATCCCTTTTAAAAGAATTTTTCGGACCCCTTCCCCCCTATGATTTGATGATTTAACCGTATTTTTTTTGTCTGCTGTTTTTTCCAACGAGCACCCTGTTTTGAAACATTTTATGATTAGAGCCTCATGCGCATCCTGGTTATCTTTTCCCCAGATACACCAGACAGACCCCACCAAGCATCAGTACAAACCCGAATCGTTGCAGAGCCTTGTCCGGCATTTCAAGAACTTTTTCTATAATAAACTTCATTTTTTCAGGAAATGCAAAATACGGAAGTCCTTCCACCACCATTACCATGCCCACAACACACAGAAAAAATTTCATCACCGTCCTCTTTTCAATTCCTATTAAAGATTTTTTATAAAATTTCATCAAGGTTTTGTCAAAATAAAAGAATGTAATAAGATTTGGAGATGATCCAAAGATTTTAAATCCGTCTCAAATTGGTCAATACCTTTTAATTATGCCTTGACTAATTTTTTGCAATCGTTCAAAATTCAAGATCTGGCAAAAGGATCGCGTCAGACTCCGAGTCAATCTGTAAAATATACAGACGCACAACACGTCAGCTTTTTCAAACCGGAATCTCCTTTGAACCCTGCGGGTCAAAGAACAAAATTGTTAACCAAGATTGACAAACTCGTAAAAAGTCATTTTAACGCCTGGATACCCGCTTCCGCGGGCATGACGAATATCATATCTATATGATATTATTAGCTTTGTTGTCATTCCCGCGTAGGCGGGAACCCATAAAAATGTGGAAATGGGATTTTTTACGAAACCATCAAGCTTAAACATGGCATATGAACCTGTAATAGGGCTTGAAGTTCATTCTCAGCTCAAAACAAAAACCAAAATTTTCTGCACCTGCTCCACATCGTTCGGAGCGGCGCCCAACACCCACACCTGCCCCGTATGTCTGGGCATGCCCGGTGTGCTCCCGGTTCTGAATAAAAAGGTGGTCGATTACACCCTGCACATGGCCATTGCAACACACTGTAAAATCAACCGGGAAAGCAGATTTGCCCGAAAAAATTATTTTTATCCGGACCTTCCCAAAGGATACCAGATTTCCCAGTACGAACTGCCCATCGCCCAAAATGGATTTATCGAAATAGAACTAAACGGTCAGAAAAAACGAATCGGTATAACACGCATCCACATGGAAGAAGATGCCGGCAAATTGACCCATGATCCGGACCGCCCACTGAGCATGGTCGATTTCAACCGAACCGGCGTACCCCTGATGGAGATCGTCAGCGAACCGGACATCCGATCGCCCGAAGAGGCCGGTGCGTATCTCCGGCACCTGAGATCCATCGTCCGCTACCTCGGGATCAGCGACGGCAATATGGAAGAAGGAAGCTTCCGGTGTGACGCAAATGTGTCCATCAGACCCAGAGGATCCGGCCCCTTCGGAACCCGGACGGAATTAAAAAATTTAAACTCCTTCAAGCACGTTGAAAAGGCGATTTCCTTTGAAATCAACCGGCAAAAGGAAATCCTGGAAGACGGGGGCCAGGTGGTTCAGGAGACTCGATTGTGGGACCCGGACAAAAACAGATCCACGTCCATGCGGGGCAAGGAGGAAGCCCATGACTACCGTTATTTCCCGGATCCCGACCTTTTGCCCCTGGTCATCGATGACGACTGGATCGATTCGATCAAAACGGCCATTCCAGAACTTCCGGATGAAAAGAAGCAGCGGTTTATGGATGAATACACGCTTCCGTCATACGACGCCGAGCTTTTGACATCGAGTCGGGAACTTGCGGATTACTTTGAAGCCTGCATGGACGCCTTCCCCAACCCCAAGCAGGTCAGCAACTGGATTATGGGGTCTTTGCTGGGTCTATTAAATGCCCGGGGCATGTCCATTGCCGGGTCGCCGATTTCCCCCAAAAATCTCTCTCAACTTCTTAAACTCATTGACCAAAAAATTATCAGCGGTAAAATCGCCAAGACCGTATTTGAGGAAATGGCACACACCGGCCGGCCGCCCAAAGAAATCGTGGAGAGAAGGGGGCTGGTTCAGGTTACCGACGAATCGGCCATAAAATCGAAGGTATTAACGGTGCTTCAGCAGTGTTCAAAAGAAGTGGACGATTATAAAAAGGGAAAGACCAAGCTTTTCGGATTTTTTGTCGGCCAGGTCATGAAGGAGACCCAAGGAAAAGCCAATCCGAAAATCGTCAACGAAATATTAAAAGACCTGCTTGAAAACGAATAATAAAATTAAAAACATTATCACGAAAACACGAAAGTTCAAAAGCACGAAAAAAATAAAAATAATTTAAATCTAATATGGAGCATAAAACAAAACATAATTTTGAAGAATTAAGCAAAAAAATCATTGGGGCTGCAATTGAAGTTCATAGAGCATTAGGCCCCGGTTTTTTAGAAAATATCTATGAACAAGCATTAAAAGTTGAGTTGGTCGAACACGATATCCATTATGATAGTCAAAAAGACATAAAAATTAAAAATTTAGCAAAGAAATGGAAACTTGAGATGAATCTTTTTTTGAAAAAAACAAATAATATTTCAAAAGTTTTTTTTATTGGTTTAATACTGATTGTCGCAAGTGTCTGCACCCCGCCATCGGCATTTGCAAAACCGGTTCAGGTTGCGGTTGTCCCCTTTAAGGTCAATGCGGAGAAGGATCTTTCCTTTTTAAGAGACGGCATCGTTGACATGCTCTCATCCCGACTCTCCTGGGCGGACAAGGTCACGGTAGTCAACCGCCAGAAGACCCAAAAGGCCCTTGAAACGGTTCCCGGTCCGTTAAATGAAGTCAAGGCACGGGAAATGGGAGCCAAACTGGGGGCCGACTATGTGCTTTTCGGCAGTCTCACGGTTATCGGAAACAGCACGAGCATCGACGCAAAAATGGTGGATGTTACCGGTGAAAAACAGACCCTCTCTTTTTTCAA
>Ga0210141_1000025_pt1 | contig 15411 bp, 12 predicted proteins | sample China_Galinas_Co_2_FD_184862 | JGI IMG/M metagenome (GOLD analysis project Ga0210141, IMG submission 184862) | Wetland microbial communities from San Francisco Bay, California, USA, that impact long-term carbon sequestration -... | ecosystem: Environmental > Aquatic > Marine > Wetlands ...
TCTGTCGAGATGCCGACGGGTGGTTGCTTTTTAAAGCAGCGACCCGTCGCTTATTTGTGGCTATCGTGTCCCACCGTCGACGCTGCCAAGGGCTTCGCCCCGGGGTTGGAAATTCATCTAAGGCACCCCGTCCGTATCCGTCGGGGCAGTTTTCGTGAAGCCGTGTTGTTCTTGACATGTCCGGGTCCTTGGCATACATCAGTCTTTTCGCTGGTCATGGCAATATCTACGTTTCCATGGCGAAAACGAAACATAGCAGGATACCATACATGAACGTGCTTCACGGCGGCATGGCCGTTTTGCGGATAGTCGGTTGGCTGATGACTGCCGGACTGGTGGTTCAGGGTGCGGTGATGCTCCCGCGGTGCGCTGCCGGCGAAGGCGATAAGCAGGTCGTTTATCTCTATTTCGCCGATGCGAAACGCCCATTTCTTGTTGCCGAGGCACGCGTGATGGCCGATCCTGGCGATCCGACGGCATTCAGCCGGCAGCTGGTATCGGAACTGATCGACGGCCCTTCGCGTGGTAACCTGCCGACCATACCCAAAGGGACGCAACTGCGATCCTTTTTTATGCTTGGCGATGGGACGGCGGTGGTCGATTTTTCGGCACATCTTCGGGAAAACCACCCCGGGAGTTGTCGGGCGGAACAGCTGACCCTGTTTTCAGTGATCAATACCCTGATCCTCAACGTTTCAGAGGTTGACCGGGTGAAAATCCTCATTGACGGGGCGGAGGCGCAGACCCTGGCAGGCCACCTTCCACTTGAATTTCCTTTTACCGCGGACATGCTGCTGACACGATGAAGAAAACTGACAAACTAAATAATATCAGGAATATCGGGATCATCGCCCATATCGATGCGGGCAAGACCACGGTCACCGAGCGGATCCTTTACTACACTGGACGGTCCCATAAAATTGGGGAAGTCCATGACGGTGAAGCGGTCATGGACTGGATGGTCGACGAGCAGGAGCGGGGTATCACCATCACTTCAGCGGTCACCACCTGTCGCTGGAATGGCCGCGATATCCAGGTTATCGACACACCGGGCCATGTGGATTTTACCATTGAGGTGGAACGCTCCCTGCGGGTGCTGGATGGGGCCGTGGGTGTCTTTTGCGCCGTAGGCGGCGTAGAACCGCAGTCGGAGACGGTTTGGCGCCAGGCCGACCGTTACAAGGTGCCCAAGATCGCATTTATCAACAAACTGGATCGAATCGGAGCGGATTTTTTCGGCACTGTCCAGATGATGCGTGACCGGCTAAAGGCCAACCCCCTGGTCCTTCAGATTCCGATTGGCGCCGAAGACGGCTTTTCCGGTGTTGTCGATCTGATTCGTATGCAGCAGATCCGTTGGGACGACGATACGCTTGGCGCCAGCTTTCATTCCGGCGATATCGGTGCAGACCTCCGGGAGGATGCGGAAATTTACCGGGACCAGTTGCTGGAAACCCTTGCCGAAGTGGACGACGGAATCATGGAGTCCTACCTGGCCGAAGCGCCCATCGACACGGAGGTGATTCTGGCTGCCGTCAGAAAAGCCACCATCGCGTTGGAACTGGTGCCGGTGTTGTGTGGCAGTGCATTGAAAAACAAAGGCATACAACCGCTGTTAGATGCAATTGTTCAATTCCTCCCAAGCCCGGCGGAGGTGCCGGCTATCAGGGGCGTTCATCCGGAAACCGGCGAAAACATCCTGTGCCGGCCGGATGAGAAAGCATCGCTGGCGGCGCTGATATTCAAGGTTTCCATGGTGGAAGGCCGGAAGTTGTCCTATGTGCGGGTTTACAGCGGTAAACTTTCAGCCGGCACCGACGTATACAATCCCAGCCGCGATAAGAAGGAGAAGCTATCCCGCATTCTTCTAATGCATGCCAATAAGCGGGAGCGGATCGACACGGTGGGCCCGGGGGCCATTGTCGGGGTCGTCGGGCTCAAGGAATCATCGACCGGCGAAACCCTATGTCAGCAGGAACATCCGGTGCTACTGGAAAGAATAGATTTTTACGAACCGGTGATATCCGTGGCCGTCGAGCCCAAGACCCACAGCGACCAGGAAAAACTCCAGCAGGTACTGGAAAAGTTTATGGCCGAAGACCCTACCTTGCGGGTACGGGAAGATGAAGACACCGGCCAGACGATTCTTTCCGGCATGGGAGAGCTGCACCTGGAAATCATCACCAGCCGCATGCAGCGTGAATTTAATACCCGGGTCAACGTGGGCAAACCCCAGGTTGTCTATCGGGAGACCATTGAATCCGCTGCTGTGGGGACAGCGGTATTTGACAAGGAAATCGCCGGCAACCGCCATTATGGGGAAGTCACACTACGACTGGAGCCCCTATCTAGAGGTGCAGGCAAACGCTTCGAATCATGCCTGCCAGAGGAAGCACTGGCCCCCGGCTTGGTGAAAGCGGTGGAAAAAGGTGTATTGGAGTCTCTGGAAAGTGGCATTCTCATGGGGTATCCGGTGGTGGATGTGAAAGCCTTGCTTACCGGAACTGGAACCCGGGAATCCAACGGTTCGGAACTGGCCTTTACCGTCGCCGCTTCCATGGCGGTGCGAGAAGCCCTTTCCCAGGGGAACGCATTCCTGCTGGACCCCATTATGGCCGTGGAAGTAATTGTCCCCGAGGATTTCATGGGGGAGGTGATCGGCGACCTGAACGCCAGGGGCGGGAAAATCGAATCCATCCAACCCAAACTGGGGGTCCAGACCATCAAGGCGACGGTACCGCTGGCCCAGATGTTTGGATACTCCACCAGCCTGCGGTCGGCCACCCAGGGACGGGGAACCTTTTCCATGCAGTTCTCTCGGTTTGACCGGAGCTGACTGGTGCACCCCTGCCCGGGATTGATCCTGCGGCAGGCTGGTTTTTCGTGCTTCAGGCGGCAGGGAAACCTCAAAACAACAGAAAAGCCGTCCCGCTGAGCGGGACGGCTTTTTTAAGTATTGCCGGATGAGCCGGAAGTTACTGGGCCTTGCCGAATATCTTCACCGGCTTGGTGGTGTCTCCAGTGGCATTGGGGAAGTCCTTGGCCACGTAGGCTTTTTCACCGGTCTCGATCAGGTGGTTGGCTTCTTCCATAAAGTTGGCAAAGCGCAGCTTGACCTCGTAGAAACCATGCCACCAGGCGTAGTCCGGCGCCATCATCATGGCACCCATGCGGGCTCGGCGGCCCTCGTGGTGCCACAATTCATAGAACTCCACCTCCAGGCGCTCGTCGAAAAACTTGGTCTGGTCCAGCAGTCCCTTTTCGTTGAGTTCGTCAAACGTTTTCTTGGCCGGCTTGAAGTAGACCTCGTTGTATTCCTCCACGGCCTTGTCGAACCCGTCATAAAAGTCGTTGATCCAGGAGTCCCCGTGACAGGCGCTGCAGACGTTTTTCATCTTCTGCCGTTCGTCCTGCCAGTTGGTCCCGGAGGGGAAGGGTTTGAAGTCCTGGGGACGGATTGTGAGCGGCGCCTGGGTTTCCCAGGAAAGCCGGGAGGTCACATCATGGCTGGAGGGTACCTTGCCGCTGCCGGACATGTGGCAGGCCGCACAGGTGGGAGCCCGGTAGTCCACGCCCGGAGTCCAGGTGCCGGGCGCGGCCTTGAAATTGTACTCGTCCTTGAAGGCGCTGTAGATCGTGCCGTGTTTGGACTCTTCGTAAATTTCGATCTGCGGGTGGTCCGGACCCAGGTGGCAGGAATCACAGGCTTCGGGCATGCGGGCCTCGGCCACCGAAAAACGGTGACGCGTGTGACAGGAGGTACAGGAGCCCTTGCTGCCGTCCAGATTGAGGCGACCCACACCCACATTGGGCCAGGTGGCGGGATCGATCTTGCCCGTGTCGTCGATCTTGATCGTGGTCCCGTGGCAGGCAAGGCAGCCGACTTTGCGCTCATTGTCCGAGTTCATGCCCTTGTTCAGCCAGGGATCGAGCTTCCAGATAATTTCGATCGTGTTGGCGTGCTTGGACTTGCTGTATTGCATGGCCTCGTCCGGATGACAGCGGGAGCAGTCCTTGGGCGTTACGATCGAAGCGATCGGCATTTTGTACTTGGCTTCGCCCCAGGGCAGGTCGGACCGACTGTAATACTTCTCGTGGTCCTGAAACACGTCCTGATCGCCGGGCTGGACCAGGTGGCAATCCAGGCAGGTGATGTTGGCGTTGGCGTGGCGACTCATGGCCCAATCCCCGAAAATACCGGGGGTGGTCGCACGGTGGCACTCGATACAGGCCTGAGCTTCGGGCGGCACACTGCGCTCGATCCGAAACTCTTTGACCTTGGCGTAATTAGGCTGTTGGGCCAGGGCCGCAGGCACGGAAAGCCCGACCGTCAGCAGACCGATAAATAAAAACAGCAATGTTCGCCTCATGGATCCTGCTCCTTTCGGTTATCGATCATAAACAAAAATATTAAACCCGATAATGCAAAGGGATTACAGTTGCCTCAGGCCTTTGGCCTGGTAAGGGATTATTCTGGTTTGCCGAAACATGACCGTGGCCTTGTCGGAATGGACCAGGTCGTAATGACAGTCGATACATTTTTTTTCGTAACCCGGACGGGCGTACACCACCGAACGGTGGGCCAGCATGGCGCCCCGCTGGGTCGGCATATACAGAAGATTGCGATGGCATTTCTGACACGAATCGTTGTCAAAGGCGGCGTAAGCGGCCTCACGGTTCTTTTCGCGGTCGTAAGACTCCATCGTGAAATGCTTCACGACATCCTTGATGCCGTGATAGGTCTTAGCAAAAAAGAAATCGAAGGTATTCTGGGGCGCGGGCAGATGGCAGTCCATGCAGTCCACCACCACACCGGCGGCATTGTTGGTGTGAGTGGAAGACCGCCAGGCCACCACCGCCGGTTTGATCTCGTGGCAGGAGGCACAGAACTCCGGCGTGGAGGTGCGCACCATGGTGTAGTAGCTCATGCTGAACAGGGGAAAGGACAGCAGAACGCCCAGGAAAACGAGGGACCCGCCGATGATATATTTTTTCATGATTCGTATCCCGTTAGGGTATGGAAATTAAGGTAACAGCACCCTTCAGGGTGCGCCGTGTCAGAACAACCGGGTACGATGTCAATCGATTAGTGCATGTTTTTTATGAACAAAGTGCCAAGAGACAGAGGGAAAGTGAAAAGTTGTTGATACCAAAGGAGTAAGTTCAGTTATCGAAGGATTTAGTGACACTAATACCCCCCCTGCCAATGAACTGTCAATATATAAATTTCATTCATTTTTTTAAAAATAGCATAAAAAGTCTTCCATAAAATTGACTTAAGTCAATCTTTCTGATCTAACCCCATCCGGTAATTTACGCGATATGGACTTTCCGACAACCGTCCATCCCACTGGATCACAATGAAAATTAACGTCAAGCAACTGATCGCCAACGTTCTTTTTTTTAAGGGATTGTCCGAGGAAGAAATCGACGACATCCACCGGATTGCCTCCGAACGTCACTACCAGCGCAACCAGGTGGTGTTCAGCGATGGGGAGGAGGGCGCTGGTTTTTTTCTGGTGGTGGAAGGCAGCGTCAAAGTGTTCAAAATGTCCCCTGAGGGCAAAGAGCAGATCCTGCATATTCTGGGACCCGGCGAACCGGTGGGGCAGGTGGCCGTATTCGCCGGGGTCTCCTTTCCGGCCAACGCCCAGACCATCGCGAAGAGCCGCCTGCTGTTTTTTCCGCGCCGGTCGTTCGTGGATCTGATTCAGGCCCGCCCTTCCCTGGCGCTCAACATGCTGGCCATTCTGTCCAACCGCCTGAGGGAGTTTACGGTCCAGATCGAAAATATCTCCCTCAAAGAGGTTCCCGCCCGCCTGGCCTCTTACCTGCTCTATCTCAGCGACGAACAGCAGGGGGCGGAACCCCTCCAGTTGACCATTTCCAAAGCCCAACTGGCCAGTATTATCGGAACGATCCCCGAAACCCTGTCACGGATTCTCAGCCGCATGTCGGCCAAAAACCTCATTGGCGTGAATGGCCGGGAAATTCGGCTGCTGGACCGGGACAACCTGGCCGCTCTGGCCGAACATGGCCGTCTGGGGGATTTATAAGGGCCTTTCCGGTCCCGACGGTGTTTGCGCCAATCAGCCGCTCATGATTGACTCATCCCCGTCTTTTTCCTATAAGGCGAACTATCATTTTGTGGAATTGGCGGTCGAATGGCACTCAAGCTCCCAAATCGAAAAAACCTCTCAGAATCCATGGTCCTGACCGGCGTCGCCCTGGCAGCGGTCTACTGGCTTCTGGAATCCCTGTTCTATTTTTTTTCCACACCGGGCGCGGACTTTTTGCAACGTCTTTCGGGAACCGACTCCTACGACAGCTGGACCCGCATCTTCGTGCTGTGCCTCTTCGCCATCTTTGGCTCGCACGTGCAGTACACCATGAACAAACGACGGGAATCGGATGAGCGCCTGCAGGACAGCGAGAACAAATACCGCACGATCATCGAAAGCATGGAAGAGGGCTATTTCGAGGTCGACCTCCAGGGCACCCTGACCTTCGTCAATGGCGCGCTCTGCCGCATGGCCGGCCGCCCGGCCGGCAAGCTGATCGGGACCAACCACCGGGACAGGACCCGCAAGGAAAGTGCGGACCGCCTGGTCCATGCCTTCAACCAGATTTTTCTCACGGGCGAATCCCAGCATATTTCCCAGTATGAAATCATTCGCCCGGATGAATCCGAAGTCACCCTGGAACTTTCGGCATCCCTGATCCGTGATAAAAAGGGGGAGCCCACCGGATTCCGGGTGGTCGGCCGTGACGTTTCCGAACGGCTGCGGGTCGAGAGCGAAAAACGCCGTCTGGAAGCCCAGCTGCAGCAAGCCCAGAAAATGGAGGCCGTCGGTACGCTGGCCAGCGGGATTGCGCACGATTTCAACAATATCATGATGGGCATTCTGGGCAATGCCTCCCTGATGCTGGCGCGCATCGAAGCCGATCATCCCCACCACGAAAAGCTGAAAAACATTGAAAAATACATTCAGAACGGCGCCGAACTGACCAAGCAACTGCTGGGCTTTGCGCGGGGCGGCAAGTACAACGTGAAGTCCACCGCCATGCGGGACCTGGTCACCCAGAGCGCGCAGATGTTCGGGCGCACCAAAAAAGAAATCCGCATCCACACCAGCCATCTGAAGGATACATGGCCCGTGGAAGTCGACCGCGGCCAGATCGAACAGGTCCTGCTCAATCTCTTCGTCAATGCCTGGCAAGCCATGCCGGGCGGTGGTGATCTGCACCTCCTGAGCGAAGATGTCGAACTGGACGACAGCTATGAAATGCCCTACAAGGTCGAACCCGGCCGCTATGTCAAGCTCTCGGTGGTGGATACCGGCGTCGGGATGGATCAGGCCACCCAGGAACGCATTTTCGAACCTTTTTTCACCACCAAAGAGATGGGGCGGGGGACCGGATTGGGCCTGGCCTCCGCCTATGGCATCATCAAAAACCACGGCGGCCACATCAACGTCTACAGTGAAAAGGGCCGGGGAACGACCTTCAATCTTTACCTGCCGGCCTCGGACAAAGCCGTCGAAATAGAAACCCATAAGCCCCGCGCGCTGCGCAAAGGCAACGAAACGATTCTGCTGGTGGATGACGAAGACATTACGGTGGAGGTCGGTGAGGAAATCCTGATCGAACTCGGCTATACGGTGATTACGGCGCGCAACGGCTTGGAGGCGCTGGCCGCCTACAAGGAGAACGCTCAAAAAATCGACATGGTTATTCTGGATATGATCATGCCGGATATGGGCGGCGGCAAAACCTACGACGAACTAAAGAAAATCAACCCGGATATCCGGGTGCTGCTCTCCAGCGGCTACAGCATCAGCGGGGAAGCCTCCGAAATTTTAGCCCGGGGCTGCAATGACTTCATTCAGAAACCGTTCAATATGAAGCAGCTCAGTGAAAAAATGCGGGGCATTCTGGATGCCGCCTGAGCTTTTCCGCACCCGACCGATGAATCGCAGGATCCCCCGCAAGCCCTTCCCCATCAGTGGGCGGGGCGTTATTTTTTGGGGACTGTTGCCCATCCCGCCCAAGGGGGGACCTCAGCTATTTAAGCAAAAGGAGACCTTATCATGACAGCGTTTAGCCACCAGGAGATGTTCCCGCTGGGGGAAGACACCACCGCCTATCGCCTGATCACCACGGACGGCATCGCGACCGAAACCTTCAATGGCCGGGAGATCACCGTCATTCAGCCGGACGCCCTGACAACACTGACGGAAACCGCTTTCCGGGATGTGTCCCACCTTTACCGGACACGCCACCTCGAGGCCCTGCAGCGCATTCTGGACGATCCGGAATCCTCCCAGAACGACCGCTTTGTGGCGCTCGAAATGCTGAAAAATGCGGTGATCTCCGCTGAAGGTGAGTTCCCCATGTGCCAGGACACCGGGACCGCCATCGTTCTGGGCAAGAAAGGCCAGCAGGTTTGGACCGGCGATGCCGATGAAGACGCCATCGCCCGGGGGGTTTTCAATGCCTATACCCTCGGCAACCTGCGCTATTCCCAGAATGCCCCGCTGACCATGTTCGAGGAAAAGAATACCGGCTGCAATCTGCCGGCCCAGATCGAACTCTATGCCACCCCCGGCAACAGCTACAAATTTCTGTTCATCGCCAAGGGCGGCGGGTCCGCCAATAAAACCTATCTCTACCAGGAAACCAAGGCCGTCCTGAATCCCGACACCTTGATACCGTTCATCACCGCCAAGATGAAAAGCCTCGGGACGGCGGCCTGTCCGCCCTATCACCTGGCCGTCGTTATCGGCGGGACTTCCGCCGAATTGACCCTGAAAACCGTCAAACTGGCCTCGGCCGGATATCTCGACGCCCTTCCCACCCATGGCAGTGAAACCGGGCATGCCTTCCGGGACATCGCGCTCGAGGATCAAATGCTCCAGATTTCACGTGACCTCGGCATCGGCGCCCAGTTTGGCGGGAAGTACTTCTGCCACGATATCCGCATTGTCCGCCTGCCGCGGCATGGGGCCTCCTGCCCCATTGGCATCGGGGTGAGCTGCAGCGCCGACCGCAATATCAAAGCCAAGATCACTCCCGAGGGCGTCTTTGTCGAAGAGCTGGACCGCGATCCGGCCCGTTTCCTGCCCACGCCCGGCATGGAGATGAGTGACGCCGTGCCCATCGACCTCAACCAGCCCATGGACAAAATTCGGGCCACGCTCACCCAATACCCCGTCGCCACGCCCCTCCTGCTGACCGGTAAAATCGTGGTGGCCCGCGACATCGCCCATGCCAAATTAAAGGAGCAGCTCGATCGCGGCGAAGACCTGCCGGACGCTATCAAAAACCACATCATTTACTATGCCGGTCCGGCCAAGACCCCGCCGGGGTATGCTTCCGGCGCCTTCGGCCCCACCACGGCCGCCCGCATGGATCCCTATGTGCCCATCTTTCAGGCCCGCGGAGGCTCCATGGTGATGCTGGCCAAAGGCAACCGCTCCAAACAAGTGCTGGATGCCTGCCAGAAATACGGCGGGTTTTATCTGGGATCCATCGGCGGACCGGCGGCCCGCCTGGGAAAAGAATGCATCACCGATGTCGAGGTGATCGCCTTCCCGGAACTGGGTATGGAGGCCATCTACATGATCACCGTGAAAGACTTCCCGGCCTTTATTTTAATTGACGACAAGGGCAACGACTTCTTCGCGGGGCTGCTATAACCCGATAACCCTCCTGAAAATCAAAAGGCCGCCCGACAACGCTGTCGATGCGGCCTCATTCTTTTTTCTTCCCACCGGTCCGATATCAAACCGCCACCGTCGCACGCACCTTTTCCAGAAATGCCTTACTGTGGTGATCCCGGAAAAACAGCATGACAAAACGGATATGCAGCCGCATGGCACTGGCGGCCATATCCGGATCCCGACGCGCGATGGCCTGAAAAATGCTGCGGTGCTGTTCCACCACAGCATCGATGTTCCGGGGGTCTTCGTAAAGCAGCCGCAGATTCTCCTTGATGCCGACAAACAGAAAATCATGGAAATGTTTCATGAGATGAATGTGCACCGGATTTTTGGTGGCATGGGCAATGGCCATATGGAACGAGGCGTCCACCACCGGTTCGATATTGTTCCCCTTGTGCCGGAAAGCCGTCTCCATTTTCTCCAGGCTTTGCTGCAGCACCTCGATATCGTCCTCGGTGGCCCGTCGGGCGGCCAGGGCCGCGGCGTTGCACTCCAGTCCCATGCGCACTTCCAGCAGATCCTCCAGGGTGGCACCGTCCGTTTCCAGGGCCAATGCCAGCGGGTGCCGGTCGCGGACTTCCGGCGAACGCACGAAGGTGCCCTGCCCCTGCTGATGCTCCAGCAGCCCCAGCACCACCAGCTTGTTGATGGCATTGCGCACGGTGGTCCGGCTGACCCCCAGGGCCAGGGACAGTTCCCTTTCGGGCATCACCTGGTCACCCGGTTTGAGCTCACCGCGAAAAATGAGTTCCCTCAGCTGCTCAAAAACCTGGTCGGAAACCCTTTTCGGTTTGATCGGCTTCAATACGGTTTTCATGTGGGTTTTAATGACTCCGCGTAAAGTTCCACCGGGTGTTTCACCTGGATGGCATCCCCCGCCTTGGACAAGCTGTCGGAAAGTTGCAGCATGCAGGCCGGGCAGCCCGTGGCCACGATGCGGCAGCCGGTGGAACGGATATGGTCCCGCTTGCGCTCTCCGATGCGGCCCGAGATGGGATAGTACTGCAGGTTGAAACTGCCTCCCATCCCGCAGCACCAGTCGGGCTCGGCCATCTCCTTCAACCGATAGCCACGGCTGGCGTTGATGAGTGTCCGTGGTTCGGTCCACACCTTTAACGATTTTTTCAAATGGCAGGGGTCATGGTACGTGACGGGGGTATCCGCTTCCCCGGCCTCGCCCCCGGTAATGCCGAGTTCTGATACCAAAAATTGATGGATATCGAAAGTCCTATCGGCCAGTTGCCGGGCCTCGGCATGCAAGCGGTCATCGGTGGCGGTCATCATGGGCCAGACCTCCTTGATGGTGGAGGTGCAGGTGGCACAAGCCGTCACCAGGCAATCGTATTCCCCGGCCTTGAATTGCCGGATGTTGTGGCGCACCAAACGCTGAAAGGTTTCCGTATCACCGGAAGACACCGCCGGAATACCGCAGCAGGCCTGATTTTCAGGCATGAAAATGCCCACCCCGTGATGGGTCAGCACATCCACGGTGGCCTGGGCCAGATGGGGGAAGATCTTGTCGGCCAGGCAGCCCACGTAAAAAGCGACCTTGCGCCCGGAAGCCCCGGCCCGTGTATCAAGGGAAGGCATCATCTTGTGAAAGGGGGTTTCTGCCAGGGGCCGGAAATGACGATCGCCGATCAAGGGCGACATAAAACGGGCACAGGACGTCCCGATCACATCGCTGGCCGGTTTGGTGAAAATCTTCTGGAACTTGGCCCCCCATTCGCCCAGTTTATCGAAAAGCGCGGGATGGGCCAGCAGCCCTTTGAAAATGGCCTTTTTAGCAGGCGGCAGCCCCTGATAACCGGTCAGAATCGCCCGCGCCTTGATGAATATTTCCAGAACATTGACACCACTCGGGCAATTGGCGGCGCATGACCCGCAGAGCAGACATTTATTCAGGCGCTGGCTGACCCCTTCCGGGTCTTCGAACATCTGCTGCATCAGCCCGTCCAACAAGGCCAGTTTTCCCCGGGCCACGTCAGCTTCGCGGCCGGTCTCGGCAAACAGCGGACAGACCGCCTGGCACATGCCGCATTTCATGCAGACCACCAGCTGATCCTCCAGCGCTTTCATCATCCGGGACAGTTCCTGCATGCGTGTCATGACTGCCCTCCTATGATTTTGCCGGGATTGAGGATATTGTGGGGATCCATTGCCGATTTGATGCGCCGGGAATAGACCATGGTGGCACGGCTGGTCTCTTTTTCCATGAAGCGGCATTTGGCGGTGCCGATCCCGTGTTCGCCGGACAAGGTTCCACCCATTGCCAGGGCCTCCTCGAAAATCTCCTCGATGGCCGCTTCCACGCGCTCCCATTCCTGCGTGTTGCGGCGATCGGTCAAGATGGTGGGGTGCAAATTCCCGTCGCCGGCATGACCGAAGGTGCCGATGGTCAGATCATATTTCTTGCTGATCGCATCCAGCGCCCGGATCATGGCCGGAATCTTGCTGCGGGGTACGGTGGCGTCCTCCAGCACGGTGGTCGGTTTCACTTTGGCCAGGGCCGACAGGGCCGCCCGGCGGGCTTCCCACACCTTGTCACGCTCGGCGTCATCCCGGGCCACGCGAATCGAAGTGGCGCCCATTTCCTTGCAGATGGACTCCACCTTGGCCGCGTCTTCCTCCACCTGGCCGGGATAGCCGTCACACTCCACCAGCATCAGGGCACCGGCATCCAAGGGCAGACCGGCCTGACTGTAGGATTCCACCGCACGGATGGTAAAATTATCCATAAACTCCAGCGTGGCCGGAACCACCCGGTTGGCAATGATGGCGGCCACGGCTTCGGAAGCCTGCCCCATCTCGCTAAACACCGCCATCATGGCTTTGCGGTAGGCCGGCGGCGGAATGAGCTTGAGCGTAATTTCGTTGAACACCCCCAGGGTGCCTTCGGATGCCACCATCAATCCGGTCAGGTTGTACCCGCTGACGCATTTGACCGTACGCCCCCCGGTTTTCACCAGGCCGCCGTCCACGTCAAAAAAATCCAGCCCCATCACATAATCGCGGGTCACGCCATATTTTAGGCCCCGCAGCCCGCCGGCATTCTCGGCCACATTGCCGCCGAGCGTGGATACCGCCTGGCTGCCCGGATCCGGGGGATAAAACAATCCCTGGGCTTCGACGGCCGCCGCCAGTTTGGCCGTCACCACGCCGGGCTGCACGCGGGCATACAAGTCCTCGGTGTTGATTTCGAGAATGCGGGCCAGCCCGTTGGTCACCACCACCACCCCGCCGGGAAGCGGGATCGTGCCGCCGCTCAAATTGGTGCCGGCCCCCCGTACGGTCAGCGGCAGCCGGTTCTCATTGCACAGGCGAACCACCTGTCCCAGCGCCTCGCTGCTGGTGGGCCGCACCACGATGGCCGGCATGACCTTGTCCAGAACAGCGGCATCGTAGGCGTAAGTGGCTAGATCCGCAGGCTCGGACAACACGTTATCGACACCCGCCACCGCTTCAAATGCTTTCACGATGGTTTTTACTTGCATAACGCCTCCTTAATCCATGGGCAGGCCCACGGAATATATTGGTATTACCATTGTCATTCATACCAATATCGTCGTCGAATTCTAAAACCCGGCCCGTGCAAACCAGATTATGGCCAATATATAGGCGATATTATGCTTAAGATGCAAGTTTTTTTATTTTCTTGACAAATTATTGGCCTGCAAATAATTAATGGTCATACCAAAATTTGATGCGCTCATCAGCCACCAACACATCTCAACTACTGCCTCTATAGCGATGTCGGCGACAACGCCACTGGGCGGCGCCGGCACAGGGAGAAAGCGCTTATGAATCCGACCGAAACCCTTGCCCACCGCTTCCAGGAAAAAGCCGAGGCGGTTTCCGCGATCGTCACCCGGGTGGGTTCTGCCCGGGCGGCCCTGGACTATGCCGTCACCTTGTGTGAGCAAAAGGAGGCCTGCCAGCTGCTGGTGGCGGGCTGCGAGGCCCCGCTCTCGGCCCCCGCCGAAAATCTTTGCGACACCAAGCAGACCAAGGTGATCGCCGCCCCCGGCCTGCCGCCGGATCAGCTGGCGACCCTCAACGAACTGTGTGCGGCCCGCGGCATCCAGTGCACCGCCGACCATTTGCGCGACCACCTGGCCGGCATCGACATCGGGCTGACCTATGCCGACTTCGGTATTGCCGAGACCGGCACCCTGGTGATCGACTCCAGCAGCGAAGAAACCCGGCTGGCCACCATGATCAGCGAAATCCATATTGCGGTGTTGCCTGTGTCACGCCTGCGGGAAGCGTCCTATGACGTTGAAACCGCGCTTGAGGGCGCCATGGGGCAGGCCCCCAACTACACGGCCTTTATCACCGGCGCCAGCCGTACGGCCGATATCGAACGGGTGCTGGCCCTGGGGGTTCACGGCCCCCTCGAACTTCACATCCTGATCCTGGAGGACAGCTGATGCAAACCGCGCGCAACCTGAAAGCCTATAAAAAAGACGTCAAAGGGGCCCTGGAGAACACCTTCCTGCGGGAGGCCATGGACAAGTTCGCCGTGGCCTACCGCACCAGCCGGGCCAATGCCTTTCGTGACATGGATGTGGACAGCCTCGTGGCCGAGATCGCCGCGGCCAAAGACGCCGCCATCGGGCAGATGGACGCCCTTTATGAAACCTTCAAGGCCAATGCCGAGAAAATCGGCATCCAGGTGCACCTGGCCCGCACGGCCGAGGATGCCAACCGCATCATCGCCGATATTGCCCGCAAGACCAATTCACAAAAAATCGTCAAATCCAAATCCATGACGGCCGAGGAGACCCTGCTCAACCATCACCTGGAAGCCCAGGGGCTGGAGGTGACCGAGACCGACCTGGGGGAATGGATCATCCAGCTGCGCCACGAGGGGCCTTCCCACATGGTGATGCCGGCCATTCACCTGTCGCGCTTTCAGGTGGCGGACCTGTTCACGGACGTGACCGGCAAGCAGCAGGACAGCGAGATCGAACGGTTGGTCAAGGTGGCCCGGCGGGAGCTGCGCGAGAAGTATGTGGACGCCGACATGGGGATTAGCGGGGCCAATTTTGCGATCGCCGCGACGGGCACCATCGGGTTGACCACCAACGAGGGCAACGCCCGTTTGGTGACCACCCTGCCGCGGGTGCACGTGGCCCTGGTGGGTCTGGACAAGCTCATGCCCACGCTGCACGACGCTTTGAGGATCATCCGGGCCCTGCCGCGCAACGCCACCGGCCAGGCCATCACCTCGTACGTGACCTGGATCACGGGTCCCTCCGCGTGTGCTGCCGCCCCGGACGGCCGCAAGGAGATGCACATCGTGTTTCTGGACAACGGCCGCACCGCAATCGCCAAGGATCCGGATTTTGCCCAGATCCTGCGCTGCGTGCGCTGCGGGGCCTGCGCCAATGTCTGCCCGGTCTACCGCATGGTGGGGGGCCACCAGTACGGGCACATCTACATCGGCGCCATCGGTCTGATCAGCACCTATTTTTATCACGGACGCGACAAGGCCAAGAATCTGGTGCAGAACTGCATCAACTGCGGGGCCTGCAAAGAGGTCTGTGCGGCCGGCATCGACCTGCCGCGCCTGATCAAGGAAGTCCACGCCCGCATCCAGGACCAGGACGGCCATCCCCTGCCCGGACGCCTGCTGGCCCTGACGCTCAAAAACCGCAAGCTGTTCCACGGCCTGCTGCGCTCCGCC
>Ga0210141_1000026_pt1 | contig 15297 bp, 30 predicted proteins | sample China_Galinas_Co_2_FD_184862 | JGI IMG/M metagenome (GOLD analysis project Ga0210141, IMG submission 184862) | Wetland microbial communities from San Francisco Bay, California, USA, that impact long-term carbon sequestration -... | ecosystem: Environmental > Aquatic > Marine > Wetlands ...
TTTTTCCTACCTGTTGGAATGTTTCTTTGAGTTCAATAAGTGTAGCGCACTCTTTAACTCGATCTATTTTTTCCGTTATATCTTCCAGGGTTAACCCTGTTTTTGATACGTAATCAGACTTTAAAAACGACAACGAATTATCATCATCGAATTGCGACATATAACGTAATTGTTGCCGTTTTAATCTACGTATTTTTTTTATTTCAGTCATAATCTTAAATTGAAAACTTATAAAATAATTTTGTAGCTTCAGCCCGATCGGATCCAGATAATCGAAAAAAATTATAAAATACTACCGATTTTTTAACCAGTTTGAAATGCCAGTTCCTACAATATAAACCATTGACACAATAGAATAAGCTGATTCACCGTCAATCTCATTTCCTAGTAATGCTGTTATATATTTTATCAAATTTGCTCCACCTATGAGAACTACAGCAGGAACTATAGTTTTTTGAGCCGTTTTCCTTTTTTTGTACTTCATATGGACCTCTTTGAAAAAATTTGACATTGAAACCAATTTTACATATATTTAAACCAGCTCTGTTTTTGCACAACGGGCGTATCGTGTACTTTTACCAGGTACCATTCATAGCGGAAAATCGACATTTCCGCTATTTTTATTTATTTCGGTTTCATTTTCCTTTTTACTCCTTTCTTTTTATTAATAATTGGTTTTTCATCTGGTTCGAATGGCGGATCCTCACTTTCAGGTTCATCCTGGTAAATTTCTCTTTCCGGCTGAATCGGTTGTGTAACCTGTTCAGGTTGTGCAAATTGGTAATTAATCCCAAGAGCGTCTAAAAGTTTTGTCGTTTTTTCAACCCCTTCTTGCTGTAGGATGTAATAAATCAATTGCTCCATCTGTTGCTTATCATTTTGTAGGGCTTTGAATTCATCTGAGGCTTTTATTCCTGTTTGTAATAATTTTGCCTCAACATTATTACCTAAAATTTTAGGCAAATATTCACTTATTAACGGAAGTATTTTATCAACAATACTTTCTTCACTTTCAGGCGATTTATTTCTATTTTTAAATGTTGTTTCAACATTCTCATAATTTTTTCTTTGTAACTCTGTTATCATTTTGTAGTTCTCCTCTATAGTTGATCTCATCATTGTTCCCATTTGGCTATACGATTCTTTCATTATTTGCGCCATGGCGTTTGCGGTTGCGTCTTTTTTTTCATCTTTTTTTGTCAACAATGGTATTATTAGGGGAGAAATCAAACTTACTATTTTTTCAACAACGGTTATGATTTCCATTGTACTATTTGAGGTAGTTTTTTCGTTTGGCTGTGATACCTGAACTGGTTCACGTTCTCGTATTTCTACGCTTTCCTTTTTTTCTCTTTTTTCTTTGAGTTCATCATATCTTTTGTGGATTTTTAATAGATAAATACGAGTGGTACCCTTTGGGAATTGAGTACATTTTTTTACTACTAATCTTATTAAATATTTACCCCCACCATGTTTCAATCCTATTTCATGTTCATCAGGTGGATAATTAGGATCATATTTATCAATAAAAGTGTGTTCGTTGCTTCTATCACTTTCATACTTGTAAAGATAAAAATAATCAATAGAATCTATAGATTCCTTAAATTTATCCATTCTTTCAATGTACGAAAGGTTTTTTTCGGTTAAATCTTCTGTTACTTCAATATTTTCTTCATTTTCTCTTCGTGCGGTTTCCGACATATTTTTTTCCTTTCAAAACTATAAAAATACCTATTCCAATAATTGACAAAATGACAAAAATACTTGTTCCTGGCGCCCCCTTTCTTTCGACAAGATTTATGTAATCCTGAATTGTAGTTATACCAGGATTAACTAATCGTATTCCGTTCGGTAGAACTGTATCAGGGTTTAATTTTCTGTAGGATGGTAAGAAAACAGACATATACAGTTCTTGCTTATTTTTAAAAGGGTAATACTTGACAAGATATTCATAAACAATATCAAGCTGGCTTAAAACTGTAGGATGTTGAGTAATTAAGTGTTCACTATTTTCAAATCCAAGTTCTCTGGCGGTTTCATCGATGAACTGTATTAAACCTTTTGCAGATGAAAGAGGATTTTTTGCTTGAGGATTGAAGCCTGATTCGAACGAAATGAGTTTTATTAAATCGTTATGATTGATTCCAAGATCTTTGGAAATCTGAATAATTTTTAAATATTCTTGGTTTGATAGGTTCATTTAAGTAATTTACCAATTGTAAACCCAGACGCTAAAAGTAATACAATATATGGTAATGCTTTTTTAATAGCTACTTTTTGCACAACTGGGAACCATTCAATTTTAATATCACTCGGCTGATCTTTCGACACGAATTCAGCAAATTTTTCTTGCACTTCTGGCAGCTGATCGGGTAAATAGTAAATAATTGCATATGTACCCATATCCTTTACTTGAGGCTTTACGCCGATAGTTTGCTTAGCAAGTAATGATATTGCTTCAGCTTTTAATTCAGTTAAAGAATTCATTTTCTCTTTTTTGTTTAATCTACAATTTCATAGACGGTAAAAAATTCTTTTTCGTCCACAACCGTAGATTTTTTTACTTGTGCTCTTGCTGCAGTAATGAATTTTTTTCCTGAATCATTTTCCCAAAGAGAATTTTTTGTATTGGATTTTCGTATTTTTAAAATCCATAACAATTTTTGTTCCTTTTTATTTTGTTTAGAATCCATAACGAATCTTTCTATTAAGGGAATTTTAATGGAAAATCAATTCCAATACCATAAAGATGTGCCTCATTCGGGTAAGTGTCGGAAGGACTACCACCTTGACGCTCAAATTTTAAATAAAAACTACCTTCAATTTCGGTACCTGCTCCAGAAACATCATTGATACCAAAATTAAATGTAGTATTTACATGATTGTAAAACTGTGTTCCTGAATATGCTGTCAATCCAGTTAGTGCAGGAACAACAAAATTCATATCTTCGTTATGCCTTACATATGCAAGATGTAATCTAAAATCAATTACATTATTTGGAGCGCCTACCGTTGAATCAACATAATAATAAACCATCACTGTTAATTCGCTTGTTCCTGTAGCGTAAAGATATTTCCAAAATTTTGACGGTAACCCGAACCAACAAAATACAATGTCAGTTTCCGAAGGTGAAAACGTCCATACCCTAACAGCTACACCATTTGGGAGAACCCTGGTACTTGGACCATTCGGTGAAGAATTCGGATAACCAAATAAATCGTCTGATGGTATCCATATTCTATCATAATTATATGATGAAGAACCGGAACCACCACCAGGCCATCCTTTTCTTTTTGACGTTGACCCACCATGATATATTCTTGACGTTTGCATATTATTAGCGTCTATTCCTTTGGCCTATTGAAATATCAAAGACATCTCTATGGGAAGCACCAAAATACTGATCATCAATTTCCCAAATATTCATCGATACCTGTATTCGAGCGGTTACTAAACCAACCATAGATGGTAATTGCCTTAAAACTCCTGAAAAGTTAAATAATAATTGATCATTATTTAAGTTCGAAATAAAGAAGTTTGATAATTCCCCATTGTCAATATAGTTTGTAACTGGAATCAAATTACGGTATATATTTGATTGCTGGAATCGCCTATATACTTTCAGTTGGGGAAATGTGGTTATTGATTCGAGAAATTGTTGCTCTGTTATATTTCCACCGATTGAAAATCTATCAACAAAATATACAAAATTTGGTTTTGTAACAAGAGCAATTACTCCAGTATTTGCAGGTGTATTTGTAAAATCATACGCGCCTATAGTAGGATTGTTGAATTGAGCCTGAAAGACGGTTGAAATCGGAATTAATACGGATTTATCGGGTACCTGAAAAACTGTAGACATAGCAAATACCTATTATGTTAGTGTAAAGTTGTGCCTAACCTTTATAAATGGCGTAACCTGTATGATTTCACCATTTAAGGCAGCTGGTACATTGATCATTGACACCCGTGGATTATCAACACCAACAAGGAAAGGAAAAAGCATTTGAAGAACAAATCCTCCACCGGTACCAACAACCCCAAGCGCAGTTATATCCACAAACGTTCCCAAACTTAATTCATAGCATTCAAACGGCATTCTCAGAGTTCCGTTATTACCAAACTGTGTTACTGGTATAGCTGGAGCAGCTCCGACAGGATCAGCCTGCAAATACATAATCGGCAACATTTGCTCACCACCAGCTGCAACGTCATATTGAGACATCACAAAATTTTCCGGTATTTGATATCCTGCTGATAGGATTTCAAAGTTGTCACCATTCGAAAACTCGTAACCACCACCAAGAATAGTCCCGCCTCCAGCTGTCATTATTTGAGGAATACCTGGAACGCACTGTACCAAATCCACACTATTCACAGCTGTATTTACTGTAAATTGTGCGCCCATGTTATAGGGTGTCGATAAAATATCAATTTGTTCAGACACTTTTTCAACCTATTCTATCGGTAAAAGATAACCATTTAGTACAATGTCAACAATAGCAGGTGTTACACCATTTTGACCGGTTATCCTAATTTCAACGGTATCTTTTTGTGGATAAATAGTGTTTAACGTTTTTGCACCTGTTGGCTCTGTAGCTGTCATCTGTCCAGCTGCATTAATACCAACTCCATAACTTGCAGGAGTAGTTATCAACCTTATCGGTATTGGTGTTTCTTCCGGGTAAATATCTTGTGCTTTTTGTATTATGCGGAACTGTAGAAATGGCCCAAAAATTGCACCAGTAGCGTCTATTTCAGGATATTTAACAATTATATCACGTAACAAATAGTAAAAACCCTGGTCTACACGATAGAAAAATTTTTCCGTCGGTTGAGCAAGTACCAATCTACGATAAACGAAAAACGGTTGACTTTTACCGATAATATTTCTGTTTAATTTTGTCACTTCAAATAACTTGGATATCACTGTTGCGACCTTGCATAGTTGTCTGACCTACAAGCCGAAATCCGTGTAAACAGAGTTCATATGAATTTGGTTCATCTGACGTATTGTTAACGTCGAATTCAATTAATGTAGATTCAGGGAAAAGATATTCGAACGGCAACGGATAAAAAAGTGCATTACCTGGAGGATCAGCAATAACGGTCGTACTTGTTACATCCTTCCGCCTGCCTGGTGAAAATAACAAGTCAAGCGGTATCCTTTGATCAAATAGCCGCTTATTGCCGTTACCATCGATAAGTTGACCAGATAAATAATTTACCCCAGTATCAACAACGGCACCGCCACCAGGTGAAGCGATTGTTGAGAATGTACCGGTAATAAAGCAACAGTAAAAACTGCCAAGGTTCGAAACGGTTACGCTACCCCTTTGTGATAATCCAGCTGGTACCACATCGTGAATAAATAACCGTTCGTTGTATTGTGATCTCTGCAAGTTTAATAATTCACCTGCATTTAATCGTTGAGCTAAGGGATTCATTTTTTCAATCTCCATTTTGCAAACGCGACAATTTACGAAAAGGAACGGGTTTAAACCCGTTCCCACCGCACGACTTGAAGAACAGGTTATTTAGCCTGAATAAGCAAGCCCGATAATGACACCTTGAATATATCGTTAACCAGAGCAGCAGCAGGTGCAGCATGCCTGACAACTTCCGCCTCAATACCGATTAATGCAGGAAACACGATAGGTTCATTCAATGGATAAATACCGGTATACCTTGGCTGATTCAACGGTATATTATCGCCTGCAACCGTCGGTGTTAATGCAAATTGTGTTGCATTTCCCAATAGTTCCTGAACTGTCCATTGACCCATTGAGTACTTACTTGCTCTGAGTAACTCAACAGTTGTATTTGTAAAGAAATCATACAAAGATTGAACGTCAGCTGTTGCTTTGGCAGCTGTTGACGAATACATGAAATGAATTGCCATTGCAGAAAAATGTATACCCTGTGGCATTTGTCCTGCTGTTGTCATATTGGTATGGGATTCATTTTTTACGCCAGCTCCAATAGGCGAACCTAAAGGGTTAGTAAAAAGCCGATCGGTACCAATAGCAGCAACAACAAGTGCACTATCATACCATGACCATTGCTTGACGTCTGCATCACCGCCAAAGGCACCCTGTTGCAACTGTTGCAACATTAATGTAGTATCCATGATTTACCCTTCTGATAAAATTAAACGAAAAATAATATTTTTATCACCAAAAAAACGAAGATATATTTTTTAAATACCTTTTAAGTATTTGCCCCAGTTCTGTAACCTGTAGTACTAACATTTCCTGAAAATTTTACCCTACGCCCCATGTTTATATTTTTGGGATCAAATACTATCCGTCTTCCCATTGACGACTTTTCGGGGGGTAAAATTATTACCCGTTCTCCAGCCAACATTGGGACACCTGGTGCAAGCTGTTTAAATAACGATAATGCACCCAGTATTACCATACCTTTACCGATGCTATAGGCTATTTTGTTTCTGCTCCCAGTCATTGCGGCTAGTGCCAACCCGCCCCCGATCGGTATCATTGATCTGATTCTACCGTCAGCAATTGGAAGTTTGCTTACGATAAAACCGGAAGTAATACCCGAAACAATAACAATTGCAGAATCCTGCAACATTTCCGGTAATTTCGTTTTTCGTGCAAATGATTGCACTTTTCGAGTTACACGTTTTACTGCATTTCTCTTTTTCATCGATCCCCCAGTACGTTTTTTTGGTTTTATAGGAGTTTTTGTTGTTTTGGCAACATATTTACTTTTAACAACTTTTCTTTTTCTCTTTGTTGATGGTTTGGCTTTTTTAGATCTTGACAAACGCCATTTTTTCAAAGCTGCCTGACCTTTTTTTAATGCCGCTTTTTGTTTTGCTGACATTTTTCTTTTTTTTACTTTAGTTTTAGCCATTGTAAAGCTCCATTCATATTTTTATGATCGTAATTTATTAAGTATATATATACCTGCAACAGCACCACCAACAAGTAGAATTAAATTTATTTTTTTTCCTGCTTCATTTAACACATCTTTTATTGGTCCTTCTGAAGTTGCGTCTTTCACTTCTCTGTACCCTACAGGATCATAAATTTTATACTCAATTACTCCAGTGCTTGCCAAATAAAACAATGATCTCAAAAACTCAATTACAACCTGATAGGGTACTCTTGTTTTATCCTCGATCAAATGTGATATTTCCGTAGCGTTATCATCAGGAACGTGACCGTCAAAGGTTGGCGATTCTTTGCCTGTTTTTAAAATTGATTCGTATACTTTATGTAAATTAGCAATTAAAGAAGTATTTATCCATGATCCACCACCCCAAAAATCTTTAATGGTATCTTCATATATAGTTCCCTTAAGTGTTGTTAGCATTTCCTTTCCCACTTTTTCTTTCCATGAAAAGCCGAATAACCCCAAAAATTCAACTTTTGGAAATGTTTCTATATATGAATTCATAGTACAATACCTTTACAATGCAAACGCGAACAAGGCCATTCCTGATATTGGCAATAATGACAAAAATTGTTCGATCGGTGTTTTTTGTATATCCGTTCCAGTTTCAACTAAAACCGTTGTATCCGTTTCGGAGTCAGGGACCGGTATATTTACAGGATCAAATTTTACTTTAATAGGTTCTATTAATGGAGCTTTAATTATAGGCATAACTGTTTTTATAATCGGTACATCCTCAACAGCATTAATTTCATTTCTGTTTAGTGGATCAAAAACAGTATCAGTTACTACACCCCTGCTGACCTCATCAATATGATGTACCTGCGTTGGTATATTTATTCTTGGATCAAATCTAGGAGTAATTGACATATACAACCTCTATAGTGCAAATGCGAACAGGGCTAGTCCTGATATTGGCAATAATGACAAAAATTGTTCGATCGGTGTTTTTTGTACATTAGTTCCAGTTTCGATAACATCCACATTATCAGGTATATGATGATAAACTGTTGTTTCTGTTGGGGGATCAAATTTTATTAACAAAGGTTCGTTTCCTGGTCCAATTGATCGTTTTATTACAGGTGTCACAACCTTCATTACTGGGATACCTTCTGGGTATACTTCTGGATTATCTTCTAGATTGTAAACTTTTTCAGGTACATATTTTAATGTATCAGTAAACAATCCTTCGAAATCAGAAACGGGTTGTTCCAAATATCCTGATCCACCAAAATACATGATTACTTTTTCCTTTTTTTACTGATCTTGTAGAGTATAATTGCAAGAAGGACAACCGAAATACCACTATAAACGATCGGGTCTTTTATTATTTCCATGATATCACCCTTCTTGATTTTCTTTTTCAGATCGTCAAGAAGATTACCCATTAATTCTGGATTGTTTGCAAGGTTGCATTGTTTATTTATTGCAACTATTCTCAACAGCTCTTTTTCAACCCAGTCCTGAGTATTTACACCTGGTAAAATGATTGTTTTTGTATTGTCCGAATTGTTTAATTCGTCATTACCTAAATAATCATCATTTCTATTTAATCCATACATAATATTTACCTCAAATCAATAACAATTATTTTTTACGAGTAACAATTGAAAACATCATTATTGCAGCAATCCCAACTCCAGCTGTGAGCATTATTTTGTTAAATTGCGCGGCTTGTTGTTGCTGCTGTATCATTTGTGCCTGTAATAAATCAGATGTATCGTTCTTTCCTCTGATCTTATCAAGGATATCACCTATCATAGTTATTCCTGTTGGTATTGCTGCGGCTATTGAACCCAGAATAGGAATTACACCCATTAATTCTGGGTAATCATTTAATTCACCTGGCAGAATGTAACCTCGATCAATAATTTTATTAATCCGTTTTTCGCGACCACTTAATACAATTAATTGAGGATCTCTAGTCATTATAATACCTCATAGTTGGTTACTTTTTTTGGTTCGAACAGCTTTGTATTCGGGTATGTTGGATCAAGATTTACCCAAGTTCCATTTATTTTAGTTTGTGTAAAAACATGATGAAATCGTTTATCTGGCATGGTTGATACAGCAATGAATCTATATGGTAAATTATTTTCCTTTAGGTATGATCCCATTAAAATAGATTTCTTTTTACAATCGGCACCAGTTGAATTCTGTCCGATGTATCCTGGTCGCGACAATACCTCTATCGGTGCAATGTCCTGTTGATATGGGATCATTTTTATCACGTCAAACGCTTCATTTAATGATAAATCGGCAAAAATTGATTTTTTTGAAGGAAGCACTACAGATATGCTTTTTAGATCATTACTATACTTTTCCACTAGTCGATACATTTCATCAGCCGTCTGGTTTTTATTTAATAGCTCAACTCTGGAAACGTTCATATATAACTAATATATACTGTTGCAGGTTTGGTCAACAAAAAAAATAAAAAAAAGAAGGAATAAATGATATTTGCAATTATTCCTTCTTCCCATCTTATTTAAAATTAAGTAATTATTTATTAGATTTTTTTCCCCTTTTCCTTTTCCTTGCCTCAACCATTTTTTGGTAGTGCTCTGGAGATCGGCGTTTTGAATCCCCACGACCAGAAGAACCCCCTTTTTTACCGATATTCGTGAAGTACTTTTTTATTTCTGACACATTACCCCCTATTATATTCAAATTTCGTTGTAACTCCATTTGAATTCCTATCAACAAAAACAAGTTTTGTCGAACCTAATTTAATTAATTCATTTGCTACTCTGTTCCAGTATTGATCGTCTGATTCATTCGGTTCGATGATAGGAAACAAATACTGATCGATGTATGCAGGTTTGGTTTCCAGGTCATAACATTTGATAAAATTTTCCGCTCGTTTCATGGCATTTTCAACAGCATTAGGGCCGAACCAGGTCGTACCCCCACAACTGCCCTTTTTTGCCTCTTCGCGCATTAGATCGGCTTCTGTTTTACCATTATATACCATCAGAAATTTACCATACATCTGTTTGTTTATACCAGCAAATACGCAACCGTCAAACATTTTAACGATCCATTGCGCCAGTGGTGATAATTCTGTTTCCTGCGGATTAGTACGTCTTAGATGTCGATAACCATAAACTCCATTTGGGAGTACTGGGTTTTCAGTGGTAACATTGTAATCACTCAGGTTTTCGTATTTTGGGTACTGAGACATTGCGATGTCTCGTTTTCTACATGTTACTGTGATCATAATTTCTCCAGGTTAATTGTTTTTTTTTCAGGAAATTTCCCAGATCTATTTATAAGTATAACACAAGCCGCTTGCGTTGTCAACAAAAAAAAGAGGAAAAATTTTATTTCCCTCTTTTTTTATATTTTGAGTGACGTTTCGCTATTTTTCGTTTTTTTCCCCTTTTCCGAGCTTTGATAACGTCGTCAAATGAAGAATCATAATAGCGAAAGTGTGACATTAAGTAATGGCGATTATCTGGCGAAACGTCACTCATAGTTTTTTTTCACTTCATATTTTTTTTTGAGGACTATTACATTACATCGATAACATGTATTTGTAATATCTGGATATTTTATATTGTTAAGCTGAAAAGCGTCACCACCTATTTTGTATACTGCTTCCCGAGCGGTTTTAATCATATGGTGATAATTACATTCTACGGTTATCCATCCGGTTTTATACTCCACTGTAGTAATATACTCGTAACCATTCGGAATGTTTGCACCATCCGGAAATTGTGTTATTTCATCATTGTTTACTCTTTCTGTCTGGCTGTAATTACCTACATCATAATAACCTGACATTGACGAGCACGAATTCAAAATTAAAATAATGACTGAAACCATTATTAAACAAATCAAAATAATCGGTATATGTTTTAATTTTAACATTATTTTCAATCCTTTTCTAAATGTTTTTTGCTGATATTTTCAATGGTTTTCAATAGTGTTTTTGCAATTTTTTTCTCGACTCCTTTCAAATCAATAATTATTCCTGAATTAAATAAATTTAAATGGGTATCGGCCTGTTTTTCAATCAGATTATCAATACCCATTTCAACTAATTGCAGTATTTTTTTTTTGCCTTCTTTACTAATCATATTAGCACACTATTTTTACAAAACAATTTGTGTGAATGATTTTCGTTAATCTTCCATGATCATTTATTACCCAGAAAAAAACCTCGACTACTTCCTTTTTCTTTCCATCATCAAATGATGCTACCCGTTTTCTGGAATGAGTGCTCACCACTGCATACGATTTATTGTATTCAATTCCTTCGGGTTTATAGTTTTTCTCTCCTGAAAATTGGATTTCCAGGCTGACAGGATTTAAAGCAATCATTTTTTATTTCTCCTTTTATTTTTTGGTTTATCAAATACGTTTATTTGTCCTGGTAAAAAATGGTCGTCCTCTACTCTCATATTTAAATTACCAAATACGAAAGATTTCGCCAATGTGGTTGGCGTTAACCCCTCCTTTCTCGACCGTTTTAACAGTTTTTCAACTGCTGATATAGGTAACAAAAGATTAATTCTTTTATATCCTCTTTCATAATCCTCTTTTGTAAGTTTGAATGATGACACTATTCACCACCTCCCTTCTCTTCCCAGAAATAGTTTAAAATGTGCTCCAATCTTCTATGATTTACTTGTACTAAAGCCGAGCTATAAAGCACAAGATTGCTCAAATCTATTTTTATTTTAAATAATTTTTTGCCTTCAGGATTCTTAATTTCTTTTTTCAATGCATCTTCGAGTTCAGCTAGTCGTGTTAAAATAAAATCAATGTTATCAATAATGTGCAGATGATTAGTAATGATATCTTTAATTGTCAACACCGCTTTAAGCTTGTCTATTTCTTTATCTTTGTTTGAATAAATCATGAGGTATAATACTGGATGTACAACAGCCCCATCCTTTTCTTTGCTCTTTACATCTGCTAAAATTTCCGATATTTTTAATTCAATTGAATTAAGCTTCAATTGACTCTGACCAGTTGCCCGATTCTTATAATCTTTTATGCAACTTTCAATCAATTCAATCTCTGTTTTTTCGAACTTGTAATCCATGCGGTACTCCTTTTAATTGGTATTATTTATTACTTGATTATATATTCCTTGCACATCTTTACCTAATAGAGTTAACCTTGTTTCCAGTGCGGTAATCCTGCTTTCAATTTTTTCCAGTGCGGTAACCCTGCTTTCAATTATATCAACTATTCTCGATAATCCTATTAATGCAGTTGTTATATCTTCACTGTCTAATTCGTTGCCCATTAAAATATTTGCTATCAGTTCCGGGTTTTTTTCGAAACACATGTTTTTACATTTAGCCATTATTACTCCTTTCTACCTTAACACATTTTTCGATTGACAGAATACAGTAACCATCTTGCAGCCCCTGGAAATTTTTTAATTTATGTGTTATAAAAGAAAAAATTCTCCTTCCAGTATATTTATTATTTTTTATTTCTTCCAGGACTAGGACATCACCTGTTTTAAAATTTCTATCGTCTTTTCTTAGTTCGCTTTTTTTCTGGTTTGTCCATACCAGTTCAAAACATGAAGAGATGGTTTTTAAATGGTGTACATTTGCATTTTTCGGGACAAAAACCATACCTTTCTCTGTAGTTCTAATATATTTTTTAATTTCGTTCAAAATATTATATCCTTTCTTTTTTTATTATTCTTTTTCTTTTTTTATTCTTTGTTTTTTTCCTGGTCCTTCTTTGCCTCTTTTTCCAGTGCTCTACATGAATTAAAATCATGTATTCGTATTTTAACCGAGATAAATATATCCTCACTTTTTAAAAATGATTTGAAATATTTTTTTATTTCAAATGTCCCGCTTTCTTTTAGTTCCTGATTTATATATTCATACGTATAGTCAAGGATACTGTTGCTATCTTCATCTATTATTTTTAGGTTTTCGCTTGCATTGTTTGGGGTAATTATCTTCAAACATTTTTCATCACATGAAGAATGTATTTCAAACCCTTCTTGTTTCAATGAATCTAAAAATTTCTTGATATCTTCTTTGTATAAACCACAATTTTTAATACCTGTCATTGCTAAAAATGCTCTTCCAAACGATTCGAGAAAATTTTCACTTTTTGATAAATCCATGATTTATAATCCTTATCTTTTTTAATATTATACATTTTTCGTTTCCTGGACATTCATTGTCCTCACCGCTACAATCGATTTCTTTACATATTTCAGATAAATATTTTTTTCTCTCTTTCTTTTGCATTGCTATTTTTGCAGCTACCACATATTTATAGTTTTTGCACTTCTCCTTTCTATCGCAATTATCGCATATCGTCAATTCAGATAGCACTTTTTCACTGCATGGTTTTCTATTCATTTTTATCATCTTCCAAATCTTGGATAATAGATTCAGTGAAACCAATATTAGAAATTAAACCAACAAAAAAACTTCCGTCAGTTGGGAAATTTGTTTTAGTTTTTGCTGCTGTATACGCTCTAATTAGGTGTTCCAAAGAACGAGTATTCCATTTAAAATGTTGTCTTATCTCTATGCGGTAACCTTTTTTACATCCTTTCAAGAATCCCATTACTATAGTAGCAAATTGTTCTTTGGTTTGGTCAGAGCTTTTTGGCGTTATCTCTGATATTAACGTTTCATCTTTGTAAAGCTTTAAAACGAACATAAAAAGATCCTTTGAATAGGTTTATGGAATATGTAACATAATGATACATTTTGTAACAAAGATAATCAAGTAAAAAAAGAATAGAAGAATTATTTAAATTCTCGTCGACGAAAGCGCGTTGTTCGCCTGTGACACTTAATGACTTCAGTATCAAGATTTAGAAATAATAAATAAGAAATAAACGAAAATGTAGTGTAAAAAGAAGCCCCCCCTATACCCTGCGGGTTTCCCCCTGTTCAGGGGGATAGGCACCAGCAACCCTAAACCCACCTGAAAACCCTTTGCAGGTTATGGAGGAAAAAAAAAGGGGTGACGCCGTAGACTTTTAGCGCCACCCCACCCATTATATTTAGTTCCGTGATTATAATATAGTTAAATTAGAAAAGAATGTATCCGAATTTCTTCCGAAGTGTACCCTGGAGCATATGAACCAAGAAGCGCCAACGATGAAGAATAAGTGTCACACTTTGACGATTCGAGCAAATTTCGACGTTTTACCCGTTCCCTGTGTTCATTCCAAATTTTTGAACATCTTGATCTAAATGATCGTTTTAAATTATTCAACCGATACCATAGATCGATCTGAACGTCCCTTTTATCGAGTATCCGCCTTCGTGCACGTCTATACTCCCCTAGTGCCATGCCTGTACGTTTACGGGCTTCTGAATCGTCCTGTAGTTCGCGTACGGTACCAGGTAAAGGATTGTCATAGTTATTTCCTGACCACGACATTACAAATCGATCGTTTTCGTCGATATCTTCATTGTATAAATCATCATTTTTTATTCCGTAGAATTCCCCATATGTTGCCAATAGTCGTTTATTATATGTTTCGCACATCATTTCAACTGAATCAAATACATCCAAGCCACCCGGTTTCAGGGGGTATTTTAGACATTCTTTCGCCTGGTAATTTACTGATTCGGGGTAAGACATTTTTTGAAACATTCTTTTCTTTTTTCCCTTTGCTGATTTTGGAATATGCCTAATCCTATCAATTGATATATCAATTGAATCCCCACCAGTTGCACGCAACCATTCGAATGATACTTTTGATACAGGTATCATTTTATTTTTAAATTTTGTTTTTATCAAAGCTGCTTTTAATAATTCATTTTCTGGTATTCGTTTCCCGTATTTTTTTTCCAAACCCTTTTTTTTATCATGGTCATAAACGCGATAATTTATAGGAGAATCAGTAAATACTAAATCATGGCAGTGAGCATGCCAGTACCCGGAATTTTTACCCCTTTTTATTTCTGTTGTCGATATAGCAGCAACAATTTTTGAGGATTCACCACCAGATCTTTTTTTATTAGATCGTCGTTGTCCCATTTTTCGAAATGCCTTTTTTGATTCTTTTAAATGGCTTAATCTTTCCGAAAGTGAAGGACCGTCAGCTATTGTATACGTAATCATGTAGGCATAACGTTTTTTTATTTCTTTTCCGTATTGATCCATATATGTTTCGTTGCACATTTCCGCCTGTTCTTTAATCGGATCCCCGTAAATAGCTTTTCTTCTTTGAGAAACTCTTTGAGCACAAATAGTACATATATTCGGTTGTTTACAATAATTAGCTGCTGATACTGATAATATTTGTTCCGTATTGTTCGGATTTTTTCCTACCTGTTGGAATGTTTCTTTGAGTTCAATAAGTGTAGCGCACTCTTTAACTCGATCTATTTTTTCCGTTATATCTTCCAGGGTTAACCCTG
>Ga0210141_1000027_pt1 | contig 15234 bp, 13 predicted proteins | sample China_Galinas_Co_2_FD_184862 | JGI IMG/M metagenome (GOLD analysis project Ga0210141, IMG submission 184862) | Wetland microbial communities from San Francisco Bay, California, USA, that impact long-term carbon sequestration -... | ecosystem: Environmental > Aquatic > Marine > Wetlands ...
CGGCGTTCCGCCGATCCCACACCCAGCTGATGGACGGGCTCAGTTCGATTGCCGGCGAAATAAAAAATAACACAGCGCTGAGCGAACGCATCCGCCATAAGTACAAGATCAAGAACACGACCGGCTACAGCCTCAACGCATTTGTCGATTTTCACGATCCGCTCGACATCCTTTTGCATCTGATGATCGGTTCCGAGGGAACCCTGGGCTTTATTTCGGAAGTCATCTTCAACACCGTGGTGGAGCATCCGCAAAAAGCCAGTGCCATGATGATATTTCCCCGGATGGAGACCGCCTGCACGGCAGCCTCCATTCTCAAGGAACAGCCGGTGGCCGCTGCGGAGTTGATGGATCGAGCCGCTTTACGGTCGGTGCAGGCCAAAGAAGGCATGCCGGGTTACCTTAAAACACTGCCGGCCTCGGCCGCGGCATTGCTGGTGGAAAGCCGCGCTTATGATACCGAAGAGTTGACCGGCAATATCCGGACCGTATTAAAGGCTCTTGAGAAGCTGCCCACAGAGCGCCCGATCGAATTTACCGATCAGTTGGGTGAGTACACGCGCCTGTGGAACATCCGCAAGGGGCTTTTCCCCGCCGTCGGTGCCGTTCGCAATATCGGCACAACCGTTATTATCGAGGATGTGGCTTTCCCGATTGCCAGCCTGGCTCCGGCCACTTTGGAGCTTCAGAGGCTGATGCACCGGTTTCGTTACGATGAGGCGATTATCTTCGGCCACGCCCGGGAGGGCAACCTGCATTTCGTTTTTACCCAGGATTTCGGAAAGCGTTCGGAAATAGAGCGTTACAGCAACTTTATGCATGAAGTCTGCGATATGGTGGTTCAACGCTATGACGGCTCGTTAAAAGCGGAACATGGCACCGGTCGAAATATGGCGCCTTACGTGGAAATGGAATGGGGCGCCGAGGCGTTCGAGATCATGCAAAGGGTCAAAAAGTTGTTCGACCCTGATCAACTGCTGAATCCGGGGGTGATCGTCAATGCGAATCCCCGGGCACACATCGAAAACCTTAAACCCCTGCCGCAGACCAACCCTATCGTCGACAAGTGCATCGAGTGCGGGTTCTGTGAGGTCAATTGCCCGTCGAGAAACCTCACACTCACCCCCCGGCAGCGCATCGCGGTCCAGCGCGAAATCTCCCGGCTTCGAATCACCGCGCAAGACAATGACCGCCTGCGGCAACTTGAGAAGGACTATGTCTATCAGGGCGAGCAGACCTGTGCCGTGGACGGCATGTGTGCAGTGAGCTGTCCGGTGGCCATCAATACCGGGGACCACACCAAAGAGATGCGAAGTTTGGGCCGGTCGGCGCCCGCGCGGAAACTGGCGGATTTTACGGCCTGTCATTTCGAACGGGTTGAAAATGCGCTTCGCATCGGGTTGAAAATTCCGCACTTCTTTCATCATGTGCTGGGTCCCGGCTTGCTGGAATCACTGTCCGCAGCAGTCCATAAACTCAGCAAGAAACGCCTGCCCCAGTGGGATCGTTACCTACCCCGCAGCGCCCCACCGCCGCGGGCTGTGGGCTCTGTCAGAGGCGGGCCGGGCCGTCAGACGGTGGTTTATTTCCCCAGTTGTGTCAGCCGGGCCATGGGCCCGGCCATGGGTGACCCGGACAGCGATCCCCTGCATGCCGTGGCGGTGCGGGTTCTCGACAGAGGCGGTTATGACGTCATTTACCCGCAGGACATGGCCGGGTTGTGCTGCGGCACACCTTACGAGAGCAAAGGATTTTTCAGGCAGGCCGATCAAAAGTCGGGCGAACTGGAAAAGGCTCTGCTGGCGGCCAGTCGGGGGGGCAGCATTCCCGTGCTTTGCGACACCAGCCCCTGTCTCTATCGGATGCGCAAGGTCATGACCCCCACTTTGAAAATGTACGAGCCATCCGAGTTTATCGCCCGGTTTTTACTGTCGCGGCTTCAGTTTACTGAAAAAGCCGAAAAGGTCGCCCTTCACCATACCTGCAGCAATATGAAAATGGGCATTGAAGAACACCTGGTTGAGGTTGCCCGGGCCTGCTGCGATCAGGTAATCGTACCGGAACTGGTGGGATGCTGCGGGTTCGCCGGCGACCGCGGTTTTAATTATCCCGAATTGAATGCGGCGGCGCTGAAAGAGCTGAATGGGTCCCTCGACCCCGATTGCATTGCGGGTTACTCAACCAGCCGCACCTGCGAAATCGGCCTTTCGCGTCACAGCGGCCTGTATTACAAATCGATTTTCTACCTGGTCGACCACTGTACCCGCTGATAGTCACCCAGCCCGAATATTTCTACTCAAATATCCGGGCTGGTAACTCGGACTTTTTTTCGACGACCGGCATGATCCGGCCTGCGAGCGTATTCCCAGCAGCCTGCTGCCGGGAGCTTCGATGATTCCGGCCCAACAACGGGCCTGGATTTCCTATTCGAAAGCCATCTCCGTTTTCCAGACCTCCCAGACACGACCGACCAGATCCGGACCTGGATTGAGGGTGATCTTGCCCGGCTTCCAGCCCGAAGGGGTTGCTTCTTTGCCCTTGCTGTTGCGCACCACTTGAAAGGCTTGGACCTGGCGGAAGGTTTCCTGCACATTGCGACCCACCGGGGGTGTAAGCACCTCGAAGCCCTGGACGATGCCTTCAGGATCGATGATGAATCTTCCCCGGGTTTCCACCCCGGCGTCTTCGTCATAGACGCCGTACACCTTGCCGACCCGTCCGCCGGCATCCGAGAGCATGGGGAACGGAACGCCGCCGGCCACCATCTTGGAGAGTTCGTTGTCGTTCCACATTTTGTGAACAAAGACGCTGTCGATACTCATCGAAAGGATATCCACCCCAAGCTTCTGGAATTCAGAATATTTTTCAGCAACTGCCGAAATCTCCGTTGCTCAGACAAAGGTGAAATCTCCGGGGTAAAAGCACACCAATACCCATTTGCCCAGATACTCGGAAAGTCTGACGGAAACAAAATTGCCGTTGTGGTAGCCCGGCGCAACGAAATCGGGCGCTTTTTTGCCCACCTGGATCATCTGTGTCACCTCCCTTTTTGCGACCGTTTCTCGTGACGTGTTTTCATCGGTTTCCTCCCCCACCGGCCCGCCGGTGGGCCGGGCACAGCCAACCTCCATTTCTTCAGGCATAAGCAGCCTCCTTTTGATTTTCTATAGTTGATTTTTTTCAAATATAATGCCGGCAATTACGACAATTGCCGCCAGCATGGCGATGACCACCCAATGGTTGATCCCCAAGACAGCCGGCAGGGTTACCTTGCCCATGTTACCGACCGCCAGAATGCTGGTCTTCAGGGCGGGATAGATGGCGGCGTAAAGCATTGCGCCGCCCAGCATGCCCAGGATGCCCCAAAAACTATCCAAGCGACCTTCCCCGAGGGCACCACCGGCAGTGCCGGGACAATAGCCCAGGACACCCCAACCGATGCCGAAGCACAGGCCGCCGACGATCTGGGCACCGATGGTGGTGGCCTTCAGGCTCAGGCCGATAACCCCGAGGTCTTTCAGCAGGTAAAGCCCGATGGATCCGACCACCACGGCAGTCAGCATAAACTTGAAGATCGTCATGTCCAGCAGGCGCAGCGCGCCGACCTGCTTATCGTATTTCAAAACCTGGGCCTTCTGCAGAAAAATGCCGAATATGATTCCGGTAACCAGTCCGTATACAAGACTCATGGTTCACCTCCCGGTTTTGCCGTAGATCAAATTAGCCGTGATGGCACCCCCGATGAAAAAGCAGGCCAGGGCGATGAATCCGCTGACAGCCAGCTGCGACAACCCGCTCAGACCATGCCCGCTCGGACATCCACCGGCGAGCCGGGCGCCGTTGACCGCGATGAAACCGCCAAGAAAGGCGGCCACAGCCCGTTTTGCGGCACTGGGTCCGAAGCGCTGCCGCCACATGTCGGGAACTGCCTGGATGCGAAAATCGCCGGATGCACGGGCGGAGATGAAAGCGCCGAGCATAATCCCAATAACAAACATCAGTTGCCAGTCCGGCAGGGACTGCGGCCCGTATTTGCCTTTGCCGGTGGTGAAATACTCGAATCGACTCGCATCGATACCCACGGCTTCCTCGATGGCCGCAGCGCCGCGCGCAAATGTGGTGGAGGCGCCCAGGAATTTCCCGCTGACCACCACGGACAGCACCAGCAGTGCGCCCGTCAGGGCCCCGCACAGATAGGGATTCCATTCTTTAGTTCGCATTTTATCTCCTTTCGTGGATCCGACTGCGGGATAACTGTTTTTCAAACGCCAAAAAGGTAAACCGCCGGGCAGACTCGTTATGGGATATATCCTATAATTATGGCGGAGGCAATGTCAATTCCGCATTTTTAGAATCTTCCGGCGGCCGGTCACGGAGTGCAAAGGTATTGACATGGCGGGCGGATTTCCATAGGTTGGCGAATCCGAAATCCTTCCCTTGCATGAGGCAGCGATGACCGAAGCTTCAACTCCTCCGTTGCGCCTGGCCTGGACCGTCTGGGGCATGGGTGCCTTGTTTTACCTGATCGGGTTCTTTCACCGGGTCGCCCCGGCGGTCATAACGACAGAACTCATGCAGACATTCGGCATCAGCGCATCGGCTCTAGGCAATCTGTCGGCGCTGTATTTTTATGCGTATGTCGCCATGCAGATTCCCACCGGGATTCTGGCGGACATTTGGGGCCCAAGACGGCTGTTGAGCGCCGGTGCGCTCGTGGCCGGTTGCGGCGCTGTTCTTTTTGCTGTTGCCACCAACCTGTTCTGGGCCGGTTTGGGCCGTTTCCTGGTAGGCGGTTCGGTGGCTGTGGCGTATGTCGGTATTCTCAAGCTGGCGATGAACTGGTTCCCGCCCCATCTCTATGCCATGATTGCCGGGCTCGGGCTGTTGGCCGGTATTGTCGGTGCGGTGTTTGCCGGCGTCCCCCTGCGGTTGCTGGTCGATAGTTTCGGCTGGCGGCCCGGAATGTTGGCGGCCGCTGCCGTAACTCTTTTTATTGGTGTCCTGGTCTGGTGTTTGGTTCGGGACAATCCCGCCCAGATGGGTTACGCCGATCTCGCCGGAAATCAGGACGGCCAGGCGGCGAATGGATCGGCCCATCCGCTCAGAAATCTGAAGGCCGTGTTGGGCTATGGAAACATCTGGCTCCTGTTCCTTGCGCCGGGGGGGATGGTGGGTGCCGTCCTGACCTTTTCAGGCCTCTGGGGGGTGCCGTTTTTAATTACTCACCATGATATGTCCCCATCGGGCGCCGCCGCCCTGACCACCACCATGCTGGTGGCCTGGGCTCTGGCCAGCCCGGTCATCGGCAGATTGTCGGATCGGATCGGACGCCGCAAACCGCTTTTCATCACTGGCAGCCTCGCCTCAATACTTGCGTGGTTTCTGGTCATCTACCTGGGGAAGATAACGCCGGCAGCCCTGGCGGTGCTGTACATTTTTACCGGAATTGTTTCCGCCAGCTTCATCTCCTGTTTCGCCCACGCCAAGGAATCCGTTCCCTTACATTTTTCCGGCACGGCCACCGGTGTGATGAACATGGGCATCATGCTGGGCCCCATGGTGATGCAGCCCGCGGTGGGCTGGATGCTCGATCGGCAGTGGCAGGGAGCAATGCTCGCCGGGGCGCGGATTTACAGTCTCAAGGCTTACCAAACCGGCTTTTTACTGATGCTGGCCTGGGTGGTGCTGGGCATGATAATGCTGGCGCTGAGCCGGGAGACGCATTGCCGCCAGACGCAATAGGCCTGTGATTTTTCTTGATCGTGATGGCAAATGCCATTATTAAGTTGATGGGGGTGATCGAGTTGTCCCAGTTGGATAAGTTTCAACGGCTGCGATCGAAGCTTGCCGCGGCAAGCTGCGGGGGATCTTCACATTTCTTGAAACCTTTTTACGCCTAACCCCAACGTCAAAACACCATAATGCGGAGTGACCACATGGAGTCCTTTACTTCTGAGCAGATTGCCGCTTTGGCGTCCTTTGTGGCCGCCGATCGATTTTCCACCGGCCAGTCCCACCGTGAACTTCATTTGCACGATATCTCGCCATTTTACGGTAAGCTGCCGGCCGGTATCATCTGGCCGACATCCAGCGAGGAGGTGTCGAAGATACTCAGCTGGACCTACGCCAACCAAGTGCCGGTAACGCCCTGGGGGGCGGGCACCAGCACCGAAGGCAACCCAGTGCCGACCTGCGGCGGATTGGTGATGGATTTTACGCAGATGAATCAGATCCTGGACATTCGCCCCCAGGACCTGCAGGCCGATGTGCAGCCGGGCGTGCTGCGCAAGGAGCTGAATCGACAGACCGGCAGACACGGCCTTTTCTTTCCCCCCGATCCAGGGGCCGATGCCAGCATCGGGGGCATGATCGCCAACAATGCCAGCGGCGTCCAGACCGTCAAATACGGTGCAACCAAGGATTATGTGATGAAAATCGAAGTGGTGCTGCCGGACGGCCGGCTGATCGAGAGCGGCTGCCTGGCACCCAAGTCCTCTTCGGGTTATGACCTCACCCGTCTTTTCGTAGGTTCCGAAGGCACTCTGGGCGTTGTCACCCGGGCCACACTGCGCCTGACCGGAATTCCCAGTTATCATCTGGCCATCACCATTACCTTCGAAAACCTCGAGGGTGCCTCCGAGGCGGTGGCCGTCATGATCGGATCCGGACTCGATCCAGCCGCGCTAGAATTGCTGCCGCCGGTATTGATCAATCTGATGAACCGCGAAAAAAAACTGGGACTGCCGGAGGTCCCGTCCCTGTTCTGCGAATTTCATGGTATCAGCAAGGCCGCTTTGGAAGAGACCGCCGCTATGGCAAGGGAGCTCTGCAGCGATTGCGGCGCCACCGGCTTCAAGTACGGTGTCGAGGAAGCCGACCGCAAAGAACTCTGGCGCGCCCGGCACGAGGCCTGGGAAACCATCCACCGCGCCCATCCGAAAAAAGAAACCCTCATCGTGGATGCAGCCGTCCCGATCTCACGCTATCCGGAAATGATTGTTCACTCCCAGTTCCTCGTTGATCAGTATGATGCCATCGGCTATGTATTCGGTCATGCCGGCGACGGCAACCTGCATGTTGTCCTGGTGGGTGACCCCCATGACGAAAAGGAGTGGTCGCTGCTTGAAAAGATCAACCACACCATTGTCGAGAAGGCGATATCCCTCGGTGGAACCTGCACCGGCGAACATGGGGTGGGAATCGGCAAACGCAAATTCATGGCCCTCGAACACGGCGGCAGCTACGCACTGATGCGTCAGATCAAGAATTTGATCGATCCCAAGGGGCTGATGAATCCGGGTAAAATCTTCGATTAGGTAAGCGTGCAGACGTCATAATTGAGTGAAAGGGCCACGCGATATGAGACCTTCGCCGCACAACCTCGTCATGTCCGCCATGTTCAACGGCCGCAGGGGAGAGCGTCCGCCGGTGGCAAATCCGACCTCAATCGCCTGCCACGCCCTGATGGACGCGGCCGGTGTTTCTTTCCCGCAGGCCCACCTTGACGCTCAAGCGATGGCTGACCTGGCTCTGGCCGGCCATGAACTGGTGGGATTCGACTCGGTTATGCCCGAATACAGTGTGCAGCAGGAAAGTGCGGCCCTTGGCGGCGATGTCGATTGGGGTGATCGCAACTGCATGCCGGACTGCAAGAACTTTCCATATGAAGACTTTGCGGACATCACTATACCCGAGAGCCTTTTGGAAAAACCGTCTCTTAGAGTGGTCCTGGATGCCCTCTCGATTCTGCGTCGCCAGGTCGGCGGCCGGGTAGCCATTATCGGCAAGGTCATGGGCCCCTGGACGCTCTCTTATCACATGGCCGGCACCCAGAATTTTTTACTGCAGCTGGGCCTGGGTGAAATCGACAAGATCACCAAAATGCTGCGTCAGTTAATGCCGGTGACCATAGCCTTTGCACGCGCGCAATTCCAGGCCGGTGCCGATATCGTTGTATTGGCAGATCACATCACCGGCAATTTGGTGGGCCCTCAATCCTACAGAGATATTCTGCTGCCGATCCACCAGGAGATTACTTCTCAGATCAACGGGCCGCTCATACTGCATGTCTGCGGCAACTGCACCGATCGTCTGGAATATTTCGCCGATTCCGGTGTGGACGCCTACCACATGGAATGGCAGGTGGACGCCAGACTGGCCGTCGAAAAAATCGGCCGCAAGGTATCTTTGGTCGGCAATGTCAACAACCCCGAAGTACTCTATCAGGGGACGCCGGAAGATGTGCACAATCAGGTGCGCTATGCCGTGGCGGCCGGTGTGAACATCATCGCGCCCGAGTGCGCCATCCCGCTGAGCACGCCGCTGGAGAACCTGAAGGCAATTGTCGCGGCGGCAAGGGAAGGGTACTAGTGGCAGGCCGCTGCAATATCCAGCGAACCCGCTGCGGCCATATCATTTTCTTCCAGGTGAGATGACTGCGGGAGCGGCTTTTAGCCGCGATCGATGGAAAACCGATGTGTCGGCCGTTGATTTTAAAGGAAGACAATATGAGCAGCACACTGGAAGAGATCAAGAGGGCCATTGTCGAAAGGAAACACCAGTCCATCGAGGACCTGGTTAAAGCCGCGCTGGCGGAAAAGATCCCGGCCGAGGCCGTCATCAACGATGGCCTCATCGCGGCAATGGATGTGGTGGGGGCGGAATTCAGCGCGGGGAAAATTTTCGTCCCGGAAATGCTGGTCTCGGCATTGGCCATGAAAAAGGGCCTGGGCATTCTAAAACCCATGTTGAGCGGGCACGAAGGCCGATCCCGCGGCAAGGTGGTTCTCTGTACGGTCAAGGGAGATTTGCATGATATCGGGAAAAATCTGGTGGCCATGATGCTCGAAGGTGCCGGGCTGCAGGTTTTTGATCTGGGCGTGGATGTCACCGTCGATCAAGTCGTGTCCAAAATCGCCGAGATCCGGCCGCAGGTCCTGGGGATGTCGGCCCTGCTGACCACCACGATGCCGGAGATGGAGAACGTGATCAAGCAGTTGACGGCCGGGGGTCTGCGTGCAGATCTGAAAATTATGCTGGGCGGGGCTCCGGTAAGTGCGGCCTTTGCCGAAAAAATAGGGGCTGATGCCTACGGGAAGGATGCGGCCGAAGCAGTGAAGGTGGCCCGGGAGCTGATAGGGGGCAGGTGACCCGGTGATCGGTGACCGGCCCAATGAGTCGCATGGGGCGCGGAGCGAGGGGCGGATTGGAAATCTGAAACCATAATTCTCGTTGTCAGATTATCTTACGCAGCCACTTCTTACCATGGAAGGAGACCGGACATGCCAAACGAAACAGCTTTTTCGATGGACACCTCCAGTATTAAATATGGCCCGGGCGTCACCCGGGAGGTCGGTTTCGATATGACCAACTATGGCTGCCGTCGGGTGATGGTGGTCACCGACCCCTACCTTTCGGACACGCCGCCGGTTGCAGTAACCATGGAATCACTGCGTGAGGCCGGGATTGACGCTGTCCTCTATGATCGGTCCAGCGTGGAGCCTACCGACGTCTCCTTTAAAGCAGCCATCGAATTTGCCCAGGACGGCGATTTCGATGGATTTTTAGCGGTCGGCGGCGGCTCCAGCATGGACACGGCCAAGGCCGCCAATCTCTATGCCACCCACCCTGCGGACTTTATGACCTATGTAAATCCGCCGATCGGCGCGGGCGTGCCGGTGCCCGGCCCCCTGAAGCCGATGATGGCCATTCCCACAACCGCCGGCACCGGCAGCGAGACAACCGGGGTCGCCATTTTTGACTACCTGGAAATGAGGGCCAAAACAGGGATCGCCCACCGTTCCCTGCGGCCGCTGATGGGGATCATCGATCCCGACAACACCCGCAGCATGCCCAAGATGGTGGCGGCCTGCACCGGGCTGGACCAGCTGACCCATGCGCTTGAGGCATTGACGGCATTGCCATTCAGTCAGCGACCGGCCCCGGAACATCCCAAATACCGGCCGGCCTATCAGGGCGCCAACCCGATCAGCAACATCTGGGCATCGGAGGCCGTTAAAATGATCAGTCGCCATCTGGTTCGGGTCATCGAAAATCCGGACGACACCGAAGCCCGGGGGCAGGTCCTGCTGGCCGCTACGTTCGCGGGAATCGGATTCGGCAACGGCGGCGTTCATTTGGCCCATGGCATGTCCTATCCGGTTTCGGGTATGGTGCGCGACTATGTGCCCGAGGGGTATCCGGCGGGCCATCCCATCGTGCCCCACGGCATGGCGGTCTGTTTGAACGCTCCGGCTGTTTTTCGGTTCACCGGTCCGGCCAGTCCACAGATCCATCTTTATTGCGCCGGATTGATGGGTGCAGACACAAGTGACGCCGGGCCGGAGGAAGCCGGCGATATCCTTGCAGATGCCATAGTAGATCTAATGCGCCGGGTCGACATGCCCAACGGGCTGGCGGCGGTGGGCTATGGGCCCGCTGATGTCGATCAACTGGTCGAAGGCACCTTGCCCCAGCATCGGGTGACCAAACTGTCCCCGCGGCCGGCCGGCGCGGATGATCTCAAGCAGTTGTTCCTGGATTCGATGAAGCTGTGGTAGGTGTTCAGTGTCCGGTCAAGAGGACACTGAACGGCATGGAGCAGGTGGCATTTAGCAGGCAGTATGGGGCGGAGCGCCTGGCGCATGGCGTTAAAAGCAAAGGCGCATTGCCGATCACGATTTCTCGATCGGCAACCGGTTAACACGGTTTTTGGTTTCCTTGAGCATGAGGTAATATCGGCTGTCATCGGTCCGTCCGACCACCTGCTCCATGACCAGGTGGTTCAGGGCCATTTTGCGATGGTCGCGGACCCCCATGCGCAGCAGGTTCCTGCCGGCATAGGGCAGATCAACCGCCGATTCGGGAGTCAGGGCTTCTGCGGCCTGAAGATCGTCGACAACGAGCCGATATGCCCTCCGAATCCGCCAGCCGTGGTATTTGCGGGTGACGGCGATGACCAGCAGGAGAACGATCAGGCCTAAAAACAGTTCGGTTTTATCTGACATGGTGGGTTGACCTTTTGACAAGGAGAGTTAAATGAAAATTCCAGAATTCACAAAAGTGCTGTACACTACCGACCTCTCTGCCAACGCCCGGCATGCATTCGGGTATGCGGTTGGACTTGCCAACCGCTACAATGCCGGCATAACGGTTCTGCATGTCCTCGAAGATCTGTCTCCCAGCGCCGACAGCCTTGTCATTAACATGATCGGCGAGAAGAAATGGAACGAGATTCGTCACAAAAACGAGAAGGAAGTTCTCGAAAGCATGAAAACACGGCTCAGATCATTCTGTGACGAGGTCAGCACTGAGTTCCCGGCCTGCCAGTTCATCACCGACGACATTCTCGTTCGGATCGGCAATCCGGTTGAAGAAATACTTACCGAGGTCGGTGCCGGCGGCTACGATCTGGTCGTCATGGGAGCCCACGGCCGCGGCGTTCTAACCGACGCCCTGATGGGCAGCACTTCGCGCCGGGTGCTCAGGCGCTGCAAAATACCCGTTTTGGTCATCCGGCTGCCGGAAGAATAATGTGTGCAATACTCATATTCGGCGCATTGCACGCATGGGGCCTGGAGCAAGGAGCAAAAACGCCTTGCGCACAACGGTCAAAATAATCCATGCATGAAAAAGCCGTGACCGAATATACGGAAAAAAATATTATAGTGGTCGTCAAAAATACCTTCCGATTGCGGGAGGTATTTTTGTTACTGCTCCTTATGCCGCCATCCGTTCATTCGAGGCATATTGTATGAAAAGCGCTTAAAAAAGGCCCCATGTTCTGACCCCATCCCCCATGCCCCATGCGGCTCGGCGTGGCTCACTGGTCACTGATCATCTGGCCTTGCGTTCAACCTCGAGTTTTTTCAGTTCGCGCCGCATGATTTTCCCGGTGGCGGTCATCGGCAGTTCGGTGACGAATTCAATCTCGCGGGGATACTCGTGGGCCGCCAGGCGCATTTTGACAAAAGTCCTGATGTCCTCTGCCAGGGCCGGGTCCGGCTGCCGGTCGGCATTGAGCACGACAAAGGCCTTCACGATTTCGGTGCGCACCGGGTCCGGGCTGCCGACGACGGCCGCCAGTCCCACGGCAGGATGCTTCAGCAGACAATCTTCGATCTCGGCCGGGCCGATGCGATAACCGGCGCTGGTGATGACATCGTCGGTGCGGCCGTTGAACCAGAAATATCCCTGCTCGTCTTTTTGGGCCAGATCTCCGGTCAACAGCCAGTCTCCGATAAATTTTTTTCGGGTCGCATCCTCGTTCTGCCAGTATCCGAGAAACATGACCGGATCGGGTCGTCTGACTGCAATTTCGCCGACCACCCCGGGGTCAACCGGGTTGCCTTCCCGGTCTATGATCTCAACGGTGTGCCCGGGTATCGGCCGGCCCATGGAGCCGGGACGGATGTCCATTATGTCTGCGCAGCAGCCGACAATCAGGTTACATTCGGTCTGGCCATAGAACTCATTGATGGTCAATCCCAGCACCTGCCGACCCCAATCCAATAGCTCCTGCCCCAGCGTTTCCCCACCGCTGCCGATCGATCGCATGTCAAAGGTTGCCCGCTCAGGCGGATGGGCCACCTGGCGCATCAGCTTCAAGGCAGTCGGGGGCATGAAAGCATTGCGGATCCCATGTCTGATGATTAGGTCGAAAGCTTTTTGCGGATCGAATTTTCGGGCCCGGTGGGCCAGCACCGGGATGCCATGATGCCAGCTCGGGAAAAGCACGTCGATGAGTCCTCCGATCCAGGCCCAATCCGCCGGCGTCCAGAAAAAATCATCGTCGCGCGGGAAAAAATTGTGGGGAAACTCCACTCCCGGCAGGTGCCCCAGTAAGGTCCGATGGGCATGCAGAGCGCCTTTGGGCGGTCCGGTGGTGCCCGAGGTGTAGATAATCAGGGCCGGGTCGTCGGCGCTGGTCCGTGCCGGCCTGAATTCCCATGAGCCTTTGGCGGTCATGTCCCAGAAATCAACCGCGCCATCGGGTGTTTCGCCGTCGGTGACCACTATCAGGGAAAGTTGTGGAAGCTCGGAGCGGATCTGCAAAATCTTTTCAAGGTTTGCGGCATCGGTGATAACCGCCCGGGCGCCACTGTTCGCCAGTCGATACGCCAGCGCATCGGTTCCAAAGAGGGTGAAAAGAGGAACGGCAACCGCGCCGGTTTTATAAACGGCGATATGGCTCAACGCCGTCTCGGGCCGCTGGGGCAAAAGGATCCCGACCCTGTCGCCCTTTTGGATGCCCTTGGCGGCTAAACCGTTGGCCAGCCGGTTTGACAGGCGCTTAAGCTCCCAGAAGGTATACTTGTCGACCCGCCCGTCCGCGTGCTCGTAGACGAGTGCCAGCCTGTAGCGCTGATGGGCCCATTTGTCGCAGATATCCACCCCGATGTTATATTCAGCGGGCACTTGCCAGCGAAAGCGGCGGCAGACCTCCTCATAGGTTTTCCCGGCCGGCAGCACAATATCCTCCTTCCAATCCAAGTGCGACAACATAGCATGAAACCTGACAAATGCCAATGCCTGCAACCTATTGTTCTTTTCTAACCTATAGGGTATAGTCTGAAGATTACAAGGAAAACTTAAAAAAACGATCAACGCTTGCGGCTTCGTCCACAAGCATCAACACTTTACCGCCGCAGTAAAAAAAGGAAAACCGATGGTTCCCCACATTAAAAAAATTCTTTTCCCCACCGACCTGTCGAAGGCATCCCAAAATGCCTATGGTTATGCGGTGGCGGTGGCGCAAAAATTTGATGCGGCGATCGCCATATTGCACGTAATGGATGACTCCGCAGAAGAGGGTGCCGCCTTGCTGCGGGAATTTATGGGTGAAGCGCGTTGGCGGCAGCTTCAGGACAGCCAGGAGCAGGAAGCGCGTCAGATACTGATAGGGAAAAAACGTCAAGGCGCCCTGATTCGAGAGGCGCTGGGGGCTTTTGCCGAGTGGGCCGGCCGGGAGTTGGGCGATGTCGAGGTCCGCATGGACGAGATCATCGTCGTTCGCGGCAACGTGGTTGAGGAGATCATCTCCGAGGCCACCGAACGCAATTGCGACCTCATCGTTATGGGCTATATTGCAAGGGGCAAAATCGAGGAAACGGTTCTGGGCAGCACTTCGCGTCGGGTGCTGCGCCGCAGTCAGATTCCGGTGATGCTGGTCAGAGACTCCAAAGACAGTTCGTGACCTTTCAGTCGGCAACCCTGGCCTCTGCGGCAGAACCATTTAGACTCTTTCTTCGGAGCGGGAATCGTGGCCGAACAATCAAACGATATTTCAACCGGCTCTCCACGGCAATGGATCACTGCCGCCCGCGATTTTATTCACAGGGATCTGTGGCGGATACGATTGCGGGATTTGCCGCTGGGCAAATCCATTCTGATCAAATACCTCAGAATCGTTGTTTTGAGCCTGCGCGGCTATCACAAGGACAACTGCATGATGCGCGCCTCGGCCCTGACGTTCTGGACGCTGCTTTCGATTCCCTCGGTGCTGGGCATGTTTTTCGGAATTGCCAAAGGATTCGGATTCCAAAAGATCCTGGAAAGAGAGCTGCTGAAAACACTGCCCAGCCAGGAGCAGGTGATCGCCAAAGTCATCGAGTTCGCCAAATCCGTGCTCGAGAATGCCCAGGGGGGGGTCATGGCCGGTGTGGGAGTTGTCGTGCTGTTCTGGTCGGTTCTCAAGGTGATGGGCCACATTGAGGCTGCTTTCAACCACATCTGGGAAATACAGTCAAATCGCAGCTGGGGCAGAAAGTTCAGCGACTACCTGGCCCTGACGATCGTCAGCCCCATTCTGGTGATACTCTCCAGCAGCGCCACGGTCTTTATCAAGACCCAGGTCGAGCAGTTCGCCGCCAGAATTCCATTTTTCGGTTACATCAGCTCGGGCATATTCTTTATGCTGCGCTTTACCCCGTATTTTCTGATCTGGGTGCTGTTCACCCTGATCTACCTCATCATGCCCAATACCAGGGTCAGCCTGAAAGCCGGGCTGCTGGCCGGTATCGTCGCCGGCACGATCTTTCAGTTGTCACAGATGTTTTATATCGGATTCCAGATCGGGGCGGCCAAAGCCAGTGCCATCTATGGCAGTTTTGCAGCTCTGCCGCTTTTCCTGGTATGGGTCCAGCTGAGTTGGATGATCGTTCTTTTCGGTGCCGAGCTGGCCTTTGCCAATCAGAATGTCGACACTTACGAGTACGAGCCGGACTGTCTCCAGAC
>Ga0210141_1000028_pt1 | contig 15111 bp, 9 predicted proteins | sample China_Galinas_Co_2_FD_184862 | JGI IMG/M metagenome (GOLD analysis project Ga0210141, IMG submission 184862) | Wetland microbial communities from San Francisco Bay, California, USA, that impact long-term carbon sequestration -... | ecosystem: Environmental > Aquatic > Marine > Wetlands ...
GGAATGATAAATGCCAGCACAAAAACCGTCCATGCCAGTATCTTCCAGGGCGATAACATGGTGCGCAGGATGACGTAATGGGTTTCTTCCGGGATGTTGCCGTACCAGATGACCGTGAGCTGAACATAGAAGAAGTCCGCCCACAGCAGGCAAAAGGCCAGGAAAAGCTTGCCGACATCTATAAACTGGGCATCGGTCAACCCGGTGGCCGCTCCTTTTCGCAGTTGGGACACCGATGCCAGAATGATCAGCGCTCCCAGGCCGGTGTAAAAGGCCTTGACGAAAGTGTAGCCGCCGAAAAGCGTCGATATCCAGTGCGGGTCGGCCGCCATGACCAGATCAAAGCCGATCAGGCAGAGCACGATGACAAATGCGAAGATATACAACCCGCCCCACAGAGTCCGGCGGCGCCTGATAAGATCGGCATTGCTGCCGTTTTTCTGCCAGCCCCGGTAGACCCAGCCGCGCAGCCCGCGGGTCGAACCGCCGGGATCGAGTTTCGCCTGCAGGGTGTAGTTCAGGTAGATGAAGCCGATCGCGTAAAGGATCAGCAGACCGATTCCGTCACGGGTGAACAGAAATGGCAGGTTCAACCAGTTCTCCTTGCCGTGCAGATCCTGGTGCATCCAGGGGAATACATGCGCCCGGCCGAAAAGCAGCAGCACAAACAGCACAAAGGACAGCGGGAAAAACCCTGCGAATGCCTCGGACAGTCCGGACAAGACCCCGCTCCAGCGGGCATTGGTCATGTGCATCACCGCCGAGAACAGCAAGGCGCCCTGAGCAATGCCTGACCACAACAGAAAATTGATCAGATAGGCCTGCCAGGCCCGCTCAGGATGCGGGCTCAGCGCACCGTAGACAAAGGTCACCAGGCCGACGGCACTCAGCACCGCAAACAGCCAGACAAAAGAAGATTTCTCACCGGCGGTGCGGTCGTTTTCTTTTTCGGTCATTTTCATCACCGGGCGGGTTCGAAGGTTTTTATTTCGGCGCCGTTCTGGCGGAAAAAGGCCGCCAGCTCTTCTGTTTGATCCGGTGCACAGGCGGCCACAAGGCCAAAATGCTCTCCCGAGCAGCGCGGGTCATACTGTTCAAGTCCCCTGAAACTGGGCAGCCGGGTCTGGGTCAGCAGTCCGATCACATTGCCGAAAACGGCAAACAGAACCGTGAATTCAAATCCGACGATGAAAAAAGGGATCAGCGAAATGATCGGTTTGCCGCTGACGATCAGGTGCCAGCGGGTGGCGGTGAAGATGGCCAGTGCAAACCCGCTGAAAAAGCCTAAAACGCCGCCCGCCAGGGTGAACCATCCCACCTTGCTTTTTTTAAGCTCGAGGGCATCCATGATCTTGTGGCTTGGGATTGGACTGTGAGCACGCATGAAGCGAAAAGGCGAGCCGGTCAGTCCTTTGATGGCGTCCACCACCTGGTCCTCGTTTCTGAAAAGCCCCATCAGGTAGGCTTCGGAATTAGCCATGGCCGACTGTCTCCTTCATTTCCGTCATGGAAACCGATGGCAGGTGTTTGGCAAATAACATAAATAAAAAGAAAAACATGCTGAAAGACCCCAGCAAGATGCCGTATTCCACCCAGGTGGGGTAATACAGGCCCCAGGCATGCGGGGAGTATCCGCGGGCGACCCCGCCGATGATGATCACAAAACGCTCCCACCACATGCCGAAATTGACGATAAGCGAAATGACAAACAACGCAACGATAGTGGTACGCACCTTTTTGATCAGGAACATCATGGGGATGATGACGTTGCAAACCGCCATGAAATAAAACCCCCAGCGGTAATCCCCGAATACCCGCCAGCGGAACTGCTCGATTTCAACTGAATTATGGCTGTACCAGGCAATGAAAAATTCGGTGGCGTAGGCCAGGCCCACGATCAGTCCGGTGAAAACAATTGTTTTGGCCACATTCTCCAGCACGCTCATTGTAATGATCTTCTGGTAGCCGAAGATCTTGCGCAGCGGAATCATCAGCGTCAGCACCATGGCCAGGCCGGAGTGAATCGCGCCGGCCACAAAATAGGGGGCGAAAATGGTGGTGTGCCAGCCGGGAACGATACCCAGGGCGAAGTCCCACGAGACCACGCTGTGCACCGAGATGACCAGCGGGGTGGCAAGCGCGGCAAAGAAAAGATAGCCGCGGGTGTAATGGCGCCACTGCTCATGAGAGCCGGTCCAGCCGAAGGACAGGTACTTGAAGATGGTATGCCGAATTCCGTTGGAGCGGTCTCTCACAGCCGCCAGATCCGGCAGCAGGCCGGTATACCAGAAAAGCGAGCTGACGGTCAGATAGGTGCTGATGGCCACGACATCGAATACCAGCGGTGACAGGAAATTCGGCCACAGCAGGCGCTGATTGGGGTAGGGCAGCATGTAATAGACCTGCCAGACCCGGCCCAGATGAATGAAGGGGAACAGCCCGGCGATGCACACAGCGAAAACCGTCATGGTTTCGGCCGCCCGGGCGATGGGATTGCGCCAACCGGCCCTGAACAGGTGCAATATTGCTGAAATCAGGGTGCCCGAATGGGCAATACCGACCCAGAAGACAAAGTTGATCAGATAAGTGCCCCAGGCCGACGGGTTGTTCTGGCCGGCCACGCCGATGCCGGTAAAAATCTGATAGACCCAGCAGGCGGCACCTGCGAGGATCCCCAGAAAGAGCAGCGCCACGATTGCCCAATAACCCTTTTTGGGCCTGCTGAGGGTATTGAGAACGGTGTTGTCGATACTGGCGTAGGTGAGCTCTTGCATGTCTTTATATCCGTTTAGTCCGTTATGCCCGTTAGCCCGAAATTGAGATTACCGGCGAAGCGGGCCAATCCCGCCTGAGGCGGGACCAAACCGGAGGTCAGACCTCGTGTCTGACCTTCTTCAGGTAGATCACCGCCGTTTTGGTGTTCAAATAACCCAGCACCTGGTAAGCGCGCGGGTCATCCACCATCTGTCTCACCCGACTGCTTTTGTCCATCAGGTTGCCGAACACCAGCGCATCGGTGGGGCAGGTCTGCACGCAGGCCGGGATCACTTCACCGTCGCGAATCTGCCGTTTTTCGTTTTTGGCCGCCGAGTGCACTTCCTTGATGCGCTGGATGCAAAATGAGCATTTTTCCATCACCCCTTTGCTGCGCACGGTCACATCGGGGTTGAGTTGCAGGTTCATGGGTTTAGGCCACTGCCAGGTGAACCAGTTGAAGCGCCGCACCTTGTAAGGGCAGTTCTGTACGCAGAAGCGTGTGCCGATGCAGCGGTTGTAAATCTGGTTGTTGATCCCCTCTTTGGAGTGATGCGGGGCATACACCGGGCAGACCGATTCGCAGGGGGCGTTGTCGCAATGCTGGCACATGAACGGCAGGAAGGTGATGCGCTTCGCGTCGTCGTCATCGAAATAGCGTTCGACTCCCAGCCAGGTCATCTCACGTCCCTCGATGATGCGTTTTTCTCCCACGATGCCGATGTTGTTTTCGGCATAACAGGCCGCCGAGCAGGCGTTGCAGCCGATGCAGCGGTCCAGATCCACCGCCATGCCCCAGCGATAGGTGTCGTGCTCATGGGGAGGGTAAAAATCGCGCTTGGGGTCGTAGCCTTCGGGCAACGGCAGGGTCAGTGGAAAATCGTCCATGGTCAGCCCGTCTTTTTTGTGGACGCCGCCGTGTTTAATTTCCTCCAGCGTGACCGACAGCGCGAAGGGCCGTCCATGCTGGGTGCGGCTGCCGTACATGCGGGCAAGTTCGATTGAACGTCCGGATGCGGCCAATTTGGCCGTCACCATGGCTGAGATGCCGCCGGTGACGGGATCGGTTTCGGCCGGCAGGATGGTCTGGGGGCTCAGCCCCTGCCCGGCGGAATATCGGCCGCCGACCTTGTGACCCTGGCCGATGCCCATAACCAGAGTTGACGGCACCACCACCTCGGTCAGATAGGCCGCTGCTTCCAGCCGGCCGTGGGCAGTCTCGATCGTCACCACATCTCCCTCGGAGACACCGTTTTGAGCAGCGGTTTCCGGATGCATCAGCACCGGTGTCTGCCAGGCGATCCGGCAGATGGGGTCCGGGATTTCGCTGAGCCACGGTCGATTGGCGCTGCGCCCGTCGAAATAGCGAATTGAGGGAGCGGCAATGAAAACGGTTTGGGTGACAGGCGGGGTGGGAGATTCTTGCAAAACCGCGGGCATTCGGTCCGGTCCTGCTGAGGCGGTTGCCGCGGCGGGCTGCGGGTCGAACAGGCCGCCTTTACGGATGGTTTCGACCCACTGCAGTTCGGTTTGAATACCGCGCCGTTGCGCAAATTGATCGATTAAATATGACTTGTAATTTTCTGCCGGTCGGTTGTCCCCGAAAGCGGCGTCCAGGATAACATCACCAAGGTGAGGCGCGTCTGTCAGCCGCCCCATGGCCGGCTGCAGGGTTGAGACGATGGATTGCCAGCCGCTGTAGTCGTCCCAGGTTTCAAGGGCCATGCGGGTTGGCAGAATCAGGTCCGCCAGCGATGCGGTTTCATCCAGAAAGTGACTGAAACTGACGACGAATGCATCGGTTGCGGCCAGGGCCTCTTGGGCGCCGCTCGCCGGCGGCAGAGCGAAAACCGGATTGACATTGTTGAGTATCAGCGCAGAGAAGCGGTTTTCCTTTGCCGATTTCAGCAGCTCCAGGATTTCCGACATGCTGGCTGCCATCTCGACCCGATGTCGATTGTGGCTGTCGATCAGATGCAGTTCCGGGTCCAAAAGCAGGTTCAGAATGTTGGCGGCCACATGGGTCAGCAGCCCGTTGTGATCGGTTTGACCGGTCGCGGCTCCCAGGACCAGCGGCCGTCGGGCTGCCACCAGCCGGGTGATCAGCTTTTCATAGGGGGCCAGCTCGAGTCCCGAATCGGCCAGAACCCGCTCCTGGGCAAAAGCAACCGTGGCCTCGCGCAGCGTTTTGCGGAAATCGAACGGCAGCTGGGCGCCAAGGTTGATATCCAGGGCCTGGCGCACCAGTCCGAGTGCCACAATCGCTTCGCTGCCGGGTTTGCAGGCCAGCCAATGGTCGGCATTGGCGCCGGTCAGGGATTGGTATGGGCTGACGCAGAAGAAGCGGCCTTTCTGGCCGGCGGAGAGCGCGTGCATGGTTTTGAATTTACGGGCATATTCCACCGGGGAGAGCCAGGTTTCAAGAAATTCGGCGCCAAAGGAGAGCAGCAGATCGGCCTGATCCATTCGATACGACACCAGCCCGTCGATTCCAAAAACCTCCTTGTTGGCTGTTTTCAGTGCTTCATATCCAAAAGGCTCGAAAACCAGGGGCGGCGGGGACTGCCAGCCCGACAGGGCATCGACAAAAAGCCCCATGAGGCTGTCGCCGACGATTTCGGTCAACATCCGAATCTGGCCGGCGCCCCTGCCGGCGGCAGCCGCGGTCTTTTCCCTCAAGATGGCCATGGCCTTGGGAAATGGAATCGGTTGCCAGCCCCCCCCGGTCTTGAGCAGGGGTGACTTCAGACGGTCCGGATGATAGACGGCCTGCAGGGCGGCCTGGCCGCGCATGCATAGTTTTCCGCGGTTGATGGGGTGATCCGGGTTCCCTTCCAGCTTGACGATGCGGCCCTCCCGGTTTTTGGCCCAGACGCCGCAGCCGGCAGGGCACTCGCGACAGGTACCGGCATACCATGTGGCCTTGCCGCTAACCATGTCATCCTGTGCGCGAACCAGGTTGTAAAGATATTTGGGGGACTCGGGGCTGCAGCCGGCCGCTACGGAGATACTGCCCATGCCGGCAATCTTCAGGAAGGTTCGCCGATTCATAATTGTGTCGATCTCCCGGGGAAATGCTCTATGCAATATATTTGTCTGTCTGGATGTGAGATGTGTCGACGTGTGGCCGTGACTTTATTCTTATACAAAAACCTGACGGGGTGTCAAGAGAATCGGCCACAGTGTGGGATTTGGATATGGCTTGCAGCTGCCGACAATTTAACTTCCAACTATTCGAATTCATGCAGATTATACTTATCGGCGTGACAATCGACCCGGTGCGGCTTAGGGCTTCTGGTAGCGGCAATGTGTGAATTCTAATTTTTTACCGTGAGGCCTCGATCAGCAGCGAATGGCTCGGGTGCCATTCGCCGGCATGCAGCAAGAGCCTTCCCGGGCGCTTTTAACCACATGCGACATGCCACGTGCCACATGCCACCAGCGCTAGGCCTCGTTTCTCAACTGCAGGTTTATTTTGAGTTTTTCGAGCGAAAGGCGGATGACGTCACCGCCCTTGTCGCTTCGGGCCATATATTTTTCGAAAAAAGCCTGCACCTGCTCGGGCTGTTCCAGACCGGACGACGGTATCACGGCCGCGATGACACGCTCGTATATCATCGGGTGAAACTGCTCGATGGTTTCGATATGGTTGGTGTACCAATGCCACAAAATCGGTGCTGCCGCAGGATTGGCGCCCATGCTGGCCACCGGAATGAACTTGTTGCGGGGCGGTACCGTGCTGAGAACGTAGGCCAGAGCGCTTTCAAGTGCACTTTTTTCCTGAAATTGACCCATAGCGGCCAGTATGACCTGGCGCTCGTGTTCCGATGCGACGCTGTCCATTCGCGCGGTCATCCAGTCAAATGTCTGATCGCCCCCGATCCGGGCCCCGACAGCCATGATGCTGCGAAGAATATCCGGATGGACCGAACCGCCGGATTGAAGGGCCGCGAATTGGGCCGCAGCAAAATCAATTGACGGCTGCGAGCCGTAGCAGGCCGCCTCCCAGATAAGTTGATCCCGCAAAAGAGAAGTGGTGTGGTTCTCCTGTGGTTGCGGATCGTGGGAAATCGTCTCCAGGATGGCGCTGAACCACGGCCCGGCCATGGATGCGATCTGGCGGCGCTGATCGGCCCTGCCCGCCTGGAAGGCGGTTGCCAGGTTGGCCGCGATGCTGGTCAGGGGCAGAAAGGCATCCTCGTCGTGGTAATAGGCCAGCAGATCCAGATAGGCCGCCAGCGGTATTGCGGCGCTGCGGACCAGTGCGAACAGGTCATTCTGCAGGCCCCAGCGGTCTTCCGCGCAAAGTTCCTTGGTGCTGATTTTGTCGCACAGTCGGCTCAGATTGTCGGCGTCTTCATAGTTGACACGGTAAAAGCCGCTTTGACCGCTGTTGAGTTTGTATCCCTCTGCAGCCGCGTCAATGGGGATTTCTTTGCGGCGCTCGTCCAGCAGTATTTTCTGATAGCGCGTTTCACCGTTCTTGCCGAACCAGCAGATGTTGACCGGTATCAACCAGAGCTGGTCGAATTCGCCGGGAAGGTAAGTAAACCGTTTTTGTTCCAGAACGAGGCGGTCGCCGCTGCGGGAGGCGGTTACCTGCGGATGACCGGGTTGTTCAACCCAGTTTTTCATCATTGCCGTCACCGGCATCCGGGCCACCGCTTCCAACGCTTCCCAAAGATGATGGCTGGCGGCACAGCCGTACGCATGGGTGTTCAAATAATGGCGCAGACCGTTGCGAAAATTCTCCGGTCCGATATAGTCTTCCACCTGACGCAGAATGCTGCCCCCCTTGTTATAGATAATTGGGGCGGTCGAAGTGTTGATGACAACATGTTCTCCTCCCGGGATCTCGATGGCGAATGTCTCGTGCAGTCCGTCCCGGGCAAGGGCGGTGGCGGTCTGGCCGTTCAAAAACTGTTCCCATGTCTGCCACTGTGGGTGGTGATGGGCGACCACCCCGTATCCGAAATAAGTGGCAAAGCTTTCATTGAGCCACAGGTAGGACCAGTCCGAAGGCGTGACCAGATTGCCGAACCACTGGTGGGCCATCTCGTGGGCGATGACCTCACAGATGCGTTCTTTGCCGGATTTGGACGTTACTCCGGGGTAGACCAGCAGCAGGTTTTCGCGAAAGGTGATGGCGCCCCAGTTCTCCATGGCCCCGAATGCAAAATCAGGGACGGCGATCAAGTCCAGCTTGGACAGGGGATAGTCGATGCCGTAAAACGCTTCGCAGTAGGCCAGCGCCTTGCGTCCGAATTCGAGGCCGTAGCGGGCGTAGGCTTGCATGCCCGGCAAGGTTACCGCCCTGACCCTCGAATCCTGGCTGTCCTGCTCGATGACAAAATCACCGATGCCGAAAAATACGAGATAGGTTGACATTTTGGGGGTGCGTTCGAACACTATGCGGACGCGGCCGTCTGCGAGGCCTTCCGTTTGCATCACCGCGGCATTCGAGATGGCCTTCAGGCCCTTGTCGATAACCATTTCAATGTCGAAGGTGGCTTTGCAGGCCGGGTGGTCCATGCAGGGAAAGGCCCGCCGGGCGTCGCTTTCTTCAAACTGGGTCACGCCGATATAGCGGGTTTGGTCCCTGTAGCGATAGGCGCTATGATAGAATCCGGCCATGGAGGCGTTGATCTTTCCCTGGTAGGTGATTCTCAGTCCGATTGGGCCCTTTCGGGCCTCCGGCAGGTGTATCCGCAACTCTTCCTTGCCGGGGTCGACCGAAAATTGACAGGCGACGAGCTGATCATCCCGGGCCAGCCGGCATTCCCAGACGGCCAGATCGACGCTGTTGAGGACGATTTCATCGCAAGCGCTCAGGGCCTCCAGCTCTATATCGGTTTGTCCATTAAACCTGAAAGCGGCCAGATCCGGCTCCAGGTGCAGTTTGTAGGCAAGCGGGGTGACATTGGACATGAAAACCTCCTCGACGCATTAGCGGTAAACCTATCGTGTAATTTATGGTATAAAAAAAGCGGCGGGTTGTGTCAAACCCAGGCAGATATATTTTACAACATTGACCCGGGACCCAATGAGGAGAAACTTATGAGTGTGATTGTCGATTTTTCCATGTTCCCCCTTGATAAGGGCGAAAGTCTCAGTTCGCTGGTGACCCGATCGATAAAAATCATTGACAACAGCGGGCTGCCCTACCATCTGCACGCCATGGGCACCAGCATCGAGGGGGAATGGGATGAAGTAATGGCGGTGGTCAACAGCTGTTACCGCGAGATGTCCAAACACAGCAACCGCATCTACCTCTCTCTGAAAGCCGACAGCCGCAAAGGGCCGCTCGGGCGCATGCAAGACAAGGTCGATGCGGTTAAACCGAACTGATGAAAACCGACACTGCCTGTACAATGGATTGCCCGGATGCCTGCGGGCTGGTCGCCGAACAGCAGCCCAATGGTGAGGTGCGCCTGAAAGGCGGCCTCCAGAATCCGTTCACAGCCGGGTTCGTGTGTGCCAAAATCAAAAACCACCTGCGGCGGCTCAAAGCACCCGAGCGCATCGTGCATCCGCTGCTGCGCAAAGGCGAAAGCTGGCAACGCATCGGCTGGGAACAGGCTCTGAATCTGTGTGCCGACAAGATCCAGGCACTGCGCGGCGAGCCCCGGTCGATTTTGCATGTCCACGGCGATGGTGCCAAGGGGGTTCTGAAAGAGGCCCCCGCCCTGTTTTTCGCGCTGCTGGGCAGCAGCCGGATAAAGGGTTCACTTTGCGATGCCGCCGGTTATATCGCCTTTATCCATGACTTCGGCTCGCGCGTCAACCACGATCCTGACGATATGCTCAATGCCGCCGCCATTGTCAATTGGGGCAAGGACCTGGCGCGCAGTTCCGTTCACACGGCGGCGATCATCAGAAAGGCGCGCAAAAAGGGCGCCCGGGTATTGACCATATCACCGGGGGGCGATGGCAATGAAGCCTACTCGGACCTGTGCGTCAAAATCCGTCCGGGCACCGACCGCTTCCTGGCAGCGGCGATTATTCGCTTGCTGAACCAAAACGGTCGCATCGAACCCGACCTAATGGACTGCGCGCACAAACCGGAACGATTTCTGAATGTCTTGATGTGCCATTCAATATCTGAGCTGCTGGCACAGTGCGAAATCAGTGTCGGTGACGCCCGGAGGGTCTACGAATATTATGTGGACGCGCGGCCGACGGCGACATTAATCGGGGCCGGGACGCAGCGCTATCGTTTTGGCGGCGAAAACATCCGTTTCATCAATGCGCTCGCATTTCTGTCCGGCAACATCGGTGTTGCCGGGGGCGGCAGCTATTTTCATTCGCATTCATACGGCAATCTGAATATGGAGTGGGTCAGGCCGCCGGACAGAACAGCCCGGCGTGCTCTGCCTGTGGCGACCATTGGCAGCGAAATACTGGCGGCGCAAGCCCCGCCGATACGCTTTATCTGGGTCAACGGCATCAATGTGGTGAACCAGGCGCCTGACTCCGCAGAGATCATCCGGGCCTTCGAGCAGGTCGATTTCAAAGTGGTGGTGGACGCCTTCATGAACGATACCGCGCGGCGGTCTGACTTGATTCTGCCCAGCACCCTGATGCTCGAGCAGGAAGATATCATCGGGTCCTATCTGCACGGCTATGTCCAGTATGTCCGGCCGGTTGTGACCGCTCCGGCAGAGGCGCGCGATGACTGGTGGATTATCCGGAACATCGCCGGGAGGCTCGATCCACCGGTGGACCTGCCGGATGGCGAAGCCTGTCTGAAGATGGCGCTCGCAACCGATAAGCTCGGCTGCAGCCTGAACGAGCTGCGCCGCCGGGGATGCATTCCCGCTAAACGACCCCAGGTGGCCTATGCCGGCAGGGTCTTTGATCATCACGACGAAAAATACCGGTTTCCGGATCAACTGCACGCCGAACCGGAGGCCCCTGACGGTTATCCCCTGAGATTGCTGACCCTGGTCCGCCGCACAGCGATTCACTCTCAGATTCTCGAGAAAGACCAAAAACGGCCCCCGAGCATTTGGGTGGCCCCGCAATGCCCAGAACTTAAACGAATCGATATCGACAAACCGGTCAAACTGGTCTCGCCGCTGGGTTCTCTGGCGGTGGAGCTGCAGATACTGGCGGGTCTGCACCCTCGAACGGTTTTGTATCGACGCGGAGATTGGCTGAAGTGCGGCGGCGGCGTTAATCAGCTGATTGGGGCCGAACTGACCGATATCGGCAAGGGTGCGGCTTACTACCAGCAATATGTGCGGCTTGAGAACGCATAATTTTAATATTGATTCGAATTTTAGAGGGACCGTCACATGATTTCATCTGATTCTCCCAGCTCCGCGCTTTTTGCGATCTGCGACCGTTGGGCCGACCGGTTGCAGGCACTGGCGGATGACACGGAGCGGATAGACTACATCAAGACAGTTCTGCCGGAACTGCTGCTGAACCGGCAGTTGTGGGAGCGCATTCTGCAGCGGTTGGTGGCCGGCGACAGCTATCCCGACCTGCGCCATGCAACGATGTTCAGAGACGAACTGATCCTATACCCCAACAACAAAAGGCTTTTCTCGCTGCGCATGTTTATCTACGATTCCAGGGTATACACCCCGATCCACGATCACAACTCCTGGGGGGTTATCGGTTCGGTCTCCGGACCGATTGAAATCATCCAATACCGCCGTGAGGATGACGGCAGCCGCGATGGGTTTGCGCAATTGCGCCTGGACGGTCGCCGCTCGCTCGAACCCGGAGATATCGATGTGACCTACCCGCTGGACGCCGGCATCCACCAAACAGGCAACCCGGGCCGGCGAACCGGCATCATGCTGAGCGTGTATGGCAATCCCATCCGGCGGCTGTTTATCAACCGATTCGATGCTGAGACCAACCGGGTCGTTAGAATGTACCCGCCACGGATGCAGAAAAAGAAACTGGCCCGCCGGGCCCTTGATGCAATGCGAAATGATTTCGGAGAATCTCAATGACGAATACACCAAAGTTTGATGTTGTTATTCTGGGAACCGGACCGGCCGGGCTGCAGGCTGCCATCCATGCCGCCCGCAAGAAAGCCTCTGTTCTTGTGATGGGAAAGGAAACCAAAAGCAGTCTGTTTCATGCCCACGTGGAAAATTTCTGCTGTCTTTTCAACATTACCGGCGAGGCCATGTTGTCAACGGGGCGGCAGCAGGCTGCCAACTTCGGTGCCGAGCTTCTGGAAGAAGACGTGCTGAAAATTACGGCCGGCGAAAATGGCTTTCAAATTACCACCGAGAGCGGCCGGTTGGTCCAGGCCTTAACCCTGATCATCGCCACCGGAACCACTCGCAAGCGACTGGGTGTAGCCGGGGAAATGGAATTTCTGGGCCGGGGCGTCAGCTACTGTGTGGATTGCGACGCCAATTTTTTCAAAGGTGACGATGTTGCGGTCATAGGGGATGCCAGCGCAGCCGCAGACGGCGCTTTGAGCTTGTTGGAATATGCCCGCGGCGTTTATCTGATCAGCGAGAAGCTGGAAGTCGCCGAGGCATTGAAAAGCGAGTTGCAGCGAAGCGCGGTTCTGGTGCATGCCGGTCAAAAGGTCAAGGAAATCCGGGGCGGCAGCGGCGTCGAAGGCGTGGTTCTGGCCGATGGCACCGAAATCGCCGTCAGTGGCGTATTCATCGAGCTTGGCGCAAAAGGCGTCATGGAGCTGGCGTCCCATCTGGGCATCCGGCTCGATGATGAAATGAAGTATATCGATACCAATAAGCAGATGGAGACCAATGTCCCCGGTATTTTTGCGGCCGGGGATATATGCGGGCCTCCCTGGCAGATGGCCAAGGCGGTGGGCGAAGGCTGCGTCGCCGGTATCGGGGCCGCCACCTATGCGAAGAAATTGCTCAAAGCCCAGAAGAGTTAAAGGCGCAAGTGGCCGGTATCCGCTGCCGCCTGCCGTTTCAACCGCTGACAGCTTGTTCGGCCAGGCGCTGCTGTAGGACGGCGGCGGCTTTGCGGGCCGTATCGGCGATCGAATCTTTCCCTCCGGCCAGGTTCTGCAGAAATGAGAGCGACAGCGTGCCGCCAATATTGGCCAGGGTCGTCAGCGAAGCCTCGATCAGGGCCTTGTGTTCCGGGTCCCGGGTTTTTTTCAACCGGTTTAAAAACCCTCTCTTGTGGCTTCCGATTTTGCGGGCGTGTTCCAGAATCGTCTCTTCCACTTCGATGGGCTTCTTGAATAACTTCATCGCCCCGATTGCACGGATAAGCTGAGTTGCCTTGCGGTGCTGTCTGGTTGCAGCCTCGGCGTCGTCAGGCAGCTCGGCCTGGATGACCGCCAGGAGAAAATTCATGGACTCCTCCGACAGGGGCGCAAAATCGGGCAGAGCGTTGAGCGCCCGCCAGCGCACCTTTTCATCTGGATCTTCAAGTGCCCTGATCACCTCATCTTCCGCGCCGGTAGGCTTCAGGTTGACGAGCAAATGCAGGGCTTCATCCCGAACGCGGGCATGCTGATGGCGCAGCAATTTGCGAACACGGTCGGGGTCCTGGGCCTCGTTGTCAAGGGAGCCCAAAAGAATCAGCGCATTGCGCTTTACAAACCACTCGGATCGGCGATCATCCAGAACCCGGTTTACCCAGTCACCGGTGAGATCTCCAAGGCTCATCAGGGCGCCCATGGCCGCCTTGCGTGCGGAGCGGCTGTCGGTTTGTGACAGCACCGAGCTCAATGCCTCAATGCCCCGTGATCCGATATGCCTGAAAATCGACTCGATCACCCTGCGGTCAGCGTCTGCGGCGCATTCGTGTTCGCCGACCAGTTTTTCGATCCGGCCTTCAAATATGTAATCGATCGGGCTGCCGGTTCTGTCGGTGTCGTCGGTCATCAGGACATTTGCGGGGTCACATGCGCCGGCCGCCTGGGCGATTAACTCGATTGTCACCCAGTCTCCCTCCTGCATCAGCTGCGGTAAAACCCGGCGCAAGCATTTGAGCACCACGGAAAGGTCTTCTTCGCCGGTCGGCTGAAGCAATCGTTCGGCATAGCGGGGCGGATGAGCCTGAATATCTCTGGTCATTCTGGTGGTATTGATCAGGTACTGCACATCGGCCGGCAGTTCTTCAAATTTGAGCAGTCCGTTTTCGTAGAGCTGCTCCAGGAAACGCTGTGCGCCCGCGACATCTTCTAGAACCATTCTCCGGGCGATCCATTTGAGGATGCGCTTGACCGCGGCAAAGCGCCTTTTTACCGACGGGTTGCCCGGATCGACAGCCTCGATTTTCTTCAGGCTGTTCAGCTCGCCGAAAATACAGCGCGAGGTTGGCAGCAGGCTGTCCAGCGGAAAGGCCCCGATGATCACTTTTTCGACATCTTCGCTTTCGATATGGTCCACATGCCGGGCGATGACGTAGCAGTTGACGATCAAATCTTTCAAAAATTCGGGGTGATTCAGCGGCCGTATGATGTCCTGAATGATCTGTAGCTTCATCCGCTTGATGGCTTCGTCGGATTCGGTCTGAAACAGCGGCAGCACTTTCAAGTCTTTCGCCAGCCGTTGAATCGCCATTTCCACGCGCCAGGGCAGGTTCATTTCCAGCGCTATGATGTCATCCATGAACACGGTTGAAATTTCTGTAATATCATTGTCTATCAGGGCCCTGGACAGCAGCTGCCCGGTTTGGGCGCTGTCGCCATGGTCCACGGTGGGATCGCTCATGATGTCGACGAATTTTTCAAATTTCTGAGGGGTGATGGCTCTTCTGACGGCAAAAGTGACCAAGCCTTTGCGTTTAAAAAATTCGCTCAATTTGGGGAAAAACAACTCAGCCATGCCGGCGCCCACCAGGGTGCGCACATTTACCGGTTCATCCAGAATTCCGATGATCAGAATGTCGCTTTTCTCATGGGTTTCCTGATGGGTCAGCATGATTTCATCGGCTTCGCCCAAGGAACTCAGAAAGGCATCGTAGAGTCCCCGCTTGGCATTCTCGGCACCGGGATGATCGGAAGCATAATAGCCGGTCCTCAACATCGCCTTGGTCAGGTCCATAATAAAATCCGCGACCGGTTTCACCCTGGCGCGTTCCTGCGGAGTCAGCTCCTTCTTTTCGGATGCGGCCGGAGCATAAGCCTGCAAATCCTCCTCTTCGCAGGCGACCGCTTCCTGGGCGATGGCATGGCGGATCCACTCCATTGACAACTCCGGCGCCGGCGCTGCATTCTTCTGTGCAGCTCCGGCTCGTGGTGTGCGGATGGCCGGTGATTGATGCGATTCCGGTTGAGGCGCGATTGTCGTCGAGCTGTTGCCGCTTTGGTCACCGGGGGCCGCCGGCACTGGCGGCGGTAAATCCAGGATGGCTCGGTAATGTTCGTTGGCGGCCATCACCTGATTTAAG
>Ga0210141_1000030_pt1 | contig 14890 bp, 10 predicted proteins | sample China_Galinas_Co_2_FD_184862 | JGI IMG/M metagenome (GOLD analysis project Ga0210141, IMG submission 184862) | Wetland microbial communities from San Francisco Bay, California, USA, that impact long-term carbon sequestration -... | ecosystem: Environmental > Aquatic > Marine > Wetlands ...
CCTGGAGCGCATCGTAGACTTCGCGGAACACGACGTGTTCGTGGGCGAAGTGGTGCAGACCCATGCCGACCCGGCTGTGTTGACCGAAGGCAAGATCGACATTGCCAAAGTCAAACCCCTGCTCTTCGACATGGCCAGCAAGGGCTACTGGTCCCTCGGCCCCCGTGTGGGCAATGCCTGGGGAGAAGGAAAAAAGCTAAAGCGGAAATTGCACTAGAGTTGCAAGGCGGGTGGTTTTGGAGAATGGTGCGAAGGTGGCAAGACGGTATAGGCCTGGGGTAGGATTTGAGGAGCCGAGGGTTCAAGGATTCGAGTGATTCGAAAATATGTCTTTAGATTTCTGCCCCCTGGAACCCTCGGATCCTTGAATCCTGAGTGTGAGCCCCTATTCTTCGATACAACCAGAATACAACTGTAAATGAAAGACTATCAATGACAAAGGAAACCCATCCCATTCCCCCCATCAAAAAGATCGCCATCCTCGGCGCCGGCGCCATGGGCGGCGCCTATGCCGCCATGCTGAATTCCGTGGACACCTTCGACACCCTGTTCGTGGCCCGCGGCCCCCGCGCCGTGCGCCTTGCGCAAGACGGTTTGATCGTCAACGGAAGAGCTCTTCATCTTCCGGTCGCCCAACCGGATCAGGCGACGGCCCCTGCCGATCTGATCATTGTTGCCCTGAAAGACCATCACCTCAAAGATGCCCTGGACGATCTGAAACCGCTTGTCGGGGAAAAAACCACCATCATCTCCATCATGAACGGCCTGGAGAGCGAGGACGTCATTGGGGCGGCCTACGGGGCAGAAAAACTGGTTCTGTCCATCGCCGTCGGCATCGATGCCCTGCGGGACGGCAACCGCATTTCCTATTCCAACCCCGGGAAGATCCTGTTCGGCAAAACCCGGAACAAGGAAATCAGCCCGCGGGTAAGGCAGCTGCAGGAAACCTTCACCCGGGCCGGCATTCCCTACGAGACACCGGAAGACATGCAGCGCACCTTGTGGTGGAAATTCATGATCAATGTCGGCATGAACCAGGCCTCGGCCGTGATGCGGGCACCCTACGGCGTCTTTCAAACCTCGCAAGATGCCCGCGCGCTGATGCGGGCCCTCATGCAGGAAGTCATTTCACTGGCCAAGGCATCGGATGTCAATCTTTCGGAAGCCGACATCGAAGACTGGTGCGCTATCCTCCAGACCCTGTCCCCCAATGGGAAAACATCCATGCTGCAGGACATCGAGGCCGGCCGTCAGACCGAGGTGGATGTCTTTGCCGGCAAAGTGGTTGCCCTTGGTCGCGAACGCGGGATCGCCACCCCGGTCAACGCCGCCATGCTCCATGCGATCCGTGTGCTGGAGTGCGGCACGTTATAAATGACCGTTGATTGACGCTTTAGGGCGATTGCCCTTAGGATTACATTTCCTTTTCACTGGCACTTTCTGTCAGATTCAACGACGGCTTTGGAAAGTCAACCGCGCTTTCATGAATAGAAAGAAGAAGATGAACATCCTCCGGGCCACCCAAGAAGACGCCGAACAGATTGCCGCGATTGTCCGCGAATCGCACCGCGATGTGGCGCAAATGTTCAACCTCACCCGGGAAAACAATCCCAAACACCCCTCTTTTTGCACCCAGGATTGGGTCTTGTCCGATTTCCAAAGAGGCGAGGAATATTTCCTTTACAAGGCTGAAAACACTCTTGCCGGATGTGTGGCCTTCGAACAGCCCGACCCTGAAACAGCCTACTTGAACCGGCTGTCCGTGCGGCCCCCATATCGTCACCAGGGCGTCGGTGCGGCCCTGGTCGGCCACATCATGGCCTATGCCCGATCCAAACAGGTACAGATTATCAGTATCGGGATCATCGCGGCCCACGACATTCTCAAAAATTGGTACCGGGGGTTGGGGTTTATCGAAAAAGAAACCCGCCAATTCGAACATCTGCCGTTTGATGTGACCTATATGCACTTCGAATTATAAACAGAACGAAAAATCGGCGCACTGAAACCTCACACCATCGCCTGCCCCGTGCATTGCCTTTTCAGTTATGTCTGGCATCTGGCCCTTCGCTGCCGATCGCTTCGGGCCGATCCGCAAACGTCGTTTCATGCCGCGCCAGATGAAAGCTTCCGCAATCCGGCGACATGATTCGTGATGATCATGGTACCGTCCTTTCTGGTGTGGATGTGGACGGATCGGCCGCCGAGGCGTCGAAGCGCCGGTCTTCCCAGTGCATGTATCCGACGATCGCCTTGATTGCCATGTTTCGCAGGAGTTTGGGCGGCCAGGGAATGGTCCGCCGGTTGACGAAAAACACCTCGGTCAGATCGGTCTGCCGGCCCAGCACCATGTCACTGAGCGTTTTCCCATTGAGATGGGTCAGGCTTACACCGTGACCGACGCAGCCCAGGCTGTAAACCACGTTTTTGTCTCCCAGGTAGCCAAGGGCTGGCGCCATATCCAGCGGGACCGAGACCGGACCGCCCCATTCGTGGGTGAAGCGAATGTCCTTAAGGGCCGGGAACAGCTGGCGTACGTCCTCTTTCAGCCCGGCAAAAGTGGCCGGGGCGAGATCCTGATCCATATCATCGCCGGAAGCGGTAACCGAGACATCCCGTCCGCCCATGAGCAGGCGATTGTCCTCGGTCAGCCGGTAGTAATGGACCAGGTTGCGGGCATCCTCGATACCCTGGCGATTTTGCCAACCGATTTCGGCAAACGCTTTTTCAGGGATGGGCTCCGTGAGGACAATGTGGGTCCAGACCGGAACCTGTTTGGTGCGCAGCTGCGGAAAAAAGTGTGACCAGGCGTTGGTGGCCATGACCGCCTTGTCGGCTCTGACCCGGCCTCTGGTGGTGGTCAACACGACGTTTCCACCCTGCCGGGATATCTCCGCCACCGGACTGCGTTCGTAGACCGCAACGCCCATGCGGGTGATGACCGCTTTCCAGCTCCAGGCCAGTTTAGCCGGGTTCAGGATGCCGCAGCGCGGTTCCCACCAGGCTCCAAGGTACATGGGGCTGCGGACTTCCCGTTCCAGTTGCGCCTTGTCCAGCCACTCGATGCCGCCCAGGCCCAGCTTGTGGGCCAGTTCGATCTCTTCCAGAATGCGCGCTCTGTATTTCTCGGAAGTGGCCACCCGGAGAAATCCGGGATGCTCATAATCGCAGTCCAGGTCCAGTTCAGCCACCAGATCCCGCAGCAGGTCCACCGCCTTTTCCATGTAAAGGTGGGCCTCCCGGGCTTTCCTCTTGCCAAACCGCAGGGCCGTGATTCCCAGGGTAAGCCCGAACAGGGTCATGTTGAAACCGCCGTTGCGCCCACTGGCGCCGAATCCGATCACCTCGCTCTCCAGGATGGCGATGCGCAGCCCCGGTTCTTTCTTTTTCAGGTGATAGGCCGTGGAAAGGCCGGTGAATCCACCCCCGACGATCGCCACATCGACGTCGATATCGGCGGACAAGGGTTGACCCGGTGCATAATCCCGGGTCGACAACCAGTAGCTTTTTTCGCTGAAGGATTGCGATTCCATTTTGTCCCACTCCTTGTTCGAGATTTTTGGCATCCAACAATGTGTTGGTCATATAACCGAATATGATTGGTGACAGAAAACCACTTTTTGGCAAGGATCACGACCGGCAAGGCATATCTCCAGCGGACGATGAACACTGGTTGCAGTGAACGGCCACCACGGCGGATCAGGGTGGAAAAAAGCCACCCCCTTAACCACATGATGCCATGGCCGAAGGTCTTAGAAACACAACATATGGGTTAACTTGTCCTATTTCCCCACAATTTGACCTAATTATTGTAAAAAAAGAGATATTCACTTGCTTTCTGCCACAAGAAAGCCTATCGTTATGCAAATCAACACGGTTTCACCATTCTGGTGAACCAGGAGCATTCTGAAGGAAAACCCCATTGATCAAGATGGCATCCTCCAGCAGGCGACGTTGAAAATTTGAAGAAAGGAGGATAATATCATGGCCAATGGAACAGTAAAGTGGTTTAACGATCAAAAAGGATTCGGATTCATTGAGCAGGAAGACGGACCGGATGTATTCGTCCATCATTCCGCAATCAATGCGACCGGTTTTAAATCCCTCAGCGAGGGCGACCGAGTTACCTTTGATGTAGAGCAGGGCCCGAAAGGTCCGGCAGCAGCCAATGTCACGGTAGTTTAGTTCCCCGCCCGGTTAAAAAAGAGGCATTTCTTCGCTGACTGAAGAAATGCCTCTTTCTTTTCTTATCCCCCTCTCATGTTTTTCATCAAGGAGATCGCCCTATGGCAAGATCTAATTTCTCGTTTAAAAAACGTCAAAAAGAATTAGAACGCAAAAAAAAGCAGGAAGAAAAACGGCAACGCCGGATGGCGAAAAAGGAAACCGAGGAAGAAACGCCCGTCGAAGCGGATAGTGACGTTGACCTGCTTGCGCCGAAACCGGAAACCAATGAAGATCCGGAAGCGCCCGCCGATGAACCGCTTGCCCCCTGAACCGGATACGACCCTGATACGGATTGCCCCTTGACCGATCCCGGCCCTTGATCAAGGGCCGCGGCCTGGCCCAAGCCACTCCCGTCTTTACCCCATCATTTGAACACCACCACCGCCTCACCCCGAAAAAATCAGCGCCGCGGCACCACCTGCTCAGTTCCTGCCAGAACCGCCTTCTGAATCCAGCACTCATCAGGCAAACTGTTTGAGGGTTTTCAGATAGCCCGGATAGCAGGACAAATAAAACGACAAGGCCCGTGCGAAATCCTGGCCAAGGACGCCATCGATGAACATCTGGCTGATTTCACGCTTGCGCAGAAGGGTCATCTGGGCCGTGATGAGAATGTGGCGCTCCTCTTCCGTGAGGGTTCCCAGAAGCTGGAGCAGGGCGCTCCGGGCACGGGGCTGGTACATATAGAAATAGAGGAGATCGAGGGCGTGGATAAAAATAATTTTTTCCATATCACGCGCTTCGGCATTGGCCCGCTTGCGATACTGGGCGGGCTTGTCGAGAATCTCCAGGGTGCGCGACTCGGGAAAAAGCAGTTCCAGTTGCGCGTAGATGTCAAACAGGGCCGCGAGCTTCTTGCGATATTCGCGGGAGCGCATTTGAATGTTCTTGAAACGATCCGCTGTGCCCTCGATGATGCCGGCCACCATGTCGGAAGCGGCCTTGCTGATCACGGCGGCCCATTTCTGAAGGATCAGGTTGGCCGTGCCAACGCCCGCAAACGTCAGCAGGCCGCCCAGTGCCAGGTTGAACAGGATGGCGATGGGAATGGAAAGGATGCTGCGAAAGAAATTGCCCAGGACGGCCCCGCGCGGCAAGCCCCGGAAAGCATTGTGGCTGGACAGGTAGATGCCGTTGGTAAGGGCCATAAAGGTGTAGAGGGCTACCGGCTGGGTGGTGGTGTTGATATTGAACACATTGTCAAGAATCACCGTTTTGGCCACAAAATCCAGCAGCGGCACGGAAAATCCGGTAAAAAGCAGGGAGTCGGCAATCCGATCCCAGCTGACATAGGCGTTCCAGCGCAACAGCGGCGAACGGCGCAGCCCACCACCGCCCAGCACCGATTGCAGAATATTGCGCAAGCCGGTAATGCCGAACCAGATAAACGCTCCGCAATAGGCCAACAGCCACCAGTCCTTGGTCAGGGCAAAGGTGGCAAATGCCGGGATAAACCCGATCAGCACCTTGATGCAGTTGCGCAGGTTGGAGTTGAGATAGGTCCAGGACAGGCGCGGCCGTGTTTTTCCCAGTGCCGGCGGTGTCAACCGCAAGTGGTTGTCGACTGTCTTTTGCACCCCGCCCAACGTGACCAGGTTTCCATGCGACGTCATGCTGGAGGCATCGCCCAGAACCGCCCAGTCCACAACACGGTCATGGCCGAGATAGCGCAAGCCCGGCAGCCAGGCACTCAAGCGATGGGCCGGACGGCGATGCGCATTGGCTTCCCGGCGGGGCACCAATGTCTGGCGCTTATGGACGGGGATCCGCATCGGAATCATGGCGCGCCCGGCCCCGATATCGCGTTTGATCCGGTTCCAGGCTCGTCGCGGCAGACTCTCGATCACGGCCAGACCCATCCCATGAATACGAAGCGTTCTACCGGTGGAATCGCTGCCGATCCGGGCCTTGAGGGGTTTTCCCTTGTAAAGCGCCTGTAGGCCGATGATGTCGTGCAGGATATAGGTGAGCTTTTCGATCTGCGCGCGCTTGTCCGGATCCCCCTCGGCCGCCTTTTCCACCGATGCGATAATTTCCAGGATAATCCGCTTCAGAGCGATGGGGTTCTGTTCATTGATGGCTTCCTGAAGACGACTGATGGTTTCGATATGGGCCGTCTGGGCCGTGGCCCAATCTTTCAGGTTAAAGATTTCCAGACGTGAAATCATGCCATCGCAATCGTAAATCAACTCCAGCACATCCTCCACCTGAAGGTGGGTCAGGTTCAGGGTGATACGGTAGCCGGCCTGCAGAACGGCCAGGCGCTCCAGCAGCTGTCTGGGCGTGAGGGTCAGCAAGGACGGCTCTTGATCCCCCCCCTTCGGTTGCATGGGATGGGGAATTCCCGGATTATTCGATGGCTTCAGGTAGTCCGCCGCCAGCGCTTCCAGATCCCGTCCATTCCACACTTCGAACCAGCGGGAAATCTCCTTGCGGGCGGCTTCGTCAGCCGCGGGGTAGCGCTCTCGCAGGACCGCCGCCTTGGTCTGCAGGGCCGCCAGCATTTTCTGGCGGACAAAGGCTTCCAGGTGAAGGATAGATCGCTGACCCATGCCGACGAAGGCCAGGAATTCCTTTGGATCGATCGGACTAAGCTCCACGTCATACTGGTCGTTGATGTGTTGTAGGTGAACTGTGTTGAAGGCCTCCAATATGGCCATGACATAGGCCTGCTGATAGCGCGAAAGGGCCCGCCCTTCCTGCATCAGCTGACTGACGGCGGGTTCCTCTAAAAAACACAAAAAGGATTGGGCATCGGCAAACCCGCGCGGGGTCCAGATCAACTGGATAAAGCGATCGCGGTAGCGCGCCGGGAACTCAATGCCGATGCGCACATCGATATCCAGGATCTCGGCCGCTTCCAGCAATTCGGCGGCAAACCGGGGCTCGATATAATTGTAATGCACCACCCGCAGACGTCGGATACCCTTGATCCAGGCGTCCATGATCAAATGGGTGGAAGACTTGCGTCCTTTGGTATTGACGTCATGCACATGGTCGTCAAAGGTCACCTGGTTCCATTCTTCCGGCATTTCCAGAAGATGGTAGCGCAGTAATTGCTTGCGCACGATACGGGGCTGCCCCATAGCCGTAATGCGAAAATCATGCGCCAACTCAAGCTGGCGGTAGTGGTCGCCACGAGCCCGCACCAGTTCCTTCATGATCTGCAGCAGGATCCGGGCCGTGTTTTTGGGCATGGAGCCTTCGGCCGTGTCCAGCACTTCGTCTTTCAGCGAACGCAGGGCGCTGAGGCGGTCGTCCATCCGGCCGATTTCCAGCGAGGTCAGGAGGTGCACCATGGCATAGGCAATGCGCAGGCTTCTTGATTCCGCCATTTCCTTGATGCCGTGGGGGTGAAAATAGCCGTAATACTGCTTCCGGGCATAGCTCAGATCTTTGTCCTGGCGAAGGACGGCACAGATGATCTCGATGAGTTCATTGTCACGCCGATCGAACAGCAGACGCGAAACCGGCGGCAACGCGTCAGGATCTGGGCTCTGGCCCGGTGGCTGTTTTTCTGTATGGTGTTCTTCGCTGTACATGGTGTCCCATTCGCCCGACACAACACGATCGGTGGCTAAAAATGACCCGATTCATGGTTAAAAAACGCTGGGGCCTGTCTGACGTCAAGGTGACACATGGATACGGCTTGGTATAAAGGGAAAAAGCCGTTTTGCAGCCACGTCGTCCCTGCGCGTTAAGTCGGGATTTGAAACGATTCTAACAATTTTCTAACAATTCGACAAGGTCCATGCCATGCCGTCACGTCGAATATCACCCGCTTTCTGCAGCCGCTGCCCGTGATCTCCAACCCCTTGTGATGTAGCCGGCTTGCAGTGATTCCCGGTCTCCTGGACATCCCGTCCTTGACGCCCACGCCCGAAGAGGCCATATTGCACGGGGATTTCGGCAACAGCGAAGGGACTGGCGGCCGAAGGCGAATCCCGGCGTGTTTCCAACCTCCGGCACGCCTACCCAACCATCCTGATTCGGAGCACGATCATGACAGACCCCAAACTGCGCGGCCGCTTCATCCCGTTTCGCAAATCCGACCTCATCGCCATGTGTCGCGACGCCGGGCTGGTGCCGAACAAGGCCGAAACCCACTTCAATGACTTCCACCGCATTCTGGGAGCCCTTCTGCATTTTGAATACCACCAGCTACTGGAGTCCCTCAAGGACGCCTACGCCCCATTCAACCCCGATGCCGACACCCGTTCATTGAAACCGCTGGACCGGGAGGCCCTGCTGACACACCAGAAATCCTTTGTTCAGCAAATGAACACCTTGCTGGATGCCGCCAATTTCGAACCCATAACGGATGCCGATTTAAAAGAAGCTCTCGCCGAGGAATCGCTTTTCAAAATTCGCCTGGCGGTCGATTTCGATGATTTCGAAGAAGTGCTATTTTTCCGGCGGGGCGAGCGCCTGCAGCAGGAAACCCTGGTTTCGTTCGCGGGCCTGAAAAAAACCCCCACGACGTTCACCAACTACGACCGGGTGGTGGTCTATATCAAATTCAAGGAGGAATCCTATTTCAAGGCGGCCGGTCGCAAGAATCTTCCCTATCAACCCGGGGCCACCCTGATCAAACTTTTCCAGAACGTCCCCAAAGCGGATCTGGAAATGCTCTTTCCCAACAGTGAAGTGCGCATGAAAACCATCGACAAGCTGATCATCGGCATTCCGGCCGCCGTAAGCGGCGTGGTCGTGGTGGTCTCCAAACTGGGCGCCTCCCTGGCACTGGTCGGTGGCCTGGTGGCGTTCTGGCTAGGCTTGCGCGACACCGCGGTGGAGATCAATCAGAAGCACTTGGTGGCGCTGGGGTTGGGGATGTTGGCATTAGGCGGCTTTTTGTTCAAGCAGATCAGTAAATTCAAAAACCGCAAACTACGCTTCATGAAAGCCCTGTCTGAAAATCTCTATTTCAAGAACCTGGACAATAATGCTGGGGTTTTCCATCATCTCATCGACGCGGCCGAAGAAGAAGAATTCAAAGAAGCCCTGCTGGCTTATTTATTTTTAGCACAAAGTGGTAATGGGCTGACCCGTCGGCAGTTGGACGAGGCGGTTGAATCCTGGCTGGAAAAAGATTGGGATTGCGCCATCGACTTCGAAGTTGCCGACGCGCTGGCCAAACTGGCGCGTTGGGGACTGCTGCAACACCACGGCGACCGCCTGGAAGTCCTTCCCCTGGCGGAAGCCAAGGCCAAGCTGGATCACACCTGGGACAACTTCTTCACCTACCACCAGTCCCCGACCCCATGAAGCCCCGCTTCTGAGATCATCCACCACTTAGGAACGATTTCGGGGCATGCCTGAATAGGTGTTACCGACGTTGAAGAGAATGGGTTCTTTCCCTTTTGCCACATGCCGCGCATTGACGAGAAAACCATCCCGGCTAAAGCGGAGAAAAATCCCCCAAGACGCCTACACCCATCGCATCTTGATCAGTATTTTGTACATGGTGCCAAAGGCCTTGCCATAGGGCGGGTAGAGGAAGGATGCGCCCAGCGGCCGGGCCGCCTGCTGAAAAACAGGCCGCAGCTTGGAGAACTCGGCAAACCCCTCGTAGCCGTGATACTGCCCCATGCCGCTGTTGCCGATACCGCCAAAGGGCATGTCATGCTGGGCCACGTGCATGGCACAGTCATTGATGCTGACGCCCCCGGACATGGTGCGGGAGAGAACGGTCTCCCGAACCTGGCGGTCATTGGAAAACAAGTAGAGGGCCAGCGGGCGCTCATGGCCGTTGATATAGGCCAGCGCCTCGTCCAGGGTGCGATAGGGCTTGATCGGCAGCAGCGGGCCGAAAATCTCGTGCTGCATCACTTCCATGTCATCGGTCACGTCCCGCAGAATCGTCGGGGGTATTTTGCGCAAATCCGGGTCCGGGGCCGCTCCCTCGAGCAGGTTGACCACCGTGGCCCCTTTGGCGCGCGCATCCTCGATCACACCGATTAAGCGCTGGTAGCTGCGGTCGTCAATGATCGAGGTGTAGTCCGGCGTATCAAGACGCGGATAGCGCTGGCGGACAATGGGACCCGCGGCCGCAATAAAGGCGTCCACTTTGTGAGCCGGCAACAGCAGATAGTCCGGGGCCACGCAGGTCTGGCCGGCATTCATGTATTTGACGTGCAGAATGCGTTCGGCCGCCGTCTGAATATCGAAATCTTCGTCGATGAGAGTCGGTGATTTGCCGCCCAGTTCCAGCGTTACCGGGGTCAGGTTGTCGCCGGCGGTTTTCATCACGGTGCGTCCGGAGTTGGGCGACCCGGTAAACACCAGGTGATCGAAGGGCAGGGGCGTAAAATCACGGGCGGCAACGCCCGGCAGAACCGCCAGCAGATCCTCGGAGAAGACCGGCGCCAGGATGTCATGCAGGAGATGGCAGAGCCCTTGCGCATTCGCCGCCATTTTGATCATGCAGCGGTTTCCGGCCGCCAGCGCACTGGTCAGCGGGCTGATAACCAGGAAAAGGGGATAGTTCCAGGGGGCGATAATGCCCACCACACCTTTGGGCTGGGGAATCACCCGGTTGCGGGCACCCTTGAACCACAGGGCCACATGACGCTTGCCGGGTTTCATCCATTTTTTTAGATGCCGGCGCGTATAGCGCAGCCCGTCGATGGCTGGAAAAAGCTCCAGGATTTTGGTTTCATGGATTGAACGATTGCCGAAATCCTTTGAAATGACCTCGGCAATGGCGTCCTGATGCTTGACCAATACGGCCTCCAGCTTGTGCAGATTGTCCCGGCGCTCCTCGAGGGAAAACGGTGGACTGTTCAGGACGGCTTCTTTCTGGCGCCGGAAAATGTCACGAGCGCGGCCGGTGTCCGTGATGGAAAGCACGTTTGCCGTTTGGTTCATGCGGTTATCCTCCCGGTGTTGGCGATTTCATTGCTATAACTCATAAGCCTCCAAGACCGCATAATCAAGACCAGCTCCCCGTTTGAACGCCAGCGGGTCAATCGCGTCCGAATACGGTGGGAACGCATCAATTATGGTTGATGACCACCATCTTGATGGTGGTCATATCCTCCATGGCAAAGCGAACGCCTTCGCGGCCCAGACCGCTACGCTTGTTGCCGCCGTAGGGGAAGTGGTCCAGCCGAAAGGTCGGCGTGTCGTTGATCATCACACCGCCCACGGCCAGGGTATTGACCGCCTGCATGGCTTTGCGGATATCGTTGGTGTACACACCGGCCTGCAGCCCGAAATCCGAGGCATTGATGAGGGCCAGCGCCGCTTCAAAATCATCATAGACTGCGATCGATACGACCGGCGCAAAGGTTTCCATGCACATCACCTTCATGGATTCGGTGACCTGGGTGAGCACCGTCGGCAGATACATGCGACCCTCGGCCCGGCCGCCCGTGGCCACCACTGCCCCCTGGGCCACGGCTTCGCGCACCCAGGCATCGATGCGCTGGACTTCCTGACGGTCGATCATGGGCCCCACGTCGCAAGCCGGATCCAGGGGATCACCCACCTTAAGGGCGTTCACCTTGTCCACAAAAAACGTCGTAAACGCTTCCGCGCAATTCCGGTGCACGTAAATGCGCTGCAGGGAGATGCAGACCTGGCCGGCATTGGCAAAGGCACTCACCACACAGCGCTCGGCCGCCTTGGCCAGATCGGCGTCCGGCTCGATCAACGTGGCCGAATTGTTGCCCAGCTCCAGGGTGACCTTCTTGATGCCGGCTTTTTTGATAATCTGTTCGCCCACCGCCGGCGAGCCGGTAAAGGTGATTTTCTGACATGCCGGATGCGTCACCATGGCATCCCCCACCACCGCCCCGGCACCCACCACGATGTTAAGCACTCCCCGTGGCAAACCGGCCGCCATTAATAGTTCACCGAGCTTCAGGGCGGAAAGGGGCGTGGTGGACGCCGGCTTCAGCACCACCGTATTGCCCGCCGCCAGGGCCGGGGCCACCTTGTGGGCCACCAGGTTCAGCGGGAAATTGAAAGGTGTGATGGCGCCGATGACCCCCACCGGCTCCCGCACCCAATAACCGAAACGGTTTTCCCCGAAACGGCTGGCATCCATGGGAACGGTTTCGCCATGAATGCGTTTGGCCTCCTCGGCCGCGAACTTGAAGGTTTCACTGCTGCGCTGCACCTCGTTGAGGGAAAACTTCAGCGCCTTGCCCGTTTCCAGACTGATGATCTCGGCCAACTGATCGGCACGCTGCCAGAGCTGATCGGCCACTGCCTCCAGCATGGACGAACGCGCATGGGACGGCACTTTTTTATAGGTTTCAAATGCGCGGGCCGCGGCCGCGATGGCCTCGTGCGTGACCGCCACGTCGGCCAGCGGGACGGTGGCAATGACCTCGCCGGTGTATTTATTCTGCACATCCAGCACCTGACCGGTTTCCACCCACTGGCCGTCGATCAAGGTTTTGTATTGTTTTGGCATGATGATTCCTTTCAAATCGCGATGCAGGGTCCCCGACAGGCCTTGCCACTGTTGCTGTCAGGTAATCCCCAAGGGCATGGTCGTTTGGCAGACATCTTTTGATATCATTGGAACGGGCGGCCGGATTTCAAGGTGTCTTTTCACGAGCGACAATACCGGCAAGGGATCGCGACAGCGTTAAAGCTTCTCGACGCGAACGGCACAGGCCTTGTATTCGGCCGTCAGCGTGACCGGATCAAAAGCCGGATTGGTCAGCCAGTTGGCATTGGCCTCCCTGAAATGAAACGCCATCCAGACCATACCCCGCGGGACGCGATCCGTCACGTGCGCTTTGACGCGCACTTCCCCGCGACGGGACAGGACCCGCACCGTCTCCCCCGGTTGAAACGGCAGGGATTGGCCGTTTATGGTGAGGGTCTCTTTTTCCGACATCGCGGTCTCCTTGCGGGGATGAAGTCCAAACGCTGATATCAGGCAACCGCTTTACGAACGGTGACGTAATGTTCCTGCAAAGCCATGGCGCCGCCGGCCCTGTCCCATTTGTCCAGCCCGCCGCACATCAAACGCTGTTCGGCCAGGCCTCTGCCGAAGGCCCGGCTTTCCACCGGCAGGGTATGACCGAAGCCGTGCAGCACGAAAACGGCTTCCGGATGAATCATCTCGGTCAGTTTGACCGTAATGTTGCCGGCTTCGCCGTTGGCCCCCACCAGGGCCTCGTCCCCGTCCGACAACCCTAATTGTTCGGCGGCGGCGGTGTGCATCCAAAGGGTGTTCTCCGGCACATGTTCGAAGAGCAGGGGATTGTTGACCGTGTGGCCCTGGGTGTGAACACCGCAGCGGCCGAAGGTGATCCGGAATTGCCCTTCCGGTGGGTGGGAGCCTTCGTAGGGCTTGAGCGACAGCAGTCCCTGGGCCTCCCACTTGGGAGCGATGATTTCGATTTTGCCCGAGTCGGTCTTGAATCCGATATTGTCCTGGGAGCGATAGCGGGGGCCGTCGGCCAGGGAAACGAACCCCTTGGCCTCGAAATCGTCCCGGGTCACGCCGGTGCCCTGCAGTTGATAGTCCCAGATGTCTTCGATGGAATCGAAGGCCAGCGCATCGAGCCCCAGCCGCTTGGACAGGCCGGCGATAATTTCCCAGTCAGCCCGTGTGTCGTAGCGGGGGGTTACGGCCCGGCGGCGCATGAAGAAATAGGGATTGAGTCCGTTTTTGCACGCCAGGATGGATTCCCGCTCCAAATAGGGTGATAGGGGCAACACGACGTCCGAATACCAGGCCGTATCCGACCAGGAGAAGGTGACCGCCACCAGAAAGTCCAGCGCGTCCCAAATTTTTTTCAATGCTTCCGGATCGGGGAATCCCATCAGAGGATCATGCCGGTAGGCAATGTAGGCCTTCACCGGATAGGGATCTGCGGTGCGAATGGCTTCAAAACCCAGATGCAGCAGGCCCGGGCCTTTGTCAAATTGCGGGTAACGCCAGCCCACGCCGTCCGCCCGCTTGTCTGAAGGTGCCGGAAACAGATCCACCAGGGCCTGCAGCCCTTTACCGCCGACATCCGCCGGGGTGTTGGCCCGGGGCAGTCCGCCCTTGGCCCCAATGGCCCCCAGCAGAGCATTGATGATGTAGATCGTGCGCGACATGTAAAAGGAATCGTTATAGCGGGCCGTCATCCAGCCGGGGTGCCAGATCACGGCCGGCTTGGCCGTGGCCAGTTCCCGGACGAAATTGACCAGTGCCTCGGCCGGCACGCCGGTTTCGGTCTCGGCCCATTCCGGCGTGTAGGGCTCGACAAACGCCCGCAGGGTATCAAAGTCTTTCATCCAGCGTGTGACAAACTCGACGTCGTAAAGACTGTGGGTGATCAAAACGTTGATGACGGCCAGGTTGAAGGCATAATCCGAACCCGGACGGATCATGAAAAAACGGGTGGCCTTGGTGGCCGATACAGTGGCCCGGATATCGATGACCGTCAATTTGCAGCCCCGCTCCATGGCACCCATCAGATCGTTCACCTCTTTGACATTGATGGCCTCGAACATGTTGCGGGTCTGGAGCACCACATGGCGGGCGTTTTTGAGATCGTACACCACCCCCTTGCGGCCGAAACCGAACAGGGATTGAGCGGCATGGTGGACATTGCGGGCACATGAGGCATCGTGGTTGGACCAGTTGGGCGACCCCAGCCCCCTTACGAAAGACCGGTGCAGATCCCGGAACGGCCCCCCCCGGTCC
>Ga0210141_1000031_pt1 | contig 14835 bp, 19 predicted proteins | sample China_Galinas_Co_2_FD_184862 | JGI IMG/M metagenome (GOLD analysis project Ga0210141, IMG submission 184862) | Wetland microbial communities from San Francisco Bay, California, USA, that impact long-term carbon sequestration -... | ecosystem: Environmental > Aquatic > Marine > Wetlands ...
GATCGCAATTCCAAAACCAGCTGCCGTTACACAAGCGATAAAAAACTTCAGAGCTTCAGCTTCCATACGTACACTTCCTCCTTGTTAAAAAGTTAATTTTGGCTTCTTCCAATGCCCCATTAAGGCAAAACAGGCTGAATAATCATTTTCCCGGCAAAATTAACCGCGCCCTTCAGTGGGCGTGTTCCATGGCGCCGGTAAAGTACATGATCGAAAGCAAGAAAAACACAAAAGCTTGCACCAGCGCCACAAAAACCCCCAGCGCCATGATGGGCAAGGGCGCAAAAAAAGCGCCAGCCAGACCAAACAGAATGGTCAGCACCAGCTCATGCCCCATCATATTTCCAAAGAGACGAAAGGTAAGGGAAAGAATCCGTGCGAAATGTCCGATCAACTCGATGGGGAAGATAATGGGAACCATCCACCATACTGGCCCCAAGAAGTGTTTGATATAAGCGGCACCGTGATATTTAACGCCGATAATATGCGTAAAAATGACCACGATCAGGGCACAGCCCAACGTCGTATTCAGATCCGCTGTGGGAGGGAAGCAGGTCGGTACCATCCCGGTCAGGTTGCCGACAAAAATAAAAATGAAGATCGTTGCCGACAAGGGTAACAGCCAGCGCCCCTCTTCCCCGGTGACATCGACCATGAATTCTTCAATGCCACTGACAACCACCTCATAAAAATTCTGGGCCTTGCCCGGGATCATTTTGATACTCTTGCCACCAAGTATACCCATGGCTATCAGAAACAGCATCACCAGCCAAGTATAGAGGACGTGAGGATATTCATGGGCAAAGTGGGCCGGTCCCGGACCAAGCATCTCGCAAAATTTGACTAAAAACAGCCACGGATGTTCCATCCTTAAAACGCCTCCTTGAAAATAAGATTTTTTAACTCGCGCACCGTTGCGACGACAATACTGGCAACCACGACCGATAACCCGACGAACAATCCCAGCGGGTCAACATAGTGGCCGGAGATCAGAAAGAATATGATAACGCCGCTGGCAATAAAGCGGACGTAATATTTGGCGATGATCACATTATGGGAGACGAGGTGGGGAGGTGTCAGGGATTTTTTCAGGGTGCGTGCCAGCAGGTGAAAATTGACGGTAACAATCAGACCGCCGGCAAAAATCCCCAGGGCAACATCAAATTGGAAAGCGACCAGTCCGACGAGGACGGCCGCTGCAAATAGAATCCAGTTGGCACGTGTAATGAAAAGGAGTATTCGCTTCTGAATGTCCAAATTGATCCTGTTCGTCCTTGGCTGCAGGTGTAATGACGTTCAGAGTTTGCGGCTTTTCTTGATCGCGAGCCCGATATTGCGAAAACCGGCCACAATGCCCATACCCAGACCGATCAGGGTCAGCCACGGTGTACAAGCCAAACGCCGATCCAAGTAAATACCCAGAAAGAGCCCGATGAAAATCGACAGGGCGACTTGCAGTCCCAAACTACTGTAATAGGCGAGTTCCCTGATCGCCCGCCGGGTTTCTCTTTTCATGGATGTAATCGACGCTTCAGCCCGAATCGGAACGATTTCCGCCCCAATCGAGTCAAAAGCATCTACCATAGCCCCCGGGTGAAGTCAACGAAAAACCCATCGCCGACGTCTCCTTCAGAGCTTCAAAAGCTGGGCATCAAAAACCGGCCCATCCTTGCATACATGGTGGTAAGCGCTGCCGTCACCCGCCGCCGGGACGGCACATCCCAGACAGGCCCCCATGCCACAGGCCATGACCGATTCGATCGAAAGCTGGCAAGCCACATTCAGACGGTCGGCAATACCGGCCACGCATGTCAACATGTCCATGGGTCCGCAAGCCATGATCACATCCGGCGGCTGTCGGCGCACGGCCGCTTCCAGCGGGCTGGTCAGAAAACACTGCGCACCTTCACTGCCGTCATCCGTTGTGCAATCCACCTGATCCGCCAGTTGGTCAAATCTCTCGCGGCACAGCAGGTCGCCCCGGGATCGTCCGCCCAGAAAAACATGGTACTGGCAGCTTTCAAGCTGTTGACGCAATGTTTCCAACAGAAAAACCATCGGTGCGGCACCAATGCCGCCGGCCGCGATATATATGCGCCGATAATGCCCCCGAACGATAAATCCCCTGCCCAGAGGACCGAGGATATCCACCGTAGCCCCCACCGGCATGCGCGCCATGATGCCCGTCCCCTCGCCCACGACCTTGTAGAGAATTTCCAGTTTGACGCGCCCGGAAGCATCCGGCACCATGCGATGAATGGAAAAGGGGCGACGCAGCAGCGGCTTAGCCCCCGCTCCAACGGTCAGCATGACAAACTGCCCGGGCTGCGCCGCACCGAATGGTGTTTCACATCCAAGCGTCATTTTGTGATACCCCGGCGCCATGGTAAAATTGTCCAGGATTTCGGCATAGCCTTGCTTCATGATCTCCGCTCCAGGATCGGTCGTTATTCAGGCCTTCGGTGTCATACCGACAATTGCCGCGAACCGACCGGTGGTATGAGCCGCCCGATAGGAAAAAAAGAGATCCCGCCGACAGCGCGTGCAGATGCCGCTGATTTCGATATGCGCCGGACGAAGTCCGGCCCGCACCAATTGGGCCTGGCTTATGGCCCAAAAATCAAAATGGTTCTCCGACACCCTGTAAGACCACAGCGATTCGGGAATTTCCTTTTTATAGTGCACGAATTCCGAACAGCAAGGCCCCAGCGACGGCCCTACGCCGGCATAAATATCATCGGGATTGCAGCCGAAACGGGTCTTCATGACCGTCACGGTGCGACCGACGATATCAGCGATGCTGCCGCGCCAGCCCGAATGGATATTGGCAATGACCGACCGCACCGGGTCGTGGAGCAGGACCGGCTGACAGTCCGCCACCAGGATGGTCAAAAGCCATCCGTGCTGGTCGGTCACAATGGCATCGGCTTCCCCGGTCAACCGGTGGTCAGCGGCAGGCGCCGTACCGTCCCATACAACGACCGTGTTGCCATGTACCTGGTTCAAAAAGACCGGTTCCGCCGGGCGAGGGAACCCTGCCCAAACGGCCTCTCGATTGACGGCCACCTGATGAGCAGCATCACCGACATGCAGGGACATGTTGAGACTGTCAAAAGGGGACTGGCTGACGCCGCCCTGGCGGGTGGTAATGCCGTGACAAAGGGCTGGGAACACTTCCAGGTTCTCAAAACAATAGAAATCGATCCCATTGCGACGATGGATTTTCATCGCAGATTAGCCCCTCCCCCTCGTCTTCAGACGCCTATATCGGCCCATGACCTGTGCATGGAAAACGGTCCGTATACCGACAGCCGCCAAAGCTGTCAGCAATAGCGTTCCGTAATCAGCTGAATCAAGGCCGATGTGGAAATGTCCTGAACCAGCGCAATCCGTTCGACCCGCCCCCCCTGCTGCTTCACAAAATCGGCACCGATAATCTGATCTTCCGGCCAATCCGCCCCTTTGACCAGGACATCCGGTCGCAAAGCCTGAATCAACGCCAAGGGATCCGCTTCATCAAAGAGAACCACGAAGTCCACGCAGGCCAACCCGGCCAGGACTTCAGCCCGCAGGGCCTCCGGATTGATCGGGCGCAGGGGGCCTTTGATGTTTCGCACCGAATCGTCGCTGTTCAACCCGACCACCAGCATATCCGCACTGGCGCGGGCCGCCGACAGATATCGAACGTGGCCGGCATGCAGGATATCGAAACAGCCATTGGTAAACGCAACCCGTCGCCCCGCCTCCTGTGCTGCCACGACAGCGGTTGTCGCCGTGGTCCTGGGCACCAGCTTATTCCCGTCCTTCAAATTCATCATGTACCGATCCGTTCTGCCTTCCGGCCCATGCGATCAAGATTCGGCATGGTACGGGCGATCGTGAGAACATCCACAGCTTCCGCCCCGTTCTCTTTCAATTCCCTGGCTGCTTCCGCAGCCGTTGCCCCCGTCGTATAGACATCATCCACCAGCAGAATGCTGCGCCCCTTTACAGCGGCGCGATCAACCACTTTGAATGCGCCCCGGATATTGCGTCGGCGCTCGGGCTTGCCCAAACCGGTCTGGGGCGCCGTCGGCCGGGATCGCATGAAGATGTCACGTACTTTGGGGAAACGGTATTCGTCCCGCGCACCCCGCCGTTCCGACTTGGCCCAGGCATCCACCAGCATCTGGGCTTGGTTAAACCCGCGTTGGCGCCAGCGGCGTACATGCAAGGGAATCGGAAGCACCATGTCGATCTCTCCCGGCGACCAATGAAGCTGGAAAGCCCCCCGCAAAAGCTGTTCCAGGGGGTCAAGCAACACGAAACAGGCCCGGTATTTCAACTGGTGAACCAGTTCCATGAGGGCGCCGCTATAAATCCCCACAGCGCGCGCCCGCCGGAATGCGCCGGGATCCCGCAGGCAATCGCTGCACAAATGGTCCTCGCCCACAGCGCTTTTAAACATCACGCCGCAGCGCTCACACAAGGGAGACCGCACCGGTTCGAAAGACGTGAGGCAATCGGAACAAAGAAACGGCAACGCCACCCGAGTAAAGATGTTCCACAGCCCATGCTCCCCAGTCCGCAGGTCGGTATCGTGATCGACATGCGATGAAGAAGACTGCGGCCCATACGGCCAATAGGCCCCGCAAGCACGGCATTTCCGGGGGAAAATGGCGTCGGTAAGTGCCCGGCCGACATACGCCCCGAACCCGAGCACCGGCCTCTTCAATCGGAGCAGCCCTGCATGGGCAGCCACGTCGTGCCGATAGCCATCCTTTTTCGTTGCCAACGCTTGGCTGCTGACATCAGGACCGTTCATGGCGTTCCGGCCGGCTGTGACCGCTGACGATAGGCCTCGAAAATAGCCAGTGCCGCGGCTACAGAAGCATTCAATGAATTAAACGCCCGCGCATGGGGAATCGACACGAGAAAGTCGCAGTGCCGCTTGACCAATGGCCGCAGGCCCTTTTCTTCACCGCCGATAAGCAACCCCAGCGGTATTGTCAGATCGCAATCAAACAATGATTGATCGGCAGCGCCTTCCAGCCCCACAATCCACAATCCGTTTTTTTTCAATTGCATGATGGCATTGACAAGGTTGGGAACCCTGGCAATCGGCATATGCTCCAGCGCACCGGCGGAAGCTTTCGATACGGAAGGGCTGGGCGCCGCGGACCGGTCCTGCGGTATAACAATGCCGTCGGCACCAGCGCAATAGGCCGTACGAATGATAGCGCCCAGGTTTTGCGGGTCCTGAAGATTATCGAGCAGCACCACAAACGGCAGCCTACCGTGAGAACGCTCCTGCCCCGCGATGTCGGACAAATCGCAATAGGGCAGAGGCGCCACCCGGGCGCAGACGCCCTGGTGACCGGCATGACCGGTCAACTCTACGAGGTGCTGTTCACCGACCGTCTGAATTGCTACCCCTTGGCCGTCAGCCAATTGTCGAATTGAGGCGATACGGGCATCTTGACGGCCTTCGCGCACCCATAGAGCATAAATCCTGCGCCGGTTGGCACGCAACGCCTCATAGACGGGATGCACGCCATACAAAATTTCTGTTTTAGGACTCGCCATAGAAGTAGGAGCGCTTCGGTTTGCCTAAAGAGGTCGCGCTAGCGGCAGACGCATCCGTCATCATGACGATGGCGTCACGATTCCTGATAACCGCGAACAATGGAAACCAGTGTTTCCGCCGCCGTTTCAAGACGATCATTGATCACGGTATGTCGATAGATCCCGTGTTGCGCCATTTCCCGCCGGGCATTGGCCATTCGTTTATCGATAATGTATGGGGGGTCGGCGCCGCGTTGCTCCAGGCGCTGGCGCAGTACGTCGGATGAGGGCGGCATGATGAAAATGGTAATGGCATCCGGATACTTGGCGCAAAGTTGAACCGTGCCCTGAACGTCGATATCCAACAGCACATCATGGCCGGCAGCACGCTCAGCATCGATAAACACCGCCGATGTCCCATAATAATTCCCGTGAACGTGGGCCCATTCCGCCCACTGGTTGGCCTGGATGCCGGCCTTGAAGGTCTCGACGTCGGTAAAAAAATAGTCCACACCGTCAACCTCACCTTCGCGTGGCGATCGGGTTGTGGTGGAAATGGAATAACGCAATGCCGGCAAGCGTTCCGTAAGAATACGGCAAAGCGTCGATTTTCCGGCACCGGAAGGGGCGGATACGATGAACAAATGCCCCGCCGGGGATACGAAATGCGATTTTTCCGCCATCGCTGTCAGGCCATCCTCATCCGTTGTTTTCTTTGAGTAAGGTGAAGCGCTGGGAAATGGTCTCGGCCTGAATGGCTGAAAGGATAATATGGTTGCTGTCCATGATGATGATCGATCGGGTGCGACGCCCGTGGGTGGCGTCGATCAGACGTTGATCCTTCTTGGCGTCGTCTTTGAGGCGCTTCATCGGTGCCGAATTCGGGGAGACAATCGCCACAACCCGATCCGCTACCGCCGTGCTTCCAAATCCAATATTCAGTAAATTCGGCTCCATAACAGCCTGTTCCTTCCTCCATGACTGCGCGCGGGTGCGGCTACCCCCCCCGATCGCCTACTCGATATTTTGAACCTGCTCCCGGATTTTTTCAAGTTCGGATTTGAGATCGACCACCCGGTGGGCGATTTCCGTGCGTGAGGTTTTGGCTCCCATCGTATTGAATTCGCGATTGAACTCCTGCAGCAGGAAATTCAGCTTGCGTCCGGCGGGTTCTTCAACATCCATAATCCGCCGGAATTGTTCCAGGTGACTGGCAACCCGTACGATTTCCTCTGAGATATCACTGCGGTCCGCCAGAAATGCGGCCTCTTGCGCGATACGGCCCGGATCGATGTCCACGTTTCCCTGGGTCAAAGCCTGAATGCGCACCAACAGCTTATCCTGGTATACCGATAGTAATCCATCGCTGGCCTTTTCGATCAGATCGAGCTGTTGGGCAATATCATCCAGGCGACGCCTGACGTCGGCGGCCAGGGCACGGCCTTCCCGTTGCCGCATTTTATCCAAGGCCGACAGGGCTTCCAGAAGACACCCTTCGACGACTGGCCACAATGAATCGATTTCCCGCTCTTTTTCGCATGGTTTGATAATGCCCCCGGCATTGATCAGCAGATCCAGCGAGATGTCACGCGACAGATTTAAGGTATCCTTCACCTGCTGCAGGGCATCGTGATAGGCTCGGGCCCGAGGCCAGTCGATTTCGAACGCCTGCGCGTCATCCCCGAGTTCCCTGATATCAATACGAAGTTCGACACGGCCGCGATGAAGCTGGCCCGCCACGGCTGCCTTGATACGTTCCTCCAACGGCAGATACGGACGGGCAAGGTGCAGGACAATATCGAGATTTTTGCTGTTATAGCTGCGAATCTCGGCCACCGCTTCAAATGGCTCCGATCGATTTTCCGCCCGGGCATAGGCGGTCATACTCTTTAGCATCAATTCCTACCGTTCGTTCGGCATGGCGCTATCGCTGACAGGCGATATGCCTGGCGTGATTCCATGTGCTTCTAATCGCGCACGCTTTCATCCGTTTTTAGATCGAGCGCATATTTATTACGGACCTTGAGCAAAAAATCCTGTAAATGGTCATCCTTATAATCCGGGTAGGTCCATGGCAGGGACTCAAAATGCCCCTTACGATAAATGAGCGTCAGATCCGCATAGATTCCCCGACGGAGATATATCCGGTGTGAAAAGTTCTTACCGGTTGCCAACACAAGACGCTCCAGTAAAAGATAACCGGGGTCGATATTGACCGCCCGGGACCCCTTGCGCGTGAATTCCGTCTCAAGCGCATTGGTCAGGTGCTTGATGTCCGGCAGCGCTTCCTGGTCGACGAGACGCTTAAAGGCCACCATGCGACGATAAAGCGGCGTTCCCATCTCCGTGGCATAGTAATCCGTAAAATCGAACGGAAGCCAGCGGCTGACCAGATCAACCGGACCAAAGTGCGCTTCCAACCGTTCCATCAACGTGCCGGCAAGTTGCTGGTGCGCCATGAAAAAACCCACCAGAAGTTTTGCCGGACGAGGTGAGGCGGGAACACTCATGGATTAATGGGCTGCGCTTCTTCCACCAGCATGATGGGGATGTCATCTCGTATGGCGTATAGCAATCGACAGGCGTCACAGCGCAGACCGCTCTCATCGTCTTCCAACTGCAGTTCGCCCTTGCATTGGGGGCAAACCAGTATGTCCAGTAAGGCTTTGTTCAGGCTCATGATTCAAAGCTCCCATTCGAATAAGCGTCCACTTGGTTTCGGTCATCCTTCCGTGCCGAGCGGCAGACTTATCAATCGCACCCAAATTGCAACGCTGGGGCTGCGCCGCGCAAGGCATGCCCCTGCACGCCCAACCACCTTGCTTGGTCGATGCCAACCGTGGCGCCAAATGGTTGTCATGGTTATCAGTCTTCCCCTGCTTTGGCAAGCCGTAACCGCGGTCTCATGGGGACGAAACGAGGCCGGACCTTGCAATCCGCCAGGCGTTGGATTAAGAGGAACCTCGTCTTTAAAGGTTCCAGAACGAGCGGGTCGTTGATGAAATTTGCCTTCACCCTTATCAAATATTTCCCTTTTGGCGGACTGCAGCGGGATTTTATCCGGATCGCCGAAGCATGCCTCAAACGAGGCCATGAGGTGGACGTGTTCACCCCCTACTGGCAGGGAGAAGTGCCGGTCGGTCTAAACGTGACCGTGCTTAAGCTCAAGGCGCTCAGCAACCACAAGCGCCGCCTGGCACTGTCCCGGGAGGTCGGTCAGCGAACCCGCGACAAAGGCTACGATGCCATTGTGGGCTTCAGTAAAATGCCGGGCCTTGATTTTTATTATGCCGCTGACAGCTGTTTTGCCGAACGCGTGGAAACAAAACCTTTCTGGTATCCCTATACGGGGCGATGCCGATCTTATCTCTTGCTTGAACAGACCGTGTTTGCCCCCCAGGCCGCCACCCAAATCATGCTCCTGACCGAAAAAGACCGCGAAACGTATCAGCGTTATTACCAAACCCCCTCGGAGCGTTTTCACGTTCTCCCCCCCGGCATTGCACGAGACCGGCTGGCTCCTCCCGATACCAGCGCCATTCGCCGCCAATTGCGGGCGGAGCTGAAGATCGACGCCGAAACGTATGTGGTGCTAATGGTCGGATCCGGCTTTCGCACCAAAGGAACCGACCGCGCCATGCGCGCCGTGGCCGCCCTTCCGGCACCCCTTCGAAACAACGCCGTACTGATCATCATTGGCAAGGACAACTTCCGTCCCTTTCGCCAATTGGCCCGTCGCCTTGGCATCCAACACCAGATCCTGTTTTTCCACGGACGTGACGATATTCCCCGTTTCCTTTTTAGCGCCGATATGCTCCTGCACCCCGCCTATCGCGAAAACACCGGTACGGTCCTGATTGAGGCGATGGCAGCCCACCTTCCCGTGTTGGCCTCCGACGTGTGCGGCTATGCTGATTACATCACCCGGGCCGGCGCCGGTCAGTTGATCCCATCCCCCTTCGACCAGGGTACGCTGAACCGAATGCTGGCTGAAATGCTGCAGGACGCAGCGCAGCGTGACAGGTGGGGTGCCAATGGCGGGTGGTATGTCACCCAAAACGATGTCTTCAGCATGCCGGAAAAGGCTGCCGACATCATCGAAGGAGCAGCCTCATGCTAAACCTTGCCAGCCACTTCCAAAAAGCCTGGCAGGGCAGGGATATTTATACACTGCTGTTTCACTTGGAGGGCCAGGTTTTTCGTGAAAAGGAAGGTCGCCGTACCTTTCGGTTCGAACTCGACGGGCAGAGTTATTTTGCAAAGGTGTTCATGGGAATCGGCTGGCCGACGCTCCTGGCCTGCCTGCTGAAATTCCGGCGGCCCATCATCACTGCCGAAAACGAATGGCGGGCCATCGAAAAACTCGAACGAATTGGTGTTTCCACCATGCGACTGGTGGGCCATGGGAAACGGGGGCGCAATCCGGCCCGGATGCAATCTTTTATCATTACGGAAGAACTCAAACCGACCATCAGTCTTGAGGATCTCTGCCGCGACTGGGGTAGCCACCCGCCGCCCTTGAAATTGAAGCGCGCGCTGATCCAACGCGTGGCCCAAATTGCCAGGACCCTGCATGCCAATGGCATTGTTCATCGCGATTTATATCTATGCCATTTTCTTCTGGACATCGGCCCTCAACCAATAGGACCCGACAATACGCCCCCGCGATTATTCCTGATCGATCTCCACCGCGCGGAGCAGCGCCGAAAGATAAAACGGCGCTGGCGTGTTAAGGACGTAGCCGGACTCTATTTTTCCAGCATGGATATCGGATTGACGCAACGGGATCGATTAAGGTTTATTGAAGAATACAGCCAGCGCCCCTGGCAAGAGGCCCTCCGCGCAGAAAACCGTTTCTGGAAACAGGTGGAACGCCGCGGTGACACTGGTTATCGAGAGTTTCGACGGAAAAATCCGAACCTTTTCACCTAATCTCGATCGCCTGCGGGATGTGATGACTGGTATCGCAGTTCACCCGCGATGTGTTAGTAAGATGACCCAACGAAACGCCGACTGAAACGCCCATGACAAGTTTCTGGAAAATAACCAAACCTTACCATAATACCCCGGTTGCAGAAGCGTTTCAGTCATTAAAGACAACTATTGAGGCAACCGGCCAGTATGTGACGGCGAGCCCGATCAGCAGAGTCATTCGGAAAGAAGTCGCCAACCAGGCATTTTTTATCAAAACATACACTGCCGGCGGTAAGAACCTGCGGCGATGGGTAGGACGTAGCCGGGCACGCGCCGAATGGGAAAATATTCGGTTTTTTCAACACCTCGGCATTCCAACCGCCCCATTGGTGGCCTATGGCCAGGAGACATGCTGCGGTCTGTTACAACGGGCGGCGTTGGTCACGGCCGAGTTGGAAAATACCCGGGATCTAAACGCGCTACACCTTGAAAATCACCCAATTTTTCAAAACCGGCAATGGGTCGCCGCCGTTAGTCATCAGGTCGCACAGTACACGCGATGTATGCATCAAAACCGATTCGGGCATCTGGATCTTAAATGGCGCAATATTCTGGTTACTTTGTCCGACACGCCCCAGATCTATTTTATCGACTGCCCGGCAGGCCAGGTTAGACGCGGCCCCGGTTCCAAACGATGGTTCCTAAAAGACATCGCCTGCCTGGATAAAGTGGCCAAAAAGCGTCTATCAAGTACGCAACGGCTGAAATTTTTTATGGAATACGAAAGCCTGCCACGCTTGGCACACAAGGACAAACAAAAAATCCGAAGCATTCTGCGTTTTTTCGAAGGAAAAGATTAAAAGATCTTATGCTTGGATCGATTTAAACTTCATCCGCGCCCGAGGCAGAATCAAGAGCTGTCGGTCGGTGATCTGGCCAACCGAGGAACGGTTGCATGCCCTGCTATGATACCCAAATCCTGCGTCTTAAAGGACGCACCCTGCCGACACCCTTCGACCTAATACTCGATGCCACCGAGGAACATCGGGAACTAGAATGCACCGCGATCCTCCGCAATCTTCCCGGCAAACGGTTGGTTTGTTCCGGAACCTGGCATCGCCGACAACCGGTCGTCGCCAAGATTTTTATAGACCCATCAGGTGCGGAGCGGCATTACCAACGCGAGTTGCAGGGTATCAACGCTCTGGAGACCGCCCAAATTCCAACACCTACGCTTCTCTTTCAAGGCACCCTGGCCGATGGTCTTGCCCCCTTGCTCCTGTTCCAAAAAATGGAAGGGTTTGAAACCCTGACCGAGCGTCTATCAAAGATGACCAGTCCTGACGACCGACTGGCAACGCTGCGGCCGGTGGTTGAATCTATCGCCCGGCTGCATACCACCGGTCTCAGGCAGCGGGATATCCATCCAGGCAATTTCCTACTGTCGGCCAATCACGTCATGATCATTGATGGCGACGATATCGAGCCACCTAGTCATGGACCGCTTCCCCAGAAAGAAAGCATGTCCAATCTGGCACTGTTCTTCGCCCAGTTTTATCCAGAATTTGATTCGCTAGTGCCACAGCTGTTGACGATCTATCGTAGCTGCCGCGACTGGTCTTCGGATTCGGATATTCACGAGGCAATCCAACAGAAAATTTTGCGATGGCGTGGTTGGCGCCAAAAGAAATATCTGCACAAAATCCAGCGTTCGTGCAGCGCGTTCATCATAAAAAAGGATTGGTCTCGGTTTATGGCGTGTGACCGGGCGTGGTCTTCGTCTTCGATGCAACAATTGCTGGCCCATCCGGATACGTATATCAAGACCGGCAAAATTCTGAAGGACGGCAATACGGCGACCGTGGCGAAAATCGCCATTGACTCACAAATATTGGTCATCAAGCGCTACAACATTAAAAACATCCGACACGCCCTGCGCCGTTGTCTGCGGTCCAGTCGGGCGATGGTTTCCTGGCAGAATGCCCATCGTCTCCGTTTTCTGGGGATTGCCACACCGCAACCACTGGCCGTCATTGAAGAACGATGGGGGCGGCTGCGAAAACGGGCTTACTTCATCATGGCCTATCAGCCGGGAGAAACGATTGGTGAGATCATCCGGTCCAAAATCAATACCCCCCAGGCCATAGAAAATTGTCTCGATCAACTGGAGGGGCTTCTAAAACAGCTTGCCGCAGCGCAAATCAGTCATGGCGATTGCAAGGCCACCAATTTCCTTATGTCCTCAGGCCGACTTTTTTTGGTGGATCTGGACGGGATGCGAGCGCATCGCTCGTCCTCAGCGTTTAAACGCGCATTTTCTAAAGATATTTACCGCTTGCAACGTAACTGGAAGGATCACCCCCAAGTCGATCAGCAACTCTCCGCTCGCTTGCGACATTTGATTCAGGAAATCAGATAGTCACCGAACGCCGGCCGTCAGGGCCATCTCGGGACAGTAGGCCTCAGAGTCGGTGGAACCCGCGGCGCGTCATACCCCATCGCTCCACGTCCGGTTTGACATCAAAATGTACCAGCCGGTCGAGTTTCTCCCAGGCAGCATCCTCATCCCGGTATTTGCGAAGATAACGGGAAGATTTCCAGTTCATGAAGTGGAGATAGAGAAATTCACGCTCGCCGTCCCGACTGTTGGTCAACCGACCTCTTTGCCATTGCCACTCCTGGGGGTGATCCAACGAACCGTCGTGCCACGGCACAGGTGCCAGGATTGTGCTGTATTGTTCCTTAAAATAGGTGGCCCGTTGATAGGGATCAAACCAGCCGCTGATCCTGCGCAGGAACCGAGGGTGTTTGTTGTGGCGGAGAACGATCCGCCGGAATTTGTGCTCGTCAAACCCTCGATGTGTATTCGTTTCTAAGTAATTTCGCCAGTTTTTGACCTGCCGAAAGGCATTTCGCATGCGGTCGTTGTTCCGGATCAGACAGAAATGCCCTGAAAGGCGACGATCATGCGTCGAAATCAAATTGTGCGTGAGAACCTCTGGGGTGAAAAAATGCCGGATGTTGCCGTAAATAACATCAATGTCACCAAAACCGAAGTAGTCGAAATCGGCCACCAGATCTTCATGGATAAATCCATAAGCCGGCTTGTAATCACACAATTTGTAAGGCGATGCGTTTGGGAACCGAATACCTAAACGCAGCGACACCAACTTACGGTATTCATCGTAGCTCATATTGATGAACCGAGCGTTGTCAGGCGCGCAGGCTGGAATATTGCAATCCGTGATGAATACCCAGTTGACACTGGGATTCCACTGACACGAAATCATAAACAGGTTGATCCATTCCGGCCACTGACCGAAATAGGGCATCACCATGATGATGGATTTTTCGGTCATTTACCTGGAAGCCTCTCGCATCCTGAACCACACACTAATTTGGAGGGCGTCATACAATCGACGGTGCCGGCCATCGTCCTACCGGATGATGATACGACTTTCCTTGACGGTAATGAACGTCGCATTGTCCGGAATATCCTCATTCACGAAACTCATTGCCCCGATTTTCACATGATTGCCGATCCTGAGCGAACTTCCGATGACACATGAACTGGCACCAATGGAAACATGGTCCCCGATAATGGTCTTACCCTCGGATTTAAAATCCGTTCCGATGGTCGTGTTTTGCCTCAACTGCAAGCATTTTCCGGCAATAACGTCCTTCGAAACCACATTACCGAGCATATGGCCAACGTTAAGACCTGGCCCGATTTGGGCCCCCATCATAATCTCCATGCCGTGTTTGCGTGTCATCCTGCGGTTGATGGATTTTCCGATTGACTTGACAATCCGAATCTTGGAGCGATGCAACCGGGAAGCGATACGCCACCAGAACAGATAATTATCCTGCCTTCCCCGCAGCGCTTTTCGCAGCACTCGAATCCAGGAAAACGTCTTGTCTGGGCCGTTTATCTCGGCATGAAAATACTCTTTGAGGGAATGATCCATTGAAGATGTGTCCGCGATGAATACAATTTATTTAAAAACGGGGGCGGATCCTGCCATGTCACACTGGCGTTGCGCCCAGCCTTAATCGGTTCAGGAAATCTTTTCTAACACCGTCAGGGCGCCAGACCCCGCCGTGCAATATAATCCCAGAATGCCTGACGAAACTTCTCGGTGGTGAAGTTTTCATCCAACCTTTGTCGGGAAAACCTTCCCAAATCGGTCAATTCTTCAGGAGACCGCAAGCAATACGCCTCAATTGCCTTGGCCAGCGCCACCGGATCCTCCGGCGGGACAAGTCTGCCGCAGTCCCCCATCACCTGGGGTACGCCATCGACGTCTGTTGCTATGATCGGGAGGTTTGCGGCCATGGCTTCCAACAGCACCATTCCAAAAGGTTCTTTGCGCGACG
>Ga0210141_1000032_pt1 | contig 14624 bp, 14 predicted proteins | sample China_Galinas_Co_2_FD_184862 | JGI IMG/M metagenome (GOLD analysis project Ga0210141, IMG submission 184862) | Wetland microbial communities from San Francisco Bay, California, USA, that impact long-term carbon sequestration -... | ecosystem: Environmental > Aquatic > Marine > Wetlands ...
AAAAAACTTTCAATTTCTACGGAGCTTTTTATCCTGTGGGCGACATTTTTGGCTTCTTCGCCGGTTGTCTCCGGAAGAATAATCGTAAATTCTTCTCCGCCATATCTGTATGCGCAATCCATTGTTCTGAGGCATGACTTGATAATCTGGCCGAGTCTCACCAGCACCTTGTCCCCTTCGAGGTGACCGTATGTATCGTTGTACGTCTTGAAGTTATCGATATCCAAAAGCAAAAGTGCAAGTGGATGACCGTAACGGTTGGAACGATCTATTTCTATCTCCAACTGATTATAAAAGTGCCTTAAATTGTATAATCTTGTGAGGCCGTCTGTGATGGCAAGGTTTTCAAGCTTGCTCAGGATTCGATTACGATCTTTGGTGAGTTGCCTCTCTTTGAGTACTCTTTTTAACCGGAGTATCAATTCTTCGAAGCGAAAGGGTTTAAATACAAGGTCGCTGGCCCCTTTATTGATGGCCTCTTCGTAAGAATAATTTTCACTGTAACCGGTCATTACAATTATATCGATATCGTAATTTTGTTTTATTAAATCGGTTAGCTGGAGACCGTTTTGTCCGGGAAGCATTATGTCGGTTATCACGAGATCCACGCGGGTGGATTTTAAAAGTTCAATGGCCTCTTCTGCACTGGCAGCGGTTTGGGCATTGTATCCGGACCTGCTAATAAATTCGAGCATCGAGTCTCTGATGGCAGCATCGTCGTCAACGATTAAAATCTGTTCTCCCATTTTTTTTATCCAGCTGGTTGTTTTTGTTAAAGAGACATGGGTACCCAAGGTACCGGACTTGACATATTAAATAAAAATTTGATAGAAGATTTTCCTTTTCCTTCAATGTGCTTAATTTCGGATAAGACGCGTAAGCGTAACTTATTGAGAACCCTTAATATAACTTGAATGACTGGCGGTGTCAACAGACTTTTACCGTTTTTTTGGCTAAAGCGAATTCGCAGATAAAATGAAAAATATTAGAAATTTCAGTATTATAGCCCATATCGACCATGGCAAATCGACACTTTCCGACCGTCTGATTCAAATGACCCATGTTGTCCTTGATCGGGATTTTAAAGATCAGATTCTCGACAACATGGACATAGAAAGGGAGCGTGGAATTACCATTAAAAGTCAGACCATCTGCCTGCCATATAAAGCTGAAAACAAACAGACCTATTCCTTGAATCTTATAGACACTCCCGGGCACGTAGATTTCTCTTATGAAGTCTCCCGGGCACTTGCATCCTGTGAAGGGGCGCTGCTTCTGGTGGATTCGAGCCAAGGCGTAGAGGCCCAGACCCTTGCGAATCTGTACATGGCCCTTGAGCATGACCTTGAAATTATTCCGGTGATCAACAAAATAGATCTGCCGTCGGCCGATATTGACCGGGCAAAAGCTCAGATAAAAGAGGATCTGGGTCTTGACCCTCAAACTGCCATCCTGACATCCGCCAAAGAAGGGACCGGCATCGATGAATTACTCGAAGCCATCGTGGAACATCTCCCACCGCCGTCAGGAGATCCCGACGCACCGCTCAAGGCTCTGATTTTTGATTCCCACTACGATCCTTTTCGGGGCACCATTGTTCATATCCGTGTTTTCCAGGGACGCGTTAGGCAGAAAAATATCATTAAGTTTATGTCCAATAACGCGGTCTATAAAGTCGAGGAGGTGGGGATATTTCAGATTGGCCGTATCCCCCGGCAAGAGCTTTCAGCGGGTCAGGTTGGCTATATCATCGCCGGCATAAAAACGGTCAGTGATACCCGTTGCGGAGATACCATTACATTAAAAGACCGTCCTTGCAACACCCCCATGCCTGGATTCAAAGAAGCAAAACCGGTTGTTTTTTCTTCGATTTATCCGGTTGCTTCAGACGGTTATGAGGAGCTGGCTGTCGGCCTTGAAAAGCTCAAACTCAACGATTCTTCCCTGATATATGAAAAAGACACGTCTGTGGCCTTGGGTTTTGGATTCCGTTGCGGCTTTTTAGGACTCCTTCATCTTGAAGTGGTTCAGGAACGGCTTGAGCGGGAATATAACCTTTCACTGATCCTGACAGCGCCTTCAGTCCAGTACAAACTGATTATGAACGACGGATCTGAGATGATCATCGACAACCCTGCCTTATATCCGGATCCCACAACCATTGAGCGCACCAAAGAACCGTTTATACGTGCCGCTATTATCGTTCCGGACCGGTATATGGGGGCCGTCATGAAACTTTGCCTGGATCACCGGGGAATTAACAAGAATTATCAGTATTTAACCAATCGACGCCTGGAGATGATATTCGAACTCCCTCTTGCTGAAGTGATTTACGATTTTTATGACAAACTCAAGTCCGTTACACAGGGGTACGGATCTTTCGACTACGACATCATAGATTTTAGAGAAACGGATCTTGTCAAGACGGATATTCTGATCAACGGCGAGCGTGTCGATGCCCTGTCCCAGCTTGTTCATCGAGAAAGGGCGGTTGATCGGGCAAGGAGTGCCTGTGAAAGACTCCGGGAAGAAATTCCGAGACAAATGTTCAAAATCGCCATTCAAGGGGCCATCGGCGGGAATATTATCGCCCGGAAGACAATTTCGCCGTTCAGAAAGGATGTGACGGCAAAATGTTATGGCGGGGACATATCGCGAAAGCGTAAGCTCTTGGAAAAACAAAAAAAAGGAAAAAAACGGATGAAAATGGTGGGCCAGGTCATGATCCCGCAATCGGCGTTTTTATCGGTTTTAAAGACGGATACCGATTGAACCGGTGTGTCCGTTTAACCATTTTGAACCAACACGGCCACGGAAATAATAATTGACGGAATGCCGAGCTGGTGCCGTCGCTTTCAAGAACTGAAGGTTTCGTAAAAAGTCATTTTTGCTTGCTCAGTGACCATTTGGGGGCGTTTCAAGTGATGATGCTAAATTTCAAGAACTCGTCGCAAGCTCCTCAAACAGCTTGAAATTTTTAACGCATCATCACTTGAAACGCTTAATCCCCAAATGATCGGATTTCGCTCACAAAAGACTTTTTACGAGTTCATTAAAACTGAAATGATACAAAAGGGGAAAACATGGGAAAAACCATTGCTGAAAAGATATTCGATACCCACCGGGTCGACAATCCTGTCGATGATATTCATGTGATCCGGCTGGATGCCGTATTTTGTCATGAAATCACAACCCCGCTGGCCATCCACGACCTGGTCAAGCGCGGTAAAGACCGGGTGTTCGATCCTGACAAAATTAAGGTTGTCATCGATCACGTATCGCCCGCAAAAGATTCAAAAACCGCCATGCAGGGTAAAATCCTCAGGGAGTGGTCCCGACGACACAATATCCGGGATTTTTTCGATATCGGCAGGAATGGCGTCTGCCATGCGATCTTCCCTGAAAAAGGATTTGTTCGCCCTGGATTTACGGTGATCATGGGGGATTCTCATACGTGTACCCATGGTGCGTTCGGCGCATTTGCCGCCGGCGTCGGGACAACGGATCTGGAAGTTGGAATTCTTAAGGGCGTCTGCGCTTTTCGCTATCCGTCGACCATCAAAATTAACATCAGCGGCTCCTTGCCTGAAGGTGTTTACGCCAAGGACGTGATTCTTTCGGTCATCGGTCGTTTGGGGGTTAACGGTGCTACCAACAAAGTTGTTGAATTCACAGGTTCGGTTATCGATGCCATGAGCATGGAATCGAGAATGACCCTCTGCAATATGGCCATTGAAGCAGGGGGAACATCCGGAATCTGCAGCCCGGATAGGGTTACCATCGAATATTTATGGGAATTTATCAAAGACGAATATGCCTCTAAAGAAGAAGCCCTCGAGGACGCCACCAGGTTTTTATCAGATGCCGACGCCCAATACGACCGGGTGGTTGAACATGATGTCAGCAATCTTGAACCGCTGGTAACCTATGGATACAAGCCCGATCAGGTCAAACCCGTTCGGGAGATGGAATCCATACAGGTCGATCAGGTCTACATAGGATCCTGCACCAATGGACGAATCGAAGACCTCCGGGTTGCCGCACAGGTGCTCAGGGGAAAAAAAATCAGCGATTCCGTGCGGGGTGTCGTATCGCCGGCCACATCCCAGGTGTATCGCCAGGCCATGGCCGAAGGCGTTTTGAAAATATTTCTGGATGCCGGATTCTGTGTCACAAATCCCACCTGCGGCGCGTGTCTGGGCATGAGCAACGGCGTCCTGGCCGAAGGGGAAGTCTGTGCATCCACAACAAACAGAAATTTCAACGGCCGTATGGGCAAAGGCGGCATGGTGCACCTGGTAAGTCCTGCAACAGCAGCTGCCACAGCCATTTCCGGTTTCATTACCAATTCCGAGCTTTATAAGGGGTAAAGATGAAAAATTTTAGTGGAAACGTACTCTTTTTAGACCGGTCCGATATCAATACCGACGAGATCATTCCGGCAAAATACCTTACAGAAAATTCAAAGGAGGCATTAAAGCCTTATTTTTTAGAGGATATCCAGCTGGAAGGATTCAATGCCAGACGGGATGTGGAAGGAAAAAATGTCATTATCACCCGGGCGAACTTTGGATGCGGCTCTTCAAGAGAGCATGCGCCATGGGCCATTGAAGTCAACAACATCCATCTGGTCATTGGTGAAAGCTTTGCCAGAATTTTCAGGCAGAATATGTTTAACTGCGGAATGATGGCGGTGGAACTTCCGGCCCGGACCATCGACAATATCTTCAAAGATTTCGCCCACAGGGAAACCTATCTTGAAACGGATCTGGATAAGAGTGAATTTACCATCACCGCTGACGGTCAGCACGCAAAGATTTCGTTTTCAATCTCAAACTTCGATCGTGCCCTGTTAACCACCGGCGGCTGGGTCGATTATGCGGATTCCAAATATTAATGGTTAGTTTGTATTCAGGGATCAGATGAAATCAAAGATAAAAATAGGCACTTTTGAGATGGCTTTTAGTAACTCTGACACCTGATCCCTGTAATTTATTACATTATTACTTTATTTACAATTGCACCGATGTTCTCAATATAGCACTCTACCACGTTCCCTGGTCTTAAAACCACCGGCGGATCTCTGAATATTCCAACACCGGCAGGTGTTCCGGTGGAGATGATATCACCGGGAATAAGGGTGATATCTTCGCTGATATTCTCTATGATGGTGGGGATGTCGAAGATCATATCCCGGGTGTTCCCATCTTGCATAATTTTTCCGTCAACTTTTGCGGTAAGCCTCAGATTGTTCACATCGCCGATCTCGTCGGGTGTCACCAACACAGGGCCCGCAGGTGCAAACCCGTCAAAGGATTTCCCTCTGAACCACTGGGAATCGGAGAACTGGGCTTCCCTTCCCGAGACATCATTCATTACGGTAAATCCTGCGACATAATCGAAGGCGTCTGCTTTAGGTATTCGTTTTCCTTCTTTTCCGATGATCACCGCCAGTTCCACCTCCCAGTCAATCTGTCCACTGCTCTTGGGAAGAACAATGGCGTCGAAAGGACCGTTTAAGGTGTTGGGTGTTTTACAGAATAACAAGGGTGTTTCCGGTTGATCGAATCCCCCTTCTTTGGCATGCTCGATATAGTTTTTCCCCAGGCAGATGATTTTAGACGGCCTCTGAATCGGACACGCGATACGCGCGCGGATGTTTTGGCCGGGGGCATTCACATGGGCAACTGTTTCAATCCAGTTCCCCCTGAAAAATGCTTCACCGATATCCGGAATGTCGGGGAAGATTTTTCTAAGGTCGACGATGTTGCCATCTCTCCACAGCCCCGGTTTCTCATTTCCCTTTGGACCAAATCTGACAAGTTTCATCAATCAAAACTCCTTATCCCGGATATTTACGAGATATTCGGGTTTTTTTTCTTTCCGTCTTCATAGCATTTTTTCCCATACCAATCCACTTGCCGGCATAGGCCGCGGATGATGTTGACCTCTTTGGCCCGTAATTGCAGGCGGGTAAAAAAACGGCGGAAATTGTTCATCCAGTAATCCGGATTTTCAGCATTAATATAACTGATCCTGAGCAGTATGTCTTTGAGTTGATCGAACATCCCATCGAGCTCATGCCGGTTGGCGAGCCTCGGCGCAAATTGTTCGTTTGTCTCGAGACCGGCGATGAAGATCTCATAACACATAATCATGACCGCTTGTGCCAGATTGAGAGAAGAAAATTCAGTTGTGGGGATATTTACCAGCGCCTGGCAATACCGGAGGTCCTCGTTGGAAAGTCCTTTGTCTTCCGGACCAAAGAGTATGGCAATCCGATTTTCAATGGAAATGGGAATTAGCTTTTGCGCCAGGTTCGAAGGCGTATGGATAAGCCTTCGCTGCTTCCCCAGTCTTGCCGTAGCCCCGACAACATAGTTAAACGGGGCGAGGGCGTCCCTCAAATCTTCACAGACGCTGCTTTTTTCAACAATGTCTGCCGCAAAATGGGTGGCCAGTTTCAGGGCGTTATTCAAGTCAAAGTTTCGGGGATCGACGATCACGAGGTGATGGATGCCCATATTGCGCATGGCACGTGCGGCAGCCCCGATGTTTTCAGAATATCGGGGCTGCATCAGCACGATGCTGATATTCCCTAAATTGACGCTGTCGGTCATCAGACGGTGAGTTCAAACCTATTGAAGAAGTAGCTGATTTCAAATGCAGCGGTTTCGGATGAATCTGAACCGTGGACCACATTTTTTTCAATATCGGTTGCAAAATCTTTTCGAATGGTACCTTCCGCCGCTTCCTTGTAATTGGTGGCGCCCATAATTTCACGGTATTTCGCAATGGCGTCTTCACCTTCAAGGACCATGACCACCACCGGTCCGGAAGTCATGAAATCGGTCAGGCTGTCAAAAAAAGGCCGTTCCTTGTGCACCGCATAAAAACCTTGGGCCTGTGCGGTATCCATTTTCAGCATTTTCATGGCAACGATTTTTAGATGATTGATTTCCAACCGTTTAATAACCTCACCGATGATTCCCCGGGAAACGCCATCGGGTTTGATGATAGATAATGTTCTTTCCATAAGTCATAATTCCTTTGAGTGGATTTTTGATCCCCGTTGCGATACCAAAAGGGCGGCGTCAAGTCAATACCGGTACAAATATTTTATAAGAAATCGTCGGTAGATGAGCGGCAAGTGAAATGTTGGCGACAAGAGTTATATTAGGGGTTTTTGCCGGAGATTTTTTTCATGAGGTATAGGGCCTCGGTTGTCTCCTTGAGGCGTGTGGCCAGGCTGATAAGAACCGCCTGGAAATCGGGGGACAGTCCATTGAACTCCTGTTCAAATGAAATCGGATCAATTATTCCGACGGTGGTATCACCGACGGCTCTGGCTGTCGCGGTGCGTGGCATTTTGGTGATAAAGCCAAGTTCTCCAACAATTTCGCCAGGTCCAAGCTCCAACAACACCTCTTTCTCTCCGTGCATTATTTTTGAAATCTCCACCGCGCCAGATTCAACCACGTAAATCCAATCCCCGGAACTCCCTTCTTCGAAGATGATGTCGCCATCTTTATATTTTTCTTCTATGGCCGTCTGAAACATGGTTCAAACCTCCATTCGTTTGCGGCAAAAGAAATATAGATAAAAGCGGGTTGTTTGTCAAGCAGGGGTATTGCGTCGACCCTACCGCGCATCATTGTTTAGGGTGCTTTTATGCCCATCAGCGCGTCAAGGAGGGGCTTTATTTTAATCCGGTGTTCCGGAGGTATCATTAAAACCGTTATCCGAAGGTTGGGGATGAACCCGGGCCCCGGATGTTTCAGGGTGTTCATCTGGTAATGATTCCGACGCTCTTTGGATGCCAATAGCAGTAGAACGTCTGCAAAATTACCGGAAAAACCCATGGCGTCGACATGTTCCACAAATTGCATAAAAAGCGTGTTCACGGTTATCACAAACGGGTCGACCTCGGAATATCCTTCTTTTCGGCAATCGTGTTTTGAAACAAAACATCTGCATCCAAAGGGTCTCACCGGGTAAATGGGGCACAGGTTGTCTGTTAACAGGGGACAACTTCCGTTAAGATAATTGAACGTCTCTTCCGGCGGATCGTCTCCTTTGCGACAAAGATCTGCAAGGCGGTTGGTGGTGGTCTGGGGCTTGAAACGTTTTTCGGAGCGTCTTGCCTGAACGTTCTCCAACAAATCAGACTGGCCGTTTGAAATTATGTGGTTGGCGATCCGGCAGGCTTCTAGGGTTGTCATGGTGACATTGGGGGTGCAGCATTTTGCACAATATTTTTTGCAGGCCATGTCTAAACCCTCGGAAAAATTGTCATAAATCTTGTAAATCCGGTCCAGAACGGCTAATTTTATATTCATTTCCATCTATCGTTTCTTACGAAATTATTTGCCTAAATACCTTGACTTTGTTGAGGACAGTCAGTTATTTTTCTCAAAACAAATGGGGAGTCTCATAAAAGTATTTTTTTCGGCTTACTGCTCATTCTTGAGAAAAGATTCTACAGGGAGGAAGGGATGAAAAGCAACGTCTATTATATCGATTTAAGGGCATCGGCCAAGGAAAGCCTCGTTGAAAAACTTGCACGGCTTCTGGACACCGCCGGCCTTTCTGAAGCCGTCAAGGAAAGAGATCTTGTTGCGGTGAAGCTTCATTTTGGAGAAAAAGGGAACACCGCTTTTATCCGGCCCGTATTTATCCGCAAGATCGTGGAATCGATTAAGGGGGTCGGGGGATATCCGTTCCTGACCGATGCCAATACGGTTTATTCGGGGACGCGAAGCGACTCGCCCCATCATCTTAGCACAGCGATCCAAAACGGTTTTGCCTATTCTGTTGTGGATGCGCCCATTGTCATTGCCGACGGTTTAAGGGGCAAAACCGAAACGCCTGTTGCCGTCAACCAGAAAAATTTTAAAAAGGTGTACATCGGATCCGATATCGTCGAAGCCGATGCACTGGTATCAGTGGCCCATTTCAAGGGACATGAACTTTCGGGTTTTGGGGGAACCATTAAAAATCTGGGTATGGGGTGCGCCTCACGCCGGGGCAAACTGGCACAACACTCCACCGTTGCGCCCAAGGTGGTGAAGAAAAAATGTATCGGCTGCGGGGATTGTATCGGTCATTGCTCTCAGAAGGCCCTTTCACTGGAAAAAGAAAAGGCGGTCCTGAATGCAAAAAAGTGCATCGGGTGTGGGGAATGCATTCTTATCTGTCCCAACAGCGCCATCGAGATTCAGTGGAATCAAGCCATTCCCGTGTTTCTGGAGAATATGGTGGAATACACCATGGGTGTTTTAAAGAATAAAACGGATAAAACGTTGTTTGTAAATTTCATTACCCAGGTATCACCGGCGTGTGACTGCTACGGCCACAACGATGCACCCATCGTCCGGGACATCGGCATTGTGGCTTCAAAAGATGCGGTTGCCATTGACCAGGCGTCCGTAGATCTTGTGAATCAGGAGCAGGCGCTTCCGGAATCCTGCCTTGAGATAAATACCGCAAAAGGCGAAGATAAGTTCAGAGGGGTCTATCCCCAGGTGGATTGGACCATTCAACTGGATTATGCAGAAAGCCTGGGGCTTGGACGCCGCAGCTATAAGCTAACAAAAATATAGATTATGCGATGCCGAGATTTGTCTTGGGAACGTCAGTAAGATTGCTGTGCCGCTCTTTTCTCAATACGAAATGGAAACCTGTCACCGTTTTGTTTAAAAAAAGAGGTGTTACCGGAGTTGGGGCGTGCAGAATCCCCAAAAAAGCCGCTCAAAATAGCGTTGAGGTGGGTCCGTAGAATTGAATAAGAATAGTGCCGGGCGGCAACATCATAATTATAGTCGATCATTCTTTCTCTTTTTTCACGGGACTCCAAAATTTCTATCACGCGTTGAACGATTTTTCTGGAAAGAAACCCGTTCATTGCAATCAGATCGAACCCTTGGGGTTCTATGTCCTTGACAAACGTTGCATATCGATTGACCAGCAAAGGTTTTTTGAAATAAATGGCTTCAAGAAAGGCATTGCCGAATCCTTCATACAAGCTGGGATATGTAATAAAATCAGCAAAAGGATAGACATCCCAGAGAGAATATCTCGCCTTACCGTTTCCATTGTTACCCCAGGGGTCTGCGATTTTGGTGGTGATCAATTTAAGATCGACTCCATGCTCGCAAGCATATTCTTTCAACCATTCCACATATTCAAACCCTTCGTCACCTGCTTCGTGAGATACCACCAGTTTGTTTCGGGGATCGTTCAGTTTTTTTACCAATTCAATGGCATGCTCGATCCCTTTGCGTTGAATAATTCGGGTGGGTTGTAAAATCATCCGGTCGTCCGGTTTGAGTCCGATAGATTCTCGAAAAACACGGGCCCCTTCGACATCCATACCCGGCGGATTCTCAAAGTCGAGAACATTGGGAATAATCGTCGAGGAAATTCCGGTTCGTAGTGCAAGCTGTTCCTGGGCGTTGGAATTTATGACCACATGCTTTATGTTATACAAATTGGGCGGAAAGGCCATGCGGAGGTAATCGTTGACCGCATTTATAGAGAAACGATCTCGTTCCCAGTAAAAATCATGATTGTGAGATATGGTGGGAATCTGGGTTTCCGCAATAATTTCCGTTAGAGCAAGTCCCAAAGAGATGTGCATGGGTATGGTAAGAACATTCTCGGCAATCAGAAGATCTATCTTGAAGGCATCGATGAATTCATGGAGATGGACTTTCAACTGCGATCTTAAATCGTGAATGGCTTGGGTTACCAGCGGTTTTCGTCCTTTTTGGCCGATGACCTGGGCATTGATCCATCGATTTTTCTCGTGTTGAAAATGGGCTTCCGGAATAAGATGGCTTTTGTCGCGATCCCGATCCAGTTTTCCGGCAAACCAGAAACAGCTGTGTCCGCTTTCTTTTAAGACTTGAGCCCACTTGCTCGATTCCAACGTGACGCCGTCTGTGCCTGCAAATCGGGTTGAAATAAATCCGATGTTCTTGGACATAGTGTAACTACCTTCTATAATTACACCCATCGGTCTGGGGTATAGATGGATTTTTCGTGCCAGGAGTGACAGGATAAAATCTTTCGGACATTTTATTGCCCATTATCGCAATATCTTGGTATGTGTCAATAAAAAAATCAATATATGGCGGTATGACGTAAAAACCCGAAAATGAGTTCTCGAATGGATTTATACGCAAGTTTTCCAGCCACACGAGGGTGCACGTCATATAAAGATGTTCTGTTCCGAATGCAACATTTTTTTAAACCGCCCAATGGGGACGAATTATAAAGGGGCATCGAATTTCATCGCTCGTTCCAGCAACTGACCGATGACGGCACACTCCAGTCCAAAGGGGAGATATCCGGCATACCCTAAAATCGGCATCTCGAATATCTTGAACCGACCCACAAACGAAATGCTGTATTCCCACCGGGCCAGACTGTAGTAGTTCCACATTTCCCAGAAGACCCCGCAAAGAAGCGCCGCCACTGCAGAAGATATTGCCGGACGCCAGTTCCCATGGGATATGTCTGACAGCAGATGTCTTTCTCCCATCAGAACCTGAAGTGAAACAACGATGAACAAAGGAGAGATCCACAGCAAAGAGAAAAGATAATCGGGCCACACGCCGATGCCGGCAAGGCCCGCACCGGATAGCATTAGAACGACAACGGCCCAAAATTTAGGATGTGCACATCCAAAGGGCTTGAAATCATTCCATCCCCCCCGGGCCCGGGAAACATTTTGAATCAGTTCTTGGACCCCCAGAACCGCCGGGAGAACGGTTGAAAAGGAGAGGGTTGCATAACCAAAATACGCCCAGGAACTGTAATGGACACCGGTGTAATTCCAGTTCTGAACAAATCGGTTCAGGTATTCAAAAAACCACCAAAAACCAGCACTGACGGGGAAAAGCAGAAGAAAAAATCCAGTGCGATGGCGCATCATACAGCGTCCGGTTTGTCGATAGCAGAGTGCATTGATCACAAGGATAAATGAAAGCCACAGCGGGGTAAAGGTGTGGGGCTGAAATCGGGCAAACCAGGGAAAGCGAGTCCAAGCCAATGCCCATGCCGCGGCGCCGGTGATACCTCCCAGCCATCCCCACCAGGGAAAAGACCGGGTCGGCGGCGAAACAATTTTAATCTGTCTGAAGGATTTTGCAGCGTTTAAGATGAGGGGCGTAACTGCCGCAACGATGAAAAGTGTGTAAAGGGCAAAGGCACCCCATGAAAAGGGTGCATGGCGAACATACCGGCTTTCCGGGGGAAATTCCAAATATCTTGCCATTGGATGGCCAGTCAGAAGAACCCCCGACATGGGCAACCCCAGCAGCATGGCCGGCAAAATAAAAAACTTGAACGATAATCTTCTCATGTTGCACGAACTATCTTTGGGGCGACGGTAAGATTCTCACCACCGTTCTGTGCATTTTTCCCCCGTCTTTCAGCGGGTAGCTCTTCCGCACTTTCTTAAGACGCCCTTCAGCGAACATCTTGACACATTCCGGGTAGAGTTCCCATTCAAGCTTCAGGCCTTTTTCCCGGACCGACGCCAGGGTATCCTCCTCAGAAATTTCATAGGCCTTTTGACCGATAATCGGACCTGAATCCTCGCCGTAATCGACAAAATGTACGGTACATCCGCCAATCTTACATCCATAGCGGAAGGTATCCCCATAACCGTCGATACCGGGAAACGCCGGAAGCAGGGCAGGATGGATATTCATTATTCGCGGAAGGTCCGGTACCGTATTGACCCTGTCGATGAAATAGGGCGTCAAATTCCGCATGAACCCCGCCAGCACTAGAAGGTCAAAGGGATACGGGGTTATCCGGTCTAGGAGTTCTGCTTCAGCAAAGGCCCGGGTTATGAAAAAAGCTTTTACCGTTTCCCCATCGGCATCGCCAGGGAAAAGGGTCTGCTTTGAAAGTACGGTGCTTAGATCGAAGTCATCCGGAACTGTTACCGTCTCCGGTGCTTTTTTGTATCGTCGAATGATGGAACCATAATTTACGACAAAGGTCGGGATGTTAAGCCGACGCCCCCTTTCAAGACCCGCGGCATTGGGAGTGTCCGACCCGATGAATGCGATGCTGCCGTCGATATCCCCCGCTTCACAGGCATCCATAATGGCCTGCAGGTTGGTACCGCTTCCCGATATCAGTGCTCCGATCCGAATGGGTTGTTTCATTTTGCTCATACTCGATGGGGATTACAACACTTTTACCATCAATGGGATGGCAACAAAGGTGCCCAATGAACTGCCGATGTTCGTAAAAACCACCACCAGAAGAATTCGGGTAATCTTATTTCTCCAGAAACCCCTTATGGAGAGAATATCCTCCGGTAAATTCTCGAAATCCCTGACCTTCGGTTTACGTGAAAAGGCCTCCACAAGCCCTGAAACCCAGCCGGCTGCAATCATGGGATTTAACGAGGTTAACGGGGCGGCCAGAACTGAAGATAGAATCGTTAACGGATGCGCCAAAGCGACAACGGCGCCAAGGCCTGCCAGGATACCGTTTGCCATTATCCACCAAGTGATCATTTCCGTTCCTGCATGGGTCCCGCCATGATAAAAACCGAAAACAAGTATGACCAATATGGCGAAAGGTATCAGCCATTTCAAGATGCCCGATGTCTTCTTCTTGGGAGGGATCTGTTCTAGACGCGCCATGTCTATGTCGGTGTTCCAGTACTTTTTAATACCTGGCACATGGCCGGCACCGACCACCGCAACGATTTTTTTGCCGGCTGCCGTCCGGATTTTATGGGCCAGGTACTGGTCCCTTTCATCGATGAGGATGTCTTTGAGTACCGGAAGGGATTTTCCAACATCGACAAGGAGGGTTTCAAGCACATCCTCTTGTTTCATCTTTTCAATATCTTCCTCGCTGATTTCGTCGATGTCACCCATGGACAGAACCAGTTGAAACAAAATTTTGATTTTATCCCACAATCCCATGATCCACCAGGTTTTTGCCAGGGTAATACGGATGTTCCGATCGGCAAGATGTATTCCAGCGCCGATGGCTTCACCGCTTTCAATGGCCTTTATCATTTCCGCTCCGGGTTTAATGTCGAATTTATCGGCGATTCGTTTTTGAAAAGATGCCAGAAGAAGGTTCGAGAGTAGGAGAAAGGATTTTTTCTCTTTGATGACCTTAATGATATCCGTGTCCAGCCATTTATCTTTTTGACGAATGGACTGGTACCTGGCTTCGCACAGTTCAACGCATACGGTGTCCGGTTTTTCGGCTTCGATGACATCCGCCACCAGCTGTTCGCTCTCTTTGGATATGTGTGCGGTGCCCAAAAGTATGACCGCTTTGTCTTCAAAAAAGAGTCGATGTATGTTATTGGTTTCGTTTTTCATAAGAATTCGATATGTATTTCGGTAAATTTAAAAATTTAAGTCGGATAAAAAGATATATTAATTTAACGTCTCGGAAATTCTGCAATTGTTTGAAAAAATAGGATATTTTTTGAGGCTTGAACGCTTGCCTCAAAAATGGAATAATGGAATACTGGAAGATTGGTTTTTAAAAGGATATTAGCCATTTTAATTTTATCGTCAACACAAATTTTACCATTAACCCAATATTGCATTATGCCAGAACCCATTATTCCA
>Ga0210141_1000033_pt1 | contig 14513 bp, 13 predicted proteins | sample China_Galinas_Co_2_FD_184862 | JGI IMG/M metagenome (GOLD analysis project Ga0210141, IMG submission 184862) | Wetland microbial communities from San Francisco Bay, California, USA, that impact long-term carbon sequestration -... | ecosystem: Environmental > Aquatic > Marine > Wetlands ...
CGCCCATTTAGGCATCAAGCAGAAATCTCTTTTTGATCATTTGGTCGAAGATGCCCGGAATTTAAGATCCATTGCGCGTGAAATTCAGAATATAAAATTTTCGCGGCAGGGACGTATTCAAAAAACATTTGTCATCAGCAGGAAATCGCTGACATCCCTGGATAGGGTATCCAAAAATTACAATGCACCACGGGATGCGCTGGTGGAATTTTCCGTTCAACGACTTTTGCCGATTATCGCCAACGAACGGGAAAAACACGAAAAAAGAAAAGAGATGCTCGGTACAATCGCCGATCATTTTAAAGAAGGGAAACGCCTTTTGTACAAATTAAGAAATGTATTGGGCGTGGAAGATCCTGTATGTCAAAAGCTCGAGACCGTGGTGGCTGTTTATGAAAATGCATATGCCAATATCGAGTCATTCGTTGAACGGTCTAAAATTATAGAAAATTTTGATCCTGAAACCCTTAAGGAAATATTTTCGGTCCCAGACGATTAGGATACGAACCACGGGTGTTAACCCAACAGATTGTCCAGTGCCATCATGATGACAAAGCCAACCATAACTCCGAAGGTCGCAAGACGCGATTTTCCTTTGGCGTGTGTTTCCGGGATGATTTCATCACTGATAACAAACAGCATGGAACCTGCGGCAAAAGCCAGGCCAAAAGGTAAGACGGAATGAAACACCGTGACGGCGGCGACCCCCAAGAACCCGCCCAAAGGCTCCACCAGGCCGGTTAACGTTGCAATCCCCACCGCACGCCACCGGGTGTAACCCAGACCCATGAGGGGCATGGCAACGGCCAGACCTTCGGGCATATTCTGCAGCCCGATTCCCATTGCCAGACTGGATCCGGCCCCGATATCCCCTGTTCCAAAACCGACGCCCACCGCCAGACCTTCGGGAAAATTGTGAATGGTGATTGCAATGATGAACAACCAAATTCTTTTCATAGCACTGGAAGGACCTTCAGGTCCGAGAACAAAATGCTCATGGGGAAGCCATTTGTCCAGGCGATCTAAGAAAACTGCCCCGGCCAGCATCCCAAACACCACCACATAGACGCCGTAACCCGGCCAAATCTGATTGCCGTATTCGATTCCCGGGACGATCAACGAAAAAGAAGTTGCCGCCAACATCACACCGGCGGCGCCGCCCAGCATGGTGTTTAATACCTTATCGGAAATATTTTTAAAAAATAAAGCGGGCAATGCACCGACACCTGTGGCCAAGCCTGCAAGTGTGCTTGCGATGATTCCCATTGTAATGGGTGACATAGGTGCCCTCCGAAGCTTCTATTTGGCGGCGGGTCATTTTCCTTAATTCAAAAAAAATGACAAGGCCCCGTGCTCGTGCAATATATTCAATCCGATGGCGATCAGAATGCCGCCGCCGATGGTTTCTGCATATCGACTCAATTGTTTGGCAGACCCGATTTTTTCGCCAATCTGTAATCCGATGATGGTAAAGATTCCCGCTACAATGCCGATGACAATAGCGGGCGTCCAGATGGATACACCCAGTAGCGACAGGCTGAAGCCCACCGCAAGGGCGTCGATACTGGTTGCAATGGAAAGTATGACCAGCGTGATGCCTTTTGTGTGATCCTTTTTCCGTTTTTCGGATTTATCGTCATCGAATGCTTCCTTAATCATATGGATGCCGACAAATGCCAACAAGCCGAAAGCGATCCAATGGTCATAACGCTCGATGTGAACCCTTACAGATAGGCCTGCAAACCAGCCAATGACCGGCATCATTGCCTGAAACAATCCGAAATGCCAGGACAAACGGAATGTCTGGCGGTAACTGACATTTTTCAAATTTACGCCGGTCACGATGGAAACCGCAAAGGCGTCCATGGCCAAAGCCACGGCAATGGCAAAAATGTTAATAAATTTCACAGGTAATATTTCTGATACGATAGAACGTTGAAGGGATTAAACTCAAATAGTACGACCTTTGAGAAAAACCCCATCCATTCCGTTGATAAATATGGTTTTATAGTAAGACCTACCTGGACACGAAAATTATGGAGTTGTACGTGTTCAGGGGGTGCGCTCCCCCGTTTCACTCCGGTGTCTACGTGTCTGGTCATTTCAAAGACTTAGCAGCGGGGGCATTCCTGCCCCGTCCGCGTTCTCCCGCAAAAAGCATGTGGGAGCCGCGGTTTCCCCCACTGCTAAGCCATTGAAATGACGAAGCCACTCCGCCAACCCGCCTGCCATGCGAGGCACGAGCGGGCAGGTATCGTTAAACGGGAAAGCGCATCCCCTAAACACGCACATGGAGGTTATTCCTGAGGCCAAACCGTCCCTGAACGCGCTTCAACAAAATAGCAGAAGCGGTTCCATTCGAACTCCCGCAAAGACACAGGACAGCGGAGCTTTATTTTCCTATCGGTGATGTCGATAACTTCCCAGTCACCATTGCGCGCGCCACCTTGGATATGCAATTTTTCCCCAATTTTGAACGGATATGGTCTGAAAAATACGACATCATGTTTGTTCATCATCAACTCCTAATACTGTTGTCATGTTTGTTCGATGGCTTGAAACTTTCTGATGAATTTCCGGTCAATATGATCTTTGATTAAAAAAGCAAGTCTTCCGCCAAACACCAGCCGTTTTTTTCGCAGAATTCCGGTATCATCTCCCATATTAAATATCAGGAGGTAATCCCCCCCCGGATCAAAGGGTTGAAGGACGGTCTCTTCCAGAGATGCCATAAGATTTTGATAAAGAACCGCATTTTGACGGACGGCGTAAACACCCACTTTATCCAGCGGGCAGTCCTTAAGATAGATGCAGTCACCCCCGCCGAATATCTCCGGATACGCAGCGCACTGCAAGTATTTATTGACCATTAGTCCGCCGTCCGGCCCTGTGGGCAGATCCGATTCCTTGAAAATCGGTGACGGTTTGACCCCAATGGCAAGGAAGATGAAATCCGTGTCATGGCGTTGCCCTGATTCCAGAGTGATCTGACCGGTTTTAATGTCTTTAACATAATCTTTTTCCAGAATTTCAATGCCGCGTTTGTTGAGGGAAAGGACAGCCTTGTTTCGCATGGTGTCCGGAACCTGTGACAAGAATTTTTTCCCAGCGAAAATCTGAATTTTTGGCCTTTTGGGGCCGTGATCCCGGGTCAGCCGCCAGACGTTTCCCGCGATTTCAGCCGCTGAAGGCCCGCCGCCGATGATGCTGACCGTTATTTGCTTGCGTGGGACTTGTTCCAGAATACGCCTCTGGGCATCCATGAGTTTTTCGATGGGTTTAACTGAAACAATATCCTTTTCCCCATCTTTAACCATCGATCGCGAAACGTAACTCCCCGTGTTAAAAGAAATCACATCATATGAAACAGCGTCACCGGATTCAAGGATGACCGTTTTTTCCTTCGGATCCACACGAACGACCTTTCCAAGGATAAACACACCTCCCTGTTTTTCAACCCCATATTGTGTGGCAAACCGAATATCTTCGGGTGCATACATTTTGCCGAGCATGCCGGGCCCCATGCCGGAGTAATAATGGTATGCTGATGGACCGATAACGGTGACCCTGTGGCCTTTTTCAATGAAATGATGCAGGCTCGCAAGTGTAACCATGTGTGCATGGCCGCCGCCTACAAGTACAAGGTGCTTTCCCATGGTCATATCCTCAACCCTCTATAGTTTCCATCAACTTGCCGAGCTGTTTCAGATGTGCCCGTTCTTCGTCTCCGATCTGGACAAGGACCTTTCTGCTTTCCGGATTGGGGCTCCTGTGTGCAGCACGAAGATACAGATCGAGGGCTTGGGCTTCAATGGACATGGCCAGCTCGATAATATCTGATAAAGATTCCCAGTCCGGTTGGAAAAGATTGGTATACTCCTCGGTTGTCAGACCGCCTTCCACCGCCGTATGGACCATATTTTCTTCAAACGCTTCTCGACTTAAAGGCTTTCTGGACAATCGAATGTATTCGTTAAAAATACGGTCCTGGTGCTTGATTTCTATTTCAGACAATTTTTGAAAAATATTTTGAGCATCTTTATTTTTTACTCGGGGGATCATGGATGTGTAAAAATCACCCAAACCGGCTTCGAGGGAATACGCAACGACCAGTGTTTTTTCCGGAGATTCGTCTCCGGTGAAAAGCTCTAATCCGAGGTCTTCTTTGCCAACCGCAGCTTTACCTTTCCAGGTTTTGAATCCGCCGGAAATGTTGTAGACATTTTCGAATCCGTTTCCTGCCAGCATCTGGGCGGCGATGCGGCTACGCCCTCCGATTCCGCAGTAAACCACCGTCGGTTTTTTGGGATCGATTTCATGAATCCTTTCGGTGAGGTCCGGAAGGGGAATGAGTTTGGACCCGGAGATATGACCGCTTTCATACTCGTTGGGCTGACGCACATCTAAAATTGTCAGTTCGTCAATGTCTCTGTTTTCCATGTAATTTCGGGCCTGATCTGCATCAAGAGATTTTACAGGCGTTAAAAATTGCTTCCAGCGCATGATACCTCCAAATGTTTTTTAGTACGTGTTCTGAGGGTGCGTTCCCCCCCCTGAACACGTAAGTTTTTTCAATCCGTGAGGTATTTATCTCATGGATCCTAATCATTTTCAATGCAATGCCAACATACCCGATACTCCGGAATGCTATCCAAAATGATCAAAGGGAGCCAAATTTTAATGAAATACAATATGGTTGCCGACCAATAGATCGGCATAAAGGTTGCCAAATTTGAAGAATGATTATATTTACTGAATACCTAAATGGAACGTCAACCTTTATCAACAGGAACGGTTGTGAAATGTCGTTAAATTTTGAAAAGGTAAGCCTCGATAAGCAAACTGAATACTTGGAAAATTTTGCTAAATGCCCCCAAAAGCCTTCTGATTACACCTTTTTGAATCTATGGGGATGGGCCGAGGTGCACGGCCTTTACTGGGCATGGTCGGATAATCTTGTCTGGATAAAACAGACGGTTCCGGATGAAGTTTTGTGGGCGCCCATAGGATCTTGGGGGGGAATTGACTGGCCCATGTGTTTTGACGATCATTTCGACGAACCGACCGAATTTTATCGCATTCCCGAAGACCTGATGCAGCTTTGGGAAGAAAACGTCGGCCACCGAATCATCGCTGAGGACGCAAGGGATCATTGGGATTATCTTTACGCTGCCGATGCGCTCATGGAACTCAAAGGAAGGCAGTTTCATAAAAAAAGGAATCTGGTGAATCAATTTAGAAAAAAATACGATTTTCAATTTGTCCCTCTGGGTGAAGAGATGATCCATACGGCCTTGGCCATGCAGGACGACTGGTGCACCTGGCGTGATTGTGAGTCGTCCGAAGCACTTTCCGCTGAGAATCAAGCCATTTCGAGGGTTCTCCACAGCTGGGGAAAGTTGTACGGAATAACAGGGGGCGCCATTTTAATCGGTCAAGAAATGGCTGCTTACACCATTGCCGAAACGTTGTCGGAGGATACCATGGTTATCCATTTCGAAAAAGGGAACGCTGCATTCAAGGGGGTTTATCAGGCCATCAACCAGATGTTTCTCGAACATGCCGGCAACAATTTAAAAACAGTCAATCGCGAACAGGATCTTGGCGATGCCGGCCTTCGCAAGGCGAAATTATCCTATAACCCCATCGACTTTCTCAAAAAATACCGGGTTGTTCTGAAATAATAAATTTCATTGGTGTCCAAAATACTTTTGGCATGACAAGCCAGGATAAATACGGCATTCACATTTTGCCAAAAAGATGCCGGGATAATGGAATATTGGAATAATGGAAGATTGGTTCCTTTTAAAAAACCCAAATTTCCAGCATTCCATCATTCCAGGTTCCAAGGAGGCTACGATCCACAAATCCTTTAGGTATGATAACTCATATACATCTATAAGATCGTTTTTGGACAAGAGTGAATAAGTTAATATCTGAACCCAACATATCGAAAATGAATAATGATGAACTCGTAAAAAGTCTGATTTTGCTCGCTCCGCAAGCAATTTTGGGATTCATGACTCGCCTGGCTAAATTGCAAGAACTCGGGTTAACGCCCTCAAACAGCTTGCAATTTTTAACGCCAGACGCGTCGTGAATCTTTCTCCAAAATTTCTCGATGTCGCTCACAAAAGACTTTTTAGGAAACCGTCAATAATGATAAACTTGTAAAAAGTGAAACGTGAAATGTAAAACGACTACATTTAGTTCATTAAGAAGCAATATTGTACAACATATAAACTTTTAACGTTTAACTTTTTACCGAACTATCAATAATGAATAACAAATAAAATAAGAAGGATCTGCCATGAGACCCGTATGCTTGATCATTCGAGACGGATGGGGATACAGCGAAGACGCGCGGGGCAATGCCGTTCGCGCCGCCCAAACACCCAATATCGATCTCTACAAGGCCAAATATCCATGGACACTTTTGGCCTGTTCCGGCGAACCTGTGGGCCTTCCGGAAGGATATCAGGGATCATCGGAGGTGGGGCACCTCAACATGGGCGCCGGGCGAATCGTCATCCAAGAACTCAAGCGTATTGACGATCAATTGAGTACCGGTGAACTCTTTGAGTCGGAGAAATGGAAGAAGCTTGTGAATCATTGGAAAGAACGCCGGAGCCGTTTTCATCTGTTCGGTCTGCTTCAGGACGAGGGTGTACATGCTCACCAGGAGCATCTCTTCAAGATCATGCGGCAGGCAAGGCTGGAATATCCCGAGGGGACGATCATCATTCATCCGTTTCTGGACGGGCGTGATACCCCGCCCCGAAGCTGTCTGGAATATCTTGCAAAGCTCAATCTGGTCATGGAAGACGTTGGCGGGTGCACCATCGGTACGGTAATGGGGCGCTACTACAGTATGGACCGTTCCAGAAACTGGAAACTCACCGACATCGCCTATCATTGCATCGTTGCCTGCCAAGGACGAAAAGCCGTTGACGCCGAGACTGCTGTCCGGGAGTCGTATACAACGGACAAAACTCCGGATGGGGTGGAAATGTTCGACGAATACATTCCCCCCTATGTTATCGGAGACTATGTTGGCGTCAAGGACGGCGATTGTATACTCCATACCAATTATCGCCAGGACCGTGCAATTCAACTGACCATGGCGTTTGTGGATCCAAAATATCCCGGAAAACTAAAGACCCGGCCAACGGTAACCTTTGTGGGACTGACACGTTACTGGGATGAGTTTACGGAATACATCCTCGGTGCCATGGATGCGGGGGGCGGTATGAACAAACTGCTCGGAGAGGTTATCTCCAATGCAGGCTTACATCAGCTGCGAATCGCTGAAACTCAGAAATTCAGACACGTTACCAGTTTTTTTAACGGCAAAGCCACGACGCCATACAAAAATGAGGACCAGATCGATGTCCCAAGCCGTTTTGATCCGGCCACCTTTGCCAGTCACCCGGAGATGGATGCGTATCAGGTGACCGAAGAACTCCTCCGGCGGCTGGAAAACAACCCGTACCAGTTCATTGTGGTTAACTATGCGAACGGCGACATGGTCGGCCATACCGGCGACATGGATGCGGCGACCCAAGCCATCGAAGTCGTAGACGAATGCGTGGGCAAAATTGTGGACCGCCTTCTTGAACTGGATGCGAATATCCTCATCACGGCGGATCACGGAAATTCAGAACAGATGATCGATTATCAGACGAATATGACCAAGACCAGTCACACCCTCAATCCTGTTGAGATAATTTACGTTGCCGGCGACTCACCGGGCCAGCGGCTCATCACGGGTGGTAAACTGAGCGATATCGCGCCGACGGTTCTGTTCCTCCTCGGATTGGACATCCCCGAGGAAATGACCGCCCAAAATTTGATTGTTCCCTAAAGGGGCGTTGAAGACAGTATCGCTGAACTTCCTTCAACCAATGTTTCAGGACACCTAAAGTGAGACACATTGTCTCAAAAACGTTTTTCCCCCGATTTTTAACACCCGTAATTTTTTTCATTATCCCTTCAACATATAGATAATATTGATTTAAATTTCAATTAGGCAGACATGGCATGAAATTTGAACAATATTATTAGTGCCGACTATAATCTCTCGTTATGGAAATCCGGGCCAATCATGAAGTTATACCCATTTAAACCCGATAACCGCTTAAACATAGGAGAAAAGCAGTGGAGATTGAAAAAGCGATCCAGACAGCCATGGATTACGAAACCAAAATTCGGGATATCTACCGGGATGCTTTTGAAAAGGTTTCTGATCCGGAAGGAAAGCAATTTTTCAAGATGATGGAAGATGATGAGCAGCATCACCTTGATTATTTAATACACAAACTCGATTTATGGCAAAGAACCGGGCAAATATCTGCTGAAAAACTGGAATCTTCCATTCCAGCCAAAGAAATCATCCAAAGAGAGACGAAAAAAGTCGAGGCCCATATGGCCAAAAAAGACCTCAGCAGTGTGAAAATCATCCTCAGCAGGGCACTGAAAGCGGAAGTTGAAACTAGCAGTTTTTACCAGAACATGGTCAATGAAATGACCGATGAGGGTCAAAAAATGTTCGCCCGTTTTCTGGAGATCGAAGAGAACCACATCGCTGCGGTTCAGGCCGAACTGGACTATATCACGAACACCGGATATTGGTTTGATTTCAAAGAGTTCGATATGGAAGAATTATAAGCAGAATGCCAACCGGCGAATTGCCGAATATCTCGACATCGAGTTCACAATGTATTTAAGTGAGCAATTAAAGCAACTTCTTTGTGAAGCGCTGCCGGGTGTCAGTTGGATCTCCTTGACATCACCACATTGTGGCATTATTAGTATGGTGTATAGTTAATAGATCATTCCCTTAACTGTATTAAAAAATGGAGTTAAGCCATGAAAAAAGAGAGAAGTCCTGTCCACGCCAAAGGTTACAGAAATGTCTTTTGTAGGCATTATCGAAACTGTCTCGACCTTGCCAGTAAAAAATACTGGAACCATTGGAATTGTCTGGATTGTCAGTATAAATGTGATCAAGAACCCGTTATGGATGAACTCGTATCCAAGACAAGCACAAATCCGTATTACTCGATTTCCCCGGCCATTAACGGGAAATTGAAGAATGTTTCAATTTGAAACCTGGCAGCACGTTGAAAAATAGAAGGAGGTGAAACCCATGAAACGGTTTACCATTCCCAGAGTGGCGCACTGTAGCAGCGGCTGCAGTCGTCAGTCCCGGGCAAGACGTTAAACTGCCCAGCCCCCCATTTTTGACCTTTCCCGAATCTGAAATTCTTCCATTTTCATATAGAAATTTATCCCCAATTAAAATTCCCTTGCAGTTATTCATGGGGGCTGGCATAGATAAGCTTAAATCAGATAAAACCATCACCCTACGAAGCGTTTAAGAAGAAATTTGGTTAAAATTTGCGTAGAAAGGAATCAACAGACGAAACATAAACCGAAAACCCATGAAAAGGAGACCCTGAAAGATGAGCAAAAAAATATTAGTGGCCATTGACGATTCTGAAAATGCGTTGCGCGCAGTCGAATTTGTATCCAACTCTTTTTCTATAGACAATAAGATTACCTTGTTCAACGTCATGCAAGACACGGCCACCCTATGCGAAATGAACAGCCCTGAGTTAACGCCCTATTTTACATCTCAACAAAGCGCTTTTTGTCTGCTTGAAGATAAAAAAAAGGAGTTGGTTGGACACGCATTGAAAAAAGCCAAAACGATGCTTTTGGACGCGGGATTCGAAGAAAACAACATCACCACAAAAGCAGCGTTCAAAAATAAAGGGATTGCCAGAGATATTATACAAGAAGCCCAAGACGGATATAATGTTATCGTCATGGGGAAAAGGGGTGTGTCAGGAATCAAAGATTTCCTTCTGGGGAGTATTTCCCAAAAAGTTTTCAACTTGGCCAAAGATGTATCTGTTTTATTTGTGAATTAGTTTCCATCCATAAATGTCCCTTTTTGCCCGGATCTCCGTTCTCCGAGGGTTTCCGGCTGCGGCATACAGGAAGTAGGCCTCGCCGAAAACCCTTGTGCTTGCCCCGTGAAATGCGAAGCATATTTAACTGGGGCGGCCTTGATCCGGACAAAAATTGCTCATTTATGAATTGGAAACGCCACGTACCCATTTAACAATTGTGGGTGGACACGAATTAACATTCTTTTTTCCATGAATTTAGCCGGTTGAAGAAATACCGAGACGGTTCGAATGATCCATTGGACCCTATTCTTGGCAGGTTGACATTGTATTTTTGTTGGTCTATGGTTTTTTTAAAATTTTGAGGTGAACGTTATCGAAATCATATCCAACGTAACGGAAATTCAGGCGCGCTCTGATCGTATGCGCCGTAAGGGAAAGACCATCGTTTTTGTCCCCACCATGGGATTTCTCCATGAAGGCCACCTGTCCCTGATACGGGAGGGGAAGACCCATGGAGATGATCTGGTGGTGAGTATTTTTGTAAATCCCACCCAATTCGGTCCCGGTGAAGACTTAGAGACATATCCCCGGGATCTCGAAAGAGATCTCGACCTGGTTCGAAAAGAAGGCGCAGATGCAGTATTTGTCCCGGATGTCCATGAGATATACGGAGACAGATTTCAGACCTATGTGGAACTGGAGAAACTGCCGAATCACCTTTGTGGGAATTCGAGGCCGGTGTTCTTTAAAGGGGTTGCAACCGTCGTCGCCAAACTATTCAATATAGTCAAACCCCATGTGGCTGTTTTTGGCCAGAAGGACTATCAGCAGCTGGTGATCATACGCCAGATGGTGCGTGATCTTAATTTTGATATCACCGTCATCGGAGGACCCACGGTTCGGGAACCTGACGGGCTTGCTTTGAGTTCCCGAAATACCTACCTGACACCGGAACAGCGGGAGAGTGCTCTGTCTCTTTGCCAAGCCTTGGACCACGCACAGTCGCTTCTTGAAAGCGGAACGAAAGATGCATCAGAAATTATCGACTCGGCAACAGACCTGATACAATCTCATCCAGATACCGAAATCGATTACATCGCCATCTGCGATCCGGAAACCCTAGTTGATGTCGAAACCATCGACAGGCCCATACGGATGGCCCTTGCAGTCAAAGTGGGAAAAGCCCGCCTCATTGACAATATGCTTCTAAAACCTTAAATTTATCTTGGAATTCGAAGACTTGACGGTCTGCTTAAACTTGATTCGGTTTTCTCTGTCTTCTTTTTGGGCTTTCTTTTGCACGAAATTTATCCGATTCTGGAAAATTGATGAACTCGTAAAAAGTTCGATTTTGCTCGCTCCGCAAACAATTTTGGGATTCATGACTCGCCTGGCTAAATTGCAAGAACTCGGGCTAACACCCTCAAACAGCTTGCAATTTTTTACGCCAGACGCGTCAAGAATCTTTTTCCAAAATTACTCGATGTCGCTTACAAAAGACTTTTTACGAAGCCGTCAAAATTGAACCGTTAAAAAAAGAAGGTTAGATTCCGAAACGACGATACGATGTTAAAACTCGAAACGAGTCGACAGCATCGGGTGTGGTTAAAATCTCAAAAACAAAAGGCCAATCAATGAATTTAAAGACCTATGCAGAGATCAATCTGGACCATTTGATTTACAATATCCGTGCCATCCAACAGAAGGTTTCCCCGTCCGAGATAATTCCGGTGGTAAAAGCGGATGCTTATGGGCACGGTGCTGTGGCCGTTACCAAACGTCTTGTGAAAGACGGTTTTAAAATTTTTGCAGTGGCAAAGTTTCAAGAGGCCATGGAATTACGGGAAAGCGGAATATCTCGACCGATACTAATTTTTGGAAGGGTATTCCCAAATGAAATTCCTGAGGCCATAAAAGCCGGTTTCAGAATTACCCTATTTGGTGAGGCGGACATCCGTTGGATTGAAAAAGCCAGCCAGAAAAAACAGGCGAACGTCCATGTAAACGTTGAGACCGGCATGGGAAGAATCGGTGTTCTTCTGGACCGGGAACCCGCTTTCTTTGATGCCCTGTTGCAGTCAAAACACTGTATTTGGGAAGGACTCTACTCCCATTTTTCCACCTCAGATGAAAAAGACAAGACATACGCAAACCTTCAATTGTCCAGATTTGAAAAGATACTTTCCCGTTTGAAAGAAAAACATCAACAACCGCCGATGATCCACATGGGCAACAGCGGCGCGGTTCTGGATATGCCGGAAAGCAGGTTCAAAGCCGTTCGACCCGGTATATTGATGTACGGTCATTACCCTTCAACAGAGACGTCCCGATGGATAACGCCCAGACAGGTGATGACCTTGAAAACATTTGTGGCCCATACGCGGAAAATTCCTGCCGATTTTCCGGTGAGCTACGGCAGACGATGGATATCAAAAACCCCCACAACAATCGCTGTACTGCCCATCGGCTATGCAGATGGGATTCGCCGCGACTTGACGAACAAAGGTGAAGTTCTCATCAAAGGAAAACGGTACCCAATGGTCGGTCGGGTTACCATGGATCACATCATGATCGATGTGGGCAAGGACCCGGTAACCCCCGGAGACGAAGTGATTTTATGGGGTGATGGGGTTCAGGATTCCATTCAGCTCCTTGATGTTGCAGAAAAATTAGGAACCATAACGTATGAATTGACCTGTGGTGTATCCAAACGCGTTCAGCGCATTTATGTTGGGGATCAATGACTCAACAATCGCTCAACTTAGGACGAAGAACGAACTCGGTTTTGCTTTGCTCCGGGGTTGGAATGGCGGCGTGATGGAATAACGGGATGTGGAAGGAAAATTATTTTGTATCTTGCCCAAAAAAAAATTAAGGGTCGAACGTATTATACTATCCGTGAATCTTACCGTCAACACCGTCAGTTTGTGAGCAGGGATTTGTTCGATCTGGGAACCGATCCTGGTCGTTTCATCGTTTATCCCGGGGGCAATTCTTTTTACATCCACGAATCCATCGAAGAACGGCTGAATTCACTGAACGTTAATCCAGAACCCCATGAGGTGGAAGATATATTCTGGCGTTTTTTGGACCCGGACATCCAAAGGGCACTGGAAACCTTTCGGAACCGTCAGATGAACGCCGGAAGCCGCAGGGTCTTCAAGACGGTGAAAATACCGGCGGTCGATCAGTTTCATATTTTCGACCGGCGTCGAATTCTCTATCTAAAGTGCGGACGAACGGACCCGTGCAATATTGCCAGGGCCCCCCGCGCACTTTTTCAAGTGCTCAACGCCAAATCGAGAGATGAAATCGAACAGATGATCATGGAAATGGAGAAAATTCTGGCGGCCCGGGAACTTAAAACCTATGTATATGCTGTCTTTAATCTGCAGAATTTCTTCAACGAGTGGTTTGCCCGGACCGCACCGAAAATGCTGGACCCGGAAAAGGTGGATGAACACTTTATAGCGGAAATCTGCCGACTGAACGGCGATCCGGGATTCTGGGGCGGTATGGAATCCGGCGACAGGTTGCATCAATACCTGGTTCGGTATGTGCTCATGTATTTCGATTACGATTACGCACCTGAATCGTTTATTGAAGAATACATCCGGAATTTTATCAACAGTCGGAGGGATTATCGACCGCCGTTAAAATTCCGGAAGGCTGACCTGGATGAAGCCGGAGCCTTGTTCAAAGAGACTCCGGCAGCGTTGAAAAAAATGAGTCGTAAAGACCTGGTTCGACGCTACCGGCAGCGGGTTCAAAAACTTCATCCGGACAAAGGCGGTGACCCCGGCAGGTTCATCAAGCTGACCCGGGCTTACCATGAGTTGCTGAGGTCCAAGCCGTAAGTCGGACAGATCTCTCAATTTTCAATCTGTTCGATGATTCCATCATGGGAGACAATTTTTCCGTCTTGATTAAATACGACATTATTGTCGAGAATAATCAGGCCCGACGTTTCGATCACCTTTTGTTTGTATTCCCATTGCTGTTGTATCTGATATTTATGGAGTTTAAATTGCCAGAAAAGCCAGAGCAGCAGAAAAATCAAAATTCCGGCCACAATCACGCCAAGTAAAATAAAAAGGTAAAAAGCCGTCCTTTCGCCGAGATGTCCCAACACCCTCAATATGACATCGAACTTAAACAAGACAACGGAACTGATCCCCAGAATAAACAGACCTGCAAGGACCGGCACCTGCTGAATTATGGAAAACAGAAATCTAAAGCTGTGCCCGAACCGTTTCAGTTTGGTCCCGACAAAGGAACTGTCTTCCAGATCGAAGGCCGTTCGCTGACTGCCATATAAATAATAGTTGAACCCGATAATGATGAGACCCACGATAAACATCAGAACAATCGGAGCCATAAAGGATACGAAAAAATACTGTTTCCAGGGAAAGGGTCCTTTTTCGGGGCCGATGGAACCGATAAAATGGGCGATAAATATTACAAATTCAATTCCCGCGGTTAAAAGAAAAAGGGTGTCAAAATACTCTTTGATCTCTGTTTTCTCAAGAATAGCAGCGATACCGATCCTGCTTTTAACTCCACAATCTTTCATGAATTCATCCTTGCTGAAGAAAT
>Ga0210141_1000034_pt1 | contig 14361 bp, 7 predicted proteins | sample China_Galinas_Co_2_FD_184862 | JGI IMG/M metagenome (GOLD analysis project Ga0210141, IMG submission 184862) | Wetland microbial communities from San Francisco Bay, California, USA, that impact long-term carbon sequestration -... | ecosystem: Environmental > Aquatic > Marine > Wetlands ...
AACCGCCGCGAGGCCGGAAAAATCCAAATCTTCTTCCGGGTAAAGGCTGTAGCCAAGTGTGCGCGTCAACATGTTGGCAAGATTGACCACGAGAATTTCCCTGGCCGTATCTTCGGTGTAATCGCCGCCTTCGTGATGGACGACCGTATTGATCACGTGCTGAGAAAATCCCCACCTTTTAACCAACATCGCGCCGACACTGAGGTGGGCTTCGGCGATGTTGGCGACAATGGCATCCAGATTATATGATTTGGCGGCCATTTCATCGGAAAATGCTTTTAGCAGTACGGTCTTGCCGACATCGTGAATCAGTCCCATCATAAACAGGCTGTCCGGATCTTTCAGTGATAATTTCTGGGCCAGTAATTTGGCCGCGTAGGCGGTTGCCAGCGAGTGCACCCACATCTTGTCCATCAAAATCTTGAACTGGGCCCTGTCGGAGACATACAGATCCTTGTTGGCAATCCCGAACACGATATTTAATGTCTCTTTCAAACCCAGCCGCGGCAGGGCATTGCGCACATTGGTAATTTCCTGCAAGCCCCGGTAAACCGGACTGTTGGCGATGGAAATCAGACGCAACGAAATGACCGGGTCCCGCTCGATCACCGCTCCGAGCTTGTCGGCGTTGGAGGACTGGTTCTTGATCTCCTTCTGCAAGTCATGGAACACTTTGGGCACAACCGGCGGGGTGATCTTTCCGGCGGAAAATTTCTGCAAAATAACGGTAAACACCTTCCTGAGCGTAGACAAGTCCTTTTTCAGGGTGAAATCTTCTGATTCAACCCCCCGCTCCTTCACGAACTGGACAAATCGATCGATCAAATCAGGGTCGAAATTTTGGCCGCTTTTCACCGCGATGTCGTTCAAGGCGGCCTCCACCGTTATGGGGTCGTCCGCAGAGATCGGATGAACCAGCGTGTCCAAATGATTGAAAAGGGCGAGGACCCGTGCTTCCAGCGGGATATCCCCGGCGCCTTTGGAATCGGGGTAACCTTTGCCGTCGTAGCGTTCATGGTGATGCCGGACGATGGGCAGCAGATCTTTAAAGGCGCTCAGATTGGAGATTATCCTTTCGCCGATTACCGGGTGGCGCCTGAACTCCAGCCCGCTTTCCTTTTCTTCGGCTTTCGACCGGGTCAACAGCTGCGGGCTGAGCGCTATCGTGCCTATGTCATGAACAAGGGCCGCCAGGTAAAGGGTGTCGATTTTTTGGGCGTTCAGCAGTTTGTTTTTTTCGCAGAAACCGGCGCAGTTATTGGCAACCCGCTTGGAATGAGCTTTTACCTGTGGGTGAATTTCGTTCAGCAGGCTGGTCAGCATGCGGGCGGTCTCCAGCATATACTCGTTCAGATCTACGGCCCCACCGGCAGATGTTGGTTGATTCGAAGAAATGGTTTTCATGATCTTCAGATAGCCTCAGCGCTTTGGAAAGCCGAACCCCGCGCATTTAGAACAAATGCGATACTTCCGACAACAGATCTTTGAGCTTTTCCTCATACTCGGAAATTTTATCCGGTGTGATATTGAGCAGGGCGGCAGATTTCAACTCACCCAAGTCGGTTTTGTTCTTGTGGATGCTGAATCCGATATTGCGGGTTAAATGATTGACGAAGTGGAGCAAAATTAGGTCCGGATGGGCATCGTGTTCGAATTCCTGGATTTCGTGGCGCATGACGACCTTGATGAATTCATCTGCAAATCCCCAGCGCTTCAGCAGATAGGCCCCAACGCTGACATGGGCCTGCTGCATGCTCGACAGAACCGCATCCAGGTCCAGTTTCTTTTTGTCGGACACCTCCGCAAATGCTCTCAAAAGGACGGCCTTGCCGATGTCGTGGGTAAGCCCGATTAAAAAGGGCCGCTCGGTGTCTTCAAACTTCAGCTCCTTGGCCATCAGTTTGGCGCCGTAGGCGGCAGCCAGCGAATGCTGCCACAACTGCTCCATCAGGTTGCGGAATTGGACCTGCTTGGTTTCATACAAACTTTTATTGGCGATGGCGATGACGATATTCAGGGTTTCCTTCATACCAAGCCGCGGTATCGCCTTTCTGACACTCTGGATTTCTTGAAACCCTCGATAGATCGGACTGTTGGCGACGGCGATCAGGCGCAGCGATATGACCGGCTCTTTTTCGATCACCGCCGCCAGATCCTCGGCCGTGGAATTGTTTGAGCTGATCAGTGAACGGACTTCGGTCACAACCTGGGGCATGACCGGGGCCTCGATCTTGCCGGCTTTGAATCGTGTCAGAATCTCGGTGAAGGCCTCTTTGACGGTGGCTTTGGCGCGTTTTGTACTGAAGCCGCCAGCGTCGGCACCGCAGGCATCGATGAACTCGACAAACTTGTCGGCCAGGACCGGGTCGAACTCGCTTCTGGCACGGGCATAAATGTCCTCCAGGATCGCCTCGGCCGGCATTTTTTTGGCGCCGTTGACGTTCATCTGGTCATAACAGTCAAAAATAGCGATCAGGCGAGCGCCCAGGGGAATGTCCTCACCCTCCAGACCATCGGGAGTGCCGCTGCCGTCATAGGTCTCATGGTGATGGCGCACTATCGGCAATATCTGCTTGAAGCAGCTCTGGTGGGTGAGAATTTCAGCACCGGCTACAGCGTGTTCCGGCGAGGTTTTGAGCGTATCGGCATTCCGGCTGCCGGCTTTCAGTTTGTTTTTGCCTATAGCCGGCAGCAGCCCGATGTCGTGCACCAGGGCGGCAAAATACAATTGTTCGATTTCATCTTCCCCGAGCAGTTCATATTTTTCACAGAAACCGGCACAATAATTGGCAACCCTTTCTGAATGCTCTTTCAATTCCGGGTTTGTTGCCTCCAGCAGCGCCATCAGCATATTGACGGTTTCGGCCAGTTGCTTGAGCTGATCTTCGCCCGGCGCCGGTCTGTGCGACCTTGTCATTATGCCTCCTTCTGAGGTCAAGACACTTGAATGCAGTGGGGACAATGGCGTTCCGGTTAGGTGGGACCACGACACGCACAAAGAACCGAGCCACCCGTAGCACGTGGACAGCCGGCTTTCCCGGCAACGAGAAAGGATGAATGCTGGAGAGCAGCTCCAGAAGCGAACCGTACTATAGCCCTAAACCAGACTTATATTTTTCGATAGTATTTATTATACGATAGAATCCATCCAATGTAAATTATTGATGCAACAGCACCCTGCACCGAATTTGGATTTGACACCCCATAGTCTTTTTTCTTATGATCCGCTTTAAATTTACGACTTGCCCTTCAGGAAAAGGTGCCGGTTCGTATTGATCCGGCCGGAAGGATGGTGCCATGAAACTGGCAGAGACCTGGAACGCGGAATTCATCGACGCCCAATACAAACTGTGGCAAACAGATCCCAGCAGTGTCTCCAAAGACTGGCAATTCTTTTTTGCCGGTTTCGAGCTCGCCTCCTCCGAAGACGGCGCTTATGGCGGCGGCACCGATGCAGTGCAACTTCAGCAACAGGCCAACGTTTTTGAATTGATTCACCGCTACAGGAACATCGGGCATCTGCTGGCATGTCTGGACCCTCTGGTTGCCTGCCCCAGCGACCACCCCCTGCTGTCCCTGCAGGCATTTGATTTCTCGCTCCCGGATTTGGAGCAAAATTTTTATGCCCCGCAACTTGTGCCGGGCGGCAGAGCCCCCCTGAGGGAAATTATAGCGATCCTGCAGGAGACCTACTGCCGTTCGATCGGGGTCGAATTCATGCATCTGCAGGATCCCCAGGAACGCAACTGGCTGGTTGAGCGTATGGAGCCCACCCGCAACCGTTCCACCTTCGAACCGGCAACCCAGCGGCAGTTTCTTGAAAAAATCACGGAATCCGCCATTTTTGAAAACTTTCTCAACAAAAAATATATGGCCGTCACCCGTTTCTCACTGGAAGGCGGCGATGTCATTCTGGCAGCGCTGACGGATCTGGCGGAACAAGCCGCCCGCAAGGGCTGCCGCAACATTATCCTGGGGATGTCCCATCGCGGCCGGCTCAATGTTCAGGCCCATTTTCTGAACAAACCCTACGATGACATTTTCAGCGAATTCGAACACTGCTACGATCCTGACAGCGTCGTCGGCGCCGGTGACGTCAAATACCACAACGGCTACATGGCCGACATGAAAACGACAGGCGGCAGGGAGATGCGGGTCTTGCTGGTCAACAATCCCAGCCACCTGGAAGCCGTCAACCCGGTGGTCGAAGGGGTTGCCCGCGCGCTGCAGGACCGCAGCGACGGCGACGGTTGGGCTGAGGTGCTGCCGCTATTGCTTCACGGTGATGCCGCCTTTGCCGGCCAGGGAGTGGTGGCTGAGACGTTGAACATGTCGCAGCTGGAAGGGTACCGGACCGGCGGCACGGTTCATATCGTCATCAACAACCAGATCGGCTACACCACACTGCCGGAAAACGCCCGCTCAACCCGCTATTCCACCGACATTGCCAAGATGCTGATGGTTCCTATTTTTCACGTCCACGGCGAAAATCCGGAGGCCGTGGTGCATGCGCTGCGGCTGGCCGTCGACTACCGCTGGCAATTCGGCAAAGACGTGGTCATCGATGTGGTCTGCTACCGCCGCTACGGTCACAACGAAGGCGATGAGCCCTACTTTACCCAGCCGCAGATGTACGACCGCATTCGCGAAAGACCTTCGCTGCACCGTATTTACAGTGAGGAACTGATCGCCGGCGGAGTCATATCGGAAGCGGATATGGCGACCTTGGAAGCCGGCATATCCCGCCGTTTGGAGGAATCGTACGACCACATCCATGGCAGTGCCTGCGCACTGCCGCAGTCCCGTTACCTGGAGGTCTGGGAACGATTTCACGGCGACTACCGTCATGATCCCCAGGACACCGCCGTCGACGGCGAGACCCTGGTCGAGCTGGCCCGCAAGCTGGCACAGACACCGGCCGAATTCAGCGTCAATGTCAAACTCGAACGTCTGCTGCAGAGCCGCCGGGAGGCCGTCGAGAAAGGCCAGGACATTGACTGGGCCAATGCCGAGGCCCTGGCATTTGCCAGCCTGCTGGTGGAAGGCACGCCGGTGCGTCTGAGCGGCCAGGACAGCGGCCGCGGGACATTCAGTCAGCGTCACAGCGTTCTGGTGGACACCGAAAACGGCCGGAAGTACTGCCCGCTCAAGCACCTGGCGGCGGATCAAGCCGCTTTCGCGGTCTACGATTCCTTTCTGTCCGAAGCCGGCGTCTTGGGCTTCGAATACGGCTATTCGACGGCATTTCCTGACGCACTGGTGCTCTGGGAAGCACAATTCGGGGATTTCGCCAATAACGCCCAGGCGGTCATCGACCTTTTCATCGCCAGCGGGGAAACCAAATGGCAACGGTTGAGCGGCCTGGTACTGCTGCTGCCGCACGGACTCGAAGGCTTGGGGCCCGAGCATTCCAGCGCCCGCCTGGAACGCTTTCTGCAGCTCTGCGCCAACGACAACATGCAGGTGTGTTATCCGACCACTCCGGCCCAGTACTTCCACTTGCTGCGGCATCAAATCAAAGCCCCGTTCCGAAAACCGTTGGTCGTCATGACGCCCAAAAGTCTGCTGCGCCACCCGCGCGCAAAATCCAAAACGGCGGATCTGTCCGGCGGCAGTTTTGAACCCGTGCTGGATGATCCCGGGGTCGGTCAAGGCGCCGAACATGTCCTGATCTGCAGCGGTAAGATCTACTACGAACTGGCGCAGCGCCGGGATGAGCTCGATAAAATCGATACGGTCATTTTGAGACTTGAACAACTATATCCGTTTCCGGAGCGCAAACTGGGAAGACTGATAAAAAAGTACAGCCGGGCCAAGGCCTGGAAATGGGTTCAGGAAGAGCCCGAAAACATGGGCGGCTGGCAGTTTGTGCGGCAGCGCCTCGCTGCTCTGATTGACCGCGAGATCGGATACATCGGCCGGGATTCAGCAGCCAGCCCGGCCAGCGGGTTTCCGCATGTGTTCAAACAGCAGCAGGCCGCCATCATAGATGCCGCCGTTGGCCCGCCTCCCCAAAAAGCGTCCAAAGAGGCCGCCGGCTAGAATATTTTTGAAGTGAACCGAAGGAGCGACCATGGCACTCGAAGTCAAAGTCCCCAGCGTGGGCGAATCGGTAACCGAAGCATTGCTGGCCCAGTGGTATAAAAGCGATGGGGACTATGTCCGCAAAGATGAGCCCCTGTTTGTGATCGAAACCGACAAGGTGACCCTGGAGGTCACCGCCGAGGCGGACGGGGTGCTGCACATTGCGGTTGACGCCGGCCGCACCGTCAAAATCGACGCAGTGGTCGGAACCATCGACACCGAAAGCAAAGCCGAAGGGGCCCCCTCCGACAGGGAAGAGAAAAAGAAAGCACCACCGATGGTCGAAGCGTCTGAGAAATCAGCAGGGAAAGAGAGGGAAGCAAAGCTGGAAGCGCAAAAGGGCGGGGAAGACAAAGCGGAAAGCAAGGAGCGGGCGGAGACCGAAGCGGAAGAAGGCAAGTCTGAGCGTGCGCCGGCTGAAAAGGAAGCCGAAAAGGAGCCGGCGCAAACCGCCCCCGAGAACGGCCGGCTGTCACCCTCGGTAAAAAAACTGCTGGAAAAGAACGGGCTCGAAGCCGGGGACATCACCGGCACCGGGCCCGCCGGCCGCATCACCAGAGGCGATGTGCTCCTGCATTTGGAGCAAAATGAGAAAGTGGCTCAAAAGGATGAACCCTTCGCCCACCCGTCGAAACCGGCAGCCGCAGCAGAGCCCCAGCAGAAAAAAGGGGATGCCGGCGAGCCCGTGGAGAAGGTCACCCGCGAACCCATGAGCCCGCTGCGGCGGCGCATTGCCGAGCATTTGCTGAAGGCCAAACAAAACACGGCCATGCTGACCACCTTCAACGATATCGACATGCAAAACGTCATGCAATTGCGCAGCCGTTACAAAGAGGCGTTCAAGTCCAAATACGACGTGCCGTTGGGGTTCATGTCCTTTTTTATCAAAGCCGGTATCGAGGCGCTGAAGGCGTTTCCGCGGGTCAACGCGTTTATCGAGGAAGGGCAAATCGTCTACCACCACTATTTCCATATCGGCGTCGCTATCGGCACCGGCAAGGGCCTGGTGGTGCCGGTCATCCGCCATGCCGACCAACTCAGTTTTGCCGAACTGGAGCAGGCCATCGTCGATTTTGTCGACAAGGTCAAAAACAACCGGCTCGAGCTCGCCGATCTGGAGGGTGGCACCTTCACCATCACCAACGGCGGAGTTTTCGGATCGCTTCTGAGCACACCGATCCTGAACATGCCCCAGAGCGGCATTCTCGGGATGCATCGTATCGAAAAACGACCTGTCGTGGTCGACGATCAGGTCGTCATACGGCCGATGATGTACGTGGCCCTGAGCTACGACCACCGCATCGTCGACGGCCGCGAAGCGGTTACCTTTCTGCGGCGTATCAAAGAATGCGTCGAAAATCCGGAACGCATGTTGATGGAGATTTAAGATGCCCAGCACAGAACGTTATGACGTGATCATCATCGGCGCCGGCCCCGGCGGCTATGTCGCTGCAGTCCATGCCGCCCAACTGAACCTCAAGGTGGCCTGCATCGAAAAGGAGCCCCGTTTAGGGGGTGTCTGCCTCAACGTCGGCTGTATCCCGAGCAAGGCCCTGCTCGATTCCAGCGAGTACTACCATCTGGCCAGAACCAGTTTTGCCGAGCATGGCATCAAGACCGGCAAGATCAGCCTGGATCTGCCCGCCATGATGGCCCGCAAAGAAAAGGTGGTGGCGGACCTGACAAAGAACGTCCGGCGACTGCTCGAAGGCCATAACATCGATATCATCCAGGGCACCGGTCGGCTGGCCGGAGCGGATCGGGTGGAAGTTGCAGCCGAAAACGACAAATCCAGGAAAAAAGACACCCGGGTTCTCGAAGCCAAGTCCATTATCCTGGCCACCGGCAGCGAATCGGTGGCGCTGCCGAACATCGATTTTGACGGTAAAAGAGTGGTCAGCTCGAGCGAGGCATTGCAGTTCAACGCCGTACCCAAACAGCTGGGCATCGTGGGCGGCGGCTATATCGGGCTCGAACTGGGTTCGGTCTGGCTCAGGCTCGGCGCCGAGGTGACGGTGATCGAAATGCTGCCGACAATCGCCACCGGCCTCGATGGACAGGTGGGCCGCAAGTTACAACGCGTGCTCAAGCGCCAGGGAATCCAGTTTCATCTGGACAGCAAGGTCACCGGAGCAGAAACAACCGCCAAAAAAGTTAAAATCAGCATTGACTGCAAGGGTGAAACCGAATCGCTCAGCTTCGATCGGCTGCTGGTCAGTGTCGGGCGCCGGCCGTTAACCCGCGATCTGGGACTCGAGGAGGCCGGTGTAAAGGTTGATCCCGATAGCGGTCGCATCCAGGTAGACGCATCATACCGCACCAGCGTGCCTACGATCTATGCCATCGGAGACCTGATTGCCGGCCCGATGCTGGCCCATAAGGCCTCGGCCGAAGGGGTTGCCGCCGTTGATTGTATTGCGGGCCTGCCCGGCGAAGTCAACTACGACACCATCCCGTCGGTCATCTATACCTGGCCGGAGGTGGCCAGCGTGGGACTGACTGAAGAACAGGTCAAAGAGCGCGACATCCCATACTGTGCCGGCACCTATCCTTTTGCCGGAGTTGGTCGCGCACGCTGTCTGGGTGAAACCGACGGCTTTGTCAAACTCATCGCCCACGGAAAAAGTGACCGGGTGCTGGGGGTGCACATCATCGGCCCGCGGGCGGCGGACATGATTGCCGAATGCGGGCTGGCGATTCAGTTCGATGCCAGGGCCGAAGACATCGCCCGTGCCGTCCACGGTCATCCGACCCTTGCCGAAGCGCTGCAGGAAGCAGCCGTGATGGCGCGCAAATGTTAAGACTCCGTTCAGTCGACTTTTCGTGAGTGCTGATTTCACGAAGCAGACAAGAAGTTAAAAATCCGAAACAAAACCCAAATTCCTCTGTAAGTCGTCCCAAACAGACCAGGCCTTTTTCCGTCATCTGAGCTTTAATGCGAACGAGCCGTCAAAAACCCACCGGCACCACCTATCGCTGGCTGATTGAGCGGGCCCAGTCGTCGCGCCGATGGATCTTGCTGTCCACAGCCGCCGGGTATGCGGCAGGGCTTCTGCTCATCGCCCAGGCTTACCTGCTGGCATTTGTGATTCACGGCGCCTTCATCGATCGACAGCCCCGAGAAGAATTTTGGCCGGCGCTGGGCGCCCTTGTGGTTGTAACTTTGTTACGATCGGCAGCCGGTTGGTGCCGGGAGGTCAGTGGCTTTTGGACCGGTGCTGCAGTGCGCCGGGATGTGCGCAGGGCCCTTATGGGGCATCTGTTCGAACTCGGCCCGGCCTACCAGAGCAACCGGCAAAGCGGTGCTTTGGCCGCCACCGTGGTCGAGCAGGTAGAGGCGCTGCATGATTTTTTTGCGTACTATCTCCCCCAACTGGCCCTGGCCGCGGCCATACCGATATCCATCGCAACCGTGATTTTCCCGATCAGCTGGGCAGTCGGCGGTTTGCTGGTGTTGACCGCACCCCTTATCCCGTTTTTCATGTTTTTGATTGGAATGGGGGCTGAAAGTGTCAGTCAGCGTCATTTCCAGTCGTTGGCCCGCCTGAGCGCCCATTTTCTGGACACCCTGCAGGGGTTGGCCACCCTGAAGCTGTTTGACCGCAGCCGAACTGAAACCGCTGCCATTGAAAAAACAACCAGCGACTATCGCAGACGCACCATGAGCGTGCTCAGGATCGCCTTTCTCTCCTCGGCGGTGCTGGAATTCTTCAGCATGGTCTCCATCGCCCTGGTGGCCGTCTACCTGGGGCTCAGCTACCTTGGCTATATCGATTTCGGAGCCTGGAAAGAACCGCTGACCCTGGCAGGCGGCCTCTTTATTCTGGTGCTCGCTCCTGAGTTCTATCTGCCGCTCAGGGAGTTGGGCACCCACTACCATGCGCGCGCCAAAGCGCTGGGGGCTGCCGAGGAAATCCTGAAAATTCTGGAGGTCCGGACGCCAGCGGGGATTCAGGGAGAGCCTTCGGATCGGTTTCCCGAACATATGAACATCGATTGTAAAGATCTGCGCCTGGCCTATGACGAGGGCGGCCGGCCGGCCTTGTGCGGCGTCGACCTGAATATCAGCGACGGTGAGCGCATCGCTGTTGTAGGGGCCAGCGGCTGCGGCAAAACCACCCTTTTGAACCTGATCATGGGATTTCTTTCTCCGGACACCGGCGCCATCAGAGTTGACGGGATCCCGCTGGGTGAGATCGATAAAGACAATTGGCGCAGCCGCATCAGCTGGCTGGGTCAGCAGCCGTATCTATTCCGCGGTTCAATCCGCGAAAATATTTGTCTGGGCAGCCCGCATGCCACTGAAAGTGCGGTGCGCAAGGCAGCCGCCGACGCTCATGTGCTGGCCTTCACCGAACAACTGCCGTCCGGTTTGGACACGGTGGTCGGGGAGCAGGCCTTTGGGCTCTCCCGGGGACAAGCCCAGCGGGTGGCCCTGGCCCGCACAATTTTGAAAAATTCTTCCCTGCTGCTGCTGGACGAACCGACCAGCGGGCTGGATGTTCACAGCGAAAAACTCGTTCTCGAAACTCTGGAACATTTAGGGCGCAACCGGACTGTCATTATGGTCACCCATCGACTGACCAACATCGAGAACGCCGACCGGATCTATGTCATGGACAAAGGCGTGATCTCTGAGCAGGGCCGCTATCAGGATCTTATCAGCGCCGATGGATTGTTTCGTCAAATGACCCTCAAAAACATTCTTTAAGGGGGAATGTCGTGATCTCCCGTGAAAACAGCCTGTTGCCGTTTATAAAATTGTTTCGCCGCCATTGGAAAGGAATGGGGCTGGGGACGGTCCTGGGACTGGCGACCATATGCGCCGGCATCGGTCTGCTCGGTCTGGCCGGCTGGTTCATCGCAGCCGCTGCCTATGCCGGCCTGACCACTGTGTCCGCGCAGCTTTTTAATCTTTTTCTTCCCAGCGTAGGGGTTCGCGTATTGGCCATGGTGCGCACAATCGCCCGCTACGCCGAACGAATCGTCTCTCACGAGACCACCTTTGGCCTGCTGCAGAGTTTGCGGGTCTGGTTCTACCGGAAACTGGAGCCGCTGGCACCGGCGCGACTGATGCGGTTCAGAAGCGGTGATATCCTTAACCGGATAGTGGCCGATATCGACGCGCTGGACAACCTCTATCTGCGGGTAGTTTCCCCCACAACGGTGGCTGTGATCGTCTCTATCCTCACAAGCGCTTTTCTCTGGATATTCAACCCCGGGATCGCAGCGCTGATCGGTCTGTCCGTATTCGGCGGCGGATTTTTGGTGTCAGCTGCAGCCCTTAAAGCCGGTTCGGCTATCGGAGCGCAAATGAGTCGTCGGACCAGGGACCTGCGGGTGGCCACCATAGATGGTTTGCAGGGGATGGCGGAACTTCTGGTGTTCGGTGCCCACATGGGCCATCTGGCGGGCATCGACAGCAACGATCAGAAGCTAATCCGGGCCCAGCATCGGATGATTCAACTCAAGGCAAGCGCCAATGGACTGATCACGCTGCTCGCCGGGACATCGATGATTGGCACATTGGTCATCGGCATCCAGCTGGTCCATCAGGGCGAATTGGACGGCGCCAACCTGGCGCTGGTGGTCTTTGTGGCCCTTGCAGTCGCCGAAGCCGTATTGCCGCTGCCGGCGGCCTATCAGTTTCTCGGGCACACCCGGGAAGCCGCCGGGCGCCTGCAGGAGGTGGTCGCAACCGAGCCCGAGGTGGTCTTCCGGCCGGTTTCTGATGAAGCACCCCGGCATTTTGGTATAGAATTCGAAGGCCTTGTTTTCGGCTACGGCAATGGAAGGAGGGCGGTCCTGGAAGGTGTCGACCTTAAGATTGAAGACCACGAACGGGTCGCCATCCTCGGACAAACCGGCGCCGGCAAATCGACATTGGCAAACCTGCTGGTGCGGTTTTGGGACCCGCAGGCAGGTTGTGTTCGTATCGGCGGTGTGGATGTCCGGAAGCTGAGCGAGTCCGATTTGCGCCGATATGTGGCGGTAGTCGCCCAGCGGGCCCATATGTTCAATGCCAGTCTGAGAGACAATCTTCTGCTGGGCAACCCTAAGGCGGGAAGCGCGCAGCTGGAAGCCGCTCTGAGAGCGGCCGGTCTGCGGGATTGGGTTGAAACGCTGCCCCGGGGCCTGGAAACCTGGATCGGTGAATCCGGCCGCAGGCTGTCCTCCGGCCAGTCGCGCCGGCTGGCACTGGCCCGGGCGATCGTCAAAGATGCCCCCATTTGGGTATTGGATGAGCCCACCGAGGGATTGGACCACGTAACCGAACAGGCAGTGATGGCGACCCTTCTGAACCGGACCCGGAATCGCACCCTGCTGCTGATCACCCATCGTCTGGCGGGGCTCGAGAAAATGGACCGCATCGTGGTTATCGAGGGGGGCCGCATCCTTGAACAGGGCAGCCACGCGAAGTTGATAAACGCACCCTCGCGCTACGCTCAACTGGCTAAAAAACTGTGAGGCCCATAAAGCTGGGAAGCTGCCATGAAAGAGCCCTGTTTTATGAAACTTCATAGCCTCCCGGCCTTCTAACTTCCAAGCCTTCAAACCTTGAACGGAGAACGCGGAACCAGATGGCTTTTATTGGAACAACTCCGTGCTGATGTAGCGCTCTCCCGTGCTGGCCAGGATCGCAACGATGCATTTTCCGGCTGATTCGCGCCTTTTGGCAACTTCGATGGCGGCCTTCAAAGCCGCACCCGAAGAAATCCCACACAGAATTCCCTCAACCCTGGCGGCCTGGCGGGCGGTTTCAAAGGCGTCGTCGTTGGAGACCGTCACGATGTCATCCAGCAGCGACCGGTCCAGAACAGCCGGCACAAATCCAGCCCCAATGCCCTGGATTTTGTGCGGCCCCTTCTGGCCGCCGGAAAGCACCGGCGAGTCTGTCGGCTCCACCGCAATGGCCTGAAAGGACGGCTTGCGCGCTTTAATGACCTGGGCCACTCCGGTAATGGTTCCACCGGTGCCGACACCGGCAACCAGTATGTCCACCCGCCCCTCGGTGTCGCGCCAGATTTCTTCGGCGGTGGTCTCACGATGGGCACGGGGATTGGCCGGGTTGCTGAATTGATCCGGCATGAAGGCGTTCTTTTCGGACTCGAGTATCTCGCGGGCTTTGGCGATCGCACCCCCCATTCCCTCTTTGCCGGGCGTGAGCACCATCCGGGCGCCATGATGGCGGAGCAGCTTCTGGCGTTCGACACTCATGGTGTCGGGCATTGTCAGGCACAGACGGTAGTTTTTGGCGGCGCAGATAAAGGCCAGTGCGATTCCGGTGTTACCGCTGGTGGGCTCCACAATCAGGGTGCCGGGCTTGATCTTTCCTTCCATTTCGGCAGCCGCAATCATGGATGCGGCAATTCGGTCCTTGACGCTGCCGAGGGGGTTGAAAAACTCGAGTTTGGCATAGATCTCGGCTTCCAGGCCCTCGCCGAGTCGATTCAACCGCACCAGCGGGGTGCTGCCGATCGTGCTGGCGATCGATTGATAATAGCGCATCGTGACCTCCTTTATCCAGAACATCGAATGGCAGATGGTTCAATGTGCAGCGGCATGTGATTTTCGCTCAGGCGCTTTTTAAAGACTTGCCGATGGTTTGCCCGCCTTTGGATTTGTAGATCAATTTCGGCGCTTCCATAACCACGGTATTGTCCGGTGGAACCGATTCGGTAATCCAGACATTGCCGCCGATAACCGAACGCGCCCCGATTTTCGTCTCTCCACCGAGGATGGTTGCCCCGGAATAGACAATGACGTCGTCTTCGATGGTCGGGTGCCTTTTTTTCCCGCGAAATTCTTCACCGGCATCTCGCGGCAGTGACAGGGCACCAACGGTAACGCCTTGATAGATTCTCACATTTTTTCCGATGACGGTGGTCTCCCCGATAACGATGCCGGTGCCGTGGTCGATGACGAAGCGTTCACCGATTTGAGCGCCCGGGTGGATATCGATGCCGGTGACGCTGTGGGCATGCTCTGTCATGATGCGCGGCAGCAGCGGAACGCCCATCTCGTAGAGCCGGTGGGCCACCCGGTATACCATGATGGCGAAAATCCCGGGGTAGCTGAAAATGATTTCATCATGGCTCTTGGCCGCCGGATCACCTTCGAAGGTGGCCTGCACGTCGGTGGCAAGAATACGGCGAAGGTCGGGAATGTCCTCCAACAGCGAGAGCGCGACTTGAAAACCGCGGTCCTCACAGTCCGTACAAGCCAGCTGATAGCGGAGGCAATCGTGCCGGATACTGTGGCAGATCTGCTCCGCCA
>Ga0210141_1000035_pt1 | contig 14225 bp, 10 predicted proteins | sample China_Galinas_Co_2_FD_184862 | JGI IMG/M metagenome (GOLD analysis project Ga0210141, IMG submission 184862) | Wetland microbial communities from San Francisco Bay, California, USA, that impact long-term carbon sequestration -... | ecosystem: Environmental > Aquatic > Marine > Wetlands ...
TGTGCGCAAACGTGTGCCACCACCTGAAACACCAGCCAAGATTGTAGCGAAGCCTCCGGAGAAGGTCGCACCAGAAACGAAGGAAGCGCCAGCCGAAGCCATTGTTGAAACGGAACCGGTGGAGGATCCGGCTGCCGAAGAGGCGTCCCTGCAAGAGACGCCGGTCGTTTCTGAAAGTGCGGCCGCGGATGATGCGGCACCTGAGGTGGTGGAAGAAACGGTGGCGACGGCGGCTAAGCCTAAAAAGGAAAAGAAAACTGAGCCGGCGGCGAAAATCATCAAATTGCCACCGAAACCCGTTGCAAGGCCCACCGCTCGCCCTGCGCCGGCGGTATCAGAGCCCGACGCGGTCAAAAGCGATCCCGATGCCACTGCGGATGCCAGGAAAAAAAGACGAAAAAAGCGGACTGAAGAAGAGCTGGACCGCAAATTTTTCAAGAAAAAAATCGCCTTTCGGAAAAAAGCTGTCGTCGAGGGCGCAGATCTCTATTCCGGTCGGGGGCGATCTCGTAAAGGACGCAAGGATGGTCGCGGGAAAGTCGCCCTTGGCCAAAAGACCCAGATTACGACGGCCAAAGCGATTAAGCGGAGAATTAAAGTGGATGAAGCCATCATGCTGTCGGAGTTGGCGAAACGCATGGGCATAAAAGCCAGCGAGATTATTAAAATGCTGATGGGTCAGGGCATTATGGCAACAGTCAACCAAAGCATTGACTATGAGACGGCATGTCTTGTTGCGGCGGAGTTCGACTATGAAGTGGAGAAAGCGGCTTTCGAAGAGGAAGAGTTGATCAAGGTGGAACAGGATGATCCGGAAGCGTTGCGAGAGCGGCCGCCGGTCGTGACGATCATGGGGCACGTCGACCATGGCAAGACATCGTTACTCGATGTTATTCGCAAAACTCATGTCACGGACCTTGAGGCAGGCGGGATTACCCAGCATATCGGCGCCTACAGCGTGTCCACCGAAAAAGGCCAGATCACCTTTCTGGATACGCCGGGCCACGAAGCGTTTACCGCGATGCGGTCACGTGGTGCGCAGGTTACGGACCTCGTTATTCTCGTGGTTGCCGCCGATGATGGGGTCATGCCCCAGACCGTCGAGGCGATTAACCATGCCCGGGCCTCGAAAGTCCCCCTCATCGTTGCGGTCAATAAAATCGACAAGGCCGGGGCTGATCCGGATCGGGTCTACCGCGAACTGGCCGAGAAGGACCTGACGCCCGAAGCCTGGGGCGGTGATACGATTTTTGTCAATGTTTCCGCCAAGCAAAAAATTGGCATCGATGACCTGCTGGAGATGATTCTGTTGCAATCCGAGGTCATGGAATTGAAGGCCAATCCGAGCAAACAAGCCTTCGGTCATGTTGTCGAGGCCAAGCTTGATTCTGGAAGAGGGCCGGTGGCCACCGTCTTGGTAAAAGAGGGCACACTGCGAACCGGCGATCCGGTGGTGTGCGGTGTTCACTTCGGCAAGGTGCGCGCCATGCTGAGCGATATGGGCACTCCGGTTACGGAGGCCGGCCCATCGATTCCGGTGGAAGTATTGGGCCTCTCCGGTGTACCCTTTGCGGGTGATGAACTGGTTGCCTTGAAGGATGAGAAAGACGCCAAACAGGTCAGCAGCCATCGGACACAGAAGCAACGCAGCAAGGAGCTGGCGAAAACCAACCGGATGAGTCTCGACAACCTTTTTGAGAAGATGAAGGAGGGCGAGGTCAAAGATCTCAACCTGATCATCAAGACCGACGTCGATGGCTCCATGGAAGCGTTAAAAGATTCTCTCGTCAAATTGTCGAACGACGAAGTCAAAATCAATGTCGTCCACTCCGCATCCGGCACCATTACGGAATCCGATGTGTCCCTGGCGGCGGTTTCCAATGCCATCATTATTGGATTTAATGTGAGACCGACGCCGAAAGTGCAAACGATGGCGCTTGAAGAGGGCGTTGATATGCGCTTTCATAATGTGATTTATCACGTCATCAAAGAAATAAAAGACGCCATTGCCGGCATGATGGAATCCATTTTCGAAGAACGCATCCTTGGCCGGGCGGAGGTGCGGGAGGTTTTCCAGATACCGAAAATTGGTGCGATCGCCGGTTGTCATGTCACGGACGGCAAGATCGAACGCAGTCAGCTGATGCGGTTGCTGCGTGACGGGGTTGTTTACTACGAAGGCAAAAATTCATCCCTGCGCCGTTTCAAGGACGATGTCAAAGAGGTTCAAAGTGGGTATGAATGCGGCATCGGCATTGAAAATTACAATGACATCAAGGTGGGTGACGTGATCGAATGCTACTACCTTGAAGAGATCCGTCCCGAAGTCGAGTAAGTCGTTTCCGGACAGGGCTCCACGCATTGTGGGTGGCGGGAATTATGGTCTGTCAATTGGCGGGAAAGCCATGGTGGTCGGTGTTGGTCATATTGTTTATCGGATTCATGACTGTCGTTCTTTGAAAGGCAAGCGCAAGGTCGTCAAAGCCATTGTCACGCGCTTGCGGAATCGCTTCAACGCTTCCGTAGCCGAGGTGGACGCCAACGATATACACCAAAAAGCGGTGATCGGTTTCTGTATGGTGGGAAACGATCGGGCCGTTGTCAATTCTAAAATGGACAAACTGTTTAACATGGCTGAAGACATTGGGCTGGCTGAAACGATTGATATGGAAATGGAGATTATCAGCTTATGAAGGCATCTCCCAGATCCGAACGCGTCAGCCGGCATATTCGCAGCACCCTGGCGGAAATTTTGCAGCGCCATGTCAAGGATCCGCGGTTGAAGCTGGTGACGATTACCAGTGTCGATGTGTCTCCGGATCTCCGACAAGCCAAAATCTATTTTGCGACCACCGGTGACGACGAGAAGATTCAGCGCGTCCAGGAGGGTTTCAAAAAAGCGCGTCCTTACATCAAACGGTTATTGGGCCGGGAACTGGGGTTGCGCTACATGCCGGACATCCGCTTTTATTATGACGACTCTCTTGATTATGGCGCCCGCATGGAAGCGCTTTTTCGATCGATAGGTGAGGCCGATGGACACCGTCATCGACCGACTGACTGAGAGCCAGGCGATATTTCTGTCAACGCATATCAACCCCGATGGCGATGCGATCGGGTCTCTGATAGCGTTGGGCCTGGGGTTGCAGCAACACGGTAAGCACATTTACCTGTACAATGAGAGCCCCATTCCAGCGGTTTATCGATTTCTGCCGGGCGTGCAACTGGTCCAGCAGGTGCTGCCGGGATCGTCAGCCTGGGATACGGCCGTTGTGCTCGATTGTGGTACGCTTGAACGCATTGGCGTGGCGGTGGACTTTGTCCGTAAACTGCCGCAGGTCATTAATATTGATCACCACGTGACCAATACGAATTTCGGTCAATACCGGCTGGTGGATTCGACGGCATGTTCGTCTGCCGAAATTGTTTATCGGCTCTTGAAAAAAATGGCCGTCACGATTGATACTGCGATTGCGACATCCATCTATACCGGGATTTTAACCGACACAGGGTCTTTCCGTTTTGCGAACACCAACAGCGCGGCCTACACGATTTGTTCCGAAATGGTGCTGGCGGGGGTGGACCCTTATACCGTGGCACAGCATGTTTACGGTACCTATTCGCTGGGTCGCATCAAGCTGTTGAATATGGCTCTGGATTCGATCGAAATTTCCGCCAACGGAAAGTTGTCATTGATGACCCTGACCCAGGACATGTTTCGGGAGACCGATACGAACCCGGAAGATGTGGACGGTATGATTAACTATGCCAAACGCATCGAAGACGTAAAAGTGGCCGCCCTCATCATGGAAAATGAGAACGGTGCCGTCCAGAAGCGTTATCATGTGAGCCTGCGCTCTGACGGAACAGTGGATGTCGCTGAAATCGCGGCTTCCTTCGGAGGCGGGGGCCATTTCAATGCCGCTGGATTTGGTGTCGAATCTTCTTTGAAGGCTCTCAAAAAGACGATCAATTCCATTGCCGAGAAACTTTGAGAACCCCATGCAGGGCGGTGTTCTGATCATTGATAAACCGGCGGGCTTGTCCTCGGCACAGGTTGTCAGCAGGGTCAAGAAGCTTTTACGCGCCAAAAAGGTCGGACATGCCGGGACGCTGGATCCATTTGCAACCGGTGTACTGGTCTGCCTGGTGAGCCAGGCGACCCGTTTGGCCCGTTTTTTCTTGAGCAGCGAAAAACAATACGAAGCGGAACTGCGTTTGGGGATCGATACCGATACCCAAGACCGCACCGGTCAGGTGATCCGCCGCCGGCCGATACCGGAAAGCGTTGAAACGGCGCTGCAAGGGGTATGCGATCGATTTGTCGGCGATATCGCACAGATTCCGCCGGTTTTTTCAGCGCTGAAACATCAGGGTGTCGCGCTCTATAAGCTGGCACGCAGCGGTAAACCGGTCCAGAAGCAGGCCCGCAGCGTTCGGATCGAACGGCTGCAGATTCGATCTGTATCGCTTCCCACGGTGCGTTTCTCGGTGACCTGTTCGGCGGGAACCTATATTCGCACGCTTTGTGCGGATATCGGCGAAAGGCTGGGTTGCGGTGGTCATCTCAGCGAATTACGCCGGACGGTAAGCAGTGGATTTAGCATTGACGAGGCGATCCGTCTGGAAACCTTGTCACGTTGTGTGGCTGACCCGGTATGGCCGATACCCCTTATCCCGCCGGCGGAGGCCTTGAAAGCCATGCCCATTCTCAGGGCGGATCGGAAAACGACCGCCAAAGTGAGATGCGGGGGAGCTATTGATCTAAAGGATTTCACCGATTTACCGCGTGATGCAACGGTAATGATGAATGGTGAGGAGGGCACCTACTACAAGGTCCTCGATTGCAACGAGGATTTGATTGCCATCGTTTCGGCAGTTCCCGAAAAAGAAAAGATGGCCTATTGCGGGGTTTTTATCTAGCCTGAAAAACCGCCGATTTTATAAGGCCTGCAGCATTGGGATCCGATCACGGATGGCATGAAGGCACAGGGTGCCGCATATTATACATGAGCATCATTTAATTAAGAGGAGGCTTAAAGACTGTGGTATTTACAACTGAAGATAAAAAGCGGCTGATTGAGCAGTATAAACTGCACGATTCGGATACAGGATCACCGGAAGTTCAGACCGCCCTGTTGACCCATCGCATTACCTATCTCACCGAGCATCTCAAGGTTCATAAGAAGGACCATCACTCTCGAAGAGGATTGTTGATGCTGGTCGGCCGCCGTCGCCGTCTGCTCAATTATGTAAAAAACAAAGATGTAAACCGTTATCGGTCGATTATTGAAAATCTTGGATTGCGCAGATAATCCGAGGATGGGTTTTCCCCCAGTGACGGCTTGGCGTGCTGATGGTATATCCGCTGGAGCGGTTGCGGGGGGAAACCATATCGGTCGATATGTCATGCAGTTAATTATGACGAGGGATTTAGGCTGTCGCATGTGGCGATGGGTCGAATTCACTCGTATGCCAGCATGGTTACACCAACGGAACCCCGCGAAGCGGGTGCCACGATGTGTAATCTGCAGGAGGCAAAATGGAAAAGAGATTAAAAGCCGAGATCGGGGGGCGAACCCTGAGCATCCAGACCGGCAAACTGGCCAAACAGGCGTCAGGTGGGGTTCTGGTTCAATATGGGGAAACCATGGTTTTGGTCACTGTTGTTTCCGCAAAGGATGAACGACCGGGTGATTTTTTGCCGCTCACGGTAGAATATCAAGAGAAGATTTATGCGGCCGGGCGAATTCCCGGCAATTATTTCCGCCGGGAAATCGGGCGGCCCAGCGAAAAGGAGACGCTGACGGCGCGGTTGATCGATCGCCCCATCCGTCCCCTCTTTCCCAAAGGCTACCGTTATGAAACACAGGTCATTGCCACGGTGTTGTCCATGGACAGGGAAAACGATCCAGACGTCCTGGCAATGATCGGGGCCTCGGCAGCGCTTGAGCTGTCGGATATCCCGTTTGCCGGTCCGATCGCCAGCGTTCGCGTCGGGCGGATAAATGGTGAACTCATTGTCAATCCGCCGCTTTGTGATTGTGATAATTGCGACATCAACATCATCGTGGCGGGGTCGCGCACCGGGGTTGTAATGGTTGAGGGCGGTTCCGATATCGTCAGCGAGGCGGACATGCTGGAGGCCATCTATTTAGGCCACAAGGCGATTCAGCCCATCATCGACCTGCAGCTGGAATTGAAAGAGGCGTGTGGCGTGCCGAAACGAACCTTTATGCCGCCTGAAAAAGATCAGGACTTGGTGCGTCTTATCGAGGAGAAGGCAACCGAACCTTTCCGCGCGGCAGTGGTCACCCCGGCCAAGGTTGAGCGCAACAAGGCCCTTCGTGACACCAAAAAAGAGATTTTTGAATCGTTGGGCGAGGATTATGCCGACCGCCGGGATGAGGTCTATGCGATTTTTGACGATCTGCAGAAGACGGTTTGCCGAAATCTCATTCTCAAGGAAGGGCGTCGGATCGACAACCGTCGTTTTGATGAAATCCGACCCATCACCTGTGAGGTCGGGCTGCTGCCTCGTCCCCATGGGAGTGCCCTGTTTACCCGGGGTGAAACCCAGGTCCTAGGGGTGTTGACCCTCGGGTCCGGTCAGGATGAGCAACGGGTCGAAACCCTCAGTGGCGAGGAATTTCGCCCGTTCATGCTGCACTACAACTTCCCACCGTATTCCGTCGGTGAAACACGGCGAATCGGTGGCCCCAGCCGTCGGGATATCGGGCATGGCGGCCTTTCCACTCGGGCAATCGAGAAAGTATTGCCGGACAAGGAAGATTTCGATTACACGATCCGCCTGGTATCCGAAGTTCTGGAATCCAATGGCTCCTCTTCGATGGGAACGGTGTGTTCCGGCATCATGGCTTTGATGGATGGCGGTGTTCCGATCAAGGCCCCCGTGGCCGGCATTGCCATGGGGCTTGTCAAAGACGACGATAACGTTGTCGTCTTGTCCGATATTCTGGGCGATGAAGACCATACCGGCGATATGGATTTTAAGGTCGCGGGTACAAGTGACGGCATCACCGCATTGCAAATGGATATCAAGATTCATGAGCTTCCCAAGGAAATTTTAGGGAAAGCGCTTGAGCAGGCCCGCCAGGGGCGGCTTCATATTTTGTCTAAAATGAACGACGCCATCAACACCCCGCGCAAGAATATCTCTCCCTATGCGCCAGCAATTTTAACCGTTCAAATCAAACCGGATAAAATTAGAGAAATCATTGGCCCCGGTGGCAAGATGATTCGCATGATCCAATCGGAAACCAATACGCGGGTTGAAGTCGACGATTCCGGCTTGGTGAAGATTGCCGCTGTTTCGAAAGAAGAAGGTGAAGCCGCTTTAAAGATGGTCAGTGACATTACCATGGAGCCCGAGGTCGGCAAGATTTACGACGGCACCGTTGTGCGCATCATGGATTTCGGAGCGTTTGTCCAGATCATGCCTGGCACGGACGGACTTTGTCACATCTCCCAATTGGCGACCCATCGTGTGTCCAATGTTTCGGACATCGTGAAGGAAGGCGATACGCTGCGGGTCAAGGTTCTTGAAATCAATCGTGACGGCAAGATTCGCCTGAGTCATAAAGCGATCCTCGAGGAAGAAGGACGGCGCAGTGATGACTCAGGACGTCAATAAAACCGTCCTATCCAACGGCATTACGATTCTGACCAAGCATATGCCGTATGTCCGCTCCGTGTCGATGGGGGTGTGGGTGAATGTGGGGGCACGTGATGAAAGCCCGGAAGAAAACGGGCTGTCCCACCTCATTGAGCACATGATCTTCAAAGGGACACGGCAGCGGACCGCATACCAAATTGCCAAAGAATTTGATGCCATCGGGGGGCAGACCAATGCCTTCACGGCCATGGAAAGCACCTGTTACCACGCGCGGGTGCTGGAAACCCACCTGGGCACCATGGTCGATATCCTCACCGATATCTTTTTAAATTCGGTTTTTGACGCCAGTGAAGTCGAACGGGAGCGCCCTGTTATTCTCCAAGAGATCGGTATGGTGGAGGATAACCCCGAGGAGTATATCCATATCCTCTCGGGTAAGAATTACTGGGGGGATAATCCTTTGGGCCGATCCATTCTGGGGTCTCCGGAAAATATCCTGCGCTTTGACGCCACGGCGGTTCGTGATTTTTTCCAGCGTTGCTACCAGCCGGATCGCATTCTTATTGCCGCGGCCGGCAAAGTGGATCATCAGGTATTGGTTGACCGGATCGCGCCGGCGTTTGAAACGATTCAGCCCGGCAATGGTTTCCCCCAGCGATCAACACCGGAACGCCGCGCCTATGTCGATGTCTGCCATCGCAAGCTCGAACAAGTCCATATCTGTCTTTCGGCCCCTGGACTTGCGGCCACCGACCCGAGCCGTTTTGCTTTTTCTCTGATGAATTCCATTCTGGGCGGTAATATGAGTTCCCGGCTGTTCCAGGAAATCAGAGAAAAAAGAGGCCTTGCCTATTCGGTATATTCCTACTTGATATCCTATGAAGATACCGGCATGTTTGGTGTTTATGCCGGTGTCGAACCCTCGCGGGCCGTTGAGGTGACGGCGCTGGTGGCGGACACCATGGGCAAATTGAAAACGTGTCCGGTACTGCCGGGAGAACTGCAAGATGCCAAGGAATTTACCAAGGGGAATATGCTGTTGGCCAGTGAAAGTACGGATAATCAAATGGTCCGGCTGGCGCAGGGTGAAATCAATTTTGGCCGATACATTCCCTTGGAAGAGGTTGTGGATCATATTGAAATGGTGACGGCTGAAGAAATACAGACACTTGCCGCCACACTTTTTCAAGACGATAAACTGGTGCTAACGGTGCTGGGCCCCCTTTCGGGCGTTGGCCCATTTCAAGATGCGATCCGAATGATTTAGCTGGGATTGAAACTGCATGGGCAATGATTCTCCTATCATCTTGTCGTTTCTTCGATTGCGGCCTGATGTCGATGCTGACCTTCCGCTGCCGCGCTATATGACGCCACAGGCGTCCGGCATGGATGTTTGTGCGGCGGTTGAGCAACCTTTACGGTTGGAAGTAGGCGCCATCGCGCTTGTCCCGACGGGGGTTGCGATGGCACTGCCGGACGGTTACGAGGCCCAAATCCGCCCCCGGAGCGGTTTGGCTGTAAAACACGGGGTTGGACTCATCAATTCTCCCGGAACGATCGATGCCGACTATCGCGGTGAAGTGAAAATAGCCCTTATTAATTTAGGGGATCGACCGGTCACCATTCAACGCGCTGACCGAATCGCCCAGATGGTGATTCAACGCGTCTGTCGGGTCCAGCTATCCGTGGTGGAGGATTTGTCATCCACGGTGCGCGATAAGGGCGGCTTCGGACATACAGGGCTTCGCGAATAGCGGCATAATGTGTATCCCTCTTCTTGATCGCTGGGTGTGGTGACGTTATGCCGCCGGTTTCCCCGTCCCAGTTCATACGCATTGTGAAACAGGTATCGCTTTTATACCCTGGATATTGGCATGTGTCACACTTCCACGGATAACGATAAAGGCAATTTAGACGTTTCTTTGTGCATGCTGGCCAGCGGCAGCAAGGGCAACTGTATCCATATAGCGGCAGGTGATAGATCGCTCCTTGTGGATGCCGGATTGAGCGGTCGTGAAATTGAGCGGCGGATGCGTCAACGCGATTTGTCGCCGGATAATCTTCTGGCCATTGTGGTCTCCCATGAACATGCCGACCATATTCGGGGGGTGGGTGTGCTGGCGCGCCGCTATGGATTGCCGGTCTACATGTCCGTAGAAACGCAATCCGCTGCCCTTCCCGCGATAGGGAAACTCCCACGCACCTGCCATTTCCATCCGGGGAAAGCATTTAAAATCCCGCCCTTTACGATCCATCCTTTCCATGTTTCCCATGATGCCGTCGACCCCGTCGGGTTTACGATCGCCATGAATGGCAGCCGCATCGGCATTGCGACGGATCTCGGTATCGCAACGGCACTGGTGGAACAGCATTTAAAGGCCTGTCATTGTCTCGTCATTGAAGCGAATCATGACATGGAAATGCTCATTAACGGGCCGTATCCATGGCCCTTGAAGCAACGAATAAGAGGGCGCAACGGGCATCTCTCCAATGAGGCGGCCGAGGCCTTGTTGCGCACGGTGATGCATGCCGACCTGAAGCATGTCATTCTGGGGCATCTCAGCGAAACCAACAACACTTCGGACCAGGCTTTAAAGATCGTAAAGCAGGCGATTGGCAGCAGTGTTGCGGATATCACGGTTGCCTTACAGGACAGCTCAGGACCCGTGCTGACGCTGTAAAGGAACCCCGCCCTATCTTGTGTTAGGTCTGTTCGCCACATCCACCATACCCGACCTTGTTCCCGCCCAATCCAAGAAAAATAGCAAAATTTTTTACTATGGATATTTTTTCTTACTTTACAATATCTTGTGTCGGGTGTTTCGCAAAAATACTACAGATACGATTCGAGAGGATTGAACTGTTGTTTTCTGTATAAAAATCAATATGTCACGGCTCGCTGTAGTTGAACTCCAATATCTTATGTGCTATTTTTGTCAGCTATTGGGCGGGATTATAACCGTTCGACGGACCTTGGTCCTTTTGCGATGGCACATGATGGCTTCTATTGACTGATTTAGTCCACGGATGAAAGGTTGTAACGAATGGAGAGGGCCTATCGCCAAAATGAGTCCCATGCGCCTGAAACGGAAATGACCTCCGCCAGCAGTAACGCAAATCCAATACACACCACCGATTCAACCGAATCGGTTGCTGCCCAACAGTCCTCGCTCAAAATGGACTACCTCATCAACAAGCTCAATTATATCAATTTTCAGAACGGTACCATTCAGGTCGTCATGTCACATCGGCGTTTTGAACGTACATTGACCGCTAAAGCGCGTCCGCTGCCATGTTGTGACAACCGCCTGGAATGCGTGTGGTTCGAACCGGAAGCCATTACACGCCTGGTGGACAATTATGAATTTACATCTTTTTATGTGGATGATGGCGCTACGGCACTCATGGTTGAGCCTCATATCATAAGGATGGATGCGGTTGGATTGGAAGTCGAACTGCCGGAGCGGTGCTGGGAAATCAAGAATCGTCGTGAAACCCGCATCGTTTGCGATAGTGTACCCGTTCAAGTCATTCAAAACAGCATGTTGTTTCAAGGCGTTCTGGTTGAGTTCAGCACGGGCTCTTTTCTTGTCGACCTTGAAATAAATCCACCGCAGACATTTCAGTGTATTGATTCTGCGCAGCCCCTGAACTTGATCGTCTATAACGGGGGAGACCTTATTTATTCCGGTGATTTTAAAATCCTGAAACACGATGGCGGCCGACAACGGCGACGATTCGTTCTCGAACCGCAAGCGGCCTCGATTCACCGATACAATCCGAAATCTTACCGCAGTAAACGCCTGAAACTCAAACCGACACCCAATATTGTATTCCAGCACCCGTTGACACGCCAGACGGTCAATTTGAAGGTTTTAGATATTTCCGGATCGGGTATTTCGGTGGTTGAAGGGGTTGGCAGTTCATTGCTGCTTCCCGGTATGATGCTGCCGAATGTCGAACTGATTTTTGCCGACAGCCTGACCATACGGTTCAAGGCCCAGGTTCTCTATCGCAACTTGTCGGACTGTGAAGGGGACGCCTGTGAAATTATCAACGGCCTGGCGATTATCGATATGGATAGCAACGAACATTTAAAACTGCTGTCGCTGTTGCATCAGGCCGACAACAAGAATTCCTACATCAACACGCGTGTTGAAATGGATGCCCTGTGGGATTTCTTTTTTGAAACGGGATTCATCTACCCTAAAAAATATGCCTATATCCAGGCCAACAAAGAAAAAATCAAGGAAACGTACTGGAAACTCTATACGCAAAACCCAACCATCGCCCGGCACTTCATCTATCAGAACAAGGGGCGCATTTTAGCGCATATGGCCATGGTTCGACTTTATGACAATGCCTGGTTAATCCACCACCATGCCGCCCGCAAGCGGTCCATGGTGCGCGCCGGCCTTACCGTACTGAACCAAATCGGCTGCTTCACGTATGATTCCCATCGTTTATACTCGATGCACATGAAGTATCTGATGTGTTATTTCAGGCCTGAAAATCACTTTCCCAACAGCGTTTTCGGTGGTTTCAACCGCTATGCGAAAGATCAGCAAGGGTGTTCGATCGATGAGTTCGCTTATTGCCATCTGACCGGCGATACGGAAGTTTTCGAAGTATTACCGCCGGACTGGGAGTTGTCCGAGTGTGACGCATCGGATATCCAGGAGCTATCGCACTGGTATCAGCATTACTCCGGCGGTTTGATGCTGGATTGTCTCGATCTGGAACCGCAAACATTCGATTCGCAAGACTTGATCGATGAGTATCGGCAGCACGGTTTCGCCAAAGAGCGTGTCGTGTTGGCATTGCGGAGAAGCGGCCGACTTTTCGGGTGTCTCATTATCCACCGATCCAATATCGGTCTGAATCTTTCGGATCTTACCAATTGTGTAAAAGTGCTCATTGTCGACCATCACCAAATCGACCGAACAATTATCGAAAATGCGTTACGGCGACTTTTCCGGGATTATCAACTCAGCATTGATATGCCGGTATTGTTGTATCCTCTAGAGGCAGTTGAAAAGATGGGCATCCGGATAGAAAAAATATATAATTTATGGATTCTGAATACCCGGCATTCGGATAAGTATTTTAAATTTATCGATCGGATGTTTCGTATGGCGAGGCATTAATCGTGGTTTTGCTATATTCGGATCCGTTGGAAGAAGATGTGCGGGGGAAGGGCCCGATCAACAGGAATGGGTCAGGAGAGGCCGTTTCCGACGACGCGCCGATTTATAACAGTCGGATTGTCGACAATTACATCAAATTGCTCAAATTCAAGTATCCGTGGATTAATGCCGGGGAGATATTGCGTTATGCGGGTATGACCAGCTACGAAGTTGCGGACCAGGGGCATTGGTTCTCCCAGCGACAAATCGATCGATTTCATAAAAAGTTGTCAGAATTAACACATAATGATCACATTTCACGTGAAGCCGGTCGTTATTCTGCTTCCCCCGATGCGATTGGTGTGATGCGGCAATATGTACTCGGGATGATTGGGCCCGACAAGGCGTTTGAGCAATTTGGCAAGGCCGCATCCAAATTCACCAAATCCTGTGAATGGCGATCAAAAAAAATCGGCTCAAATAAGTATGAAGTCGTTGCGCATCCTTTGCCGGGGACAAATGAGAAACAGTTTCAATGCGAGAACCGTATGGGTTTTCTGGAAGCCGTTCCGCTAGCGTTTTCCAATAAACTTCCTAAAATAGAACATCCTGAATGCAGATTCAAAGGGGGGAAGACCTGTCGTTACATTATCACCTGGGAATCATCCTTTTCACTGCTTTGGAAACGTATCCGCACATACATGCCGTTGTTGTTCCTGCTCAGCTGCATTTTTCTTCACACTATATTTCCACGAATACAACTAAGCTTGTTGCTGTTATTGAGCGCCGTTATATTTCTTCTTTTGACGTTGGTTGGAGAGTCTATGGAGAAGGCCGAACTGCGCAAGAGTGTGGATAATTTGAAAGACTCCACCGACAAGCTTGTAGATCAAATCAGTATCAATTACAACAATTCGCTGATGACCAACGAAATCGGCCAAGTGATTTCCGGTAAAACAAAAGTTGAAGAGGTCCTCTCAAATGTAGTGAAAATATCGCAGCGCCGTTTGAATTTCGACAGAGGGCTCATTTTGCTTGCCAACCGCGATAAAACCCGATTGGAATTCGGGGCCGCCTACGGGTATAACAAGGCCATGTTTGATGTGGTTCGATCGACGTCTTTCCATCTGGACAAACCGGAATCCAAAGGTATTTTTGTTACCGCTTTCCGGGAACAAAAACCTTATTTGGTAAATGATTTCAGAGAAATAGAAAATGAGCTTTCCCCCAGGAGTCTTGATTTCGCACGAATAATGGGATCTAAATCGTTTATATGCAGTCCGATTGTGTGTGAAGGCGAAGCGCTGGGTGTTTTCGCAGCAGACAATATTCATTCCAAGCGCCCTCTGGTACAAAGCGATATCAGTCTTCTGATCGGTATCGCTTCGATTATTGGTATTGCCATTCGGAATACCGAGCTAATTGAATCCAAAGAACGCCAATTCCGGTCAATATTGGAAGTG
>Ga0210141_1000036_pt1 | contig 14090 bp, 8 predicted proteins | sample China_Galinas_Co_2_FD_184862 | JGI IMG/M metagenome (GOLD analysis project Ga0210141, IMG submission 184862) | Wetland microbial communities from San Francisco Bay, California, USA, that impact long-term carbon sequestration -... | ecosystem: Environmental > Aquatic > Marine > Wetlands ...
TGTTGTCTTTTTCCAGATTGATGCGGAATTTTTCTTCCGGCACGAAGAAGGTATTGACGCCGGGTGTATTCCGGTTGCCGCTGTAGACGATCCCCAGGCAGTTGGGGCCGATGATCCGGATTCCATGGCGGCGGGCAATATCCAGAATGGTCTGCTCCAGTTCCCTGTTTTTGCGCGTTTCGCTGAATCCGCCGGGAATCAGGATGATGGCGCGCACGCCTTTTCGAGCGCATTCCTTCACCACGGCCACGGTGTGTTCGGCCGGTACCGCCACCACGGCCAGATCGACGGGATCGACGATGTCGCCCATGGAAGGGCACAGCGCCCTTGTTTGTCCACCAACCGTGATGGTGCCGCCTTTGATGCTGACCCCGTAAACATCCTGGCGTTCGAGACGCAGTAAATTTTCAAAAATGATGTTGCCCGGCTTGGCGCTGTCCGAACGGCTGACACCAACGACGGCGATTCCCCGGGGCTCGAAGAAGGGGGTCAACTGGTCGAGGTGAGTTGTCGTCGTGGCCTGCCCGGTGACAACACGCTTTGCGATGGTGGCAAAGCCGTCCAGCGCCACAAATCGGCCGCGTGCATCGAAGACGAACGGATTGATCTCAAATTCTTTTAAAATGAAACGGGACGATGAGTCGAAAAAATTGGAAAAACACACGGCCAGACGACTGAGTTGGACACCGGCCTGAACGAGATGGTCGACATGGCGGCGTCGGGCATCTTTGAGGTATTTTTTATAAATTTTGGTGGACTGCAGCAGGGCGCGGGCCCATGCTTCGTCAATGGGCGCCAGGATCAGGTTGGGGGGCGAAAAATGCTCCGCAAAATGTTCGGCATCCGTCCCGCCCTTGCTAAACGAAATGACCGGTCCAAAAGCATCGCTTTCCCTGAATCCCAGCAGGACCTCGTTGCCGAGATCTTTGGTGTACGGGATGTGGTCCACCAGGAGAACACCTTCCACAGGATGCCCCAGCGCGGCGACCTCCTGCTGCAGGCGTTCGCAGCTGTATTTCAAAAAATCCAGATCCCGATAAACGGAACGCACCCCATTGACCGCCATCTTGTGGGCCACGGTGGGGGATACGATTTTCATCATCAGGGTGTCGCTCGAGAAACGGCTCAGGTCCTGGGGGGTTATGTCGCTTGCGCCACGGATGAAATGCACGGGCGGTGTTTCCAGGTCGAGAAGATTGAGAATACGGTAGACTTCATGCTCGAAAAGCATGGACCTGTTTTCGTTCCAGGCGTGTTCCAGGGTTTGGTCGATGGTGTCAAGGATGGGCGGTGCCAGTGTATCCATGGCCGGTGGGCCTCCTGGTTGGAGCCTAATCTCGCGAATGGGGCCGCGATCTGTGGTTCGCGATCCACAGCCTGGTGATGGTCGCTCTGTGGCATGCCGTTGTGCGGACGTTTCTTGAAACCGTCCCTTGCACTCAACCCCTTTTTTCATATACTTATCAGGCTTAATCGCAATTTGACAAGCACTGCAAAAGGATCCGAATGCCCGCCAAATACATCAGGCGGGTATGCGGGGAAAGATGCTGATGGACATATTGATGGTATGTACCGGCAATATTTGCCGCAGTCCGATGGCCGAAGGACTGCTGCGACAGATGCTGTCGAAAAAACGGGCGGCGAATATTCGCATTCATTCAGCCGGTACCCATGGCCTGGACGATCAACCGGCGGCGCCTTTTGCCATCCAGGCGGCGGCCGAAGTGGGCATCGATATATCCGGTCATCGTGCCCGTTCCCTGGATCGCGACATGGTATCCAAGGCGGATCTCATTCTGGTGATGGAGCCCTTCCACCGGGAAATTGTCGCCCGGGCCGTGCCGCGTGAAAAATCCGACAAACTGCGGTTGCTGGCTGATTTTGAGAGGCCCCGGCAATCGGATATCATCGATGATCCGTATAACCATTCATTGACGGTTTACCGGGCCTGTTTATACCGGATCCAGCATTGCCTGGAGGGGGTTGTCCACCATTTGGAACCGGCTGATGCCCATGGTGTTTAAAGCAGGAGCAATTGAGAGCGTTCTATTCTTCTATTAAGGATTGGCGATAATGAAAGTATCCATCCGGTGGGTCCTGATCGTGGGGAGTCTCGCCATCATATGGGTCACCCAGATCATAACGATATCCACCAGCTATGTGTCATCCCAACGTGTGCTGCTGGCGCACGCCCAGGACATCATGCGCAACATTGCCGACCTGGCCATGGAACAGGCGCAAAGTCATTTAATCCATGCCGAGTCGGCGGCGAACCTCACCAAGCGGCTCCTGACATCCAATGTGGTGGGCCGCGCCCAGGATCGCATGACCGAGCTGGAACGCTATTTTCAAGACCAACTGGCGGTTTACCCCCATTTTGCCGGGATTTATCTGGGAGAGCCCACGGGCGATTTCTTCGATGTCCGGCGGGATGAAACCCGCGGTAAAGGCATCACCCGCACCAAAATCACGCTTCATGCCAATGGCAAAAAAGAAACACGTCTGATTTGGCGCGACGACGCGCACCGCATTGTGGCGCGTCAGATGGTTCATGATGACACCTATGACCCCCGCAAGCGTCCCTGGTATATCAAGGCCATGCAAGAAAAGCGGATCGTCTGGACGGACCCTTATATCTTCTTCACATCCCAGAAACCCGGCATAACGATTGCCGGTCCAACCTATACGGACGACGGCCATCTCAAGGGCATCGTGGGGGTCGATATCGAAATCGACGAGCTCTCCCTCTTCATCAGCAAGCTGCGTATCGGCAAAAACGGCCGTGCCTTCATGCTCAATCGCAACGGGGATGTCGTGGCCTTCCCCGATCTTGCCAAACTGAGGTACAAGGACCCGGCCGAAGGCCAAAGCTATCGCCTGGCCAAGATCGACGAACTGGATGATGTGCTGAGCCGCAAAGCCTTTGACGCCATGGGGCTTCAATTCGACGACGATCGTCCCTTCACCTTGGAGCAACCCCGTTTCGGGCGCTTCGACCATGAGGGGCAGACCTATTACACGATGTTTACGCCTTTTACCGAACACCAGTGGCCCTGGGTGATCGGGGTCTATGTCCCCGAAGATGATTATATCGGCGTGATCAAGGACAACCGCCGTGCGAATATTATCGTCACGCTGGTATGCTCGGTGGTGGCGACGATATTCGGCCTCTGGCTGGCCCGCGGTATCATTCGCCCGGTGGCGGGGATGGCCGAAGAAGCCCAGGCGATACGGCGGAAGGATTTTCACCACCAGGTGCCCACCGATTCGATCTATCGGGAAATCCAGGCCACGGCCGACTCGCTGTCCGAATTGAAGGCCGCGCTCCTGCGGAGCAAAGAGAAATACCGCAGTATCTATGACAACATCCAGGACATCTACTACGAAAGCGACATGGCCGGGACCCTGCTCGAAGTCAGCCCGTCCATCGAAAAACAGACCCACTACACCCGCGAGGAACTCATTGGAGAATCGGTGTACCGGCTTTATCAGGATCCTTCCCAACGCGATGCCTTGCTGCAGGTTTTCTATGATCAGGGACAGGTCGCCGATTACGAGCTGACGATTCGCGACAAGGATGACACCCTCCTGTTCTGTTCCATCAGCGCACGCTTGTTGCGGGCGCCGGATGGCACACCGGAACGGATGGTGGGATCCCTCCGGATCATCAACGACCGTAAGCAGGCCGAGCGGGAGCTGGAAACCTATCGCCGCGAGCTCGAAACCCTGGTGGATGAACGCACCGTCGATCTGCAGGCCGCCAATCAAAAGCTTCTCCAGGAAATCGAGCAGCGCAAGGATATCGAAGAGGCCTTGCGCAAGAGCGAAGGACGCTACCGCACGGTGCTGGAAGATATCGAAGAGGGCTATTTCGAATGTGATCTGGAGGGCCGCTTGACCTTTTTCAATGACCCCCTTTGTCACATTCTGGGGTTTAATCGGGCCGAGCTGATGGGGATGGACGGGCGACACTTTATGTCTGAAGCCTCCGCCCAAAAAATCAGTGCGCAATTCCGAAACATTACCGCCGAGGGGAATGCTGTCAAAGTGACCGAGCTGGACGTTTTTCGGCGGGACCGCGCGCATCGGACCATGGAGATATCGGCTTCGATGATTCTCGATCGGCATGGGAACCCCACAGGCCACCGCGGGTTGGTCCGTGACGTGACGGAACGCCTGCAGGCCGAACGGGAGCGGCAGCGAATGGAACTCAAGTTCCAGCAGGTTCAGCGCCTGAAGGGATTGGGAACCTTGGCCGGCGGCGTGGCCCATGACTTCAATAATTTGTTGATGGGCATTCAAGGCAATGTGTCGGTGCTGCTATTGGACTGCCCGCCGGGTTCGGAGTTCGACGAGCACTTGCAAAGTATTCAGCAATGCGTTGAGAGCGGCGCCAAATTAACCCAGCAATTGCTGGGGTTTGCCCGGGGCGGGAAATACGTGGTCGAACCAACGGATTTGAACAGTATTGTCCGTTCGACCTCCCAGTTATTCGGCCGCACGCGCAAGGAAATCATTATTTTCGAAAATTACGAGGACGATATCTGGGCGGTCAACGTGGATCAGAAGCAGATCGAACAGGTACTTTTGAATATCTACATCAACGCGTGGCAGGCCATGCAGGACGGGGGCGAACTGTATTTGCGAACGGAAAATGTGCTTCTGGACAGCCAGCGCGGGAAGTTTTTTCATGTGGTCCCGGGCAAATATGTCAAAATTTCCATCAAAGACACCGGTGGCGGAATGGACGAGGCCACGATGCAGCGCATTTTCGAGCCTTTTTTTACAACCAAGGAAATTGGTACCGGCACGGGGCTCGGCCTGGCGTCGGCCTTTGGCATCATCAAAAGCCATAACGGCTTCATCGATGTGCACAGCCGGCCGGGGAATGGGGCCACGTTTGCCATTTACCTGCCGGCGACCGATGAGGAGGTGCAAGTCTCCGAAAAGAAGGTGGTCGAACTGGTGCCGGGAACGGAAACCATCCTTTTAGTGGATGATGAACATGCGATCCTGGACGCGTGTTCGGCCATGCTGAAAAGACTGGGCTATGATGTCGTCGTTGCCCGTGGGGGTAAAGAAGCCGTCGCCATGTATCGACAACACCAGTCCCAGATCGATTTGGTCATCCTCGATATCATCATGCCCGATTTAAGCGGCGGCGAAGTGTTTGATCGTCTTCTGGATATGAACCCCCGTGTGAAAGTCTTGCTTTCCAGTGGCTACAGCATTGAAGATCAGGCGGCGGAAATCATGCGTCGCGGTTGCGACGGATTCATCCAGAAGCCTTTTCAGATGGAACAACTGCACCGCAGCATCAGAGAGGTCGTGGGGGGATAAGGGGGATCGGGACGAAGCAGCCTGAAGAATGCTGCGGGGCCCAACTAAAAAGGGGCGGCAAAGCCGCCCCTTGAGGTCGAATGGTGGAGCTGAGGGGACTTGAACCCCTGGCCTCATGACTGCCAGTCATGCGCTCTCCCAGCTGAGCTACAGCCCCATTTCAGTAGGCGCGAAAGCTAACAGAGTCTGCAAACGCTGTCAATATTTATTTTGGCGGCCTTCCGACGTGGTTCGCGATTACCAGCACGTCCGGCCAGAATCCGCCCTCCAGGACAGGTGCAATTTTATTGACAAAAAAAGTTGTAGAACCTATTAACAACGTTTGCATTTTTCAATCAACAGACCTCTCTTGCGACGTGCGATCCAATCGGATGGAACGCCTTGCCCGGGTCTGAAAAATCTTGCGGCATGAAATATTATAGCGTGCGGGTCGGGTTGCGACCGCAACCGGATCACTGAGAAAGGATGGTTATGCTCACTCAGATGCGGAAGAATGTCGGCAGTTGGATCATTAAATTACTGCTCGGCGCGATCGTGGTCGTTTTTATCCTGTGGGGGGTGGGACCCGATCAGAAAAACCCCAACGCGATCGTTGCAACAGTTGACGGCAAACCCATCGGGTATATGGAATTCAGCCGAACCTACCAGAATTTATTGGAAAACGTGCGTCGCCAGTTTGGGGATAACGTCAATGAGGAAATGATCAATGCCCTCAATCTGAAGGAGCAGGCTGTCAATCAACTGGTGGATCGCCGCGTCATTCTCAATGCGGCGGATAAAATGGGGTTCGAGGTCACCGACGAAGAACTGGCAATGTCCATCGCCGCAATCCCCGCCTTTCAGTCCGAGAGTGGGTTCAATACCGCGGCCTACCAACAGGTCCTGAGCCGAATGGGCCTGACCCCCGAAGCTTTCGAAACGCTGCAGCGGGAAGATCTGCTCATCCAGAAAGTCAATGATTTTATTAGCCGCACCGTCAATGTGTCCGCTGATGAGGCGATTGCCTGGTATCAATGGCAAAACACCACAATCGATATGGAATATCTCCTTGTCGATCCGGCACGCTATACGGATATCGAGGTGGATGAAGAAAGTTGCCGCATTTTTTTTGAAGCGAACAAAGACAATTACAAAACTGCACCCAAAATCAAGGCGCGTTATGTGGTCTTTCGACCGACCGACTACAAAGCGCGCGTCCAGGTTGAAGATGACGAGGTGAAAACCTATTACGAAGAAAATCAGGCCGAATTCTATTCGCCTGAAACGGTTGAAGCCCGCCACATTCTTATCAAGTTAGATAAAGACGCCGATGAAAATGCTGTCGAAGCGGCCCGTATGCGGGCCGTCGAAATTCATGACCGCATCCTCAAGGGTGAAGACTTTGCGGAACTGGCTAAACAACTGTCCGAGGGACCGTCCAAATCGCAGGGGGGCTATCTGGGAACGTTTGGCCGCGGTCGCATGGTGAAACCCTTTGAAGACCAGGCGTTTGTCCTGCAGGCCGGTGAAGTCAGCGAACCGATCCGAACGGATTTCGGGTGGCACATTATTAAAGTGGAGAAGCACAACGCGGCGCAAACCTTGTCGCTGGAGGCATCACAGGATAAGATTCGCGGTCAGTTGAGCGATAAAAAAGCACGCGCGCTGGCATTGGAGGACGCTGAATCCGCCTATGACCAGTCCTATGGTGGAGATGATCTACTGGTGGCCGCGGAGCGCTTGGGTGCCACCGTGACAACCACTGAGGCGCTTGCCCGCGACAATGCCATACCGGGTGTGGCCGATTCCGAGAAGTTTCTATCGACGGCCTTCAGCCTGGATGAGATGGCCGTCAGTGATGTTCAGGAATTAGGCGATGGGTTCTACATCATTCAGACCCTCGAAAAGATCCCATCCCAGATTCCGGCGTTTGAAACGGTTCGGGAACGCGTGGAGCAGGATCTGCTATCAGAGAGGCAGTGGGCCCAGGCCGAAGCCGACGCACAGGAAATGTTGCAGGCTTTGCGTGACGGTGCTGTCATGGCTGAAGTGGGGCAGACCTGGGGCATTACGCCCCGGACGACGGGGTGGTTTAAGCGGGGAGACGCCATACCGGGCGTCGGGTTCGAGCCGGCGTTGGCAGCGGCGGCGTTCAAGCTGTCTTCGGACGAGCCTTACCCAGCCGAACCGGTGCGCGGGACGAAAGGTGTCTTCGCTTTCCGTTATGTCGATCGCCAGATCCCGGATATCCAGTCCGATGCGGCCGAGTTGGATGCCATCCAGGAACAGCTGCGGCAGCGCAAGCAACGGGAAATCTATGGAAACTGGATGACGCAGGCCCGCAACCAGACCGAAATTGAGATAGAGCATGCCCTGCTGAAGTAGGCGGGGAGGGGTGGGGTCAAAAATCCTGGAGTGACGCTTTGGAGTGGCATCTTTTTGTTCGGAGACACTGACTATGGCCACAAAAACAAAGAAAGCCGTCGACGTAAAAACATTTACCGTCAAGAAATGTCCTTATTGCTACAGTCATCTGGCGGTCAATGTGATTCGATGCGACCGGTGCGGTAAACGGGTGGGGCCGGTGGAATCATCCGGGTGGGCTAAAAAGACGATCGACTGGAAAGCCTACATTACGGCGCTGGTCGCAGCAGCTATCTTTATCACTTTTTTCTGGTGGGCCTTCATGCGTTAGCCGACAAGGCTTTTCGACGGTTTTCCCCCGTTGGTCGCCGCTGAAAAAAGACGGTGCCATGCGGGAGATTCTTTGCCTTCCCAATAAACAATCAACGGGCGAGCATTGCGCGCATCATATCGCCGGCGTTTTCAGCATGGTCGGCAATCGAGCCGATGGTCTCGGCCAGCCGAACCATGTGGAAAACCGTTACCGGGTCGATGTCCATATTGAAGACCCGTCGTTTTATTTCCGCTTCGGCCTTGTCCGCCTCATGCTCCTGGGCTCTGACGCGACGGATAATTTCTTTGACGGCGACCCGCTGTTTTTCAGAGTACGTTTCGAAATAGAGTTTTGCCCCTGCGACCATACGGCTCAATTCTTCCAACGGATCAACCACGGCGTCCACCAGCAGAAAAACATATTTCTCCAGTTCCGGTGGGATCCCGGGTTCGCTCCGGTACGAAATCCAGTTCAAGGCGTCCTTGACCGCATCCAGGACCTGGTCCTGCTCCCGCAGGTAGCGAAACAACTGGAATTTGCTGACAGGCATCATGGTGCCGATGGGCAGGTGGCCCCGGATGCGCCGCTTGATGTTGTCGGCCTGATTTTCGAGCTTGCTTACCTCACTGCGAAGCTCCTCGAACTGCCGGCAGCGATCGGAGACATGGCATTCCATGGCCTGCTGGAAGGCCCAGGCGCATTCTTTCACCTTCTCGGCGTGCTCCAGAAGGCCTTCAAAAGGCGAGGTGACAAAAAGGGATAAAAAGGGAATTCGCATCACGATCTCCTTTATCGACTACATTATCAGTTCCAGTAGTTTGAACACGATCATGCTGGTCAGTGCCGCGGCCGGTACGGTCAGAATCCAGTAGAGAACAATTTTATAGAGGATCCTGAAGTTTACCGCCTCGATCCCCCGCGCCAGACCAACGCCCATGACACCCCCCACGGCCGCATGGGTGGTGGAAACGGGCAGCCCCAATTTGGACGCGATCAACACCGTTGTCGCGGCCGCGAAATCTACCGCGAACCCCCGTGTATTGGTCAGCGTCGTAATTTTATTGCCGATCGTATCCATGACGCGATGGCCGGCCATACCGATGCCGCACGCGATACCGACGCCGCCGAAAAGTAAAAGATAGAGCGGGACCGGCACCTGGACGCCGACCGTACCGGTTTTAACCAGGAAATAGATCACGGCCAGCGGGCCGATGGCGTTAGCAACGTCGTTGGCCCCCTGGGCCAGCGCCACGTAACATGAGGTGCCGATCTGGATTTTTCGGAATATCTCTTCGGTGCCGCTCTCGTCGTTCGGGACGAAGCGTGTGAGCAGGAGCCGGCCAACAAGGCCGAAAAGCAATGCGATGATCAAACCCGTCAGGATGGCCATAGGCGTTCCGAGGGAGAGCGTTTTTCCAAGAGGGGTTTTGAACAGAAACGAGAGAACGACCACAAAGACGGTCAATCCGATGAAGACCGGAGAGAGCATGAGCGCCCAGCGGAAGGCGTCTCTTCTGCGGAGAACGAATTTGACAATGATGTTAAACATGCTCCAGGCTATTATCAGGCTGAAGATGGGAGATATGACCCAACTGGCAATCACAGCACCCAGTTTGTCCCAGTTGATGACGGCAAATCCTCCGGCCATGATGCCAAATCCGATCATGGCGCCGACGATGGAATGGGTGGTGGATACGGGCAGCGATTTCCAGGTGGCGAAGCTGACCCACAGGGCGGCCGCCAACAAGGCCGAAAACGCGCCAATCAGCGCCAGGTGAGGATCCGACAGGACCTCGGTTGAGACGATTCCCTTGCGGATGGTGTTGGTGACCTGGGCACCGATGAACGTCGCCCCGACACAATTTAAAATGCCGGCAATAAAGATGGCCTGACGAATGGTGATGGCTTTGGCACCCACGGCGGACGCCATTGAATTCGCAACGTCATTCGCTCCGATATTCCATGACATATAGAAGCCAACAATATACCCCAGAACAAGGATCATTGATTCAGACAGCATGACGGATATTCCCGAATATCATTTCCTGATCTACCAAAGGTTGCCGGCGTGACGTTCCAGAATGCCCTCCGGCAGATCCGCAAGAAAGCGGGATGGCTGACTCAACAGCATGCCGGACATCCGGTCATACACTTGGCCGGGGCACATGAAATAGAGTTGTTCCCGGGCACGGGTCGAGGCGACGTACATCAACCGCAACTCTTCATCAAGTTGTCCGTCGTTTTCAGTCGCCATGAGGGATGGGAACCGCCCATCCAAGGCCCAGAGAATGAATACTGTGTGCCATTCCAGCCCCTTGGCGGAATGCACCGTCGACAGGACCAGATGGTCTTCCCTGTCGCCGACGGTGCCAAAGGCGCCTGAAACAGTCGTTGTCGGCGGCTCCAGCGTCATATCTTCCAGAAAGCTTTCCAAGCTCTCATATGTTTCCAGAATGGCCAGGAGTTGTTCAAGGTCGCGGGTGCGTTTGGGATAGTCGTCGAAGCGTTGTTTCAGTATCGGCAGGTAATAGGCCATGATGTGCTCACCCTGACCTCCTGGTGATAGCGTCGCGTCGTCGATGGTCGCCAGGACGTCCTTCAGGCGCTGGACATCCGGTTTGGTGGCCAGTTTGGATTGGTCTTCAAGGAAGCCCCGCAGGCCTTGCTTCTGCCGGCAAATATGATCATACAAGGTCTGGGCGGATTTGGGGCCGATTTTGTTGATTTGCAGCAGAATGCGAACCCAGCTCAACCGATCGTATGGATTGCAGAGGATGCGCAGATACGCCAGCATATCTTTGATATGGGCGGATTCCATGAATTTGAATCCGCCGTATTTCACATAGGAGATCCCCTCGCGCGTGAGTTCAACTTCCAGGTCAAAGGCATGGAAGCCGGCACGGAAAAGCACGGCAATGTCGCTAAACGGAATTCCCTGATCGGCCAGCGCCATTATTTTATCGACAATAAAACGGGATTGGCTGTTTTCGCTCCCGGTGTGAATCAGCTGGGGGGAATTGCTGCCCCCCCGGTTTGAAAAAAGGGTTTTGGGGTATTTTTCAATGGCCTGGTCGATCAGGCGATTGGTGAGTGCCAATATCGGCTCTGCGCTGCGGTAGTTTTCTTCCAGCGTGATCAAGCGTGTGTCGGGAAAAAGCGATGGGAAATCCATAATATTGCGGAAATCCGCACCGCGAAAGGAATAGATGCTCTGGGAGTCGTCACCGACGACCATGATATTGTGATGATTTCCGGCAAGGAGTTGGACAATGCGGGCCTGGACGCGATTGGTGTCCTGGTATTCGTCCACCATGATATGGCGATAGCGTGCGGTAAGGCGCTCGCGGATCGCAGGGTGCTGATCCAGCAGAAGCCAAAGATTGTTCAGGAGATCATCATAATCCATTAAAGCTTGCTGTTTCTTCATGTCCGTGTAGGCGTCTTGAATCTCACGCAAGGCATCCAGATGGGGGAGAAAATGCGGGTACTCCATATCCAGGATGTCTTCCAGCGGGGCATCCTTATTGGCCATCTTGCTGTAAATGTCGGCCAGCGTCTTCTTGCGGGGGAAGGCACCCAATTTGGGGGCATCCATGTTTTCTTTGACGATATAGCCAATCAGACTTTCAGCGTCCGGGCGATCGATAATGGTGTAACCGTTGGGAAAATTCAGCGCTGCGGCATAACGTTTGAGGATGGTGTTGGCAAATGAATGAAAGGTTCCACCGGCAATCTGATGACAGCGGGCATCCAGCAGCTGGCTGGCGCGTTGGAGCATCTCTCCGGCCGCCTTACGGGTAAACGTCAGCAACAGAATGGATTCCGGTGGATGGCCTTCCTCCACCAAACGTGCTGCCCGATAGGTGAGCGTTCGGGTTTTGCCGCTACCCGCACCGGCGATAACCAACAACGGGCCGTCATCATGAAAAACCGCCTCAAATTGAGCCGCATTCAATTCTGTTCGGAATCGATCCCTAAGCGCCTGTTCCATGTCGATCGCTTTCTGCAAGCTCGGGCAATTGCCGGCACCGTATCGGTGGTATGGCAAACCACAAGCGGTGAATCCAGCATTGCGTCGGAGGCCTTTTCGGGTTGCTGGATGGTCGTCTTACCGTGCCGCGGGCATCGTCCTTGGGTGCGAGTTCTTCCACAGGTCTATTGATTTGTCAATAAGGTCAGCCCCTCACTGGACGATGCAACCCAAGGGGGTAAACGCCGACCGATGGAGGGAAGAGTTGGTGGGGCCGACCAGGATCAAAAAGCGAAGGCGGGCGGTGAATCGATTGCCGTTCAATCCACGGCACCTTGGTAAACGTCAACCGCCATCCCGAAACGGCCGTGAAGAACAAACCATGGTAAGCGGAAAGGAAATGATCTACTCCCATAAAGAAGCGAAAACAGTCCGATATATTCTTCGAAATCGCATTGTCGTCGTTGTCTCCCTGCGAGATACGGGTAGAATGAATACAAAAGAAGAGAGAGTAATGGTAAAAAATATAATAAAATCTGATATATATAGCGTTTTATGTTTTTTGCACCGGAGTACTGCAGGAAAGCCGCATGGACACTGTATCGTCATTTACCACCTAAGCTAATGTGCTTTTTTTATTGATGATAGAGTTGACTTTATAAATACTTTGTATTAGCTTCGACACTGTCAGGCACACATGGAATGAATAGAATAAGGAGGATATGTCAGATGAAGAAATTAAAAGAGCAGCTGAAAGCGGTATCCAAAGAGTTAGGCAAGTTTTCCAAGCAGGTCGAGAAAGCAGCGGCAAAGGTAGAAAAGTTGATGAAGGCTGAAGCTAAAAAGGCCACGGCTAAGAAAACCGCGACCAAAAAGGCAGCTGCCAAGAAAGCACCCGCCAAGAAAGCACCCGCCAAGAAAGCAGCAGCGAAAAAACCGGCTGCCAAAAAGACGGCGGCTAAGAAAACGACGGTAAAGAAACCGGCTGCCAAGAAAACCGTGGCAAAGAAGACCGCGGCGAAAAAGCCTGCTGCAAAAAAAAAAGTAACTAAGGCCGCTCCCAAAAAACCGGCCGCCAAGAAAGCAACGGTGCTTGACGCTGTGTTTGATGTTATCGGGAAATCCAGTAACGGCGCTACAATTGCCCAGCTCAAGCAGAAAACAGGGCTTTCTCCCCGCCAGTTAAGCAATGCGCTTTACAAGCTTTCGACTCGTGGCAAAATCGTTGCTCAATCACGAGGGCTTTATGTAAAAAAATAAGGATGGATGGCGGGCTCCGGATTCACGGTTTTCAGCCGGAAGACCGGATGTCGGCTTGGCACTTTCAAGATCCAAAAGGAATGAAAGTGCGACAACACATTATACTTTAGCAAACGCTATTGACCGATTTCAAATAAAAGCCTGTTTCCTCGTTGTGAGGAAGCGGGCTTTTATCGTTAGTGGGAAAGATATTATTTTGCCGGTCACCGGTGATGAGGCGGCCGGCATTTATTTCCTGAAAATCATGCCGCCATGCTGCGGAATTATGGTCTCTTGAGGTTGTCATCGGGCCGTCAATCATTATCGTTTAGCTGTCGGTTGCCTGCGTTAATCCTATTGCAACAGGGCGGTCGTCATCGGTTATTTTTTTTCAACAATGACATGGAAAGGTGTGCGATGGAGCAGCCAAAAAACGTCTTAGCCAGCATGATGACATTGATCATGATTTTTTCAGGCCTGGTTGGTCTATGCCCTGGTCTATCGACGGCTTATGCGGCCGGCGGTGGATCAATGCGCATAGCCGGCGACAGCGGGGATAGTGGAAGTCATGGAGAGACAGCACCTGTGCCCTCCTCAAAAGACTGGCCGCAAGCGCAATCTGATTTGCGGCCGGACCCTCAGGCGCTGTTCGGGCGTCTGAGCAATGGGTTTCGCTACGTGCTATTGCCCAATCCCAAACCAAGAGATCGCACCAGCATGCATCTCGTCGTGCAGGCCGGCTCACTTCAAGAGGCGGAGAACGAGCGTGGCATTGCCCATTTCCTGGAACACATGCTGTTTAACGGGTCCACTCATTTCCCTCCCGGTGAACTCGTCAAATATTTCCAGAAAATCGGCATGCAGTTCGGTCCGGATGCCAATGCC